>Ga0209455_1000413_pt1 | contig 34269 bp, 35 predicted proteins | sample AraplaCol_mCL_r2_FD_184275 | JGI IMG/M metagenome (GOLD analysis project Ga0209455, IMG submission 184275) | Arabidopsis root microbial communities from North Carolina, USA - plate scrape CL_Col_mCL_r2 (SPAdes) (version 2) | ecosystem: Host-associated > Plants > Roots > Endosphere | place: USA... | reverse complement strand
ATCGGGGTCTGGACTGCGCACCTGATGTTCGCCGAGCCGCTGTTCCAGATTTCCACAAAGCTGCGCCAGGGGCCGTCGCAGGGGTTCGCCGAGTTCGTCGCGACCTTCGGCCTGATCGGCACCATCTTCGCCACGCAACGCGCGCGCCCCGAATTCACGCCGGTAGCGGTCGGGCTTTATGTCACCGCGGCTTACTGGTTCACGGCCTCGACCTCGTTCGCCAACCCGGCGGTCACGATCGCGCGCAGCCTGTCGAACACATTTGCCGGAATCGCACCGGTATCGGTGCCGCTGTTCATCGCCGGCCAGCTTGCCGGCACGATCGCCGCAACCGGCTTCTTCGCCTGGCTGTTCGCAAAGGATTGCCCACAATGACCGACCCGTTTCCGATCACGATCTATCACAATCCGGATTGCGGCACGTCGCGCAACGCATTGGCGATGATCGAGGCGGCGGGCTACGCGCCCGTCGTAGTGGACTATCTCAAGACCGGGTGGACGCGCGGGCAATTGCAAGATCTGTTCGCGGCGATGGGCGTGCGGCCGCGCGACGCGATGCGTGAAAAGGGAACGCCCGCGGCCGGGCTGGGCTTGCTCGATCCGGCGGTTTCGGACGAGGAAATCATCAACAGGATGGTGGAGCATCCGATCCTGGTGAACCGGCCGATCGTGGTGACGCCCAAGGGGGCGAAATTGTGCCGCCCGTCCGAAGTGGTGTTTACGCTGATGGAACGGGTGCCGGAGCATTTCACCAAGGAAGACGGCGAAATCGTGCGATCCTGAGCGGCCTGCGCGTCTTGCCCGATGCGCGCCAGGTCAGGAACGGCACGCATAGTCCGCGGTTGTGGAGGTTTGGCAGGAAAGGACCTCCCATGCCGACCCTTTTTCCCGCCGCCGAGTTCCGCGGGGGCGACTGAACAGGATGCTGGGCCCGCTGCGAACCCGGATCGCGCGCAAGGTTTCGGGCGTGTTCAACGACACGACACGGGGCGAGCAGCCGGTCACACGCCGGCCGGACGGGCTGTTCGGCCCGGAGGCGGTCGCGTGGGCGGTGCATGGCGACGTCACCACGATGATGATCGGCGGGGTTTCCAGCCTGCTGCTGCAGATGCTGCATCCGGCGGTGCTGGCAGGCGTATGGGATCATTCCAACTTCCGCGCCGACATGCACGGCCGGCTGCGGCGGACCGCGCGCTTCATCGCGATCACCACCTATGGCAGCCGTGAAGAAGCCGGTGCCGCAATCGATCGGGTGAATCATATCCATGCGGACATCGGCGGCGTCCTGCCCGATGGCCGGCCCTATCGTGCCGACGATCCGTCGCTGCTGGCCTGGGTGCATGTGACCGAGGCGCTGAGCTTCCTCGCCGCGTGGCGGCGTTATGCCGAGCCGGCCATGTCCGAGGCGCGTCAGGACCGTTACTTTGCGGAGGTCGGGCAAATTGGACGCGCGTTGGGCGCCGATCCCGTCCCGACGACGCGCGCCGAGGCGGAGGCACTGGTCACGGCGATGCGGCCGCAACTGCGCGCCGATGCGCGGACGCACACGGTGGCGGACATGGTGCTGACGCAGCGCGCGCAGGACCTGCTGCTGGAGCCGGCGCTGGGGCTGACCCTGCGCGCGGGGATCGACCTGCTGCCCGAATGGGCGCGCGAAATGCATGGGCTCGCCCCCTCCCCGATCGAGCGGCATGCCGTCCGGATCGGCGCCCACGGGCTGGCGCGGACATTGCGCTGGGCCTTTGCGCGCCGATCTTAACACACGATAATATCAGGACTTTCTTCGCCCGCGCTGCATCCGCGGCCGGGCTTGAACGTTACGAGCCGGCGCAGCTTTTGCAGGAGGGATTGCCGATGGATCAGCCGGTGGGTGCGTGGAATTCGGGGCCGACAGCGCATGCGCCCGAAACCAGGGAGGAACGGATCGCCGCGCTCGTCCAGCTGCTCGAGCAGCTGCGTGAAAGCGGCTATCGCCATGTCACGCCGTCGCCCGCCACGCACGCACGCGTGCTGCGCCACCGCGCTTCGGCGATGGCGGCCAGCATCGAAGACGCGCTGGGCTGGAACCTGCCTTTCGACGATGACCTTCTACCCGCCCGCATGTTCGGCAGCCTGCTCGACGCAGCCGCGCTCAAATCCTGCGCGGAAGGATGGCGGTCCCGCATCCGGATATCGTCGCTGGGCTCGCGCTTGTTCGTACACTCGGCCTATCCCACGGACGATCAGGATGCGGTCTTCTTCGGGCCTGACAGCTACCGGTTCGCGCGGTTCGTGACCGATCACCTTGGCGCGGCGGAAGGTCGGGACTTGCGCATCGCCGACATCGGAACCGGCGCGGGCGTGGGCGCGGTGCTGGCGGCCGGCTTGCACCCCGAAGCGACCGTCCTGGCGACAGACATCAATCAACGCGCGCTCGATTTCGCCGCGGCGAACGCGCGCGCGGCCGGGGCGGCCATCAGCTTCCGTCGATGCAAGGGCCTCAAGGAGATCGAGGGCGCGCTGGACGTGGTGATGATGAACCCGCCCTACATGGACGATGGCCCGGGCCGCGCCTATCGCGACGGCGGCAGCCATCATGGCGGGCAATTGTCGCTCGATCTGGCGCGCGCCGCGATCAGCCGGGTCGTACCGGGCGGAACCGTGCTGCTCTATACGGGCAGCGCGATCGTGCGCGGACGCGATTGGCTGCGCGACGCGCTCTGCGAACTCGCGCCGGTGGCGGACATCTCCTATCAGGAGATCGATCCCGATGTGTTCGGCGAGGAACTGGACAAGCCCGCTTATGCCGACGTGGATCGGATCGCGGTGATCGGGGCCGTGCTGAAGCGCAGATGCGACTGAGGGGACGTCATTCGCGCGAATAAGGATTAGACGGCCACGTCGCGCGCATCGCCATCGGTGACGTTCATTTCCGGCATCCCGCTGCCGGGGCGCTGTGTTCAGGCGAACACATCTTTCGGGATGTGGGTGATACGGCAGGCGAGATCGCCCTCGCCCGAGGCGACGACATAATGATCGCCCGCGTCGGCGATGCCGGTCGTGAACACCACGTCGCGGACATACATCTGATGTTCGATCGGGCGGGTGAGTTCCGGGCTCGCCTCCAGCAGCGGCTTGTGGCTGGTGAAGAGCGTCTTGCTGGGATCGTCCTTGTCGAGGATCGACCAGTAGGTGCGGTAGATGCCGACAATCTCCTTCGGCTCGACCCCATGCCATAAGGTCAGCCAGCCGCGATCGGTGAGGATGGGAGGCGTGCCACCGCCCATGCGCGCGGTTGCGACGGTGTCGGCGTGCGGGCGGATGCCGGGATTGCGGTGCGGCTTCCAGTGGAGCGCGTCGGGCGAGGTCGCGAGATTGATCGAGGGGCCGGCGCGCCATTCGCTGCCAGGCGGATAGGCGAAATAGAGATCGCCCAAGGGCCGGGTCTGCGCCCAATAATGGCCGTCGATCAGCCCCTCGAAGATCAGCATGTCCTTGTTCTGGTGATCGAGCACGATGTCCTCGAAACGCCAGTCGAGGCCGTTTTCCGAGCTGTAGAGCGTGGTCGAATGGCGCTCCGGGCTGACCGAGCAGGTCGTCATCAGCCAGCGGTTCCCGATCTTGCTGATGCGCGCATCTTCCAGCCCGTACATCTGGAAGCTGGCGTGGGGCGTGATCGCCTTGTCGTAATGGTGCTCGATGACCTCGATGCCGTCCGCCGAAAGCTCGACCGGCAACAGCCAGGCGAGCGAGGTCAGCGCCATCACCTTCCAGCCGCCGCCCTGGAGCATGAACTTGCGCGGATCGGCGGTGTTGGCAGCTTCGAGCGGCCACGCGTCGAGCAGATAGCGCCCGTCGCACCAGCGGATGTTGTGGACCTTGCCGCCGACGATCGGTGTCTTGAGCGCCTCCGCCACGCGCACCATCATCAGCAGATTGCCGTTGGGCAGCCTTGTCAGCGCGGGATTGAAGGCCCCGAGACAATAGGTCTCGACCTCCAGATGGCCGGCCAGAGGCGAGCGGCTAAGATCGATGTCGTCGGGGACGAGGACGAGCTTGTCGATCGGATAGCTCATTCCTTGGGCTGCCCGCGTGGTGCAATCGTCAGTTGCTGGACGATCGCGCGATTGGGTTGGGTCAGGACATAGTGGACGCCGACCGCGATATCTTCGGCGCGAAGCATCTCTTCCTTGCGGATCGCCTCGGCCTGCTCCTCGGCGCTGAACTGGGGATATTGGAAATCGGCGCCGGTTTTGCCCGGCTCGATCAGGCAGGTCTTGATGTTCTTCGGCGCGAGCTCTTTGCGGAGCGCTTCGGAGAAGCCCGCAACGCCCGCTTTCATGCCGGCATAGACGCTGGATTCAGCGCCCAGCATATGCGCCGCCATCGATCCGATGAAGACAATGTCGCCATGATCCCCGAGCGCCTCGGCGGCGGCATGCGCGCTGAGAAGGTAGGCGGTGAAGTCGGCCGCGATCGCGTAGCGGAGGTCCGCCTCGCTCATCTTGGTGATGCCCTTGGCAGGGATGGCGGCGTTGATCACGGCGACGTCGATCCCGCCCAGGGCGGCGATACCGGCATCGAAGAAGCGTTGGACATTGTCGGGATCAGCGAGATCGATCGCGATGCCGTCGCCCTTGCCGACCTGGCTGATGCGTTGGAGCGCGTCCTCGAGATGCTGGGGATTGCGGCCGCAGATATAGACCTGCGCGCCATAGCTTGCGAGCAGCACCGCGATCGCGCGGCCGATGCCGGTGGTGCCGCCGGTGATCAGCACCTTCCTGCCCTCCAGCGAGACTTGCTTGGTATGGGCGTCGGCTTCGCTCGTCATGGGGGTGCTCTCCTGTTTTGTAAGCGGGGAAAGCGGGGCCGCGCGCGAAGTTCCGCAAGACTCAGAAAACCAACCTCTTTCAGCATGCAGTCGCGCGCGAAACCGTTTGGGCGGCGCGGCGTTTGCGGGAGCATGGAATGGTTCCGCGAATTGATCGGTCCTGATCAGGGGGCGGATACACAGCAGCTCTGCGTGCGGGCGGTGCTGTTATTCGCGTTCGGCATAATGTGCATCCGGATCGCGGGACGGCGGACCTTCGCGCACTATTCGCCGCTGGACATCATCGTCGGGCTGATCGTCGGGTCGAACATCAGCCGCATGATGACGGGCAAGGCCGACCTGGTTCCATCGGGGTCCGCAACCCTGGTGCTGGTCGTGCTGCACCGAGTGCTTGCGGTGGCGACGATGCGCTGGGGCGTACTGGCGTGGCTGGTCAAGGCGCGTCCGGTGCAGCTGATCACGGACGGCGAAGTCGATGCGGCCGCGCTCAGGCGCGCCAATCTGAGCGATGACGATCTGCACGAGGCGATCCGCATGGAGCAAGCGGAGCAACCGAGCGACGTGAAGCTGGCGATGCTGGAAGGGAGTGGCAAGGTCAGCGTCGTTCACGCCAAGCCCAAGCAGGAGCGCGCCGGATGATCGATCGGGCCTTCACCGCTGTTTCCACGCGCATATCGGGATGGGCGGGCGATCCGTTCGCCTTCATCCTGGCACTCGGCATCGTGGTCGTCTGGGGCGTAACCGGGCCGCTTTTCCATTATTCGGATACGTGGCAACTCGTGATCAACACGGGCACCACCATCGTCACCTTCCTGATGGTGTTCCTGATCCAGAATGCGCAGAATCGCGACGCCGCGGCGATGCAGGCCAAGCTGGACGAGATCATCCGCGCGATCGACGAGGCGCGCGGCGCCTTCATCGGACTTGAGCATCGGTCCGACGCGGAAATCCAGCAAATCCGGACAGCGCTGGAGGAGGAATGCCAAGACGAGGATCCCAATGCGGCGAAACCGCGCAGCGGGACCGAGCTCGAACGGCTGCTGCGCCGGCGCTGACCAAACCCCCTGAAAAGTAACGTGGTTTAGGTTTGCAGAAGGGGGGAAACCGATTTTGCCGCCCGGCGTTCGGGCGGCATCATGGCAGATGTAGCCTCCCCCATCGAAACCACCGCAATCCCCGGCGCGAGCCCATGCGTGCTGGCGCTGCGCGAGGAATTAAAGAAAGGCCGCATGCGCGAGGTCGCTCGGCTCGAATTCGCCGGGCGGGTGGTGACGGTGGCGCTGGGGCGGGATTCGCTGTGGGCGATCGTCCGCCGCGGCGGCGCCCGGCTGGCGGTGCGGACCGCCTACGCGCCGGGAGGCCTGACCGCGCGGCGGTTGCGGGCGCGCAAGGGCGAACAGCTCCGCATCAGGCTGACCAGTGCGAGCGGGCGGCATGAGGTGCGCTTCGCGACCGACGAGACCAACTTGCCGCTGATCCGGATCACCACCACGCTCACGCCGAGCGCGGACCTCTTGATCCCGCATCTGCCGCGCGACCTCTATCCGCTTGGGCCCGACGACGATCCGCTGACCGCGCGCGGCAATGTCGAGGCGGCGCAGCGCGGGCTGAATGCCGGGTTGCTCTACTGGCGGCTGGAAGGAGAAACGCCCGGCAGCCTGCTCTATCTGCAGAATTTGACCGCGCTGAACTCTTATTTCAACGCGACCAAAACCAAGCCCGATGGCGCGGTCGGGGGCGAGTGGCCCGAACTCGGCTATCTGCCCCCTACTCCGCCGCAGAGCGGCACCCCGCCGGTCAATCCGCTGCCCAAGGGCGAAGAGGTCACGGTCTCCGACGCGTTACTGGTGTTCCACAAGGACGCCTCACGGGACGAGGCGCAGTCCGCGCGCCTGTTCCTGCAGATGCTGGGCAGCGCCTATCGCCTGATCGACAAACCCAAGCCCGATTTCCACGACTGGCCCGGGCGCGCGGAGCAGACAGCGAACGATATGGCGACCGCGCCCGAGGCGACGATCCGCCATTATGGGCACACCTACGTCCATCCCTATACGGCGTCCGAATATCCCGACGCGATGGTGCAGGTCGTGACGCTGTCGAGCCTGCACGATTTCGGCCAATGGCGGGGCAAACCCTTCCCACTCGAAGCCAAGCTGCATGCCGGGCTGGGCCGTTTCTATGATCCCGAACTGCGCACGCTGCGGCGCTATCTGCCCAATGTCGGCGACGACAAGGACGCGGACGCGGTCGACAGCTGGTATCTCTATCATCCGATGATCGGCCTCGGCCACCTGGCGCAGCAAGGCGACAAGGATGCACGCCGCCTGTTCGAGGATTCGATCGGCTACGCGGTCAAGGCCGCGCACCATTTCCGCTACAAATGGCCGATCCAGTACAAGGTCACCGATTTCAGCGTGATCCAGCAGGCGCGCGACGACCAGGGGCTGGGGCAGACCGACGTCGGCGGGATCTACGCCTTTCTGATGCTGGTTGCGTTCGAGCTTAGCGACGATCCCAGATATGTGGAGGAGGCGCGCAAGGCGATCGACGCGGCGCGGGGGATGCGCTTCGAGCTCAACTACCAGGCTAATCTCACCGCCTGGGGAGCCGCCGCCTGCATGCGACTGTGGCGGATCACCAATCAGGAGACCTACCTTCAGCAAAGCTACGTCTATCTGGCGAGCTTCTTCCACAACACGGTGATCTGGGAGTCCGATGTCGGCCCCGCGCGCAAATACCGCACCTTCCTGGGTGCGACTTGCCTGCACGACGCACCTTACATGGCGTTGTACGAATGCTTCGACAGCTTCGCCGCGTTCGAGCGCTACTTGAAGGACGGCGGACCCGATCTCGATCCGGCGGTGCGGCTGATGGTGAGCGACTATTGCCGTTACGCGCTCGACCGCGCCTGGTATTATTATCCCGATGCGTTGCCGCCTGACCTGATCTGCCAGAAACCACGGAACGGCCATGTCGACCGCAAACTCTCTTTCCCGGTCGAAGACCTCTATGTCGGCGGCGATCCTGCGGGACAGGTCGGGCAGGAAATTTACGGCGCCGGCGCGGCCTTCATCTTCGCGTCGCGCTGCTACCATCATGTGGAAGGCGCGCCGTTCCAACTGTTTTGCGACCATTTCCTGACCGGGAGCGACCGCACGAGCGACCGATCGCTGACCTTCCAGCTTAGTGGCGATCCCGCCAGTAACGCGCGCCTCAGCATCATTCCGGAAGGAAGAGCGCGGCCCAAGGTGCGGGTTAGCCGATCGGATGGCTCAGCCTGCCGCGGTCGACGGCAAAAGGACGGGCGGACCGAGTTCGAGGTTCCGGCGATGGGGATTGTGCACCTTTCCTGGTAGCCGACGCGACTGAGATGTGCCGCAGCGCCAGACATTGGTGGCGCTTGGCAAAGCGAGCCCCTATTCGGCCCACGGATGCGCGAAAGGGCCTTAAAAACAATAATGGTGTCTGCGATCGTGCTGGCGGCAGCAGCAGCGCCGGCGATGGCGCAAACGCCCACGCAGGGTGCGCAGCATCTAACCTCCGCCGAACTGTTCGCGCTGGCGGACAAGGCGCGCGACAAGGGGGATTATCTCACTGCCGAGAGCGCCTATCGCGCGCTATCCGCCGATCGCGATCCCGACTTGCGCAACGAAGCGCGCTTTCGTCTGGCGATGATGCTGGCGGACCGCGAGCATCGCTATCGCGAGGCAGCGGTCGAGCTTAGGCGCATATTGGACGAGAAGCCGGGTACGGGGCGAGTGCGGCTGGAGCTGGCACGGATCGACGCTCTGCTTGGCCATGTCAGCGAGGCGGCGCGAGAGTTGCGCGCCGCCGAGGCCGGCGGGTTGCCGCCCGCAGTGGAGCAGACCGTCCGTTTCTACGCGCAAGCGCTCGACGCGCAGCGGCCGGTGGGCGGGAGCATCGAATTGTTGCTGGCGCCGGACAGCAACGTCAACCGCGCGACCGCGTCCAACACGCTGGGGACGGTGATCGGCGATTTCACGCTGAACCGCGATGCGCAGGCGCATTCGGGCGTGGGGGCGGCGATGCGCGGCCAGGGCTATGCGCGGCTGCCGCTTGGAGGAGAGACGAGCCTGCTCGCCCGCCTGTCGGGCAGCGCGAACCTCTACAGGTCGTCCCGGTTCGACGACATCGTGCTGGCGCCGCAAGTCGGACCCGAATTCAACTGGGGCCGGGACAAGCTTACGCTGGGCGCGGGCCCGGCCTGGCGCTGGTACGGGATGCGGCCTTACACTAGATCGGCGGCGGCGAGCGCCGACTGGCAGCATATCGTCGGCCGGCGGGGGCAATTACGGGTCAGTGCGACTGTGGCCCACGTGTCCAACCTTTTCGACCGCCAGGAAAGCGGCGACGCGATATCGCTGGCCCTGGCGGTCGATCGCGCTTTTTCGGCCCGGTTCGGGGGTGGCGTGCAAATCTATGGCAGCCGCCAGGACGCGCGCGATCCAGGCTATGCCACTGCCGGCGGTGGGATCAGCGCCTATCTGTTCCGTGAGCTCGGCAAAACGACGGTCGCGGCGAACCTCAGCTACACGCATCTGGAAGCGGACCAGAGACTGTTCCTGTTTGCCGACCGGCGCGTGGACAATGGCTATGCGGCCGTGATCAGTGGCATATTCCGCCAGGTCCACATCGGAGCGATCTCTCCAGTGATCCGGTTACGATACGAGCGGAACGTATCGCCGGTGCAACTATATGATTATCGGCGATTTGCGGCCGAGCTGGGAATAGCGACCGCATTCTAGTGAAAAGGGTGGCATTGGGGATGAAGATCGGTGGTTTGGCGATATCGGCGGCGTGTCTGCTGCTGGCGGGCTGCGGCGGCAGCGACGGCGGTGGCCTGACGACGTCGCCCCCGCCGCCCCCGCCCCCGCCGGCGACCCCACTGCCGTTGAAGGTGAGCGCGTCGTATGATGCCTTCACCGCCATGCTGAATTACAACGATCCGCTGGGCGGCAATCGCACGTTCAACCAGGCCAGTCTCGGCGCTCAGGGCACGGCCACGTTCAGCTATGACGCGACGAGTGGCACCTATGCGGTAAGCTCAAACGGCATCAGCGCCAGCTTCGGCCAAAGCGACCAGATCGCGGACACGAGCTATAGCGATACCTTTTCCAAGACGACCGGCCCAGTAAGCGATTCCATCAAGCTCTACGGCAATGCCCGTTCGGATACGGCGGGCACGCCCGAGGTGGTGCTCAGTTATACGAGCTTCGGCGTATGGACGCACAGCGACGGCACGACGGCGCAGACCACCAAAACCTATTTCCTGTACGGGCAGCAGACGGCCACGACCGACATGCCCACAACCGGCACCGCGACCTATCAGATGACGGCCGCCGCGCACGAATTTCCGGGCCCGATTGCCGGATCGGATCGCGTCACCGGCACCGCGACACTGAATGCGAATTTCGGGACCGGGACGGTCGATGCCGCGATCAAGCTGGGCGACACTTTCAATGGTACCGGCAAGATCAGCACGAACCAGTTCAGCGGCACATTAACCGGCATCGATCCCTCAGCGACCACCAGCGGCACGTTCGCCGGCAGCTTCTTCGGCCCGGCCGCCAAGGAAGCGGGCATGGTGTTCCAGATCCATGTCCACGTGGCGGATCCCTATGCGGGCGCTTCGGTGCGAGCGATGGACACCTATATCGCCGGTGCCGCGGTGGGCCCGAAGACCTAGAATCGAGTCGGACCGTTTCGGCCCCGCTAATGCGGCGTAAATCGAGAATAACGACGCGTTAACCTTTGTCCTTCATATTCGTCGCCGTCTCCACAGTATCGGGCAGATGATGACGCTTATCCGTACTCCTTCCACCGTAAACCGGACCGCAGACGACGTGCGCGCCGCGATCGGGCAGGCGGCGCAGTCGACGGGCGTCAATTTCTCGTATTTGATGGCGCAGGCCAAGAGCGAGAGCGGGTTGAACCCCAACGCCAAGGCGTCGGGATCGAGCGCGTCAGGCCTGTACCAGTTTCTCGACCAGTCCTGGCTGGGCGTGGTCAAGGCGCATGGCGCCGAACATGGCATGGCCTGGGCGGCGAACGCGATCACGGCCAAGAAGGGCGGCGGCTTCAGCGTCGATCCGTCGATGCGCCAGGCGGTAATGAGCCTGCGCGATCAGGCGGGCCCGTCGGCTTTGATGGCGGCATCCTATGCCGCGGACAATGCCTCCAATCTCGGCCAGTCGCTTGGACGTCAAGTCAACGGCACCGACCTCTATATGGCCCATTTCCTGGGCCTGGGCGGCGCCACCAAGTTCCTGCGCGCGCAGTGCACTAACGGCAGTGCCTGCGCCGCAACCATGTTCCCCCAGGAAGCGCGCGCCAACCGGACGATCTTCTACGGCAAGGACGGCAGCCCGCGCACACTCGACCAGGTGTATGCGATCATGGGACACAAGCTCGACAATGCCGTCGATGGCAGCGACAGCGCGACCGTGCAGACCGCCAGCAACGGCCTTACCCCCGGCAGCCTCGTCCAGTCGATGCCGGGCGCACCCGATATCTCGGCATTGCGGCTGGGTTTCAGCGATGTCTCGGCGGGTTTGAACCCGACGACGGACAGCGATGCTTCGGACGATCAGGCGGGGCAGGATATCGGCCAGATGCTCAACCAGATCGAGCAGAACCGGATGAATATGCTGAAGCCCACGCCGGCGCAGGCGAAGCTGGCGTATTTGATGCTGTCACTGCCCAACGCGGGTTGAGTGCAGTCCGGCGTGAGCCGGACTTTGCGGCACGGGTCCGCTTCCTAAGTCTTGGTAATGCGGCCCGACATCCGTCGGGCCTTGGCCGCACCGGCCCATGCCCCCACCCGACCTCCCATAAGGTACGCTGTTTGGGAGGTCGGTGGGGGCGTGGGCCGGTGCCGCTTCAAACCATCAATGCGTCGGGATCTGGACCGGGGCGTTGCCGCTCGTATCGGCCGCGGCCGCCGGGTCGGGCTGGTCGCCGCCCTGATCCTGACCGCTATAGGCGAGCGTGATCGACATGCGGCGGTTGCGCGGGTCGTAGCGGTCGGCCGGGATGAAGGGTTCCTTGTCGGCTACGCCTTCGATCCGCGCGAAACGGTCTGCCCCGACACCCGCATCCGCCAGCGCCTTGCGCGTCGCTTCGGCGCGCGCGCTGGACAAAGTCCAATTATTGACCGAGCGGCCCGCAGCATAAGGCAGCGCATCGGTATGGCCGCGCACGATCACACCGTTGGGCACGCCCTGGATCACCTGTGCGACCTGAGTCATCAGCGCGCGCGCCTCCGGCAGCAACGTATCGGTGCCGAGCGCGAACATCGAGAAATCGGCCTTGTCGACCAGATCGATGCGCAGCCCCTCGCGCGTGTCGGTGAAGCGCACGTTGGCGGCGAGCTTCGCGGTCGCCTTGTTGGCCATGATGCGCTGCATGATCTGCTTCTTGAGGAAACCGAAGCGCACACGATCGCGCTCGCGCTCCGCGGCCGCAGCTTCCGAGGCGCCGCCGGTCGCGTCCTTGGGGATGGTCAGCGACTTGGATCCGGTCTGGGTCGCGCGGTGCGGATAATTGTCCTTGGCGACGACGCTATCGCCGCCGAACACGCCATTCGAGCCCGCGCTCTTGAGCTTCATCTCGATCAGGGTCGGCGCGAAATAATCGGCGATGCCCTTGCGCTGCTTCTCGGTGGTCGCACCGAGAATCCAGAGCAAGAGGAAGAAGGCCATCATCGCGGTCACGAAGTCGGCATAAGCGACCTTCCAGGCGCCGCCATGGTGTCCGCCATGGCCCGCCTCGATCACCTTCTTGATGATTATCGGCCTGGGTTCAGGCTCGTTCTTTCCGCGCTTCGCAGGGCCAGCCATGTGCCTTTACCTACCGCGCATACCGTCGAAGACGTCGGCGAAACCCGGCTGGTTGTTGTGGCTGATGCCCGAGCGCGCCGCCTCGATCACCAGCGGCAGCGGATGGCCGTGGAGCGAGGCGATGATGATCTGCTTGACCACGCCATAGATGGCGGCGTCGGCCTCGACGACCTGCTTGCAGCGGCTCGCGAACGGACCAACGATGCCGTAGGCCAGCAACACGCCCATGAAGGTGCCGACCAGCGCCGAGCCGATCATCGCGCCGAGGATGCTCGGCGGCTTGTCGATCGAGCCCATCGTCTTCACCACGCCGAGCACGGCGGCGACGATGCCGAGCGCGGGAAGCGCGTCGGCCAGGTTCTGGAGCATTTCCGCCGGGCGGATATCGTCATGATGGTGCGTCTTGAGCGCGTTATCCATCACATCCTCGACCGCATGCGGATCGAGCGTGCCCGACGAGATCACGACCAGGCGCAGCGTATCGGTGATCAGGTGGATCAGCGTCGAATCCTTGAGCAGCTTCGGATATTGGCCGAACACGCTGGACGACTTGGGATCCTCGATGTGCGGCTCGAGCGCGACCGGGCCGTCGGTGCGCAGCATCTTCATCAGGCTGGACACCAGGAAGATGACTTCGAGAAAGTCCTTCTTGTTGTATTTCGGGCCCTTGAAGACCTTGGCGAAGCCGCCGCCAAACTGCTTCAGTTCCTTCATCGAATTGCCGGCGATGAGCGCACCCGCGGCCGCGCCGCCGATGATGATCATCTCGTGCGGGATCGATTCCATGACGGGGCCGAGCGCGCCGCCGGTGAAGGCGAAGCCACCGAACACCATGCCGAGGAGGACGACCAGACCGATCGCAGCAAACATTCGAAATCACCCCCGGATGGCAAAGTTTGGCGCAGAATCCAGGACGCGAATCCTGGCTCTCCAACATGATTAACGGCCGCGTTTTACGGGCTTTATGGTGAAGATCGGGTTTACTGTGTTTTTATAGTGCGGTTCAGCATCCGCTGAACCTTAGCGGCACCGGCCCACGCCCCCACCCGACCTCCCAAACAGTGTATTCTATGGGAGGTCGGGTGGGGGCGTGGGCCGGTGCCGCTCCCTACAAAAACGCGTGGGGCGCGGGCCGGTGCGGCTCTCTCCAAAAACGAACAAAGCGGGCCGTGAAGCCCGCTTTGCCCTTCCCCCTTTAGGAACTGGAAGCTCAGCCGAGCAGGCTGAACAAATTGCTCTTGTTGGTCTGCGCGAACATGGTTTGCGCGGCCTGGAGCGCGGTCTGCTTGGCCTGGAATTCGCTCACCGCATAAGTGAGGTCCGTGCCTTCCAGTCCATTGCGCTCTTCGGACAAGCTCTCACCGCTGGCCGTCAGCGCATCGGTCGCATCGGACAAGCGCTTCATGCGCACGCCCTGATCCGCGCGGACCTCATCGAGATGGTTGTTGGCGGCGCTGATCGCGTCGAGGCTGGTCTGGATGTCTGCGGCGCGCGTCCCGGGATTGCCGTTGATCGCGGTGATCGCGTTGGTCAGGATCTGCTGCATCGTCTGGGTACCGCTGGCGGTGGTGACCCCGAACACGGTGCCGCTGGACGCGGTCGCGGCCAGGTTCAACGTCGAGGACACTGGAATCTGGAGCGGCGAGCCGGTCGGATAAAGCGGCGCGCCGGTCGGATCGGTCGCGGCCTGCGCCGAATTGAGGCTGTCGACGATCGACTGGAGTTCGGACGTGATCGCGGCGCGATCGGTATCCGAGGTCGTGTCGTTGCGCCCGGACAGGACCAGTTCGTTCGCCCGGTTCATCAGATCCTGCAGGTTGCCGAGGCTGGTATCGACCGTGGACGCGATCGAGGTGCCCATATTGGCATTGTTGGTCCACACGACCTGATCCGCCTGGATTGTCCGGATCTGCGAGACGCGGAGCGCAGCGGCGGGATCGTCGGACGGCGCGCTGAGGCGCTTGCCGGTCGCAACACTCTCCTGCAACGCGGTAATCTGCTTCGCCAGCTCGTTCTGGTTACTGATCTGCGCCTGAACGCTATAACTGGTCTTGCTGCTGATCATCGGTCAGAATCCTCAGAAGAGATCGAGCACCGCCTGCAGCGTATCGCGGGCGGTCTGGATGATTTTGGCCGAAGCCGAATAAGCCTGCTGGAAGCGCATCAGATCGGCGGCCTCATTGTCGAGATCGACACCCGAACTGTCGCTCACCGCCGAATCCGCGCTGCTCTTGGCATTGGCGGCGACGGTGGCGAGGCTGGTCGCCGACTGGACCCTGAGCGCCTGCTCGTTGACGATCCCCTTCCAGGTCGTCTCGATGCCGCCGGTTCCGCGCAGGCTCTGCAGCGCGAGTATATTGCCGTTGCCGGTGGTGGCGTCGGCGGCGGCGACAAGATTGGGATCGGTGATCGTAACCTGCAGGCTGGCGGCGTCGGTGCCCGACATGACATCCGCGCCGGGATTGCCGGCATTGTCGATACCCGCACCGTTCCAGCTGTTCATCTGCTGGGCGAAGGTGGCCGCAAGCGCGTCGATCTGCTGGCGGCGGCCGGCGACCTGGTTGGCGGCTTCCGCATAGCCCGCGAGCGAACCCGAGGTCGGACTGACCGCCGCTGTATTGCCGTTGCTCGTTACCGTCATGTTGAGCGTGCCGGTCGACGAGACCGTCATGCCGAGCGTCGCCGGCACCACGCTGTCGGCGTCGACCAGGATCGGGCCGTTGGTATCGTTCATGCGAACCGTCGCGGCGCCGTAAGTATCGAACGAGACGTCCACGCCCAATTTGTCGCTGATATTGGTGATCAGCGAATCGCGCTGATCCTCAAGCGACGCATAGCCAGACGTACCCTGCGAAGAGTTCTTGAGCGCAAGGTTGATCTTGGCGAGCGAGGTCAACGCGTCGTTGACCTGCGCCGCGGCTTCCTGCGCCTGGCTGGTGACGCCTTGCGCGACCGTGGCGAGGTTGGCGCCGGTCGTGGTGATCGCACTGGCCGCGTCCTGCATCGCGTTGATCAGGCCCTGGCGCGCGGTCGTGTCGGTCGGGTTGGCGGCCAGCGCATTGCCTGCGGTGAAGACCGCCGTCAGCTTGGAGCCCACGCCGGTATCGCTGTCGTCGAGCGAATTCTGGACGTTGGTGAACCACGTCTGCCGTGTGCTCGCCTGCGAACTGTCCGAATTGGTGCTCCACGCTTTCGACTGGGTGAACTGATCCCAGACGCGCGTCACCTGCGTCGCCTGCACGCCCCCAAATGCGGACGAAGCGCGGTAGAGATACATCGGGCCCGCGCCGGCGGCCGCTTCCTGCATCGTTACCTGGCGACGAACGTAGCCCTGGGTATTGGCATTGACGACATTTTCGGAAACGGCGGACAAGGCGGTCTGGTAAGCCAGAACGCCCGATCGGCCGATTTGAAGCAGGTCGCTCATTTCGCGCCCCCATTCTTAGCCGCAGTGACAAGCGCGAGCGGCGCGGAGGCGCCGGAAACGAGCGCTAGCGGCGCGGCGGTTTTGGAAGCAGGCACCAAAGCGAGGCCGTTGGCGGGCGCGGCGGCCGCGGCCGGCGCGGCCGTCGTGGCCATGCGCGCGCCATATTGCTTGATGAGCATGTCCGCGATGTGGAGCGCGCCCTTCCCGGCCATCGCATCGGCAGTCTTGCCGTCCGCCATGTCCTGGAACTGCTTGGTCGCCTCGCTGTCGAACAGGCCATCATTTTCGTCGCCGCTGGCCGAGCGCATCGTGCCGATCAGCTGGCGCACGAACACCGCCTCGAACGCCTGCGCCGCCTTCTTCAGCTTCGCCTGGTCGGGCGCGGCCGTGGTCGGCGCGGCGGGGGCGCCGGCAGCGTTGGAGGTGATGGGGTTCGTCGTCACAGGACCACGAGCTCCGCCTTCATCGCGCCCGCTTCCTTAAGCGCTTCGAGGATCGCGACCAGGTCGGCCGGCGAGGCGCCGATCGCGTTCACCGCCTTGACGATGTCGGAGAGGCTGGCGCCGGGCGCGAACCGGAACATCGGGTTCCGCTCTTCCTGGACGTCGATCGTGCTCTTGGACACAGTCTGGGTCTGGCCGTTGCTGAAGGCATTGGGCTGCGAGACCTTGCGGTCCTCGTTGACCTTGACCGTGAGCTTGCCGTGGCTGACGGCGGCCGGCGCGATCCGGACCGCGCCGTTGATCACGACGGTGCCGGTGCGGGCGTTGACGATCACCTTGGCGGGCGCGTCGGCCGGATCGACCAGCAGATCCTCGACCTGACCCATCAGCGCGGTGCGCACCTCGGCGCCCTGCGGCGCGGTGATGGCGACGGTGACGGCGTCGATCGCACGGGCATGGCCCGCGCCCAGGCTCTTGTTGATGGCGGCGGCGACACGGCCGACGGTGGTGAGATCGGCTTCGGACAGGTTGAAATGCAGTTCGGGCGTGGTCGCGAAGCCCGCGTCGACCGCCTTTTCGACCGTAGCCCCTCCGGGGATGCGGCCCGCGGTCGGCACGTTGATCGTGATGTTCGAGCCGTCCGCGGCGGAAACGCCGAGGCCGCCGACGGCGAGGTTGCCTTGCGCCATCGCATAGACCTGGCCGTCCGCGCCCTGGAGCGGGGTCATGAGCAGGGTGCCGCCGCGCAGCGACTTGGCCTTGCCCATCGCCGCGACGGTGATGTCGAGCGGTTCGCCGGGCTTGGCAAAGGGTGGGAGCTCGGCGGTGATAATCACCGCCGCAGCGTTCTTCAGCGCCGGATTGACACCCGCCGGAAGCTGCATGCCGAAGCGCGAGGCCACGCTGTGCATGCCCTGCGTCGTATATTCGAGATTGTCATCGCCCGTGCCCGCCAGGCCGACGACGATGCCGTAGCCGGTCAGCTGGTTGGCGCGCAGGCCCTGGAAATGGCCCAGATCCTTGATCCGCTCGGCCGAGACCGGGGTGGTCAGCAGCATCGCGACGATCACGAGCAGCATGCCGGCAAGCGTCGGGAACAGCCGCAGGCCGAACGCACGCAGGCGCGGGGCCAGCGGCGCCGGGGCTTCGGCGGTGTCGCGATGCGGACGGAGGGAGGGAGCGAGACTCATGAACGCAAAATCCTAGAAAGGGCTCAGGATCGAGAAGAAGTGGCTGAGCCAGCCCTGACGGCTGGCACGCGCGATCTCGCCGGTGCCGGCATAGGTGATCTTGGCGTCGGCAACGCGGGTCGAGTCGACCGTATTGTCGAGGTCGATGTCGGCCTGACGGACCAGGCCCGAAATGCGGATCTGCTCGTCGCCGCGATTGAGCGTGAGGTTCTTTTCGCCGCGGACCAGCATCGTGCCGTTCGGATAGACCGCAGCCACGGTGACGCTGATCATGCCGTTCAACTGGTTCGACTGCTCCGCATCGCCCTTGCCGTCGAACTTGCCGCCGCCACTGGCGGTGAGGCTGGTCGACTTCAGGAACTTGAGCGGACCGCTGGTCGGCGGCGTAAGGCCGACATTGCCGCTGCGGTCGGTCGACGCGCTGTTGCTCTTGGTCGCCTGCGTCTTCTCGACCAGGTTGATGGTCAGGATGTCGCCGACCTGGGCCGCGCGCGCGCCCGAGGTCAGCGGCGCGTAACCGGCAACCGCGTGGAAGATCGCGCCGTCGGCGGGCGGTGCCGGCGGCGTCTGGTACGGCGTCGGCTGATATTCCTCGCGTAACTCGGCCATCTTCTTCTTGCTGCCGAAGAGGGCGTGCGCGGGCGCAGTCGCGACGAGCGCGACGGTGAGGCCGAGGAGGATGCTGGAGCGACGCATGTGCATCACAGCTGCTGGTTGGCGGTCTGGAGCATCTCGTCGGTCGCCTTGATGACTTTCGAGTTGATCTCATAGCCACGCTGGGTCTCGATCATGTCGACCAGTTCCTGCGTGATATCCACGTTCGAGGATTCGAGGCTGCCCTGGGCGATCGTGCCGCGGCCATCCGTGCCGGCATCGCCAACCTGGGGCGCGCCCGACGCGGCGGTTTCGGACAACAGGTTGTTGCCGTCCGCCTGCAGACCCGAAGGGTTGGTGAAGCGCACGGTCTGGATCTTGCCGACCACGCTTGGCGCTGCCACGCCTTGCTGCGTCACCGAAACGGTGCCGTCCGAGCCGATCGTGATGCCGGTGGCGTTGTCGGGGATCGTGATCGGCGGCTGCAGCGCCATGCCGTCCGAATTGACGATATTGCCATCCGCGGTGCGGCTGAAGCTGCCGTCGCGGGTGTAGCCGGTGGTGCCGTCGGGCTTGAGCACCTGGAAGAAGCCCGAACCCTGGATCGCGAGATCGAGGCTGTTGCCCGTGACCTCCATCGAGCCCTGGGTGTCGATCCGCGACGTGCCCTGGATATTGACACCCGAACCCAGGTTGAGGCCGGTGGCATATTTGTTCTGGTCGGTCGCCTGCGCGCCCGGAGCCGTGATCTGCTGATAGGCGAGCGTCTCGAAGTTCGCACGATCGCGCTTGAAGCCGGTCGTGTTCACGTTGGCGAGGTTGTTCGCGATCACGCGCATCTTCTCGTTCTGGGCATCGAGGCCCGTGCGAGCGACGTGGAGAGCAGCGTTGGTCATCGGTTACGTCCTTACTCGGTGATCGACATGAGCGAGGCGGACGACTTGTCCATGTCCTGCGCCGTGGTGAGCATCTTGACCTGCGCCTCCCACGACCGCGACGCGTCGATCATGTCGACGAGCGTGGCGGACGCGTTGACGTTCGATCCTTCGAGGCTCTTGGAAGTGAGCGTCGCGTCGGGGTCGGACGGCAAGGTGCCGCCGCCATCGACATGGAACAGGCCATCGAGGCCCTTTTTGACGTTGGAGCCCTGGGGCGACACCATCTTGATCGTATCGACCGCCTGCGGCGTCTTGGGATCGCCGCCCTGCGGCACGATCCAGATCTGGCCATCCTTGCTGACCGAGATGCTGTCCGCGGGCGGGATCGTGATCGGCCCGCTCTGGCCCTGCACGGGCATACCGTCGCCGGTGGTGAGCAGGCCGCTTTCGCTGACCTGCAGATCACCCCGGCGGGTATAGGCTTCGGAACCGTCCGGGGACTGGACCGTGAGCAACGCATCGCCGTTCATCGCGACGTCGAGGTCGCGACCGGTAGCGGTGAGCGCGCCGTTCCGCATGTCCGCGCCGGTCACGTCTTCCGACGTGGTGGCGCGGCCATTCAGACCGGAGCCCTTGAGCCATTCGGCCTGGGCGCTGGTGAACTCCCCGCGAAAGCCCGCCGTGTTCACGTTGGCGAGGTTGTTGGCAATCGTCGCCTGGCGCGCCATCGCGCCACGCATCGCCGCCAGCGAGGAGTAGATCAGACGATCCACGGTTCAGCTCCCTCCCTAGACCCTTAGCCCTGCAAGTGGACGATCGTGTCGGTCATGTTGTTGGCCGTCTCGATCGACTTCGCATTGGCGGAGAAGTTGCGCTGGGCGCTGATCAGCGAGACCAGCTCCTCGGTGATGTCGACATTGGCTTCCTCGAGCGCGCCCGACTGGATCGTGCCCGCCGAGCCGCTGCCCGCCTGGCTGATGATCGGCTCGCCCGACAGACCGCTCTGGCCCCACTGGCTGTCGCCGAGCTGGCGCAGGCCGTTGGTGTTGGGGAAGTTGGCGATCATGATCGCGCCGAGCTTCTTGGTCGTGCCGTCCGAGAAGGTCGCCGAGACGAGGCCGTTGCCGTCGACCGACACGTTGGTCAGCTGGCCGGAAGCCTTGCCGTTCTGGGTGAGCGTGCCCGGGGTGAAGGTCGACGCCTGCTGGTGCGTGTTCTGCGCGTCGAACGTCAGGCCGATCTGGATCGGAGCGCCCGAGCCCGCCGGCAGCACGCTGCTGAACTGGGTGGTGCCGCTTGGCGTCACCAGTTTGCCCGTGCTGTCGAAGGTCATCTGCAGCGGCTGGGCCGGGATGGTGCTCGAGTTGCCGTCCGCGCTCGCTTCCTGATCGCCGATGAACATATGGACGTCCCAGGTGCTGGTCGTCACCGGCGGCGTCGCCGAACTGTCGGGCACGCTGGTGCGCACATAATAAAGCGTCGCCTGCTGCGGATTGCCGGCCGCGTCATAGACCGTGGTCGAGGTCGAATAGTTGTAGCTGTTCGAGTCGAACCGGTTGAAGGCGTACGGATTGGCCGCATTGTAGTTGGGCCGGTTGACGGGCAGGTCCGCGTTGCTGGGGACGGTCACGCCGAGCTGGATTGCGCTGGTCGCAACCGGCGCACCGGCGGTCTGCGGAATCTGCAGGTTCGACGCCGAGGACAGGCCGCTCGCGCTGAGCACGCCCGAGCTGTCGACCGGCAGCACCTGCACATAGGCGCCATTACCGTCGACCAGATAGCGGTCGCCATCGAGGCTGAACGCGCCGTCGCGGGTGTAGCTGAGCTGCGAGCCCGTCTTGGTGACGAAGAAGCCCTGGCCCGAAATCGCGAGATCGAGCGCGCGGTCCGAGGTCTGGAAGCCGCCCTGGGTGAATTGCTGGCTGATATCCTTGAGGCGCGTACCCTGGCCGGCGACGGTGCCCGACTGGAGCGGCGAGGCGGAGATCAGATCGCCGAACTCGGCGCGGCTCTTCTTGAAGCCGATCGAGCCGACGTTGGCGATATTGTTCGAGATCACCGACAGGTCGGACTGGGCGCCCTTGAGGCCGGAGAGCGAGGTATAGAAGGACATAGCGTTACTCCTGGATGGGGGCGGTGATTAGGAAAGCTGGAGGATGTCGGACGGGTCGATCGTGCCGAGCCCGGTAACAATCTGGGTGGTGCCGGTGGCGGGCGACTTGACCGACTGGATTTCATTCCAGGTAGCGTTGGTCGCGCCGAGCGCCCCACCGCTGGTGCTGCTGCCGGTGACGACCACCTGCAGCGCGCCATCGCTGGTTGGATTGCCGGACGGGTCCTTGCCGTCCCACGACCAGGACACGTTGCCGGCGCTCTTGGCGCCGAGGTCCTGCGTGTAGACGGTCTGGCCGGCGGAATTGACGAGGCTGACCGACACGTCCTTCGCATCCGAGGGAAGCGTGATCTGGCCCGCATAAGCGCCGTTCGACGCCTGGGTCGCGACGTCGCCGCTGATAAGTGCGGCGCGGCCGATCCAGTTCGAGGCGTCGCCGACGCGCGAGGCGTTCAGCGTGGTCAGCATCGACTTCAGCGACTGGTTCATCTCCGTGATGCCCGCGACCTGGCTGAAGGTCGCCATTTGCTGGGTCATCGCGTTGGTGTCGGTCGGCTCGGTCGGATCCTGGGTCTGGAGCTGCGTGGTGAGCAGCTGCAGGAAACCCTGCTGATCGATCGTCTGGTTCGAGCCTGATCCCGTCGATGTCGAGGACGAAGACGAGGACGACTTCATCAGCGAGTCGAGATAGGCGTTGCCCGTGCTGGAACTACCGGAGACGGTCATTTTTCAAGCCTCAGCGTATCGAGGGTAAGGGTTTTAGCGGTCTGGAGGACCTGCACGTTGTTCTGGTACTGACGGGCGGTCTCCATCATCTCGACCATCTCCGCCGCCTGATCGACGCCGGCATCCCAGACATCGCCATTCTTGTCGGCGAGCGGATTGCCCGGATCGTGGCGCTTGGTGGGATCGGTCTGCGACTCGACCACCTGGCTGACCTGGACGGTGGAGATCCCCTGGCCATCGGTAACGGTCTTGAACACGGGCTTGAGCGCGCGGAACGCGCCCTCCTTGGTGCTCGAGACCGAATTGGCATTGGCGAGGTTCGACGCGGTCGTGTTGAGCCGCACGAGCTGTGCGGCCATCGCGCGGCCGGAAATGTCGAAGACGGACATCGTCATCAATTGTCTCCCTTCAGCGCCGTCATCACGGTCGAGATGCGGCCCTGGAGGAAGGAGAGCGTCGTCTTGTACTGGACGGCGTTCTCCGCGAACAAAGTCTGCTCGGTCGACAGTTCGACGGTGTTACCGTCGAGCGAGGTTTCGAGCGGGACGCGATAGCCGGCGGCCTGGTTGGCGGCCTGATCCAGCGACTGGCCCGACTGAGCGGACGCGAGCGCCTTCTGAAAGTCGAAGTCGCGCGCCTTATAATTGGGGGTGGCGGCATTCGCGATGTTCGACGCCAGCAGCGACATGCGCTGCGAGCGAAGCTTCAGCGCATCACCGGCGACCCCGAAGAGCGGATCATTGTTTGCCATGTCGCCCTTCCTTTTCTTCCTAAAGTTTCCCGTGCCGCTGTCGTGAACAGTGTTGGACGGCGGCGTCGCCAGCATCGTTGCAAAGGGTGTGCCAATTCGTTGGCGGCACTCCGAGAAACCGTGCCGGCAAAGCCTGCCAGAGCGTGGGCGGCAAATTTTTGCCGGGGGCGGCAAATTTTTGCCGGTGTTTGGGCGGAGGCAGTTGAGCGTGGATTTTTTCGCGCAAGTCGGACGGCTTCTTGACCCGGCGGCGCTGGTGATCGTGTTCGGTGGGGCATCGGTCTCGGCGCTGCTCCGCGGCGGACGCGCGGCCTTCGGGCCCGCGTTCGCCGCGCTACGCCCCTTTTTCTCCGCGGACCCCGAAGCCGACGCGCTTGCCGCGGTCGTGGCGGTGGGCAAGGTCGAGAAGATCACCGAGACCAAGAGCCTCACCAGTGCGGACCGCATCTCCACCACCGGCCGCTTCCTGCGCGAGGCGATCCGGAAGCTATCCGAAGCGCACAATAGCGAGACGTTCGAGCGCTGGGCGCGCGAAACGCTGGATGCGCGCGCGCGTCGCCATGCCGCCAACGTCACCTTCTGGCGCGACCTTGCCGACGCGGCGCCGGCGATGGGCATGTGCGCGACCGTGCTCGGCCTGGTGCGCATGTTCGCGCACATGACCGACCCTGCCCTGATCGGCGCGCCGATGGCGACGGCTTTGGTCGCCACGCTCTGGGGCATATTGCTCGCCAATCTGATCGCGGGTCCGGTCGCGGACCGGCTGGAACGGCTGTCCGAGGCTGAGCTCGCCTGGCAGCGCCGCACGCTCGACCATTTCTGCGCGCTGGCGCGCGCCGAGCTCGACCATGCGCGCGGGCTGCGCCGCACGCTTGAAAAGAACTTTGGCGAAAAGAATTCTCCCGAGCGGGGCTACGGCACATGAAGCTCCGTGCCGGCCGCCAGCGCTGGGCGTTGAGTTTCGCGGATCTGTGCCTGCTGTTGCTTGGCTTTTTCGTGCTTCTGCAGGCCAAGCCTGACGCCAATCATCTGTCCGCGGGCCTCCGCGCAGCATTCGGCGCGCGCGCCGATGCCGCGCTTCAGTCCGATGCTAATAGCTGGTTCGAGCCAGGTGAAGCCGTACTGACCCCGCAAGGCCATAAAATCCTTGGAGATTTTGCCCGGAGTGCGGGTGATAGAGGCCTGATCGTGAGCAGCCGCGGGACCGAGCCCAAGGGGGCGCGGTTCGACGGCTGGGAACTGGCCGCCGCACGCACCGCGGCGGTGGCGCGCGACCTCAGCACATCCGGCGTGGCGCAGGACAAGGTGGCGATCGCGATCGACCCGGCTACGGGCGGCGGGCAGACCATCCAGATCACGCGGAATTGAGAGCGCTTTCTGATGTGCGCCTCGGCATCCGCCGAGGCTTGCCGGACCGGCCCGCACCCCCACCCGGCCTCCCATAGATTACCCTGTTGGGAGGCCGGGTGGGGGTGCGGGCCGGTGCGGCAACGCTAAGCGTCCAATTCTGGCACGGCTTTTGCAGAATTACGGGCATGATCAAGCCCGTTCTCCCTCTGCTGGCCCTGCTCGTCGCCGCTCCGGCGATGGCTGCGACGCCTCAGTTCCAGAATATCGACGCGCTCGAAGCGCGCCTGGTCAACGCCCTCGGCGCCGGTATCGGCGAGCCGGGCGGACCGGCGGCGCCGATCGACCGCCGTCTCAAGCTCGCCGCATGCCCGACGACGGTGCAGATCGACCCGCCCGCGATGGGCGCGATCGCGCTGCGCTGCGTGCCGCTGAACTGGCGGATTCGCGTTCCGATCGCACGGCTGGGCAATGCCCAGAACGTGGCAATGGGCAGCGTGATGGGCGCCAAGGCGGAAATCGTCGTCCGGCGCGGGGATCCGGTGGATCTGACCGCGGAGACCAATGGTTTCAGTGTGAGCGTTTCTGCCACCGCGCAGGAGGATGGCCCCCCCGGGGGCCGCATCCGCGTCAAGGTAGATGGCCAAAATAACATTATTTTTGCGGAGGTTATCGAAGCCGGCCGCGTGAGATTACCAGGATTTAAATAATTGGCGATTGTGTCGTTATACCGATCAGGCGATGGTTCTGATCGGGCGAGTATATGCGAAAGGATGCGACGATGATTAACGCAGTCGGACCGACCGGCATCGCTCGCACCCCTGCTGTGCGTAGTGAAGGCGTGGGCCCGAGTGCCGCCGTCTCCAAGGTCGATTCCGGCGACGCGCAGGCATCGGGTTCGGTGACCACAGCGGCGGGCGAACTGGCTGCGCAGGGCGCCCCGATCGACACCGCCAAGGTGGCGTCGATCCGCGAGGCGATCGCGAACGGCACGTACAAGATCGATGCGAAGGCGATCGCCAACCGCATGATCGAGCTCGACCTGCCGGCCAAGTGAGCGACACCGCTCTCCAGCAGCTGAACGACGCCCAGGCCGCTTTGATTGCGGCGCTGGACGCGAAGGATATCGACGCGATCGACGCGGCCAATGCGGCCGTCGCGGTCGCGGTCGAGGAAGTGCGCGTGGTCGGTGGCTGGCGCGAGCGCCCCGGCCTGCGCGAAGATCTGATCCATGTCCTCAAAAGCGCGGAAGCGGCGCGCGGCCATATCAATGCGCTGGCCGACCAGAACCGCCGCAGCCTCGACAAATTGCTCAGCCTGGCCGGCGCGGTGAGCCGCGGTGGCGCCTATGGACGCAGCGGCAAACTGAGCTGAGACTTCTCCCCGATAAGGAGCGAATGAGAGCGCCGGCCGAAAGGCCGGCGTTTTCGTTTGTGGGTCAGGCTCTGCCTGCTCTTATCGTCATGCCGGACTTGTTCCGGCGTCCACCGTGATACCGAGCCGCGGAGTGGACTGCGGAACAAGCCCGGAGTGACGGAGGGCGGAGAAGGGTTAATTCTGGCACGCCTCTTGCTTCTTTTACTCCGTTAGTAAGAGGTAGAGATGGCGACCAAAGCGATGAGCCGCAAGCTGTGGATCGGTTCGATCAAGGGGGCAATCCTCCCCTTGGCGACCCTGATGCTTGTCGGCCTGATGATCGTACCCGTGCCGAGCATCGTGCTCGACATCGGCTTCATCACCAACATCCTGATCAGCCTGGCCGTGCTGATGATCGCGCTGAATGCCGAGAAGCCTCTCGACTTCTCCGCCTTCCCGACAGTCCTCCTCTTCGCAACGCTTTTGCGGCTGGCACTGAACGTCGCGTCGACGCGCGTCGTGCTGGTCAATGGCCATACCGGCGCAGCGGCCGCGGGCCATGTGATCGAAGCGTTCGGCCATTTCCTGATCGGCGGCGATTATGTCGTCGGCCTGTTCGTGTTCGGCATCCTGATGATCATCAACATGGTTGTGATCACCAAGGGCGCCGGCCGCGTGTCGGAAGTGTCGGCGCGCTTCACCCTGGATGCCCTGCCCGGCAAGCAGATGTCGATCGATTCCGATTTGTCCGCCGGCCTGATCACGCCGGAGGACGCCAAGGTCCGCCGCGTCGAGCTCTCGACCGAAGCCGATTTCTACGGCTCAATGGACGGCGCGTCCAAGTTCGTGAAGGGCGACGCCGCCGCCGGCGTGATGATCCTGGTGATCAATATTATCGGCGGCCTGATCCTGGGCGTCGTCAGCCACAAGATGGCGGTAGGCGAAGCCGCCTCCACTTATATTCAGCTCGCGATCGGCGATGCGCTCGTCGCGCAGGTGCCCGCGCTGCTGCTGTCGATCGCGGCTGCCGCGATCGTGACGCGCGTCAAGTCCGACGTCGACCTCTCCAGCCAGATCACCGGCCAGTTCGGCATGGCTAAGGCCTGGCCGCCGGTGGCGGGAATTCTGGGCTTCCTCGGCATGCTGCCGGGCATGCCGCATTTCATCATCCTGCCCGCCGCGGGCGTTGCCGGCACGATCGCGTGGAGGCTTAGGAAGGCGAAGGCCGCAGCCGATGCGCAGGCCGCGATCCCCGCGCCCGCCCCGGTCGTCAATCCGAGCCAGATCCAGTGGGACGAGGTTTCGGACGGTGCCGCTTTAAGCCTGGAGCTCGGCTATGGGCTGGTCGGCCTGGTAGACGAGCGCAAGGGTGCGCCGCTCATGGCGCGGATCACCGGCATCCGCCGCCAGCTGAGCCGCGAACTGGGCTTCGTCGTGCCGCTGGTGCGCGTGCGCGACAATCTGTCGCTTGGCCCCAATTCCTATCGCATCACCGTAGCCGGCGTGGTCGTGGGCGAGGACGAATGCTGGCCCGACGATCTGCTCGCGCTCGATTCGGGCGAATTGATCAGCACGGTCGAAGGCCGCAAATGCAAGGATCCGAGCTTCGGGCTCGACGCGGTATGGATCCGCCCCGAGCAGCGCAACGACGCTGTGATCGCGGGCTATACCGTGGTCGACGGCGCGACCGTGATCGCGACGCACCTCAACCAGCTGATCGCCAATTCCGCCGCCGATTTGTTTGGTATGGACGAAGCGCAGAAATTGCTCGACGCGCTCAAGGAAACCGCGCCGCAGTTGGTCGCAGGCCTTACCCCGATGCCGCTCACGCTGGCACAGCTGGCGGCATCCTGCCGTGCGCTGCTGGCCGAGGGCGTGCCGCTCAAGGATTTCCGCCGCGTGGCGGAGGCAATGATCGACGCATCGCGCGAAGGCACCGATCCGGTGCAGCTCAACGAGGCGGTCAGGCAGCGTATCGGCGCGCTTATCGTTCAGACGATTGTGCCGGTTCGTATGCCCCTGCCCGTCGTGACGTTCGACGCGGAGCTCGAAGGCCTGCTCGCGCAGGCCGTACGGGTCGGCCCCAATGCCGCGCATCCGTTCGAGCCGGCGCTGGCGCAGCGCATCATCGCTGCTGTGAATCAGGCGGCGCAGCCCCTGCTCAACACCGCGACGCGCTTCGCCCTGGTGACCTCGCCGCTGGCGCGCCGCGCGGTGGCAAGACTTCTTAAACCACATTTGCCTGAAACTCCGATCATGTCCTTCCTCGAGATTCCCGATGGCAAGGCGGTCGAAGTGATGGCGATCGTGGGCAGCAATGCCGCGCAGGCCGCGCCGACGCTGCCTAATGCTCCGGAGATGGCGTGATGAGCGTGGCGCAATATGCCGCGCCGGGCGAAGGCGCGATGACCTATCAGCGCAAGCCTTCTCGCCCCGACCCGGCGGCGCTGGCGCGGCAGCATATGCCGCTGGTGCGCAAGATCGCCTGGCATGTCCATGGCCGCGTTTCGAGCGCACTCGATGTCGAGGACCTGGTCCAGATCGGCATGGTCGCCCTGGTCGAAGCGGCCAACGGCTATGAAGATCGCGGCCACGCTTTCTCGACCTATGCCTCCATGCGCATCCGCGGCGCGATGATCGATCATCTGCGCCGTCACGCGACGATCTGCCGATCGGGCATGGCCAAGCGCAAGGCGATCAACGAGGCAACGTCCAAGTTCGAGGCCCAGTGGGGCCGCGCGCCGACCGAGGCCGAATTGGCCAAGGCGATGGGTATGGACCCGGCCGAATTCCGCGAAATGGCGGATGCGTCGGTCTCGGTCCGCCAGGAATCGCTAGACGAGGTCTATTCGGACCAGTCGATGTGGTTTGCCGACGTCGAGGAGCGCGTCGACCAGACGCTCGAACGCGAGCAGCTGGCCGGAGCGTTGGCCGAGCATATTTCCGAATTGCCCGAGCGCGAGGCGATGGTGCTGCAGCTATACTTCGTCGAGGAGATGAACCTCGACGAAATCGGCCTGACGCTGGGCGTCGGAGCCGCACGGGTGTGTCAGATCAAGAAGGCCGCTTTGGACCGCCTGCGCAAATCACTGTCCGAGTGGGCGGAATAATTTTCTAGGTTGTCACCCCCGACTTGTCCCGGGGTCCACTTCCGGGCCTGGCGCCAGCCGGCCGGTGGATGCCGGAACAAGTCCGGCACGACGAGCTCCCTTATTTATGCGTCGCCCCACACGGATCGCGTTCGATCTGGATGGTGGCGTGGCCGATGCCGAAGCGCCCATTGAGCAATTCGGCAACCGATTGGCGCACTTCTTCGTGGCTGACCTCTTCGGTGATGGCGATGTGGACGGTGCCGTTCACGTCGCTGATCGCCATCGACCAGACGTGGAGATCATGCACGTCGCACACGCCCGGCTGATCGGCGATCGCCTGGCGGATCTCGGTCAGGTCGATCCCCTTGGGCACGCCTTCGAGCAGCACGTTGATCGTGTCGCTGAGCAAAGCCCAGGTGCGCGGCAAGACCCATAAGGCGATTCCGATCGCGACCACGGGATCGATCCAGCCCTTGCCGGTGTAGCGGATCAGCACTGCACCGACGATCACGCCGAACGAACCGATCGCGTCGGACCAGACCTCGAGATAGGCGCCCTTGACCGCAATGCTCTCGCCGCGGCCGCCCACCAGCACGCCCATCGCGATGATGTTGATGACCAGGCCGATCACGGCGACGACGAGCATACCGTCGGCGGCGACCGGCTCGGGCGTGCGGAAACGGCCGATCGCCTCGACCAGGACATAAGCGGCCGCGACGAATAAAAGCATCGCGTTGAAAGCGGCGGCGAGGATTTCGAGGCGCTTATAGCCGAAGGTGCGCTTGTCGTCGGGCGCCTTGGTGCCGATCCGGACCGCCATCAGCGCGATCAGCAGGGCTGCAACGTCGGTCAGCATGTGCGCCGCGTCCGAGAGAAGCGCGAGGCTATTGTAGAGGAATGCGCCGACCAGCTCGATCGCGAGCACCGATCCAGACAGGATCAGGGCGATACCGAGCGAACGCGCGCTGGCGCCCGCGGTATGATCATGGTGGCCGTGGCCATGCCCGTGATCGTGGCCGTGATGGTGGGAGTGATCGTGGGAGTGATCGTGGCTGTGCGCGGCGGTCATGGCCCGGCCCTTAATGTCTCTGCCCGCCAAAGGCTATTCGTTCGCGGCGGACGGAAATTCAACGCACTGCGCCCGCAAGGGCGGCGCGAATGGCCGGTCCTTGCGGGCGGTTTGAGCGGCGAAGCGATGAGCCCCGCATAAATAAGAAGAAGCCCCGGGCGCCAAGGGGGAACAGCGCCCGGGGCCTCAACGCCCGTTTTGGGTCAACCCTCGGAAGAGGATTACTGGAGCAGCTTGAGAACGCTCTGCTGGCTCTGGTTCGCCTGGGCGAGCATCGCGGTGGATGCCTGCGACAGGATCTGTGCCTTGGCGAGGTTCGTGGTCTCGGTGCCGAAGTCGGCATCCTGGATCCGCGACTGCGCGTCGGACAGGTTGGTGATGTTGCTCGTCAGGTTGTTCACCACCGACGTCAGTCGGCTTTCGGACGCACCCAGCGAAGCGCGCTTGGTACCGACCGTGGTGATCAGCGTGTCGAGCGAAGTCAGCGCCGCAGTAGCACCAGCGGAGGTGCCGAGAGCGACCGAGCTGACAGCCGACAGGTCGAGCTGCGAGAAGTCCACCGAAACCGTGTCGCTCGAGCTCGAGCCGGTCTGGATGGTCACGGTGCCCGAAGAGCCAGCCGAACCGGTGAACAGGCCAACGCCGTTGAACTTCGTGTTCGACGTGATCTGCGTGATCTGCGAGGCCAGAGCCGTAACTTCGGTCTGCAGATTGGTACGGTCGCTATCCTGGTAAGTACCGCTGGCAGCCTGCACCGCGAGTTCGCGGATACGCTGCAGCATGTTGGTGACCTCGTCCAGCGCGCCGTCGGCGGTCTGGGCCATCGAGATACCGTCGTTGGCATTGCGGACCGCCTGGGTCATGCCACGGATCTGCGAGGTCATCGAAGACGAAATGGCGAGGCCAGCGGCGTCGTCCTTCGCGGAGTTGATGCGCTTGCCGCTCGACAGGCGTTCCATCGCAGTCTGCAGGGCCTGATCGGCCATGCGTGCACCGTTCTGGGCCCGAAGAGCGCTCACATTGGTGTTGATAACAGTCACTGTGGGTTCCTTTCCCGCTCAAATCAGGCAGTCATGGACAGTGGTCCTGTTCCCGCCTCGAATTGGGTAACGGCAGCGGTCAGCGGGTCTTTAACCAGAAAATTCGCACCCCTCGAAAAAAGTTGGCCCAAGGCGCCTGCGCGATGCCCGCATACGTGTGAGGGCGTGGTGTGCGGGTGATGCGCGGCGAGCGGCGGGTGCACACAAGCGCGCCATGCGCCCGTTCTATTAAGACTTTTTAAGTTAATTCCGGAGTAACCAGGACCCACGGCAAAAAAATGCCGGGTGTTTCAGGAGTTCTCATGAGCCAGATCGGTCTGAGTGAAGGCGCTGCGGGGATCGCCCCCGCCCTTGCGTCCTGGCTCGCCGGGGTGGGCCTGCCGACGCTGCGACTCAACGCCGCCGATGCCGCCCCCAAGGACATGATCCGCATTATCGCGGTTTCGGAGCGGTCTTCCGCCCGTCACAGCGACATCCTGCTCGACGTCCGCGAGGGCGCTCCCGTCTACACCCAGGCCGCCAAGGGATTCCCGGCGGAGATCGCTTTCGGGATCGAGGATATGGCATTCGGCCATGCCTTGATCGCCGAATTGGTCCGCCCCAATGGCCGTCCGGCCTGCGGCGAGCCCGAGAGCGCGGGCTTCCTGACGCTCGCCGCCCGCATCGCCGCGCATGACGCGACCGTGCTGGTATTGGGCGAGACCGGCACCGGCAAGGAAGGCCTCGCCCGTTTCATTCATGCCAGCTCGCCGCGCGCCGAAGGCCCGTTCGTAGCTGTCAATTGCGCCGCTCTGCCGGAAACCATGCTGGAAGCGATGCTGTTCGGCCACCAGAAGGGTGCCTTCACCGGTGCGGCAGGGGCGGGCGAAGGCCTGTTCCGCGCGGCTGAGGGTGGTACTTTGCTGCTGGACGAAGTCGCCGAGCTGCCGCTGCCGCTCCAGGCCAAGCTGCTGCGCGCTTTGCAGGAGCGCGAGGTTCTGCCGATCGGCGCGACCAAGCCGATCGCGATCAACGTCCGCGTCGTCGCCGCCGCCAACCGCGATCTGGCGACCGAAGTCGCCGAAGGCCGGTTCCGCGCCGACTTGTACTGGCGTCTGAACGTGATGCCGCTGATGCTGAAGCCGCTCGCCGAGCGCCGGCTCGACGTGCGCGCGATCACCGCGACCCTGATGCTGCGCCACATGACGCAGGGTGAAACCTTCCCTTGGCCGACCAGTGCCGCGATCAACCGCCTGATGAGCCATGGCTGGCCGGGTAATGTCCGCGAGCTGGAGAATGTGCTGCAACGCGCGATGCTGCTGCGCTCGACCGACCGGATCGAAGCGCATGACCTGGCGATCGAGGCGGGCACGCTCGCCGCGGCGCAGAGCGTTCGCCATACCACCAAGGCGACCCCGCTTTCCGCCGCCGCCGCCAAGCTGCCGGCCAACAGCACCACCCGTCTCGCCGATGCGGCACGGACGTCCGAATATGAAGCGATCGAAGAGGCCCTCGCCGCCACCGGTGGTCACCGCCTGCGCGCGGCCGAGCGGCTGGGCATCAGCGAGCGCACGCTCCGCTACCGGCTCGCCGGCATGCGGCAGGCGGCGTGAGGAGGCTTAGGCGATGAGCGGAATCTCCCCCACAACCCTGCTCCAGATGCGGAGCGCCATTCTCCAGCAGAATAGCGCACTGCAGCAGGCCGCGGCCAATGCCGCCAAGCCGATCAACGGCATTGGTGGCGCGGGCGTAGCGGGCGGCGTCGCGGGCGGCGCCGGCAGTGCCGATTTCACGAGCGCGATGAAGAGCGCGCTCAACCAGGTCAACGATCTGCAGGCCAGCGCCGAGCAGGCGACCAACAGCTACGAGCGCGGTGAAACCACCGATATCGCCGGCGTCATGCTGGCGCGCGAGAAGGCTTCGGTCGGCTTCCAGGCGACCTTGCAGGTCCGCAACAAACTCCTGTCCGCGTACAAGGACATCATGAGCATGCCGGTATAATCGATGAGCGACGCTTCACTCCCCGTCCCCGTCTCCGTAGCGAATAACCCGTCGGGCGCCATGCTCGAACGGGTGAAGAGCTTTACCGGCCAGCCGGCCGTCCAGAAGAGCCTGCCTCTTCTCGGCATCGCGGCCGCGATCCTGATCGCGTTCCTGGCCTGGACCAGCTTCGCCAAGGGGCCGCAGCGCGATCTGTTCAGCGGATTGAACGATTCCGACAAGGCGGCGGTCGCCGACACGCTGAAGGCGGCCAACGTGAGTTACACGCTTGACCGTTCGACCGGCGCGCTGACGGTTTCGGACAGCGATTATTACAAGGCCAAGATGCTGCTGGCTCAAGCCGGCCTGCCCAAGACCGCGCCCGATGGCGACAGCGTGATCGCGTCGCTGCCGATGGGCGCGAGCCGCGCGGTCGAGGGCGAGCGTCTGCGCGATGCCCGCGAAACCGATCTTGCCCGTACGATCGAGCAGATCGATGCGGTCCAGGCCGCCAAGGTGCACATCGCCGCCGAGCAGCAGAGCGTGTTCGTGCGCGACGAAGCCCCGGCTTCGGCCTCGGTAATGCTGACCTTGCGTTCGGGCCATGCGCTTTCGGACGGCCAGACCCAGGCCGTCGTCAACCTGGTCGCCTCGTCGGTCCCGGGTTTGTCGCCCGACAATGTGTCTGTGGTCGACCAGTCGGGCCACTTGCTCAGCAAGAAGGGCGGCGACGGTTCGGCCGACAAGCAGCTCGACATACAGAACCAGGTCGAGCAGCGTTACATCGACGCGGTCTCCAAGATCCTGACGCCGATCGTCGGCGCGGACGGCTTCACCACAGAAGTCCATGCCGATCTCGATTTCGCCGAGACGCAAGCGACGCGCGAGAGCTTCCCCAAGGACCAGAGCGTAATCGCATCCGAAAAGGGCCAGTGGGCCAATGACGGCACCAATGGCGGCACCCCGCCTGCGGGCGGCATCCCCGGCGCGATCGCCAACCAGCCGCCGAGCGCGGCGCAGGTTTCGACCCAGCCCAACCAGACCCAGGCCGCCAATCCGGCGGTCCCGGCGACCGCTGGCGCGCCCAATGCGGGCGCCGCGGCCGGTGCGACCAACGGCAAGACCAGCGAGCAATATGACCGCACATTCCAACTTGGTCACGAAGTATCGGTCACGCGTAACCCCGTTGGTACCGTGAAGCGCCTGTCGGTGGCCGTTGCGCTGAAGCAGGGCGCCAAGCCCCGCGGCGTTGCCGAGATGGCGCAGATCGAGCAATTGGTGAAGGGCGCGGTCGGCTTCGACCAGACCCGTGGCGACGTGGTCGCGCTCACCTCGCGCGCGTTTGCAGATCCCGAGGCCGTGCCCGTCGCCAAATGGTATGAATCGCCGTGGGTCGGCATTGCCGGCCGCAACGTGACCGGTCTGATCATCGCTTTGCTTGCCTTCTTCGGGGTGATCAAGCCGCTGATGAAGCGCCGCTCGCAGGTGGCGGCCGCACAGGCAACCGGCGCGATCGCCGGCCCTGCCGCCGCGAACCGCAAAGGTCCGGGGCTGGGCAATGAGATCGCCGCAGCGCTCGCCAACGAAGCGGTCAACGACCCCGGCAAGCGCGTCAC
>Ga0209455_1000412_pt1 | contig 34309 bp, 33 predicted proteins | sample AraplaCol_mCL_r2_FD_184275 | JGI IMG/M metagenome (GOLD analysis project Ga0209455, IMG submission 184275) | Arabidopsis root microbial communities from North Carolina, USA - plate scrape CL_Col_mCL_r2 (SPAdes) (version 2) | ecosystem: Host-associated > Plants > Roots > Endosphere | place: USA... | reverse complement strand
ATAGGCTGCGCCGAGGATAATGCCGGTGGTGATCAGCGCAGCCACCCAGGTATTGGCCTGGAAGGTGCCGGCCATCACCAGGAACTCACCAATGAAGCCGCTGGTACCCGGCAGGCCGACCGAGGCCATGGTCATCACCATGAACATGAAGGCATAGCGCGGCATGTTGTTGACGAGGCCGCCATAGCGGGCGATCTCGCGGGTATGCAGCCGGTCATAGACGACGCCGACGCAAAGGAAGAGCGCGCCAGAGACGATGCCATGGCTCAGCATCTGGAAGATGGCGCCCTGCAGCCCCTGGACGTTGAAGGTGAAGATGCCGGCCGTCACGAAGCCCATATGGGCGACCGACGAATAAGCGATCAGCTTCTTCATGTCCTGCTGCGCCAGGGCGACCAGCGAGGTGTAGATGACGGCGATGGCGCTGAGCGCGAAGACCAGCGGCGTGAAATGCGCCGAAGCCAGCGGCAGCAGCGGCAGCGAGAACCGCAGGAAGCCGTAGCCGCCCATCTTCAGCAGCACACCGGCGAGGATCACCGAACCGGCAGTCGGGGCTTCCACATGTGCATCCGGCAGCCAGGTATGGACCGGCCACATCGGCATCTTCACCGCGAAGGAAGCGAAGAAGGCCAGCCACAGCCAGTTCTGGTATTCCGGTTCGATCGCCTTGGTCATCAGCACCGGGATATCGGTGGTGCCGATCAGGAAATAGATCGCCAGGATCGCCAGCAGCATGAGGACCGAGCCAGCCAGCGTATAGAGGAAGAACTTGAAGGCCGAATATACGCGACGCGCACCGCCCCAGATGCCGATGATGAGGAACATCGGAATGAGGACGCCTTCGAAGAAGACATAGAAGACGACGAGATCGAGGGCGCAGAAGGTGCCGACCATCAGGGTCTCCAGCACCAGGAAGGCCAGCATGTATTCCTTGACCCGGTTCTGTACTGATTCCCAGCTCGCCAGGATGCAGATCGGCGTCAGCAGTGTCGACAAGAGGACGAAGGCCATGGAGATGCCGTCGACGCCCATGTGATAAGAAATCTGCAGCGCCGGGATCCAGTCGCGCAGCTCCTCGAACTGGAAGCCAGCCGAACTGCTGTCGAAGCCGAACCAGATCTTCAGCGAGACGACGAAGGTCAGCAGCGAGGTCCAGAGCGCGATCCAGCGGGAGGTTCGGGCCGAGGCATTGCCGCGTGCGAACAGGATGATCAGCAGCGCTCCCGCCAGCGGCAGGAAGGTGATCAGCGATAACCAGGGAATGGAAGAAGTGCTCGTCATCACCGAACTCACAATTTCGCGCCGACCAAATACCAGCTGACCAGCAGAACGACGCCGATCAGCATGGCAAAGGCATAATGGTACACATATCCGGTCTGCAGGCGGCTCGCGCGCCGCGCGATCGCCATGGTGGCCGAGGCGATGCCGTCCGGGCCGCAGCCGTCGATCACCGCACCGTCGCCGCCTTTCCACAGGCCGAAGCCCAAGCGTTTCGCGCCGTTGACGAAGACGAAGTTATAGAGCTCGTCGAACATCCACTTGCGGTAGACGAAGGTATAGAGGCCGCCAAACGCCTTGGCGAAGGCCGCCGGCAGGCCGGGCTTCTGGACGTAGAAGACATAAGCAAGCGCGATACCGGCAACGCCCATCACCAGCGGCAGGGCCTTGACCCAGAACGGCACCTCTTCAGCCTCCGTCAGGACATGGTTGTCGGCGCCGTAGAAAATCGCATTGCCGAAGAATTCATGCGCACCTTCGCCCACAAAGAAGTGGGTGAAAGCCAGGCCGGCGAAGACCGCGCCGACCGCCAGGACAATCAGCGGCACCAGGATCACCCAGGGGCTTTCATGCACATGATGCAGCGTCTCGTGGTCGCAACGCGGCTTGCCATGGAAGGTCATGAACAGCAGGCGCCAGGAATAGAAGGCGGTCATGAAGGCGGCGATGATGCCAAGCCAGAAAGCATACATGCCGATCGCGCCACCATGCGCGAAGGCGGATTCCAGGATCGAATCCTTGGAGTAGAAACCCGCGAAACCGACGACACCCGGGATGCCGATACCGGCCAGCGCCAGGTTGCCGATCCACATCATCACATAGGTGATCGGGATCAGCTTATAGATGCCACCCATCTTGCGCATGTCCTGCTCACCCGACATGGCATGGATCACCGAGCCGGAGCCCAGGAACAACAGGGCCTTGAAGAAAGCGTGCGTGAAGAGGTGGAACATCGCCGCGCCATAGGCACCGACACCGGCCGCGAAGAACATGTAACCGAGCTGCGAACAGGTCGAATAGGCGATGACGCGCTTGATGTCGAACTGGGTCAGGCCGATGGTCGCCGCGAAGAAGGCGGTGCTGGCACCGACAATGGCGACGACGTCGCGTGCGATCGGCGCATATTCAAACATCGGCGACAGGCGGCAGACCATGAAGACACCGGCCGTCACCATGGTGGCGGCATGGATCAGCGCCGACACCGGGGTCGGGCCTTCCATGGCATCCGGCAGCCAGGTATGCAGACCGAGCTGGGCCGACTTACCCATGGCGCCGACGAAGAGCAGCAGGCAGAGCGTTGTCAGCACGTCGACATTCCAGCTGAGGAAGTGGAAGCTGTGACCGACCATGCCCGGCGTCGCGGCGAAGACCGTGTTGAAGTCGACCGAGCCGAAGATCATGAAGACGCCCATGATGCCGAGGGCAAAGCCGAAATCGCCGACGCGGTTGACGACGAAGGCCTTGATGGCGGCGGCATTGGCGCTGGGGCGGTCGAACCAGAAGCCGATCAACAGGTAGGAGCTGAGGCCCACGCCTTCCCAGCCGAAGAACATCTGCATGAAGTTGTCGGCCGTCACCAGCATCAGCATGCAGAAGGTGAAGAGGCTGAGATAGGCCATGAACCGCGGCACCGACTTGTCGTGGTGCATGTAGCCGATCGAGTAGACATGCACCATCGAGGAAACAGTGGTGACGACGATCAGCATCACCGCCGTCAGCTGGTCCATGCGCAAGGCCCAGTCGGCCTTGAAATTGCCGGTCGCGAACCAGGTGAAGAGATGTACCGTGCGCGGGTGATCATTGAACGTGACGTCGCAGAACACCGTCCAGGCCAGGACGCAGGAGATCAGCATCAGGCCCGAGGTAATCAACTGCGCCGCCAGATCGCCGATCCGGCGATTGCCGAAACCGGCAATCAGCGCGCCAAGGAGAGGCAGGGCGACAATCGCGACTTCCATCTCGTTCAACCCTTCATCACATTGATGTCCTCAACCGCGATCGAACCGCGGTTGCGGAAGTAAACCACCAGAATGGCGAGGCCGATGGCGGCCTCTGCCGCGGCGACCGTGAGGATCAGCATGGTGAAGACCTGCCCGACCATGTCGCCGAGGAAATGCGAGAAAGCCACCATATTGATGTTCACGGCGAGCAGCAGGAGCTCGACCGACATCAGGATGATGATGACGTTCTTGCGGTTGAGGAAAATGCCGAACACGCCAATCGTGAACAGGACCGCCGCGACCGTCAGGTAATGTCCGAGACCGATTTCCATATCTTGTCCCCCTGCCCCGATCAGACGCCGCTGCCGGATTGAACTTTGACCGTCACCACGGATTCGCGACCACGCGCGACCTGGCTGGCGATCTTCTGCCGCTTGACCCCTTCCCGTTCCCGATGCGTCAGCACGATGGCGCCGATCATGGCGACCAGCAGAACAAGGCCAGCCGCCTGGAACAAGTAGAAGTAATGCGTATAAAGGATGGTGCCGAGGGCCTGGGTATTGGTTACCTGGCCCACCGGCGGTGTCGGCATGGTAATCGCATGGCCAAGCTGCGGCGCGATGATGCCGCTGCCCAGAACCAAGAACAGCTCAGCAAACAGAACCACACCGATCACGAAACCAATCGGCGCATAGCGCACGAAACCCTGCCGCAACTCGACGAAATTGATGTCGAGCATCATGACGACGAAGAGGAAGAGCACGGCAACAGCACCGACATAGACGACGACCAGCATCATCGCCAGGAATTCGGCGCCCAGTAGCACGAAGAGACCGGCGGCGTTGAAAAAGGTCAGCACCAGGAACAGGACCGAGTAGACCGGATTGCGGTTCGCCACGACCAGCGCACCCGAAAGGATCGCGACCGCCGCGAACACATAAAAAGCGATTGTCTGGATGATCATTGTCTTCCTCGATCCAGCTCAGCGATACGGCGCATCGGCTTGCAGGTTCGCCGCGATTTCCGATTCCCAGCGATCGCCATTGGCCAGCAATTTGGCCTTGTTGTAGAGCAGCTCTTCATGGGTCTCGGTGGCGAATTCGAAATTCGGGCCTTCGACAATGGCATCGACCGGGCAGGCTTCCTGGCAGAAGCCGCAATAGATGCACTTCGTCATGTCGATGTCGTAACGCGTGGTGCGGCGGCTGCCATCATCGCGCGGCTCGGCTTCGATGGTGATGGCATAGGCCGGGCAAACCGCTTCGCAGAGCTTGCAGGCGATGCAGCGCTCTTCCCCGTTGGGATAACGGCGCAGGGCATGCTCGCCGCGAAAACGCGGGCTCAGCGGTCCCTTCTGATAGGGATAGTTGATCGTCACCTTGGGCCGGAAGAAATAGCGCAAGGTGAGCAGCATGCCGCTCACCAATTCGGCGAGCAGGAAGCTTTTGGCTGAACGGGCAACACTTGCCATGGTCAATCCCTCACTTCGCCGGCCTTAACGACCCGGCAACCAGCCGGTGGCGAGCAGCACGCCGGCGGTCAGAATGACAAAGAACAACGAGAACGGCAGGAACACCTTCCAACCCAGGCGCATCAGCTGGTCATAGCGATAACGCGGGAAGGTCGCACGCACCCAGAGGAAGCAGAAGCCGACAAAAGCGATCTTTCCGGCAAACCACAGACCATGCCAGATGCCTTGAGCAACGCTACCTTCGGCGAACGGCTCCCAGCCGAAGACCGGCAGCCAGCCGCCGAGGAAGAGGACACTGGTCATCGCGCTCATCAGCCAGATATTGGCGTATTCGCCGAGGAAGAAGAGCGCGAAGGTCATCGACGAATATTCGGAGAAGTAACCAGCCACCAATTCCGATTCAGCTTCCGGCAGATCGAAAGGCGGGCGGTTGGTCTCGGCCAGAGCCGAGATGAAGAAAACGATGAACATCGGGAACAGCGGGAAGCAGTACCACCAATGGCCCTGCTGCGACTTCACGATGTCGGAGATATTGAGCGAACCCGAGCAGAGCAGCACCGTCACCAGCACGAAGCCGATCGAGACTTCATAGGAGACCATCTGTGCGGCTGAACGCAGCGCGCCGAGGAACGGATATTTCGAGTTCGAGGCCCAGCCGGCGAGAACGATGCCGTAGACGCCCAGCGAGGAGATGGCGAAGAGATAGAGGATGCCGACATTGATATTGGCCAGCACCACGCCATCGCTCCAGGGAATGACCGCCCAGGCGATGAGCGCCAGCGAGAAGGTCAGCATCGGCGCCACCAGGAACGGCACCTTGCTGGCCCCGGTCGGGATGATGGTTTCCTTGAAGAACAGCTTGAGACCGTCGGCAATCGGCTGCAGCAACCCAAAGGGACCGACCACGTTCGGCCCCATGCGCATCTGCATCGCCGCCATCACCTTGCGTTCGGCATAGGTGAGATAGGCAACGGCCAAGAGCAGCGGCACCACGATCAGCAGGATCATGATGATGGTGAAGATCGCCGTGCCCCAATAGAGGCCGAGGAACGATGAGGTAAAAAGCTCAGCCATGGGTGCCCGTCTTCTCCCCTGCCGGCTGGACGAAGGCTTCAGTGCACTGGGCCATCGTCTCGGAGGACCGGCTGATCGGGTCAGTCATGTAATAGTTGCTGATGGCGCGGCCGAAGGACTTGGCCTCGACCGGCGCATCGGCGCCGAATTTCTGCCAGCTACCAGCCTCGATGGTGTTGAGGCGCTGGAAGCGGGCGTTGATCTGATAGAGCCGCTGGCGCAGCTGTAGGAGATTGTCATAGGGCAGCGGCTTGCCGAGCACCGCCGACAAGGCCCGCAGGATGGCCCAGTCCTCTCGCGCTTCTCCCGGCGGGAAAGCGGCACGCAGGGCGAGCTGGGCGCGGCCCTCGGTGTTCATATAGGTGCCGTCCTTCTCGGTATAGGCGGCACCCGGCAGGATCACATCGGCGCGATGCGCACCGGCATCGCCATGATGGCCCTGATAGATCACGAAGGCTTGGCCGAGACGGTTCATGTCGATCTCGTCGGCGCCGAGCAGATAGACGATGTCGATCTCGCCCTTCTGTGCGCCTTCCATGATGCCGCGCACGTCACGACCGCCATTGCCCGGCACGAAGCCGAGTTCGAGGCCGCCGACCCGCGCCGCCGCGTTGTGCAGCAGGTTGAAGCCGTTCCAGTCGGGGCGAACGATATTCAGCGCTTCCGCGGCCTTGCGGACGAGACCGAGAATGGCAGCGCCATCGCCCCGGGTCAGCGCACCGGCACCGACGATGATCATCGGTGCCTTGGCATTCTTCAGCGCCTCGGCGAAAGGATGCGTGCCCGCAGCGATCTGCTGCAGAACGTCGGCGCCAGCGCCGAGATATTCATACGGATAGCTGAGATCGACCTTCTCGCCGATCAGCGCCATCTTTAAGCCACCCTTCAGGTAGCGCTTGCGGATGCGGGTGTTGATGATCGGGGCTTCCCAGCGCGGGTTGCTGCCGATCACCAGGATCGCATCGGCCTTGTCGATGCCGGCGATGCCAGAATTGAACAGATAGCTGACCCGCGCCGTCGGATCGATCGCGGCGCCATCCTGGCGGCAATCGAGATTGGCGGAGCCCAGCGACTGGATGAGATCCTTCAGTGCCAGCATGGCTTCGGCATCGCTGAGATCGCCGGCAATCGCGGCAATCTTGCTGCCATCAACACCCTTCACCTTGGCCGCGATGGTGTCGAAGGCTTCCTGCCAGCTGGCCGGCTGCAGCTTGCCATTAACGCGCACATAGGGACGATCGAGGCGTTGGCGAATGAGGCCGTCAACAGCGAAACGGCCCTTATCAGCCATCCACTCCTCGTTCACCGCCTCGTTCACGCGCGGCAGGATGCGCAGGACTTCCCGGCCGCGGGTATCGATGCGGATATTGGTGCCGACGGCATCGAGCACGTCGATGGAATCGGTCTTCTGCAATTCCCAAGGACGCGCCGTGAAGGCATAGGGCTTGGAGGTCAGCGCACCGACCGGGCAGATATCGATCAGGTTGCCGCTGACTTCGGAGGCCAGCGTCTTCTCGACATAGGTGCCGATCTCGAGATGCTCGCCGCGGCTGGTAGCGCCCAGTACTTCGACGCCGGCCACTTCGGTCGCGAAGCGGACGCAGCGGGTGCACTGGATGCAGCGGGTCATCACGGTCTTGACCAGCGGACCGAAATCCTTGTCGGTCACGGCGCGCTTCAATTCGTGGTAACGCGAGGAATGCTTGCCATAGGCCATCGCCTGGTCCTGCAGATCGCATTCACCGCCCTGATCGCAGATCGGGCAATCCAGCGGATGGTTGATCAGCAGGAATTCCATGACGCCCTGGCGCGCCTTTCTGACCACCGGGCTGTCGGTCTTGATGACCATGCCATCGGCAACCGGCATGGCGCAGCTGGCGATCGGCTTCGGGGCCTTCTCCTGCTCCACCAAGCACATGCGGCAATTGCCGGCAACCGACAACCGCTCGTGATAGCAGAAGCGCGGGATCTCCTTGCCGGCCATTTCGCAGGCCTGCAGAACGGTGATGCCTGCCGGCACCTCGATCTCAATCCCGTCAATCGTCATCTTGGGCATGTTAGTGCTCACCCGATCATCGCAGCTGTTGTCGTTACTCGGCCGCCTTCAGGCCGCGATATTCCTTGATCCGCCGTTCCACTTCGGGACGGAAATGCCGCATCAGGCCCTGGATCGGCCAGGCTGCCGCATCACCCAAAGCGCAGATCGTATGACCTTCGATCTGCTTAGTGACTTCGAGCAGCAGGTCGATCTCGCCGATCTCCGCCTCGCCTTTCACCAGGCGCTGCATGATGCGGTACATCCAGCCGGTGCCTTCGCGGCACGGCGTGCACTGGCCGCAGCTCTCATGCATGTAGAAATGCGAGAGGCGCGCGATCGCCTCGACCACATCGGTCGACTTGTCCATGACGATGACGGCGGCCGTGCCGAGGCCCGACTGGACCGCGCGCAGGCTGTCGAAATCCATCAGGACTTCATCGCAGATCGACTTCGGCAGCATCGGCACCGAGGAGCCGCCTGGGATGATGGCGAGCAGATTGTCCCAGCCGCCACGCACGCCGCCGGCATGCTTCTCGATCAATTCCTTGAGCGGGATGCCCATTTCCTCTTCGACATTGCAGGGCTTGTTCACATGGCCCGAGATGCAGAAGAGCTTGGTGCCGGTATTTTTCGGCCGGCCGAGGCCAGCAAACCAGCTCGCACCACGGCGCAGGATGGTCGGTGCGACGGCGATGGATTCGACATTGTTGACCGTGGTCGGGCAGCCATAGAGGCCGCAGGCCGCCGGGAAAGGCGGCTTCAGGCGCGGCTGGCCCTTCTTGCCTTCAAGGCTTTCGATCAGCGCGGACTCTTCGCCGCAGATATAGGCGCCGGCGCCGCGATGCAGGAAGATGTCGAAATCGTAGCCCGAACCGCAGGCATTCTTGCCGATGAGGCCGGCTTCATAGGCCTCATCGATCGCCACCTGGATGTTCGAGGCCTCGTTGTAGAATTCGCCGCGAATGTAGATGTAGGCCGCCGAGGCGCGCATCGCGAAACCGGCGATCAGGCAACCTTCCAGCAGCATATGCGGATCGAACCGGCAGATCTCGCGATCCTTGCAGGTGCCCGGTTCGGATTCATCGGAATTGACCACGAGATAAGACGGACGACCATCCGACTGCTTCGGCATGAAGGACCACTTCATGCCGGTCGGGAAACCGGCGCCGCCGCGGCCGCGCAGTTCCGACTTCTTGATCTCTTCGATGATGTTGTCCTGGCCGAGCTCCATCAGGGCTTTGGTATTGTCCCAGATGCCGCGGCGCTTGGCGCCGGGGAGACGCCAATCGTCCTGGCCGTAGAGATTGCGGAAGATGCGATCCTGATCCTTCAACATGATCTCATTCTCCCGTAGCCGGCTTCATGCCGAATTCCGTCAAGGTGGTGGCGCCACCGACCGGAGCGGAATTCAGCCGATCGACCTGCGGACCATGCTGCGGCTTCTTGCCGGCGCGGAGATCGTCCAGCAGGCGATCGAGCTTGGCCTCGTCGAGGTCTTCATAAAAATCGTCATTCACCTGAACGACCGGGGCATTGACACAAGCGCCCAGGCACTCCACCTCAACCAAGGTGAAGAGGCCGTCCTCGGTGGTCTCCTTGAGGCCGATGCCAAGCTTCTTCTTGCAGGTATCGGTCATGTTCTGCGCACCACGCAGCCAGCACGGGGTCGTGCGGCAGACCTGCAGCAGGTATTTGCCGACCGGCTTCAGGTTGAACATAGTGTAGAAGGTCGCGACCTCGTAAACACGGATCGGCGCCATCTCGAGAACCTCGGCGACGTGATCCATCGCCGCACGCGGCAGCCAGCCGCCATGCTGGCGTTGCGCGAGATCGAGCAACGGCAACACCGCACTGGCCTGGCGGCCCTGCGGATAGCGGGCGATGATCTTGTCAGCGCGTGCGCGATATTCCGCCGTGAAGGCGAAGCTCGCCGGCTGGAAGTCCTCGTTTCCTTGCGTCGTACTCATCGATCGATCTCGCCAAACACGATATCCATGGAACCCAGGATGGCGACGGAGTCAGCTAGCATGTAACCCTTGCTGCAGAAATCCATCGACTGCAGATGAGCAAAGCCTGGAGCGCGAATCTTGCAGCGATAGGGACGATTGCTGCCGTCGGAAATCAGATAGACGCCGAACTCGCCCTTCGGCGCTTCGACGGCGGTATAGGTCTCGCCCGCCGGCACATGGAAGCCTTCGGTATAGAGCTTGAAGTGATGGATCAGCGCTTCCATCGAGCGCTTCATCTCGCTGCGCGGCGGCGGCGTCACCTTGCGCTCGACCGAGGTGGCCGGACCGCCCGGCATCTGGGCGACGCACTGCTTCACGATCTTCAGCGACTGGCGCATCTCTTCCATGCGGACGAGATAGCGATCATAGCAGTCGCCGTTCTTGCCGATGGGAATGTCGAAATCCATCTTGTCGTAGACGAGATAAGGCTGCGCCTTGCGCAGATCCCAGGGCACGCCGGCGGCGCGCAGCATCGGGCCGGTGAAGCCCCAATCCAGCGCATCCTGCACCGAGACATGGCCGACATCGACCAGGCGTTGCTTGAAGATGCGGTTCTCGGTCAGCAGGCCTTCGAGATCGTCGAGCACCTTGGGGAATTTCTCCGCCCAGGCGCCGATATCGTCGAGCAGGCCGGCAGGCAGGTCCTGGTGGACACCGCCCGGACGGTAATAGGCCGCGTGCAGACGCGCACCGCTGACCCGCTCATAGAATTCCATCAGCAATTCGCGTTCCTCGAAAGCCCAGAGGAACGGCGTCACCGCGCCGACATCCATGGCATAGGCCGGGACGTTCAGCAGGTGGTTGAGGATGCGGCCGATCTCGTCGAACAGCACACGGATATACTGACCGCGCAGCGGCACTTCGATGCCCAGCAGCTTTTCGACCGCGAGGACGAAAGCGTGTTCCTGGTTCATCGGCGAGACGTAATCGAGGCGATCGAAATACGGAATCGCCTGCAGATAGGTCTTGTTCTCGATCAGCTTCTCGGTGCCGCGATGCAGCAAGCCGATATGCGGGTCGATGCGACGGACGATTTCGCCGTCCATCTCCATGACCATGCGCAACACGCCATGGGCCGCGGGATGCTGCGGCCCGAAATTCATGGTGAGCGGTTTGATCTGCGTTTCGGCCATCAGTTGTTCTTCCCAGCCTTTTCGTCACCCGGCAGCACGCGCGGTTGCAGCATGCCTTCCCACGGGCTGACGAAATCGAAGTTGCGGAATTCCTGCGGCAGGCGCACCGGTTCATAGACCACGCGCTTCAATTCTTCGTCGTAGCGAACCTCGACATAGCCGGTCAGTGGGAAGTCCTTGCGGAAGGCATGCCCCTCGAAGCCGTAATCGGTGAGGAGGCGACGCAGATCGGGATTGCCGTCGAAAAAGATGCCGTACATGTCATAGGCTTCGCGCTCGAACCAGCCAGCGGTCGAGAACACGCTCACCACGGAAGGAACGGCTGCATCTTCCGCTACGGGAACTTTCACCCGGACGCGATAGTTGTGTTTGATGCTGAGCAGATTGTAGACGACGTCGAAGCGCGGCTCGCGATCGGGGAAATCGACACCGCAAATGTCGAGCAACAGCTTGAATTGGCAGTTCTGGTCGTCGCGCAGAAAAGTCAGCGCCTGGACGATCTGCCCCGGCTCGACCGTCAGCATCAGTTCGCCGAGGCGCACTTCACTGTGCCGCACGGCAGTGCCGAGCGACGCAGTGATGTAGTCTGCAAGCTCGCGATAAACGTCACTCATCGGATGGGCTCCCAAAGTCGGCCTGGCAGGACACGCGATCAGCGCGCGATAGAGCCAACCCGACGGATCTTCTTTTGCAGCTGCAGGATGCCATAGACCAGGGCTTCTGCCGTCGGCGGGCAGCCCGGGACATAGATATCCACCGGCACGATGCGATCGCAGCCACGGACGACTGCATAGGAGTAGTGATAATAGCCGCCGCCATTGGCGCAGGAACCCATGGAAATGACCCAGCGTGGCTCGGCCATCTGGTCGTAGACCTTGCGCAACGCGGGCGCCATCTTGTTGGTCAGCGTACCGGCGACGATCATGACGTCGGACTGACGGGGGCTGCCACGCGGCACGACGCCGAAACGGTCGAGATCGTAACGCGCCATATAGGCATGCATCATCTCGACGGCGCAGCACGCCAGGCCGAAGGTCATCGGCCAGAGCGAACCGGTGCGGGCCCAATTGACCAGCTTGTCGACCTGGGCAACGACGAAGCCCTTATCGGTCAGTTCGTCATTGACCGCCCGCAGGATGCGATCCTGGGCCGGTCCCGGCGGCAATCCATTCGCCGGCAAGGAAGTCGGCGTCACCGAGACGTTTCCGCTCATTCCCATTCCAGCGCTCCCTTCTTCCACTCATAAATGAACCCGACGGTGAGCACGCCGAGGAAGATGATCATCGACCAGAAGCCGAACATACCGATCTTGCCCAGCGACACCGCCCAGGGAAACAAGAAGGCGACCTCGAGGTCGAAGATGATGAACAGGATCGAGACCAGATAGAAGCGCACATCGAACTGTCGGCGCGCATCATCGAAAGCCTCAAAGCCGCATTCATATGGTGACAGCTTCTCGGCATCCGGCTTTTGCCGGCCGATGAACAAAGAAGCCACCACCATGACGAGCGAAAGGCCTGTCGCGATCACGATGAAAATCAGGATCGGCAGGTATTCACGAAGCAGGTCGTTCATCCCAACAACACCCCATCAGGACGCCTGAGCTGACGCGACCAATTTCCCCGATCGTTCACGCCAGTCAGCAAGAAAAACTGCGCCCAACGGCCACTTGCGACCGTGTTGCGCTGCGGGGCTACTATAAGGCCCGGTGCTGGTCGGCGAAAGGCTAAAATGACCGATTCGCGGCTGAGAATTGATCGCAGCAAGACGCGCCTTGTATTTGAAATATTAGGGAAATTTTGAAGTGCCAGAAAAGGCAAAAATGGCGCGAGTGACGGGACTTGAACCCGCGGCCTCCGGCGTGACAGGCCGGCGCTCTAACCAACTGAGCTACACCCGCGCAACTAACCGCGTTGCGGTGGCGGTCATGTACTAAGCCGCCGGGAGCATGTCAACACAATTAACGAAACCGACTTAAATAGTTGTGGATGGCCCAGAATTGCCCTTCAGGGCACCACCACGCTCTGCCAACCCGCGGGCGTCCAGCGCAGCAAAGCCGGTGAAACCGCATGCCCCGCCTGGGCCGCCATGTCGCGTGCCATCGCTGCAAAAGTTCGCACCGACTGGCTGCCATTTTCCTCGCAATAAATCACCGTGTCGCTGGCCGGCACCGCGATCAGCAAATGGCCATCCAGCTGTTGCGCCAAGGCGGCCCAATCCTTGGTCGCCATCACGCGACTCGTCTCGTCGCCCTTGCTTTGAATGACCCCGATCTGATGCGGTGTCAGGTCATGGGTCACGGTGGTCAGCGGCGGCAACGAAGCGATGGCATTCTGCTGTCCCAGGGCCAAAGCATCACCCGGCGCGAGGCGCAGATGATCGAGATCTTTTGCGGTGGCGAGCCGGAACATGCCGGCCGAATCAGCCGAATCGGATTCGACCGCGAGGACTTGCCAGAGATCCCCCACCAGCGGCTGCGCGACGATTGATTCGGCGCTTTGTTTGGCGGACGTGACCTCCGCCCCCGACCGCAAGACGAGCCGGAGATTCTCCGGCTTGGCGGGCTGGGGTGCTGCTGGAGCTGGCGCGGCCTGCACGGCCGATGACGGGGCTGGCGATGACGGGGTCACCAGCGCCGTTTCAGATTGCGTTGTTTTGGGCGTCGCACAGGCTGACAACAACACGGCGCAGCACAAGGCTACACCGCCCATGAAATGACCACGCCGGCACTGCCGCGCGGATTGCGCAAGATCGGACACGCCAGGAACTCCCCACTGTTCAACCGCCGCCCCTGATACCGGCAATGTCACAAAGGAACGTTAACCGGTCAATCCTGTCCTATCCTAATTAATAACCGTCCAGTTATTAAACATTGAAAATTCATAACTAAAGAGTTATTCATTCCACCATGACACCCGACCCCGACATGCTTTTCAGAACCCTCGCCGATCCGACTCGCCGGGCCATCTTTGAACGGCTGTGCCGTGACGGCGAGTTGACGGTCCGCGCCCTCACCGACCAGTCGGGCGTGTCGCAACCGGCCGTCTCCAAGCATCTCGGTGTCCTCAAACTCGCCGGCCTGGTGCAGGACCGGCCAGCCGGCCGCCAGACCCATTACAGCGCCCAGCCGGAGGCGCTGCGGCCCCTCCTCGATTGGATGGCTCTCTATGGCGCCTTCTGGCGTGACCGCTTCGATGCTCTCGAAGGCTTGCTGAACAGGATGGATCAATGACCGAGACGTTCACCACCCGCGCCGTCATCGTCGAGCGTCTCCTGCCCCATGCGCCGGAGAAGGTCTGGCGCGCACTCACCCAATCGCATCTGCTGGGTGAATGGCTGATGAAGAACGATTTCCAGCCGGTGGTCGGCCACAGGTTCAATTTCCGGGCAACGCCAATACCGCATTGGAACGGCGTCACCGATTGCGAGGTGCTGGAGGTGGAGCCCCATAGCCGCCTTGCCTATAGCTGGAATGCATCGGGTGACGAGGCGGCGAACGGCTTGAAAACGGTGGTCACCTGGACGCTGACGCCGGTTGCCGGCGGCACCCAGCTGCGCATGGAACAGTCGGGCTTCCGGTCAAACGAAACCGCCAATTACCAAGGGGCCAAATATGGCTGGCAGCGTTATCTCGCCGCCCTGAAAAATATCGTTGCCGGTTTGGATTGAGAAGGGAGAAGCAGGTGCAGCGCGTCAACCGTTATCACCCGATCCTGGTCGTTCTCCATTGGCTGCTGGCGGCATTGATCATCGCCGCCTTGTGTATCGGCTTCCTCTCTTTGGCCGCGACACCGAATACCGATCCCGGAAAGATCCCGGTTCTGCGCCTGCATATGGCCGGCGGCATGCTGATCCTGGCGTTGACGGTGCTGCGGGCGGTGACGCGAAAATTCACGGCACGCCCCGCCCCGATCGCCACCGGCCATCGCTTGGCCGACAGCCTGGCGCCCCTCACTCATTTCAGCTTCTATGCGCTCATCCTGTTGATGGTGGGAACCGGCTATGCGACAGGCATCATCGCCGGTTTGCCGGCGATCGTTTTCGCCAATTCCGGTGACCCGCTGCCGCCCAGCTTTGACGCCTATCCGACGTTCACGGCGCATGCCTATCTGGCGCTTGCCTTACTCGCGCTGATCGTCCTGCATATTGCTGCAGCCCTATATCATCATGTCGTGCGCAAAGACGGCCTGCTGCGCCGCATGGCCTTTGGCAAGCGGCGCGTCGAGACTTCTGTTCCTGCTGAGTGAGATAAAGAGAAAGGCCCGTCAGGCCGTCTCAAACGCGAAGTGACGGTGGAGTTCCGCCCTGCCCTTCGTCGTGATGCGCAGCGCCCGGCTATCGCGCTGACGTTCGATCCAACCGAGATCGAAACAGCGCGCGGCAATGGCAACACCCAAGGCACCGCCGATATGCAGGCGCCGCTCACTCCAGTCGAGGCAGGGCTTGCAGAAGACGCGATGAGACCGGCCCTCTTCGGTCAGAGCGACGCCCAAGTCCTGCAGCAAGGTCCGGCCGGGGGTCGTTAGCATCCCTGCCTCGCCGCTCATCTCGATCTGCCCTTGTGCGATCATGGCATCGGCGATCGCCACGCCAAGCCGCCCGGCCAGATGGTTGTAACAGGTGCGTGCCTCACGCAATGCGTCGTCCCGGCAGGAGGATGGTCGGTAGCGTTTCGGTCCCTCGATCGCCACCACGGCCATCAGGCTCTCCAGCATGCTGCCGACCAATGGCGAAGCCAGCCGGTAATAGCGATGGCGCCCCTGCTGCAACACGGCGATCAGATTGGCATCGAGCAGCTTGGCGAGATGGCCGCTGGCAGTCGAGGCACCGATCCCGCCGACATAAGCGAGCTCGCCAGCCGTCAAGGCGCGACCATCCATCAGCGCCAGCAACATATTGGCGCGGGCCGGATCTCCCACCAGCGCGGCAACTTCCGCGATGTTTGTGCCGTAGCTCATCGGGCCATCTTAGGCCCATCCGCCGGCATCTCAAGGTGAAACGCTTCGCCCGGCACCGAAGCATCGGCACGGGACATGATGACCGATCATGATCATCTTCTGTCGCAACAACAGGAGATGATCATGTCACGTAGCGATCCCTTTTCATCCGGCAAGCAGACCACTTTACGCCTTGCCATGTTGCTAGCCCGTCGAACTGCCATGACAGTTGCTGCTGACATCGGCGCAAGTATCGAGCGCCTGTCAGAGCGGCACCGGCAGCGGCGGGCCTTAGCTCGGCTCGATCACCGGCTTTTACGCGATATCGGCCTCTCCGCAGAAATCGTCCAGGACGAGCTGCGGCAACCCTTCTGGCGCTGAAGCAGCTCTCGCGACCTAGCGCCGGAAGCGCAGGCGCGGCCACAGCGTCGCCATCAGGATCGCCGCCATGATGAGGCCGCCGCCGATAAAGACTTTCACCGGCACGCGCTCGCCATAAACCAGCCAGGCCCATAGCGGATTGAAAATGACATCGCCCATGGCAATCAGCATGGTTTGCACCGCAGGTACATGCGGCGCACCGCGCACGAAAAAGATCAATGCCACGCCGAGTTGGACGAAGCCCATGACCATCAGCACCAGCAGGTCCTTCAGCGAGAGCGGCGCCAAGCCGTGAAACAGCCAGATCAGCAGGAACACGGAGAAGCCGCCCAAGACCAGGGCCGGCGTCATCTCAGTGGCGGCAAAGCGCTTCAGCACCACCGTCTGCCCTGCCATCAGGAATGGCACCGCCAGCCCCAGCAACGTGACCAGGACGCCATTGCCCGCGCCCTTATCCTCCGACCAGGCGATCAACAGGATGCCGATGAAAGCCGTTGTCGCCGCCGCCAGGACGATCGCCGGCGTGCGCTCGCGGAGAAAGATCCAGGCAACCAGGGCAGCGAAGATCGGTGCAGTGGCCGTCAGGGCCGAGACCGAAGCGACCGAGCTCGCCAGCGAGACCGCCACCACATAGGAGGTGGAAGCACCGGCCAGGCAGATTGCCGAGATGATGAAGGCCACCGGCTGCGCCTGGGCAATGAGCGTCCCCAGGGAGCGGCGATAAAGGCCCAGCAGGTAGATCAGCAGCGCCACCCCCATGAATCCGCCGCGATAGGCGTTGATGGTCCAGGGGTCGAGATCCGGCAGTGTCCGGACGAAGACCCCGGCCGTGCTGGTGAACAGCATCGCCAGGGTGACCAGCACCAGACCGCGCCAGTAGGTGGCCGACGACGTGCCGCTACGTTGATGGTGAGACGTGGCTGTCATGGGAAGATCGCGTATGAAAGTGGCTAGGTCGCGCTGTTTTCCAGAGGTGCCTCGACGCGCGGCTTGCGCAATTGCGGCCAGACCGTCGCCAGGAGGATGGCCGCGACGATGATGGCGCCGCCGAGGAAGACACCGGGCCTGACGGCCTCGCCATGGGTCAGCCAGGCCCAGGTCGGGTTGAGGACGACGTCGCCGAGCGAGATCAGGATGGCCTGGACCGAGGGGACATATTTCGCCCCCTCGACATAGAGCACCAGCGGCACGGCAAGCTGCACCAGCCCCATCAGGGCGATAACGGCGTAATCATGCAGCGACAGGATCGGCAGGCCACGGATCACCAGCACGGAAAGCGTCACCAGGAAGCCGCCATACATGATGGCCGGCGTCATCTCCATATGTCTGTAGCGGCGCAGCGAAACAGTCTGGCCGGCAAAGGTGAAGCCGACCATGACGCCGACAAAAGTCCCCAGCAGGCCATCTTGCATCACCTGCTCTTCGGCACTGGCGATCAGATAGACACCGACCATCACCATGACCGTGGCGCAGAGAACCAGCGGTGAGGTGCGCTCGCGCAGCATCAGCCAGGCCAGCAGGGCGGCAAAGATCGGGCTGGTCGCTCCCAATACGGAAACGCTGGCGACGCTCGCCATGCTGAGCGCCAGGATATAGAGGGTCGATCCCGCCGCAAAAAAGCCGGCCGCCACGACGAAGCCCATCGGCTCGCGTGGAAAAATATGCTTGAGGGTATCCCGGCGATAGCGCAGCAGCAGATAGAACAGCAGGCAAAAGCCGGTCGAGAGGCCGCGATAGGCGTTGATGGTCCAGGGATCGATCGTCGGTATGGAGCGCACGAAGGCGCCGCTCAGACTCCAGCAGACGGTCGCCAGGCAGCAAAACAGGATGCCGCGGAAATATCCGCCCGTCTCACTTCTGGCCTGCACCGCTTTCCCCCAGCCCGCTGTTTTTCCGACGGTAGGGGGAAGCTGACTACCGCACCAGCGGCCAAAACGCATAACGCGACCGCTCGCCATGCAGGCGGTGCGCCCAGTGAGGCGGTTGCGCAAAACCCGGTCGGCAGCGGGAGGTCGTGCGCCTCTCTTTGCCTCAGCCCCTCCAACCCTCAACCATGTGCGGCGCGACTGTCGGCCGGCGCCTCATCCCGCTCCTTGAGCCCGTAATCGCGGATGACCGACGCGATCCGCAGGCGATAGTCACTGAAGACGCCACCGCGCCCCTGCACCTGGGTCGCACGATGGCGGGCGTGATTGCGCCAGGCGGCGACCGCCTCTTCATCGCGCCAGAAGGACAGCGACAGCAATTTGCCGGGCGTGGTCAGGCTCTGGAAGCGCTCCACGGAGATGAAGCCGTCCATCTTTTCGAGATCGGACCGCAAGGCGGCGGCAAGATCGAGATAGTGGTTCTGCTCGCCTGGGGCGGGCGAGACTTCAAAAATGACGGCGATCATTGGGCAACCTCCGGGATGCGGGCATTGGGCAAGGCACGATAGGCGGGGGCTTCGGCGAATTGGCGTGCCGCCTCTGTGTCACGCCATTTGCCCCACAGGACGGTGAGCGCGCCGGCGGCAATGGTGATCGCCGGCAGATTGCCAGGGCAGAGATGGGCGCCGTGGCCGAAGGTCAAAGTGTCACGCTTGGCGCGGCCCGGCCGGAAAACATCCGGTTCGGGATTGAGGGCCGGATCACGATTGGCTGCCGCCATCACCAGCAGCACGGGATCTTCCGCCAGGATCGCCTGGCCGCCGAGTTCAAGATAATGCGTCGCATAGCGCCGGGTATTCTGCACCGGCGGGTCATAGCGCAGCACCTCGGCAAGGAAAGCAGGCCAGTCACGGAGTGTTGCCGGCGCTCCCGCACGTTGCAGCACCAGGAAGGCGTTGCCGATCAATCCCGCTGTCGCATCGAAGGTCTGCATCAGGAAGCCGATGGCATTGGCCGTCACCTGTGCCGGCTCAAACCCGTCCGCGGTCGCCTGAGTCAAAAGCTGTCGGAAGACCGTGCTTTGACGGGATTGCGGCCGCTCAGCCTGGGCTTCGAACATGTCGAGCAAGGTGCGCGTCGCCGCACTGCCGCGCTCGATCTGGGCGGTAATGGCTGTCGGTGACAGGGCACCGAGGAAATAGCCTGTGAGTTCCGCCACCTGGCGCAAGGCAGTCGTCTCAATACCAAGCACTGCCGCCACCACATAAGCCGGCAATCGGTACATGGCGTTGTAGAAGCTCTGCGAAAACAACTCGTTCTCGCGCAGGCCGAAATCGGCGATGCCGGCCTCGGTCAAGGATTGCAGGTGCAAGCGATCGACCTCGGATAAGGCGGTGACCACCGCATGCTTCATCAGGCGCTGATATTCGCCATCGCTCATGCGCACCAGCGAGCCATACACAGCGCCGATTTCGGTCGCCTGCAAAGATGGCGGCACGATCTGCCCGACCGGTCGCACATAGAAGCCGGGCTCACCGAAGATCGCCTTCACCAGCTCGGCACTGCTGACCACCCAGAAACCTAGTGCCTCATCGAAGTAGATCGGCCTGGTTTCCCGAAGATGGCGATAGAATGGGTATGGATCCGCGTGACGAACGGCGGCGATAACATCTTTGGGCGCGGACACAGGTTTTCTCCAGGTCGAATTCTGGACGGATTATAGCCGTGAATATCATTGGATGCTTCGGCGAAAGCTGAAATGTTGATAGCGTGTTTTCTTTAAAATCATACAATTAGACCGAAATTTACGCGGGTTCTGCGTGACCTCACATGGCGATGTGGCGCGCCAAATTGCATCTTGTCAGGCCTCCGCATCCGCCTTATTGTGTATACATGTATATACAAGTTAACGAGGAGACCGCGCTGTGAGCACCGCTTCCCCCATGGGCACCCGTTTCAACGCCCGCACCATCCGCGCCCCCCGCGGCACCGAGCTCAATGCCAAGAGCTGGCTGACCGAGGCGCCCTTGCGCATGCTCATGAACAATCTCGACCCGGACAATGCCGAGAACCCCAACGAGCTGGTGGTCTATGGCGGCATCGGCCGCGCGGCCCGCAACTGGGAATGCTATGACCGCATCGTTTCGACCCTGAAGACCCTCAATGACGACGAGACCCTGCTCATTCAGTCCGGCAAGCCAGTCGGCGTCTTCAAGACCCATAAGGACGCACCGCGCGTGCTCCTCGCCAATTCTAACCTCGTCCCCCATTGGGCGACCTGGGAGCATTTCCGCGAGCTCGATGCCAAGGGCCTGATGATGTATGGCCAGATGACGGCCGGCTCCTGGATCTATATCGGCAGCCAGGGCATCGTCCAGGGCACCTATGAGACCTTCGTCGAAGCCGGCCGCCAGCATTACGGCGGCAATCTCAAGGGCCGCTGGATCCTGACCGGCGGCCTTGGCGGCATGGGCGGCGCGCAGCCGCTCGCCGCGACCATGGCCGGTGCCTCGATGCTCGCCGTCGAATGCGAACCCTCGCGCATCGAGCGCCGCCTGGAGACCCGCTATCTCGATGTGAAGGCCTCGACCCTCGATGAAGCCCTGGCGATCATTGAGAAGGCGAAGAAGGACGGCAAGGCGATCTCCGTCGGTCTTCTTGGTAACGCGGCTGAGATTTTCCCGGAAATCGTCAAGCGTGGCATCCGCCCCGATATGGTCACTGACCAGACCAGCGCCCATGATCCGCTGAACGGCTATCTCCCCGCCGGCTGGAGCCTCGCGAAAGCTGCTGAGATGCGCCAGAAGGATCCCGATGCCGTGGTCAAGGCCGCGAAGCAGTCGATGGCGGTTCAGGTGCGCGCGATGCTCGACTTCCACAAACAGGGCATCCCGACACTCGATTACGGCAACAACATCCGCCAGATGGCGCAGGAAGAAGGCGTCGAGAACGCCTTCGACTTCCCGGGCTTCGTCCCCGCCTATATCCGTCCGCTGTTCTGTCGCGGCATCGGCCCCTTCCGCTGGGCGGCACTGAGCGGTGATCCCGAGGATATCTACAAGACCGATGCCAAGGTGAAGGAGCTGATCCCCAACAATCCGCATCTTCACAACTGGCTCGACATGGCGCGTGAGCGCATCAGCTTCCAGGGCCTGCCTGCCCGCATCTGCTGGGTCGGCCTCGGCGAGCGTGCCAAGCTCGGCCTCGCCTTCAACGAGATGGTGGCCAAGGGTGAATTGAAGGCGCCGATCGTGATCGGCCGTGATCACCTCGATTCCGGTTCGGTCGCCAGCCCCAACCGCGAGACCGAGGCGATGCAGGATGGCTCCGATGCCGTCTCCGACTGGCCGCTTCTGAATGCGCTGCTCAATTGCGCTTCCGGTGCAACCTGGGTCAGCCTGCATCACGGCGGTGGCGTCGGCATGGGCTTCTCGCAGCATTCCGGCATGGTGATCTGCTGCGACGGCACGGAAGATGCCGCCCGCCGCATCGGCCGCGTGCTGACCAATGATCCTGGTACCGGTGTCATGCGTCACGCCGATGCCGGCTACCAGATCGCCATCGATTGCGCCAAGGAACAGGGCCTCAACCTGCCGATGCTGCAGAAGTAAGCAGCGCTTCGACATCGGCGTAACTGCCCCTACCCTAACCCTCCCCCAATTTGGGGGAGGGAATCTCCAAGATACCGGCGATACAATCCCTCCCCCGAGCCGGGGGAGGGTCAGGGAGGGGCCGCGGTGCATGACAGCCTAACCAAGGTTGCGGCCGGTTAGGGCTAGTTCAGCGCGCCATTCGGCGGTACCTTGCCTCATCACCAAAGAGCCAGCCGGGAGCTTGAGATGCCGCGCCAGAAACCGACAACCGAAGCTGCCTGGGATTGCCTGATCACCGATTGTCATGTCGCCACGCTCGCCGGCAGGGAAGGCTATGGCGAGATCCGTGACGCCGCGATCGGTATCCAGGAAGGCCGGATCGCCTGGATCGGCCGCGAAGAAGAGCTGCCGACGATCGCCGAGGAAGCCCTCGATGAAGTCAGCCTCAACGGCAATTGGGTGATGCCAGGGCTGATCGACTGCCATACCCATCTGGTTTATGGCGGCCAGCGCGCCAATGAATTCGAGATGCGCCTTCAGGGTGCCAGCTATGAAGAAATCTCCAAGGCCGGCGGCGGCATCGTTTCGACGGTGAAAGCGACGCGTGCCGCCAGCCTCGAAGAGCTGGTCGAGAGTGCCGGCAAGCGCCTCGAGCACCTTCTGGAAGAAGGCGTCACCACGATCGAGATCAAGTCAGGCTATGGCCTCGACCTTGAATCCGAGCGACGCATGCTGTTGGCGGCACGCCAGCTCGAGGCCGAATATCCGGTCAATGTCGTCACCACCTGCCTCGCTGCGCATGCCTTGCCGCCGGAATATGCCGGACGCCAGGGCGCCTATGTCGACCTCGTCTGCGAGACCATCATCCCGACCCTGGCGCAGGAAGGCCTGGTCGATGCGGTCGACGCTTTCTGTGAAAAGATCGCCTTCACGCCGGCCGAGACCGAGCGGATCTTCCAGACCGCCCAGAAACTGCGCCTGCCGGTAAAACTACATGCGGAGCAACTCTCCGACATGAAGGGCGCGGTTCTTGCGGCAAAATACGAGGCGCTTTCCGCCGACCATGTCGAATATGTCGCCGAAGATGGTGCGGAAGCGATGGGCAAGGCCGGCACGGTTGCCGTCCTGCTGCCAGGCGCCTTCTACTGCTTGCGCGAGACCAAGGTTCCGCCGATCGATCTCTTCCGCAAGCACGGCGTCAAGATGGCGGTCTCCACCGACAGCAATCCCGGCACCTCGCCAACCCTGTCACTGCGCCTGATGCTCAGCATGGCCTGTGCCTTCTTCCGGCTGACACCGCAGGAGGCATTGCGCGGCATCACGATCAATGCGGCGGCGGCACTCGGCATCGACGATACCCATGGCTCGCTGGAAGTCGGCAAGGTTGCCGATCTCTGTGTCTGGCAGGTCGGCCAGCCGGCGGAACTGGCTTACTGGATCGGCGGCAATCCCTGCCGCGCCGTCATGAAGAACGGCTTCTGGGCACGCCGCAGCTATTGATCGGCAGCGAGTGACAGATCGAGATCATGAAAGCACAGCATCTCACCAGCAAAGACTACCAGCGCATGCCCTGGAAAAATGGCCAGGGATCGACGACACAATTGATTTCTGCCGCCAATGCCGATGGCACATTCAACTGGCGGCTCAGCATTGCCGAGGTCGGGCAATCCGGTCCCTTCTCCGATTTCAGCGGTTATGATCGCATCATCACCCTGATTGAGGGCAAAGGCATGGTGCTGACCTTCAACGGCACGATGGAGCGGCGCATCGACAAGCCCTTCGCCCCCCTACCCTTCGATGGTGGCTGGCAGACCGACTGCACCTTGATCGAAGGCCCGTTGCGCGATTTCAACCTGATGGTGGCACGTCGCTGGGGCTATGCAGCGATGACTATCCTGCAGCTCGGCGCCGGCGAAGAATGCGAAATCGGCGAAGCTCCCGTCATCCTGCTGCACGTCTTTTCCGGCACCGCCGTCTATGATCATAGCGGGACCCGGTTCGACCTGGCAGCAGGCGATACGCTGCATCTGGACCAGCCGGGCGACAGTCTTCTTTCCGCTGCCGCAAATGCCACCGTGGCAGCGATCTACCTGGAGCCCAAAACATGAGCGAGACATTGGCGCCGGCCTATGACTTCACCCCGGGGGACAGCCCGCTTCTGATCAGCATGCCGCATGTCGGCACGCAATTGCCTGAAGCAGTCAAGGCGGGCCTCATTCCCGAAGCGCTCGATCTGCGCGATACTGATTGGCATCTGCCCCGGCTCTACGACTTTGCCGGTGAACTCGGCGCCAGTGTGCTGTCGGCCCGCTATTCGCGCTTCGCCATCGACCTCAATCGTCCCTCGGATGACAAGCCGCTGTACCAGACGGCGACGACCGGCCTCTATCCCGATATCCTGTTTGACGGGACAGCGCTGTTTCAAACGGGGAAGACGCCGGATGCCGCTGCCCGCCAGCGTTATCTCAAGGAGATCTGGCAACCGTATCACGATCGCATCGCAGCGGAACTGGTACGGCTGAAGGCCAGATTCGGCTATGCTATCTTGTTCGATGCCCATTCGATCAAAGGCGAAATTCCCCGCTTGTTTGACGGCCTGCTGCCGGATTTCAACATCGGCACCAATAGCGGCGCGGCCTGCGCACCGGCCCTGGCCGACCGTCTCGCAGCTGTCTGTGATGCGCCCAGCTATCGCCATATCGTCAATGGCCGCTTCAAAGGCGGCCATATCACGCGACATTACGGCCAGCCGGAACAGGGCGTCCATGCCGTGCAGCTGGAGCTCGCCCAGCGCACCTATATGCGCGAGGCGGCGCCCTTCGATTATCTGCCGGATGTCGCCGACCGTGTCAGACCGACACTGCGCCGCTTCGTCCAGACGCTGACCGACTTTCACCCCTGACTCCCCGCGAACTTTGTCCCGGGTCAGATCTGTGGCTGCGGTGCCTTCTGGGGTGGTTTCAGGGTCCGCTTGCGCTCGCCCGTAGAATGGATCAGTCTCGACCCATGGCTGAAGGGGACAGTTTCCGCATCCTGACCGCAGGGGAGATCGGCAGCTTCAAATGCCGAACGCGCGTGCTGGAACAACTCCTGGCCTATTGGGATCGCAAGCGGGCGGCCCGCGCCTGGCCGCTGCGGGCCGATATCGATCCGGCCGACATCACGAAGCTGCTGCCGCATATCATGCTGGTCGACATCATGCGCGTGCCGTTCCGAGTGCGTTATCGGCTGGTCGGAACAGAAATCGCCCGCATGGCGCATTTCGATTTCACCGGCCATTTCCTCGATCAATTGACCTTCGAAAGCGGCGATGCAATGGACTGGGTCGGCTGCTACCGCCAAGTGGCCGAAACGGGGCAGCCGGGCTTCGGCGTCCTGCATTGGCTGTCACCGGGGGCAGCCCATCGCTGGGTCGAATTCCTGATCTGCCCGCTCTCGACCGACGGCAGGACGATCACGCAATGCATCTCGGCGGAAGATTACGAGCCGCTGAAACCGGTCGAGTTCGACAGCCTCGACCATGCGACGCCACATCAATAAGGGTTTGCCCGCGGACCAACATATGAGCGAGCAGCAGTATTTTCACAGCGACCTGGTTGAGCTTTACGACACACTCAATCCGCTCGGCGCCGACAGCGACTATTTCATCGCCGCCTGTGAGCCCGCGCCGCAGACCATCCTCGATCTTGGCTGCGGCACCGGCCTGCTGACCAAGGTCCTGGCCCAGCGCGGCCATCAGGTCACCGGTGTTGATCCAGCGCCCGCAATGCTGGAGATCGCCCGGCATCCACCGCTGGCCAATGCGCGGTGGCTCTGCGCCGATGCCAGGGAGCTCGATCTCGGCATCCAGTTCGACCGCGTCATCGCCAGTGGCCATGTCTTTCAGGTCTTCCTCAGCGCCGCCGACCGTCTGGCCTTTCTGCGCACCGCCGCGCGCCATCTGAAGCCGGAGGGACGCCTGATTTTCGACAGCCGGAATCCGGAGGCTGCGGCCTGGCTTTCCTGGACGCCGGCCCGATCGCGGCGCCGGATCGATCATGCGGTACGCGGGCCGATAGATATCTGGCATGAGGTCAAGAGCGTCGACGGCGAGCGGCTGACGTTCACCTCGTCCTATCATTTCGGCGATAGCGGCCAGACTTACGCCAATGCCGGCGAACTCGCTTTTCCCTCATGTCAGCTTATTCGCGAACAGCTGGACGCGGCGGGTCTGCACGTCATCAAGATTGATGGCGACTGGAGCGGTGCGCCCTTCACAACGGCGGCACCGGAAATTATCGTCACTGCGGGGCCGGGGCATGCGGGGCCGGGGCATGCGAGCGGTAAGCATGCGGGTCTGTGATGCCGCATACAGCTTTGCACAACAAGGCATGCTAGAAGAAGCAATCATAAAGGGAGTATCGCCATGCGTGTCCGCCACCAACTGTTCGCGACGTTCCTGACCGCTACCACGGGCGTGTTACTCGGCGGCGTTGCACCAGCCATGGCGGCTGGCGACAGCTTCCTGGGCAACTGGACCATCAGCAAGGCCGTCGTCGCTCCCTGGGCAGATCCGGGCACCAAGCCGGGCGCGGCCGAGATGAAATCGCTGATGGGCAAGACGGTCAGCTTCAAGAACGGGCAGATCGTCGGCCCGGGAATTATCGCCTGCAGCGGCCCGACTTATGATCTCAATGATGGCGGCCCCGATATGCTGTTTCAGGGTGCCCTGACGCAGAAGCCCGACGGCTCCGCACAGGATCCTGCCAAGCCCGCCGCCGATCTTGGCTTTCACGGATCAACGATCAAGACCTTACAGACTGGCTGCGAAAACGAGATAGACTATCATTTCGTTGATGATGCCACGCTGGAATTCGGCCTTAACGATTACGTCTATACGATGACCAAGCAGGGCAATTGAGCGATTGCAAGCTGCTGTCCCTTCCCCCGGCTGCGTCACCAAAGCGGGTTAGAGCGCGATCGCACGTCGTCCTGCGGAGGGATATCGAGCGCGCCTAGCCTGATGAACAGGGAATGCCTGCTCCGGCCGTATCAGCTACAGCCTTCCCAAAAGTTGGGTGGCGATCAGCAGGAGGGAGTGCGCTTCGCATGCGACAGCACCGTGTCAGCAAGGCGTTCGGCGACCAGACAGAACCACGCGTTGCGTCCAGCTTTTTAACCAGAACGACATTCTGGGGCGGATTGTTTCTGTCCGGCTTCATGCTGGCCGCCGCCGTCATATTGGCGAGTTGAAGCGCGTTCAGGACCTCTCCTTTATATCACCGCATAAAAGCAAACGGCCGAAGCAATGCTTCGGCCGTTTGTCTTTGTCCGCAATCTTGCTGATACCTTACTGCTGTGGCACCTGCTGGATCTGCGGCTGCTGCTGATGGCTCGACTGATTGGTATGCTGGACCTGCTCGCCCTGCGACTGACGATGCTGGTTCTGCTGTTGGATCAGCTGTTGTTGCTGCTGTTGAACGGCGCGCTCCTGTTGCTGCTGTTGATAGCGCTGGTTCTGCTGTTGTTGGCGCTCAGCTTGATATTGCTGCTGCTGAACCGCACGTTCCTGTTGCTGCTGCTGATAGTGCTGATTCTGCTGGTACTGCTGATTCTGCTCGTATTTCTGCTTCTGCTGTCGCGCCTGCCAATCGGTCGCTTGCTGGTTGGACTGTCCCTGCGACTTGCTCTCCCCTTGCGGCCGGATAATCCGCGTTTCCGTGGATTGATTATTCTGGTTCCGCTTGGACTTGTCCTGCGCCGCCTGTCCGTTCTCCTGCTGCAATTGCTGCTGCGATTGACCGGATTGCGACTGCCCAGGTTGCTGCTGGACGGCGGCACCCGGCTGGCGGGACTTGTTGTTGTTTGCCCAGTTCCACTTCTGCTGACCCTGGTTCGGTTGACCCTGGTTGTGGGTGTTCTGCTGCGCCGTTCCATCGTTATTCTGGTTATGGAGCTGCACCTGATTGTTGTTCAGCTGACCATTGTTCGATGGATTGTTGTTTCCATGGCCGTTGTTCAGCTGGCCGTTATTGCCCTGCAGTTGCTGGGGTTGCTGCGCACCGGGCTGTACGACATTGCTGCCCGGCTTGCGTGAGCCGCGATCAGTCCATTTATTTTGCCGGTTCTGCTGCTGTTCGCCCACCGCACCCGGCTGGTTGTTCTGTTGATGGCTGGTGTTCTGCAACTGGTTCTGCTGGCGGTTATTCGTCTGCAGTTGATTAGGTTTCCCCGCCTGATTGGCGGAAGGTGTGCGCTGCGACCAGTTCCGATTCTGCTGGATGTTGGGACCGGCGGCCGATTTGCGCTGCAGCTGATCCGATGAGAAGCCGTAATGCTTTGCTTCCGTCGGCGTCAGGCCAACCGTCTGCGCAGTCGGTGCCAATGGTGCTTGGCGGCCATTGAAGCCGTGCATCTGATCCAGCTGATGCTGGTCGACATGCTGCACATTGCCGGACACGCGCTGCGAGCGAGTCATGGTATCACGGGACACAACCGTAACGGCGCCATGGTTGACAAAGCGATTGACCGTCACGTTGTTGTTGATGACCGTCGTGTTGTGAACATTGATGATATTGACGTTCTTCACGTAAGTGACGTTGACGTTGCGCACATAGCGTTCCGACACGCGGTAAGGCGGGTAATAGACTTCCCGCGGCCCCAGCGGCACCCAGCCGACCGACGGGCCTCCGATGCCGATGGAAACGCCAACCCCGCCGATATCGCCGACAAAGGTCACCAGGGCAGGCGCATAGATCGGGACAACAGGCGCACCGACCACGACGACCGGCCGCGGTGCCCAGCACCAACGATGGCCGATCTGGACCCAACGGCCGTAATGGAAAGGTGCAAAGCCCCAGGGAGCATCATCCACCCAGGTCCAACCCCAGGGGGCGACCCAGGCCCAGTGCCCGCTGCGATACGGCACCCAATCGGCGGCAACCTGCGGATACCAGACATTGCCGTAATCCGGTGACGTGCTCCAGCTACCATAGCGCGCGAGGTCCTGCGCGCCGGTCATCTGGGCCGTTTCCTGCGGCGCCGGCGCTGCCTGCGGCGCCTCCCGGCTGCGCGCCCAGGCCATCAGCTCATCTTCGCCGGCCGGCGCCTGGGCCAGCGTTGCACTCACCTGGCCTCCCTGCCCGTCATCCCGCAAGACGCCGGTCTGGCCCGCCGATACCGGCAGATTGAGATTATTGTCGCCGGTCACCTGTGCGGCACCTTCAAGCACGGTAACGGTGCTCGGATGTGTCTGGTCGCCGCTGAAGATTTCGTAGCGGCCCGGCTGGTTGATATTGACCGTGCCGCGCGGCGTCGCGATCTGGATCTGGTCGCCGTTACTCAGCGCCCGCAGATTCAGATAGGCCGTACCTTGCGGCAAGCTGGCCTGGAAGGTCTGGTCATCCAGGTGATCGATGTCGAGCTCGGTCTGCGAACCGAGATTGACGTCATTCGCCCCGAGCTGGATGCCGGCATGCGAATTGGCATCCGCCCAGATCGCATTGCCACTGGTCATCGGATAGTTCGGCGTCGCCGCGGCCCAGGTGGTTTCGTCTTTCGTGTGAAAGGAAACTGTCCCGTCGATTACCGCCAACCGGCCAACCAAGGCAGGCGGATCGTCATCGGCGAAGGCCGGCGCGGCGAGGCCGCCGGCAATCATGGCTGCAGCTGCCAAGGCGCCCGCCAGCTTCAGATTGAAACGCTTCAGGTTAAAAGAATGGCGAATGGGAAAAAAAGTCATCAGCGACATCATGCCCTGGTATGCCGGAACTCTTCCCGACCATTCGGGTATCTCGGGCTTGGCCCTGTCGATCCGTAGCTCGACCCGCAGCGCCATTTCCCACCGGCTACATATCCAAATACGTCCGAGCAGCGATTCCCGACACTCACAACAGCGTGACGGAACCAGCACAATTTCGTGTTGCAAGAATGTGCAGGAGATGAAGCTGCAACACGTATGACTTTTGAGGCAACGCAGTGATCGCCCGGTCGTCATTCACCGGGCCGTTATCACCGCGCGTTGCCAGGGCTGCGCCGGTCTCCGCTGCGTCGCCGGCTGCCGCCAAAACAATGGCAAGAGCAACTGCCATTGGCGCGCCAAACTGATCCAGAGGATCTCGTGGAAAATCGCCAGATCTTGCTTTCAACTTCGTCCACCGCTCATCGCGACGCCAGTCATCACGATGGCGAGCCGGTTCGCGCGGCAGACGCGCCGAACAAGCGCCGGATTGTGGCCGGCGTTTTGATTGCCCTGAGCTGTCTCGGTCTCGCCGGTTGCGTCGCCTATCCGGTCGCACCGGCGCCCGCTTATGGGCCGAGCTATTATGTCGAGCCCTACGCCTACCACCCCTATTATTACGGGCCGCACTATTACTATGGGCCGCATTACTATTACGGACCTCATGGCTGTTACGGGCGCTGCCGATAGAAGAAGAGCCTGACAGATTTTCGCCACGCCGTTCACCCCAGCGCCGGCGGGCGGTTGATCGGTCGCGCCATAACAGCTTGTGCTGTAGCAACGCACCTCCTCCCTCTGGCGCGAGTTTCGTTTTTACACTATCTTCGCGACAAATTTTGCGCGGTGGGGTGCGCCATCTGGGGGCGCAGAGAACGACACCGCAGGCGATCCGCCGCATCTGACACAACGAAACGTTGAGAAATACGTCAGGTGCGGCTATGCGGGGTGAGATGAAGAAGCTGATTTTTGTGCTCCTAGGTTGCGCGCTCGTCTTCGGCGGCGTGTTCGGCTTCATTAGTTTCAAAAACCGCATGGTCGCGCAATTTTTTGCCAATATGCAGCGACCGGCAGTGCCGGTGACGGCCGCCAAGGCATCGGAGCAGGGCTGGTCGCGCACCGTCACGGCGATCGGCGTGCTGGAAGCGATCCACGGCGTCGATATCAGCCCGGAAGTGAGCGGTGCCGTCGAGCAGATCCTGTTTGATTCCGGCCAACAGGTCACCAAGGGCGATCCGTTGGTGAAGCTCGATTCCGATGTGGAACAGGCGGATCTGCGCAGCGCGCAGGCGCAGCTCGAACTGGCGGACAGTGAATCCCGCCGCGCCCGGCTGCTCGCCCCCAACAAGACAATCTCCGTCTCCGCGCTGGACAAGGCTGAATCCGAAGCCAAGGTCGCCTCAGCGGCAGTCGGTCGCCTCAATGCCACCATCGCCAAGAAGACAATCACCGCGCCCTTCTCCGGCATCCTCGGCATCCGCAGGGTCAATCTCGGCCAATATGTCGATGCCGGCACGCCCCTGGTCAACATGCAGGACCTGAGCTCGATGCTGGTCAATTTCGGCATCTCGCAGAAGGACCTGCCGAACCTCAGCGTCGGACAGGAAATCCGCATGTCGGTCGACACCTATCCGGGCCGTGCTTTCACCGGCAAGATCTCCGTCATCGCGCCGCTGATTAGCGACAAGACAGGCATGATCGCCGTACAAGGCAAGTTCGAAAATACCGATCGCACGCTGCGGCCCGGCATGTATGCGCGGCTAGATGTCATTCTTCCCGAACTGCAGCATGTCGTCATCGTGCCGCAATCGGCGATCAGCTACAGCCTCTATGGCAATGCCGTCTATACCGTGCAGCACGGCAAGGATGACAAGGGCAAGGAACAAACGACGGTCGAGCGCGTGATCGTCGAGACCGGCGCCAGGCGCGGCGGCTGGATCATCGTCTCCAAGGGCCTCAAGGCGGGTGACGAGATCGTCACCTCCGGCCAGCTTAAGCTCGATAACGGCGCTCATGTCGAAGTAACCCAGGACCAGGCATTGACGCCGCCTGAGACCCTGCCCTTGGAATAAGGACAGCGCCATGTTCGATATCTTCATCAAGCGCCCGGTCCTCGCCTGCACCATCAGCCTTCTGATCCTGCTGCTCGGTCTGAAATCCGTCTTCTCACTGCAGATCCGCCAGTTCCCGGAACTCTTCAATACCGTCATCACGGTGACGACGACCTATCCCGGTGCCGATGCCGACCTGATGCAGGGCTTCATTACCGACCCGATCCAGAAAGCGGTCGCCACAGCTGACGGCATTGACTATCTGACCTCGCAATCGGCCTCCGGCGTCAGCACCGTCTCGGTGCATGTGCGCCTGAATGAGGATCCCGATGCAGCGATGACGGCGGTCACCGCCAAGGTCAACCAGACCCGCTCGCTGCTGCCCCGTGGCATCAATGACCCGGTGATCGAAAAAACCACCGGCGACACCTTCGATGCCATGTATCTGGCCTTTTCCAGCAATGTGATGAGCCCGGGGCAGATCACCGATTATGTCGCCCGGGTGATCCAGCCGAACCTTTCGACCGTCAATGGTGTGGCCAATCCGGAATTGCTGGGATCGCAGAAATTCGCCATGCGTATCTGGCTCGATCCGGTCAAGATGGCGATCTTCAATCTCTCCGCCGATGACGTCAGCGCTGTGTTGCAGGCCAACAACTACCAGGCCGCCGCCGGCAGCTCCAAGGGCATCTTCGACGTCGTGGAGACGACGGCGCGTACCGATCTGCGCGACGAAAAAGGCTTCCGCGACATGGTCGTCAAGAATGACGGCCCCAATCTCGTCCGCCTGAAGGACATCGCGACCATCGCCCTGGGACCCGAAAGTTCTGACAGTTCGGTCTATGTCAACGGCGAGCGCGCCATTTTCGTCGGCATCAAGACGACGCCGACCGCCAATCCGCTGACCGTCATCAATGACGTTCGCGCCATGCTGCCGAAGCTGGAAAAGGGTCTGCCGCCGGGCATGAACCTGACCATCGCCTATGACCAGACGACCTTCATCCGCGCCGCCATCGAGGAGGTGGTCCGCACCATCCTCGAGGCCTCGGTCATCGTCATGGTGGTGATCTTCTTCTTCATGGGCTCGCTGCGCTCGGTGCTGATTCCGCTGGTGACGATCCCGCTCTCCATGGTGGGCGTCTGCCTGTTCCTGTTGGCGCTCGGCTTCTCCATCAACCTCCTCACCTTACTCGCCATGGTCCTGGCGATCGGCTTGGTGGTTGACGACGCCATTGTCGTCGTCGAGAACGTGCACCGTCATATCGAGGAGGGTCGCTCGCCCTTCGAGGCCGCTATCATCGGCACCCGTGAGATCGCGACACCGGTCATTTCCATGACCATCACCCTCGCCGCCGTCTATTCGCCGATCGCCTTCCAGGGCGGCCTGACCGGCGCCCTGTTCCGCGAATTCGCGCTGACGCTGGCAGGTGCGGTCATCATCTCCGGCATCATCGCCCTCACCCTCTCGCCGATGATGTGCTCGAAAGTCCTGCGTCACGACAGCAACCGGCGTGGCCTCTCGGCCTTCATCGACCGGGTCTTCGAGCGCAGCCAGCAGATCTATCTGCGGCTGCTGAATGCTTCGCTGAAGGACCGGCTGGCGACTGTGGTCTTCACTTTCATCGTGCTGGGCTCGCTCTATTTCCTGCTGATCAATATCGCCCGCGAGTTGGCGCCGGACGAGGATCAGGGTGCTGCCTTCCTCGCCTATCAAGGCCCCAGCAACGCCAATATCGATTACATGGATCGCTACAGCAGCGAGCTCAAATCCCGGTTCGGGGACATCAAGGAACTCGATGGCTTCTTCGCCATCAATGGCCTGCAGGGTGTCAACCAGGGCTTTGGCGTCGCGGTGCTGAAACCCTGGGCGGATCGCAAGCGGAAGCAGAGCGAGATCATCCCGGAAATGGCCGCCAAGATCGGCATGGTGCCGGGCCTCATGGGCTCGGTCTTCCCGATCCCGCCTTTGCCGGGCAATGACGGCATGCCAATCCAGTTCGAGATCACCACCACCGCCGACTATAAGTCATTGAACGAGGTCGCCCAGCGCTTCCGCGAGAAGGTCAATGCCAGTGGCATGTTCATCTATTCCGACCTCGATCTCAAATACGAGAAGCCGCAGACGGTGGTCGAGATCGATCGCGACAAGGCCGGGACCTATGGCGTGAGGATGGATGCGATCGCCCAGACCCTGGCGCTGATGACGGGGGGCAACTATGTCAACCTGATGAACCTCTATAACCGCAGCTATGAGGTCATCCCCCAGGTCGCACGGGTCGATCGCCTCGATCCCGAGCAGCTCGGCCGGCAATACTATGTGAAGACAGATGATGGCAGGGCGGTCCCGCTTTCCAGCCTCGTCACGTTGCGCGAGGACGTGCAGCCGGTCAATCTGAACCAGTTCAACCAGCAGAACTCGGTCCAGCTGCAGGGCGTGCCAATGCCCGGCGTCTCGGTCGGCACCGTACTCGACTTCCTGCAGAAGACCGCACAGGAAATCCTGCCCGAAGGCTTCACCTATGATTATGCCGGCCAGTCACGGCAATACATCCAGGAAAGCAACGCCCTTTACGGCACGCTCGGTTTCGCCATCGCCATCATCTTCCTGGTGCTGGCAGCGCAATTCGAGAGCTTCCGCGATCCGCTGGTCATCATGATCAGCGTGCCCCTGTCGATGTGCGGTGCCCTGACCCCGCTGGCGCTCGGCGTCACCACCATGAACATCTACAGCCAAGTCGGCCTCATTACCCTCGTCGGCCTCATCACCAAGCATGGCATCCTGATCTGCGAGGTTGCCAAGGAACAGCAGCGCGATTACGGCCACA
>Ga0209455_1000411_pt1 | contig 34523 bp, 30 predicted proteins | sample AraplaCol_mCL_r2_FD_184275 | JGI IMG/M metagenome (GOLD analysis project Ga0209455, IMG submission 184275) | Arabidopsis root microbial communities from North Carolina, USA - plate scrape CL_Col_mCL_r2 (SPAdes) (version 2) | ecosystem: Host-associated > Plants > Roots > Endosphere | place: USA... | reverse complement strand
GCGTGCCGGTGGCCAGGCTGGCGCGTTGAAAACTGCGGTATGCCAGAGTCAGCAGGACGAGCAAGACCCCGCTATAGACGGTGACGGCCGGCAGCGGCTGCGCATGCGGCATGAACTGCAGTCCGACCGTGGCGGCCGTCATCATCAGCGTCAGCACCCACGCCAACCGCGAATGCAGGAGCAGGCCTAGCGCAAGCACCATCAGCAAGACGCCGACCAGTTCTTGCGATACGCCATGGATCGCCAGCGCGTCGAAGCCGCGGGACAGGTCGTTTACCTCCCGGGACGCCGCGAAGAAAGCGACGACCTCGCGCATAGACTCCAGCGACGGCCAGGCCTGGACCACGCCGGCCAGACCGACAGCCAGGGCCAGTGGAACGTGCGGGAACCATGCTTGCATCCGCAGGCTGCGGTAGACGCGCGTGCATATCATCCGCGCGCGGCTGGAAAAGCCGAGCGCGAAACGCTTGCTGAAGGCCGCGCGGCGGTTGGATTCGCTCATCGCCCCGGCTTCAGCGCTCGGCGCGCTGGCGGATCAGCTCGATATAGGCTTCGCTGTCCAGCGGCGTGCCCAGGCGCTGGGCCTCCCACACGACCTGGCCCAGGCATTCCATGATCTCGTGCGCGGCATGGTGGGCGTCGCTGCGGTTGACCAGCTTTTGATACGCGGCGCGTATGCCGCGCGGATGGTCGATGGAAAGCTGCTCGGCGATGGCCAGATGCATCGACAAGTGCAGGAAGGGATTGGTGCGGCCTTTTTCGACCGGATACTCGGCCTGGCTGGCCTCGGGGTTTTCGAGGTCGGCGTGGTATTCGGGGTGTTCGATCACCCAGTCGAGCGCCATCGACTCCAGCGGGGTGAGCACCTCGTTGGCCCGATGCTTGCGCCAGGTCTCGACGAAAAATTCGCGAACTTGATCGCGTGAAGGATTGAACATGAGAAAGTCCTGCAGTACAGGCTATATTCTATAGAAATTGCCCCCGACCATACCGGAGCCAGCCGCATGCCGTACCAGAACATCAAGGTCCCCGCCGAGGGCCGGAAAATCACCGTCAACGCCGACCAATCGCTTGCCGTGCCGGACCAGGTCGTGATTCCCTACATCGAGGGCGACGGCGTGGGCGTGGACATCAGCCCCGTGATGCGCGCGGTGGTCGACGCCGCCGTGGACAAGGCCTATGGCGGCCGGCGCAAGATCCACTGGATGGAAGTCTATGCCGGCGAGAAGGCCACGCAGGTCTACGGCCAGGGCAATTGGCTGCCCGACGAGACCCTGGACGCCATCCGCGAGTACACCGTCGCGATCAAGGGCTCGCTGACCACCCCGGTGGGCGGCGGCATCCGGTCCCTGAGCGTGGCGCTGCGCCAGAAGCTCGACCTCTATGTGTGCCTGCGGCCCGTGCGCTACATCAAGGGCGTGCCCTCGCCGGTGCGCGAGCCGGAAAAGACCGACATCGTCGTGTTCCGCGAGAACTCCGAGGACATCTACGCCGGCATCGAATATGCGGCGCAGTCGGACGAGGCCGGGCGGCTCATCGCGTTGCTGCAGAACGAACTGGGCGCGAAGCTGCGCTTTCCCGACACCTCGGCCATCGGCATCAAGCCCATCTCGCGCGAAGGCTCGGAGCGCCTGGTGCGCCAGGCCATCCAGTACGCGATCGACCATGACCGCAGCTCGGTGACGTTGGTGCACAAGGGCAACATCATGAAGTTCACCGAAGGCAGCTTCCGCGACTGGGGCTATGCCCTGGCCGTCGACGAATTCGGCGCGCGCCTGATCGACAAGGGCCCCATGTGCCGCATCAAGAATCCGCGCACGGGCCGCGACATCATCGTCAAGGACGTCCTGACCGACGCGTTCATGCAGCGCGTGCTGCTGCGACCGGCCGAATTCGACGTGATCGCCACGATGAACCTGACCGGCGACTATATTTCCGATGCCGTGGCGGCCCAGGTGGGCGGGCACGGCATCGCGCCCAGCGCCAATATTTCCGGCACGGTGGCGGTGTTCGAGGTCACGCACGGCCCGGCGCGCAAATACGCCGGCAAGGACTACGTCAATCCGGGCTCGCAGATCCTGGCGGCCGAGATGATGCTGCGCCACATGGGCTGGCTGGAGGCGGCCGAGCTCATCATCCACAGCATGGAAAAGAACATCCTGGCCAAGAAGGTGACCTACGATTTCGCGCGCCTGATGCCGGGCGCCGAGCAGGTGTCGTGCTCGGGCTTCGGCCGGGCGATGATCGCCAATATGTAGGCGCCGCGCACGCAAGGTCGACGACACGAGGCCATGACACCGAGAAAATTGCTGACGGAGACGATCGGCCTCGTTACCGTGCCGCTGGATCGCACCGATATGCTGATGGCGCAATACCGGGCGCTGGCGCAGCAGCTTCCGGTGATGCATCTGATCTTCATATCGAGCACCTGGATCGTGGCCATGACCCACATGGCGTATGCGCCGCTCTGGCTGACGACCGTTGCGCCCGCGCTGCTGACCCTGGGAAGCGCGACGCGGATCCTGCATTGGAACCGGGCGCGCCGGTCGATCCCGACCATCGAAACGGCAAGTCGGATGCTCGTGCGCGCGAATTGGGTGGCCGTTCCCGTGGCCACCGCGTTCACGGCCTGGGCGCTGTGCCTGTTTCCCTATGGCGGCGCCTATGCGAAAGCGCATGTGGCCTTCTATGTGGCGATCACCACCATGGGGTGCGTTTTCAGCCTGAGGCAGCTGCGGTCGGCCGCGATCATCATGGTCACGATCGTGAACGTGGCGTTTGTCGGCCTGTTTGTTTCGACGGGAAATCTGACGCTGATCGCCGTGGCGGTCAACCTGGTCCTGGCGTCGGCCATGTTCATGATCCTGGTCTTCGGCAACTACCGCGCGTTCATCGACATGGTCGACGGGCTGCGGGCCGAGGAGCGCATACACAGGCTGGCGCACCAGGACGCGCTGACGGGGCTGCCGAACCGCGCGTCGTTCCTGGAGCAACTCGAGCTCAGCCTTGCCGATCCGCAGGGAATGATCGGTTTGCTCTACATCGATCTGGACGGATTCAAATTCGTCAACGACGGGCGCGGCCATTATGCCGGCGACGAACTGTTGCGGCAGGTTGCCCGGCGCCTCGACGCGCAGTGCCTGGGAGTCGCGGACATGTCGCTGGGCCGGATAGGCGGGGACGAATTTGCCGCGCTCCTGCGCGATACCAGCGAGAAAGACGCGGCGCGGATGGCGGCGAGCATGGTGGACACGCTTTCGGCGCCTTACGTCCTGGAAAAGGATGCGCAGGTACGCATCGGCGCCTCGATCGGATGCGTGCTGACCACGCGCCGAGGCGAAACCGCCACGGCATTGCTGGCGCATGCCGACATGGCGCTGTATGCGGCCAAGGCCGCAGGCAAGGGGACATTCCGCCTGTTCACGGTGGAAATGGAAAACCACGCGCGCGAGCGCCTGCGCCTGGAGACGGAACTGCAAGCCGCGCTGCAGGAAGAGCAAGACCTTTTCGTGTTCTACCAGCCCATCGTCGATATCGCGTCGCGGCGGGTCACGGCCAGGGAGGCGCTCGTGCGCTGGCATAGCCCGAGGCGCGGCTGGGTGTCTCCGCAGGAATTCATTCCGATCGCCGAGGGCAGCGGCTTGATCGATCAGATAGGCCGGTTCGTGTTGCAGCGGGCATGCCATGAAGCCATGCATTGGCAGGACGGCACGCGTGTCGCCGTCAATGTCTCGGCGGTGCAATTGGGCCGCGGAACCATGGCGCCGGCCATTGCCACGGCCATTGCCGAGTCTGGGTTGGAGCCTTCGCGCCTGGAAATCGAGGTGACGGAGACCGCCCTGCTGCGGGATGACGGCGCCGTGGCGGTGGAATTGCGCGAGATCCGGGCGATGGGCGTACGCATTGCGTTGGACGATTTCGGCACGGGTTTTTCATCGCTGGCCCATGTGCGGATTTTTCCTTTCGACAAGATCAAGATCGACGGCTCGTTCGTGCGCGATGCCTTGGCGCGGCCCGATTGCGCGGCCGTGGTGCAAGCCATCGCGGACCTGGGCAAGAACCTGGGGGTGACGACCGTGGCGGAAGGCGTCGAGACCGACGAACAGCTGGTTTGCGTCACGGACAAAGGCTGCGTGGAAGTGCAGGGGTATCTCTTCGGCCGTCCCGCGCCGAGCGAGGCGGATGCGGCGCGGATAGGCCGGTATCGGCCGTGAGTTTCCCGATGCGGCCGAGCGTTGGCCGGCGCGGCGATCAGGCCGCGAAGCGGTAGCCCACGCCGATCTCGGTCAGCAGATAAGCCGGCTGAGCCGGATCGGCTTCCAGCTTCTGGCGCAGATGGCCCATGTAGATGCGCAGATAGTGGTTGCTTTCCACGTGCGACGGGCCCCACACCTCGCGCAGCAGTTCGCGGTGCGTCAGCACCTTGCCGCGATGCGCCAGCAGCGTGACCAGCAGGCGGTATTCGATCTGGGTCAGGTGCACCGGCCGGCCGGCGCGCACGACGAAGCGCCGGGCCAGGTCGACGTGGACGTCGCCGAAATCGACGTCGGCCGCGTTCGAGGCGTCGCGGGCGCGGCGGCGCAGCAGCACGCGCAGCCGCGCCAGCAGTTCGCCCACGCCGAAGGGCTTGCTCAGATAATCGTCGGCGCCCGCGTCCAGCGCGGCGATCTTGTCGGTTTCCTGGCTGCGAGCCGACAGCACCAGCACGGGCACTTCGGTCCAGCCGCGCAGCTCGCGGATAAGCGTCATGCCGTCGGCGTCGGGCAGGCCCAGGTCCAGCACCACGGCGTCGGGCTGGCGCGTGCCGGCCTCGATCAGGCCGCGCTTGACGGTGTCGGCCTGGAAGACCTCGCAGCCTTCCGCCGCGAGCGCGTCGTGCACGAAGCGGCGGATGTGGGCGTCGTCTTCGATCAACAGTACGGTGGGGCGGTAGTCGAACATGGTGCGGCGGGATTAGCGGGGTTCGGGTTCCAGGGCAGGGGGCGTGCCCAGGGGCAGGGAGAACGCGAAGCGAGCGCCTTGATGGTAATCGGGATCGACCCAGATGCGACCGCGGTGCGCCTGCAGGATGGCGCTGCAGACGGCCAGGCCCAGGCCCACGCCGGGCGTGGAGGATTCGCTCGCGCCGCGGGTGAATTTCTCGAAGATGCGCTGCCGCCCTGAAGCCGGCACGCCTGGGCCCTGGTCGCTCACGGCGACCTGCAGCATCTGGCCCTGCAGTGCCGCACCGATATGGATGGGGCCGCCTGGCGGCGTGTATTTGGCGGCGTTTTCCAGCAGATTGCACAGCACGCGCTCGATCAGCACGCCGTCGCATTCCACCAGCGGCAAATCGGATAGCCGATCCACCGTGACGGGCCGGCCGGCCAGGCTTTCCTTCATGGCGGCCAGCGCCGCGCCGACCAGTTCTTCGATCGATTGCCACTCGCGTCGCAGCGGCGTTTCGCGATTCTGCAGGCGCGCCATGTCGAGCAGGTTGACGACCAGGGCGTACATGCGCCGTGCCTGGTCGCGCATGGCTTGCACCCTTTCGCGGGCCGCGGCGGACAGGGAGTCGGAATCGCGCGCGAGGGTGTCGGCCATGCCGATGAGCCCCGTGAGCGGCGTGCGCAGATCGTGCGAGACGGCAGCCAGCAGCGAGTTGCGCAGGCGTTCGGATTCGATGCCGACCAGGGCCTGCTGCGCCACTTCGACGTAGTGCAGGCGTTCGAGCGCGATGGCGATGAGGGTGGCGTAGGCTTCGAGCTGGCGCCGGGTTTCTGGCTCGGCATAGAGCGTGCGCTGCGACGCATCCAGCGCCAGCACGCCGCGCACGCGCATGGGCGCGCGCAGCGGCAGGTACAGGATCGGGCTGTTGCTGAGCGTGGTCGTGCCGATGCCCGCGGCCTGTCCATGGTCGAAGGTCCATTGCGCCAGGGCAGGGTCGGGGTCGGGCATGCCGGCCGGCTTGGGCGCCAGATGCAATTGATCGTCCAGCCTCTGCACGTAAAGCGCGCTTTGGGCGTTGAAAGCCGCCTTGAGAAAATTCTCGGCCGAACCGACGATCTGCTCGGCCAGCAGGGCCGAGGACAATTCGCGCGCGAACTCGTACAGCCCGCGCGTGTCGGCCTCGCGCTTGGCCGAGCTTTGGGCCTGGGCGCGCAAACCTGCCGTGAGTTGGCCGACGAGCAGGCCCACGCCCAGCAGCACGGCGAAGGTCAGCAGATACTGCACGTCGGACACCGCGAAGGACCACAGCGGCTGCACGAAGAAGAAATCGAACAGGCCCACGCTGACCGCGGCCGCCAGTGCGGCCGGGCCGCGGCCGTGGCGTAGCGCCGCGGCCACGACCGCGAGCAGATAGAACATGACGATATTGGTCTGGTGCAGCGCCGGGAAGGCGGCGCTCGAGACCAGCGTGGCGATGGCGCAATAGGCGCCGGCCCAGGCATAGCCCTGGCGCGAGAGCGGCGCGGCGGTCTCGCCGGCTTCGGGCGCTGCGAGGTCGCGCTGCGGTTCCGGCGCCGCGGTCGCGGCGATGCGCACGATGTCCACGTCGGGGCAGGCGCGCACCAGGGCTTCGGCCAGGCTGCCGCGGCGGCGCGACAAGACCCCGCCCAGCAGCGCGCCGAGCCAGACGGACGAGCGGCTGCGGATTTCATCGCGGCCGACCACGGCCTTGCTGATGTTGTGCCGGCGGATATAGCGGACGATGACTTCGGTGGGATTGTCGCCGGCCAGGGTTTCGATGTGCGCGCCCAGTTGTTCGGCCAGCGCCATGGCCTGCTCGAGCAGGCGCTGGCGCGCCGGCGGCAGGGCGGCGATGCGCGGCGTGGTCACGGTGATGACGTGCAGGTCGCATTCGAGCTGGCGCGCCAAACGTTGAGCGCTGCGCACCACGTGCGCGGCCTGCGGCCCGGGGCCGATGCAGGCCAGCACGGTTTCGCGCGTGCGCCACACCGGCTCGATGGCGCGCTCGTCGCGATAGGCCTTGACGTCGTCGTCGACGTGATCGGCCGTGCGGCGCAGGGCCAGCTCGCGCAGGGCGATGAGGTTGCCCTTGCGAAAGAAGTTGCTGCCGGCGCGCTGCGCCTGTTCGGGCAGGTAGACCCGGCCTTCTTTCAGGCGGCGCAGCAGTTCGTCGGCCGACAGGTCCACCAGAATGATTTCGTCGGCCGCGTCGAACACGGCGTCCGGCACGGTTTCCCAGACTTTGATCCCGGTGATGCCGCCGACGGCCTCGTTCAGGCTGTCCAGGTGCTGAACGTTGAGCGTGGTCCAGACGTCGATGCCAGCATCGAGCAGTTCTTCGACGTCCTGCCAGCGCTTGGCGTGCCGCGCGCCGGGAACGTTGGAGTGCGCGAGCTCGTCGACCAGGAGGATGCGCGGCTTGCGCTGCAGCGCGCCGGGCAGGTCGAATTCCTGCAGCGTGCGGTCGCGATAGCTTATGGATTGCGGCGGCAGGAACTCCAGGCCTTCGATGAGTTCGGCGGTCTCGCGCCGGCCGTGCGTTTCGACGATGCCGGCGACGACGTCCACGCCCTGGTCGCGCTGCACGCGGGCGGCCGACAGCATGGCGTAGGTCTTGCCGACGCCGGCGGAGGCGCCGAAGTAGATGCGCAGGCGGCCGCGTCGGGCGGCGTCGGTCGTGTCGTCCAACTGCCTGAGCAGTCGATCGGGATCGGGACGCGCGTCCCCGGATGCGGCCATGGCGATAGGGTTTGGGTCAGTCGACGATGAACAGTTTGGCGCCGACGGAAGTGTGGGATTGATGCGCTTCGGCGTTGTCGCCCACTTGATAGCTCATGCCGGCCTTGAGGGTGAAGGTGCGGCCGTCTTCGAGCGTGGTTTCCAGTTGACCCTCGAGGCAGAAGAGGACGTGGCCTTTGCTGCACCAGTGGTCGGCGAGATAGCCGGGGGTGTACTCGACCATGCGGACGCGGATTTTATTGTCCTCGTCGCCGAAGTATTGCGTGCGCCAGTAGGCTTTGCCGGTTTCTCCGGGGTGTTCGGTGATTTCGATTTTCGACCAGTCGGTAGTGCCGAAGGAGAAGGGGGACATCTTCATTGCCTGGTTGCTCCTGTGAGTTGCTTTTCGCATGGTACGCCGCAACTTCTTGGGGTGTCTGGTTGTTTGAGTTCTTGAGCTGCTATGGCTGTTTATTAACTGTCGTTATCTGGGTTCTTAAGGCGCCGAGGCTGCCCTGCGGAATTCCGATGCTCGCCGCTTCCGCGGCTCCGCTTCGGATTCCTCCGGGGTCCTCGGCTCGCATCAGCTTCATGTGGCGGTTGTTTTAAGACCCCGCATGTTTCGACGCCGCAGTCCTGCCGCAGGTGGCTCAAGAACTCAAACACAATCAATGCCCCGCAGCACTCACCTTATCCAACGCCAGATTCAACTCCAGCACATTGACCGTGGCATCCCCCAGCAAGCCCATCCAGGCGCCGGCCTTGGTGTATTGCTCCACCAGCTTGCGCACGGCATCTTCCGGCAGCTTGCGTGCACGGGCCACGCGGGCGATCTGGTAGTCGGCGGCGGCGGGGCTGATCTGCGGATCCAGGCCGCTGGCCGAAGCGGTGACCAGGTCCACGGGCACCGGCGCCGTGTTGGCCGGATCGGCCGCCTTGAGCGCCGCGATGCGGTCCTTCGCGGCCTGGGTCAGGTCGGGGTTGGCGGGGCCCAGGTTGGAGCCGCCCGACGAGGCCGCGTTATCGGGCATGGGCGAGGTGGCCGAAGGGCGGCCCCAGAAATAGCCGGGCGAGCTGAAGGGCTGGCCGATGAGCGACGAGCCGATGACCTGGCCGTTGCGTTTGATCAGCGAGCCCGAGGCTTGATGCGGAAAGGCCAGCTTGGCGACGCCGGTGGTGATCAGCGGGTAGATGAGGCCGGTGATGACCGACAGGGCGATGAACAGCGCCAGGGCGGGGCGCAGCAGGCCTGCGGGTTTGGCGGTGGGGATGGCTTGTTGCATGACGGGTTCCTCGATGTGGGCAATAGGCGGGCTTGTTCGTTCAAGCCCAGCTCATGGCGGCCAGGATCATGTCGATCAGCTTGATGCCGGCGAAGGGCACCAGCAGGCCGCCCAGGCCGTAGATCAGCAGATTGCGGCGCAGCAGGATGGCCGCGCCCAGCGGGCGGTAGCGCACGCCCTTCAGCGCCAGCGGGATCAGCGCGATGATGATGAGCGCGTTGAAGATCACGGCCGAGAGGATGGACGAGGCGGGCGTGGCCAGGTGCATGATGTTGAGCACGCCCAGCTGCGGGTACACCGCGGCGAAGGCCGCCGGGATGATGGCGAAGTACTTCGCCACGTCGTTGGCGATGCTGAAGGTGGTGAGCGAGCCGCGCGTCATCAGCATCTGCTTGCCGATCTCGACGATCTCGATCAGCTTGGTGGGATTGGAGTCCAGGTCCACCATGTTGCCGGCTTCCTTGGCGGCCTGCGTGCCCGAGTTCATGGCCACGGCCACGTCGGCCTGGGCCAGCGCGGGCGCGTCGTTGGTGCCGTCGCCCGTCATGGCCACCAGGCGGCCTTCCCGCTGGTAGTTGCGGATGAGCTTGAGCTTGGCCTCGGGCGTGGCTTCGGCCAGGAAGTCGTCCACGCCCGCTTCGGCGGCGATGGCGGCGGCGGTGAGCTTGTTGTCGCCGGTGATCATCACCGTCTTGATGCCCATACGGCGCAGTTCGGCGAAGCGCGGCTGGATCTGCGGCTTGACGATGTCCTTGAGCTCGATCACGCCCAGCGCGCGGCCGCCGTCGGCCACGGCCAGCGGCGTGCTGCCGCGGCGGGCGATGGTCTCGGCGTCGCGCGCCAGCGCGGCGGGCAGGGCGGCGGCCGCGTCGCGCAGCCAGGCGGTCACGGCGTCGACCGCGCCCTTGCGCACCGAATGGCCGTTCAGGTCCACGCCGCTCATGCGGGTCTGGGCGGTGAAGGGCACGAACTCGGCGCCCGGCATTTGGCTGCTCGGCAGCGCGCCCAGCTGGCGGTCGGCCAGCGCGACGATGCTGCGGCCTTCGGGCGTCTCGTCGGCCAGCGAGGCCAGGCGGGCGGCTTCGGCCAGTTCGCGTTCGCTCACGCCGGGCGCGGGCAGGAAGGCCGCGGCCTGGCGGTTGCCGAAGGTGATGGTGCCGGTCTTGTCCAGCAGCAGCACGTCCACGTCGCCGGCGGCTTCCACCGCGCGGCCGGAGGTGGCGATGACGTTGGCCTGCATCATGCGGCTCATGCCCGCCACGCCGATGGCCGAGAGCAGGCCGCCGATGGTGGTGGGAATGAGGCACACCAGCAGGGCCACCAGCGCCGTGACCGACACCACGGCGCCGCCGCCGGACGTCTGCACGGCATAGGCCGAGAAGGGCAGCAGCGTGACGCAGACCAGCAGGAACACGAGGGTCAGGCCCACCAGCAGAATGGTCAGCGCCAGTTCGTTGGGTGTTTTCTGGCGCTTGGCGCCTTCGACCATGGCGATCATGCGGTCCAGGAAGCTTTCGCCCGGATTGGCCGCGATGCGCACGAAGATCCAGTCCGACAGCACGCGCGTGCCGCCCGTCACCGACGAGAAGTCGCCGCCCGACTCGCGGATCACCGGCGCCGATTCGCCGGTGATGGCGCTTTCGTCGACCGAGGCGATGCCGCACACGACCTGGCCGTCGCCGGGCACGTTGTCGCCGGCCAGGACCAGCACCACGTCGCTCTTGTGCAGGTCGCCGGAAGGCTTGAGGACGGCGCTGCCCTGCCATTGCCCGGGCGTGGCGTCGCGCAGCATTTGGTCGCTGGGCGCGGATTTGATGACGCGCGCCTGGATGGTGGTGCGCAGGCCGCGCAGGGTCGCGGCCTGCTGCTTGCCGCGGCCCTCGGCCAGGGCTTCGGCGAAGTTGGCGAAGAGCACGGTGAACCACAGCCAGGCCGAGACGGCCAGGATGAAGCCGGAAGGCGCCTCGGCGTGGCCGGCCAGGGCCATGACCCAGAGCAGGGTGGTGAGGATGCTGCCGATGTAGACGACGAACATCACCGGGTTGCGCCATTGCGTGGCGGGCGCCAGTTTGGCGACGCTGTCGCGCAGCGCCGGGACCATGAGCGAGCGCGACCAGAAGCCGAAGCGCCGGGGCGCGATAGCCCTGGGCGCGGACGCGATTGAAGGACTACGGGTATCCATGATCATTCCAGCGTATTAATGTTGCAGGTACTCGGCCACGGGGCCCAGCGCCAGGGCAGGCACGTAAGTCAGCGCGCCCACCAGCAGGATCGAGCCGATCAGCAGCACCACGAAGAGCGGACCCGTGGTCGGCATGGTGCCGGGGCCGGCCTGCAGGCGCGGCTTGGCGGCCAGCGACCCGGCCAGCCCGAGCACGGCCACGATGGGCGCATAGCGGCCCAGCCACATGGCAAGGCCCAGCATGAGGTTGTAGAAGGGCGTGTTGGCCGACAGGCCGGCGAAGGCGCTGCCGTTGTTGTTGGCCGCCGACGAGAAGGCGTAGAGGATCTCCGAGTAGCCGTGGATGCCGGGGTTGGCGATGCCCGCCAGGCCGGGGCCGGCCAGCACGGCGATCGCGGTGCCCGTCAGCACCAGGAAGGGCGTGGCCAGCAGCACGATGGAAACCATCTTCATGTCGAAGGCGTCGATCTTCTTGCCCAGGTATTCGGGCGTGCGGCCTATCATCAGGCCGGCGATGAACACCGCCAGGATGGCGAAGGCCAGCATGCCGTAGAGCCCGGAGCCCACGCCGCCGAAGACGATCTCGCCCAGCTGCATCAGCAGCATCGGCGACAGGCCGCCCATGGCCGTGAACGAATCGTGCATGCCGTCGACCGCGCCGCACGAAGCTGCCGTGGTGACGGTGGCGAACAGCGCCGTCGGGCCGATGCCGAAGCGCGCTTCCTTGCCTTCCATGTTCCCGACGTCAGGCGACAGGCCCGCGTGCACCAGGGCCGGCGAGGCCTGGTACTCGTAGTGCGCGGTGACCAGCGCGAAGACGACGAACATCGCGGCCATCGTGGCGAAGATCACATAGCCCTGCTTGCGGTTGCCCGCCATTTCGCCGAACGCGAAGCACAGGGCGGCCGGTATGGCGAAGATCGCCAGCATCTGCACCAGGTTGGACAGCGCAGTGGGGTTCTCGAAAGGGTGCGCCGAGTTGGCGTTGAAGAAGCCGCCGCCGTTGGTGCCCAGCATCTTGATGGCCTCTTGCGAAGCGACCGGGCCCATGGCGATGGTCTGCGTCTGCGTGGTCGCGCTCTGCGTCACGGGCTTGCCTTGCGCGTCCAGCACGGGCTGGCCTTGGGCATCGAGCTTGGGCGCGTCGTAGGTCACGGACTCGACGGTATGCGCCTGCACGTACGGAGCGAAGTTCTGGATCGCGCCTTGCTGCACGAAGAAGACCGCCAGCAGGAACGAGATGGGCAGCAGCACGTATAGCGTGCAGCGGGTCATGTCGACCCAGAAGTTGCCGATGGCGCGCGCGCTGTGGCGCGTCAGGCCGCGGATCAACGCGAACAGCACGGCGATGCCCAGGGCGGCGGAAAAGAAGTTCTGCGCCGTCAACGCGAGCATCTGCGTGAGATAGCTCATCGTCGATTCGGGCGTGTAGCCCTGCCAGTTGGTGTTGGTCACGAACGAGACGGCGGTGTTGAACGACGAGTCGGGCGACACGGCGCCCAGGCCGGCGGGGTTGAGCGGCAGCAGCGCTTGCAGGCGCTGCAGGCCATAGACCGCGACGAAGCCGAATGCGCTGAAGACCAGCGTGGCCAGGGCATAGCGCTTCCAGTTCATTTCGGCGTATTGATCCACGCCCGCGATGCGGTAGATGGCGCGCTCGACGGGCCGGCCCCAGGCGGTCAGGCGGTAGCGGCCGTTTTCCATGGCCTCGCGGATATAGCGGCCCAGGAAGGGGGCGAGGGCCAGCAGTATGACGAGGAACACCGCCAGCAGCGCGATGTAGCGGGTACCCATCAGAATTTCTCCGGCTTGAAGAGGGCGATCAGCAGATAAACCATCAACAGGGCGGCCAGGCCGCCGCTGATCCAGTAGATGAGGTTCATGGCCGCTCTCCTTGCGAGAGGGCCGAGCAGAAGACGGCCAAGCCCCAGATCGAGCCGGCCAGCGCGCCGAAAACGGCGAAGTACAGCAGGTCCATGTTTTTCTCCCCAGGGGCACGCAGCCCCTTGTGCAGGTCCGGCGCGGCATGAGCGGCCGCAAGTGTGCGCAGATTAGGCAGACGGGGATAAAAACGGGATAAAGCTTGGGCGGGCCGGTATAAAAAGCCTGTAAAAACCGCACATGCGTCCGGCGCGCGCGGAAAAAACGGGTTCGCGCCCTAAAATGAGGCGTACTTCCGGGAAATTGGCCCGAGCTGGGCCCGAAAATGCATCAAACTAGGGCATTCCCCTAGTGTAATAAGCTCATGGGCGGTGCAGAATGCCGTCCGTAGCAGGTGAGGAGACACAACAGCCCACAGGGCGGACCGGCAGTGCCGGGATATAAATTCCATAACAAAAATAAAGCAGTATCAAAAAAAACAAGAAACGCGCGACGGCCGGCACAACAACGTGTCGGCCGTTTTCGCATCCGGATTTCGCATACGAAAGCGTCGCGGGGACGCATCCAGGCCATGCAAGATCACGACAGCTCGCAGCCGTCCGCACCTGACGGGCCGCATCACGCATGCGTCTCCCGTGGCTATTGGCGCCGCAATCTGCGGCGCATCGCGGTCCTGCTGGCCGCCTGGCTGCTCTTGACCATCGCGCCGGCCCTGCTCACCAACTGGCTTTCCTTCGGCTTCATCGGCTGGCCGTTTTCGTTCTGGCTGGCCGCCTATGGCGCGCCGCTGGCGTACCTGATCATCGTCGCGGCCTATGCCTGGCTGATGAGCCGCGCCGACCGGCGCGGGCGGGATCGCTGATGCCGCCGCCCCAGGCGCCGGGCCCGATCAACCAGCGGCTGGGCCGCGTCTATACCCTCTACACCGTGGGCTTCTGCCTGCTGGTGCTGCTCCTGGCCCTGGCCGAGATGGCCGGGCTGGCGCGCACCTGGATCGGCTACGTGTTCCTCTTCGTGACGGTCGGCCTGTATGCCGGCATCGGCATCCTGTGCCGCACCTCCGATCCGGTCGAGTACTACGTGGCGGGCCGGCGCGTGCCGGCCTTCTACAACGGCATGGCCACGGCGGCCGACTGGATGTCGGTGGCTTCCTTCATCGGCGTGGCGGGCACGCTCTATCTCACCGGCTACGGCGGCCTGGCCTATGTCATGGGCTGGACGGGCGGCTACGTGCTGGTGGCGCTGCTGCTGGCGCCTTATCTGCGCAAGTTCGGCCAGTACACCATTCCCGATTTCCTCGGCGTGCGCTACGGCGGCAACGTGCCGCGGCTGGCGGGCGTGGCCTGCGCGGTGCTGTGCTCCTTCACCTATCTGGTGGCGCAGATCTACGGGGTGGGCATCATCACCACGCGGCTGACCGGCATACCCTTCGAGCTGGGGATCTTCGTGGCGCTGGGCGGCATGCTGGTCTGCTCGTTCCTGGGCGGCATGCGCGCGGTCACCTGGACCCAGGTGGGGCAGTACATCATCCTGGTGATCGCTTACCTGGCGCCGGTGGTGTGGCTGTCGGTCAAGGACACCGGCTCGCCCATTGCGCAACTGTCGGCGGGGTCGGTGCTGCGCCAGGTTTCCGCCAAGGAGCTGCAACTGCGCGACGACCCGGCCGAGCAGGCCGTGCGGCGGCTCTGGCACGGGCAGGCCCAGGAGATGACACGGCGCCTGGATGCGCTGCCGCAGTCCTGGGCGCAGGAAAAAGAAAACCTGCGCGCCCGGCTGGCCGAACGCGTCGCCGCCGACGCGCCCATGGTCGAGGTGCGCACGCTGGAGCGCGAGCTGGCCGATTTCCCGCCCGACCCTGAAGCTGCCCGCGCGGCCTGGGCGAAGGCGCGGCAAGTGTATGAGGCGCGCGGCTCGCCGCCGGTGCCGCATGCGCAGCCCTTTCCCGCGGGCAGCGAGACCGAGCAGCGCAATATGCGCGTGAACTTCCTGGCGCTGGTGCTGTGCCTGATGCTGGGCACGGCGGGCATGCCGCACATACTCACGCGGTCCTACACCACGGCCTCGGTGGGCGAGGCGCGCAAGTCCGTGTTCTGGGCCTTGCTCTTCATCCTGCTGCTGTATTTCACGGCGCCGGCGCTGGCCTTGCTGGTGAAGTACGAGGTCTATACCCAGTTGGTGGGCAGCTCCTACGCCAGTCTGCCGGCCTGGGTCCATGCCTGGGGGGCGGTCGACCCCAACCTGATGAACGTGGTGGACATCAACCACGACGGCATCGTGCAGCTGAGCGAGATCGGCATCGGCGCGGACGTCGTCGTGCTGGCCATGCCCGAGATCGGCGGCCTGCCTTATGTGATGTCCGGGCTGGTGGCCGCCGGCGCCCTGGCCGCCGCGCTGTCGACCGCCGACGGCCTGCTGCTGACGCTGTCCAATTCGATCTCGCACGACACCTGGTACCGCGTGGTCGCGCCGCGCACGCCGGCCGGCCGGCGCGTGATCGTCTCCAAAGTGCTGCTCCTGCTGGTGGCGTTCGCCGCGGCCTGGGTCGCGGCGCGCAAGCCGGCCGACATTCTCATCATGGTGTCGGCGGCCTTCTCTTTCGCGGCTTCGTCCTTCTTTCCCGCCCTGGTCATGGGAGTGTTCTGGAAGCGCGCCAACAAATGGGGGGCGACGCTGGGCATGGCGGTGGGCCTGGCCGTGACGTTCGCCTACATGGCGCACGCCGATCCCTGGCTGCGCGAATGGGTATTCAACGTGCCGCGCACGCAGGCGGTGGATCTGTGGTGGGGCATACAGCCCATCTGTGCGGGCTTGTTCGGCGCGCCGGCGGCGTTTTTGACGATCGTGGTGGTGTCGCTGCTCACACCCAGGCCGGACGCGGCGACCGAGGCGCTGGTGGATTATTTGCGCGAGCCGGGGCAGTGATAGGCGGGTAGCCGCGAGGCAGCCGCCGACGATCCGCCTGCGATCAGCCCTGCATCAGCACCAGCAGCGCGCCCGATCCGCCCTCGCGCGGCGTGGCTTCGGAAAAGGCCAGCACTTCGGCCTTCTGCGCCAGCCAGGCGCGGACCTTGTCCTTGAGCACCGGGTTCATGCCTTCGGAGCCGTAGCCCTTGCCGTGCACGATGCGCACGCAGCGCACGCCCTGGCCCAGGCATTCGTCGAGAAAAGAGATCACGGCATGGCGCGCCTGTTCCACGCGCAGGCCGTGCAGGTCGAGTTCGGCGCCCGCGCGCCAATGGCCTTGCTTGAGCTTGCGCGCGGTGTCGGGCGCGGCGTCGGCGCGCACGTAGGCGGTGCCGTTCTCGGAAAGCAGATGCGCCACGCCGCCGTCGGAGATGCCGGCGTCGGCCCGGCCCGGCTTCTCGCCGGTGGCGTGCATGCGGCGCGCCGCGACGGCGGGGCTGGCGGGCAGGGCGGCGGGCTTGCGCTCGACCTGGTTGCGCGTCTTGATCGGCGTGGCGCTCTGCATGGCTTTGCGGAAGGCGTCGACGTCGCGCTCCGGCGCGGCCTGATCGAGCCGGACGCGTTCCGGCGCAGCCATGCGCTCGGTGCGCTCGGCCTCTTTGCGGGCCTCCTGGACCTGCTTATGCAGTTGCTTCAGGTCGGCCAGGCCGCCTTTGTTTCCTCGCACGTTTTACTCCGCAAGAAAAGCCGTTTTGCCGCCGGGCCGCCCCAAGGCAAAACAGCCCCCTCGGGGGGCAGCAAGCCGAAGGCGCGGCGTGGGGGTTCTCACTTCTCTGCGTTATCGAGCCAGAACTGCGCGTCCAGGGCGGCCATGCAGCCGGTGGCGGCGCTGGTGATGGCCTGGCGGTAGACGTAGTCCTGCACGTCGCCGGCGGCAAAGACGCCGGGCACCGAGGTCATGGTGGCCATGCCCTTGCGGCCGCTCTGCGTGACGATGTAGCCGTCCTTCATCTCGACCTGGCCGGTGAAGATGTCGGTGTTGGGATGATGGCCGATGGCGATGAAGCAGCCGGCCACGTCCACGGGTTCGGTGGCGCCGGTCTGCACGTTGCGGATGCGCACGCCGGTGACGCCGCTGTCGTCGCCCAGCACTTCTTCGAGCACGCTGTGCAGCTTGAGCTCCATATTGCCGTTGGCGACCTTGTCCATCATGCGGTCGATGAGGATGGGCTCGGCGCGGAACTTGTCGCGGCGATGGATCACGGTGACTTTGCGGCAGATGTTGGACAGGTACAGGGCTTCCTCGACGGCGGTGTTGCCGCCGCCCACCACGACCACGTCTTTATTGCGGTAGAAGAAGCCGTCGCAGGTGGCGCAGCCCGACACGCCGCGGCCCATGAAGGCCGTTTCGCTGTCCAGGCCCAGGTATTTGGCCGAGGCGCCGGTGGCGATGATGAGCGCATCGCAGGTGTACAGGTCGCCCGTGTCGCCGGTCAGCGTGAAAGGACGCTTGGACAGGTCGACCTTGACGATGGTGTCGAAAACCAGCTCGGTCTCGAAGCGCTCGGCGTGCTTCTGGAAGCGCTCCATGAGCTCGGGGCCCTGCACGCCGTCGACGTCGGCGGGCCAATTGTCGACCTCGGTGGTGGTCATCAGCTGGCCGCCCTGGGCCAGGCCGGTGATCAGGAGCGGCTTGAGGTTGGCGCGGGCGGCGTAGACGGCGGCGGTGTAGCCGGCGGGGCCTGACCCCAGAATCAAGACTTTGGCGTGTTTGGGCGTGGACATGGATCGTAATCGTTAATGTATTTCCAGATCGCCCGGGCTATGTTTTCGGATTGCCCGGGCAACGGATAGATTGTCTGTCCTCATTATAATGAGGCCCATGCCGCGCATTTCAAACGCCTCCCCGCGCGCCTCGCGCAATACCCGTAACGGCCCGTCTGCCCTGCAGTCGCGTCTTGCTTCGCTGCTGCGCGAGGCCCGCTGGATATTCTTCGCCGCCCTGGCGGCCTGGCTGACCCTGGTGCTGGTCACCTGGAGTCCGGCCGACCCGGGCTGGACCCACTCGGCGGTCGCGGCCGACAGCCCCGTGCACAACGGCGGCGGCGCGGTCGGCGCCTGGCTGGCCGACGTACTGCTGTACCTCTTCGGCTTTTCGGCCTGGTGGTGGGTGATCCTGCTGGTGCACCGTGTGCGGGCCGGCTATCGCCGCCTGGCCACGCAGCTGCGCGCCATCGGGCGCGAGCCCGAGCCCCTGCCGCGCGTGCACTGGGAGCAGGGCGTGGGCTTTTTCCTGCTGTTCGCCGGCTCGCTGGGCCTGGAGGCCCTGCGCCTGCGCAGCCTGGGCATGCATCTGCCCGGCGCCACCGGGCATGCGAGCGGCGCGGGCGGCGTCATCGGCCAGTTGCTGGCCGGGTGGCTCTCGCGCCTCCTGGGTTTCGACGGCGGCACGCTGGCGCTGCTGGTGCTGGTCGCGATCGGCCTGAGCCTGTTCTTCGCCTTTTCCTGGCTGGACGCGGCCGAGCGCGTCGGCGGCTGGCTGGAGCAGGGCCTGCGCGCCATCGTCAACGCCTACACGGCCCGCCAGGACCGCCGCGTGGGCGAGGCGGCCAGCGCCCGGCGCGAAGAGCACGTCGAGGCCAAGCACGAAAAAATGGCGGTGCACGAGCCCATCCGCATCGAGCCGGCCATGGTCGCGGTGCCGCCTTCCGAGCGCCTGGCCAAGGAAAAGCAGCAGACCCTGTTCGACAGGCCCGAAGGCGAGGCCTCCTTGCCCGAGCTGGGCCTGCTCGACCCGCCCCTGGGCAATCAAGAGACCGTTTCGGCCGAGACCATCGAGTTCACCTCGCGCCTGATCGAGAAAAAGCTGGCCGACTTCGGCGTGTCGGTGACGGTGGTGGCGGCCCAGGCCGGCCCGGTCATCACGCGCTACGAGATCGAGCCGGCCACGGGCGTCAAGGGCAGCCAGATCGTCAACCTGGCCAAGGACCTGGCCCGCGCGCTGAGCCTGGTCAGCATCCGCGTGGTCGAGACCATCCCGGGCAAGAACCTCATGGGACTGGAGCTGCCCAATCCCAGGCGCCAGATGGTGCGCCTGTCCGAGATCCTGGGCTCGCAGACCTACCACGCCAGCCAGTCGGTGCTGACCATGGCGCTGGGCAAGGACATCGCCGGCCACGCCGTGGTGGCCGACCTGGCGAAGATGCCGCACCTGCTGGTGGCCGGCACCACCGGCTCGGGCAAGTCGGTGGGGATCAACGCCATGATCCTGTCGCTGCTCTACAAGGCCGACGCCTCGCAGACCCGGCTCATCCTCATCGACCCCAAGATGCTCGAAATGAGCGTCTACGAGGGCATTCCGCACCTGCTGGCCCCGGTGGTCACCGACATGCGCCAGGCCGCCAACGCGCTCAACTGGTGCGTGGGCGAGATGGAAAAGCGCTATCGCCTCATGAGCAAGATGGGCGTGCGCAACCTGGCCGGCTACAACGCCAAGATCCGCGCCGCCATCGAGCGCGAAGAGCCCATCCCCAATCCCTTCTCGCTCACGCCCGACCAGCCCGAGCCCCTGTCGACCCTGCCCACGATCGTGGTGGTCATCGACGAGCTGGCCGACCTGATGATGGTGGTGGGCAAGAAGATCGAAGAACTCATCGCCCGCCTGGCGCAGAAGGCGCGCGCGGCCGGCGTCCACCTGGTGCTGGCCACGCAGCGGCCCAGCGTGGACGTGATCACCGGCCTCATCAAGGCCAACATTCCCACGCGCATCGCGTTCCAGGTCTCGTCCAAGATCGACTCGCGCACCATCCTCGACCAGATGGGCGCCGAAAGCCTGCTGGGCCAGGGCGACATGCTCTACATGCCGCCGGGCACCGGCCTGCCCACGCGCGTGCACGGCGCCTTCGTGCATGACGACGAGGTGCACCGCGTGGTCGAGTCCTTGAGGGCCCAGGGCGAGCCCAACTACATCGAAGGCCTGCTCGAAGGCGGCCTGGAAGGCGATTCGGCCGACGGCGCGAGCAGCGTCACCGGCATCGGCGGCGACGCGGAGTCGGACCCGATGTACGACCAGGCCTGCGAAGTGGTGCTCAAGAACCGCCGCGCCTCGATCTCGCTGGTGCAGCGCCATTTGCGCATCGGCTACAACCGCGCCGCGCGCCTGCTCGAACAAATGGAAAACGCCGGGCTGGTGTCGGCCATGCAGTCCAACGGCAATCGTGAGATTCTGGCGCCGGCCCGGGAGGATGCATGATGCGATCGGTAGTGCGGGCGTTGTTGTTTGTCGTGCTGGCTTGCGGCCCGGCGCTGGCCTGGGGCGCGACGGCCCAGGAGCAGCTCAAGGCCTTCGTCTCCACGGTGCAGTCGGCCACGGGCTCGTTCAGCCAGGCCACGACCGGCCCGCAGGGGGGCAATGCCAAGCCCCCGCAGCAAGGCACCTTTGCCTTCCAGCGGCCGGGCAAGTTCCGCTGGGAAGTGCAGAAGCCCTATGCCCAGCTCATCGTGGCCGACGGCAAGCAGGTCTATCAATACGATCCCGACCTGGCCCAGGTGACCGTGCGCGAAGTCGGCAAGGCCATCGGCGCGTCGCCGGCCGCCATTCTCTTCGGCTCGGGCGATCTGGAGCAGGCGTTCGACGTCACGCCGCTGCCCGACAAGGACGGCCTGCAATGGCTGCGCGCCAAGCCGCACAACGCCGCCGACGCGGGCTTCGCGCGGGTGGACATCGGCATGCGCGGCAATCTGCCGGTGCGCATCCTGCTGCTCGATGCCTTCGGCCAGACGACGCGGGTGGATCTTTCCGGCCTGCAGGCCAATGCCTCCGTGCCTGCGTCGCAGTTCCAGTTCACGGCGCCCAAGGGCACGGACGTCGTGCGGATGTAGCGTGCGCCTGCGCCGCCGGTCGGCGGCGGCTGGCTCAAGGCTTTTTATAAGCCACGCACTCGATCTCGACCTTTGCGTCGATCATCAGGCGCGATTCCACGCAGGCCCGCGCCGGCGGGTTGGCGCCGAAGTATTCCACGAACACCTTGTTGAAGGCCGCGAAATCGCGCGGATCGTCGAGCCACACGCCGCAGCGGATCACGTGCTCGGCGCCGTAGCCGGCTTCGGCCAGGACGGCCAGCAGGTTGCGGATGGCCGCATGCGTCTGCGTGATCACATTGCCTTCGACCACCACGCCGTTCTCCATCGGCACCTGGCCCGACACGTACAGCCAGCCGTCGGCCTGCACCGCGCGCGAGAAGGGCATGTGGGCGCCGCCCTGGCCGACGCCGCCGGCAGCGCCGTAGCGGGTGATGCCGTTGGCGTCGGCTTTGGGAGTGTTGCTCATGGTGATTTCCTCAAAATTGGCGAGACCGGTGTTCGGCCTCGGTTTCAGGCTTGGTAGGCATTGAACGAAGCGCGCAGGTCCTTGCCGCGCGGCAGCCAGCGGCCGGCGCGAAGCCCCGTGGCCTGGCCCGCGCGATAGGACGGCACGCCGTTGACCCAGACGCCCTCGATGCCCGAGGCGGGCTGCACGGGCTGGGAGAAGGTGGCGCGGTCGATGACGGTGGCCGGGTCGAAAAGCACCAGGTCCGCCTGATAGCCCTCCTTGATCAGGCCGCGGTCGGCCAGGCCGAAGCGCGAGGCCGTGAGGCCCGTCATCTTGTGTATGGCCGTCTCGAGCGCGAAGAGCTTGAGGTCGCGGCTGTAATGGCCCAGCACGCGCGGGAAGGCGCCCCATAGCCGCGGATGCGGCAGCGGGTCGTTGGGCAGGCCGTCGGATCCGATCATCGTGCGTTCGTGCGCCAGGATGCGCTGCACGTCGGCCTCGTCCATGCCGTGATAGACCGCGCCGGCCGGCTGCAGGCGGCGAGCGGCTTCCAGCAGGGGCAGGTTCCAGGCCGCGGCGATCTCGGCCAGCGTGCGGCCGGCCATTTCCGGATGCGGGGCGGACCAGGTGATGTCGATGTCGAAATCGCTCGTCACCTGCTTCAAGTCCAGCGTCGACGAGCTGGCCGCGTAGGGGTAGCAATCGCAGCCCACCGGCAGGTAGCGTCCGGCGGTGTCCAGGCTGGCGAGCACTTCGCGGCTGCGGCCCCAGTTGCCGGCGCCGGCGCATTTGAGATGCGAGATGATCACCGGCACGCGCGCATGGGCGCCGACGTCGTAGGCTTCCTGCATGGCTTCGAGGATGGCGTCGAACTCGGTGCGCAGGTGCGTGGTGTAGAGCGCGCCGTGGGCGTCGAGCTCCTTGGCCAGGGCCTGCACCTCGGCGGTGTCGGAGTCGAAGGCCGAGGCATAGGCCAGGCCGGTGCTCAGGCCGAGGGCGCCGTGCTCCAGGGCCTCGCGCAATTGCGCGCGCATGGCGTCCGTCTCGGCCGCGGTGGCGGGGCGGTCCAGTCGGTCCATGTGGTTGCTGCGCAGGGCCGTGTGGCCGACGAGCGCGGCCACGTTGACGCTGGGCTGCGCGGCGTCGACGGCGCGCGTGTAGTCGGCGAAGGTCGGGTAGGAGAAAGCCTGGCGCTCGCCCAGCAGGTTCATGGGGTCGGGCGGATCGCCGCGCAGGCTCACGGGCGCGGCGCTGATGCCGCAGTTGCCCACCACCACGGTGGTCACGCCCTGCGACAGCTTGGGCAGCATGTCGGGCGTGCGGATGACGTTGGTGTCGTCGTGCGTGTGCGCGTCGATGAAGCCCGGCGCCAGGGCCAGGCCCGATCCGGCCATGACCTCGCGCGCGGGCTCGGCGGCCAGCTGGCCGATGGCGGCGATGCGGCCGTCGGCCAGGGCCACGTCGGCTTTGCGGGGCGGCGCGCCGGTGCCGTCGTAGACCAGCGCGCCGTGTATCAGGGTGTCGTACATCGGGGTCAATCTCCCAACGGCAGCCGGTTGGGGCCGCCGCGGTATTCGTCCAGCGCCAGCTTGATGCGGCGCAGCTTTTCTTTGGTGTCGTCTTGATGGATCAGCGCCAGCTCGGTGGCGAGAATGTCGATGGCCAGCAGCATGGCGTAGCGCGACGCCGAGGGCTTGTAGATGAAGTCGGTTTCCGCCGTATGAATGGGAATGGACACGTCGGCCAGCTTGGCCAGCGGCGTCGACGGGTCGGTCAGGGCCACGATGCGGGCGCGGTATTGCCGCACGATGCGGGCGGCGTCGAGGATCTCGGGCGTCAGGCCCGAGGCCGAGAGAATCACCACGGCATCGCGCGAGTCCAGGGTCGCGGCCACCATGCGCAGCAGCACGGCATCGCTGTAGGCGGCTACGCCGTAGCCCAGGCGCACCAGGCGCGACTGCATCTCCTGGGCCAGCGCGGCCGAGGCGCCGCCCATGCCGAAAATATAGACCATCCGGGCATCGCGCACGATGCCCGCGGCCTCTTCGAAGACCGCTTCGGAAAACAGCGGCAGATGCGCGCGCAGCGTGGCCTCGATGTCGCCGTACAGGCGCGCGTAGAAGGTGCTTTCCTCCGGCACGTCGCCGGCCAGGAAGCGCTCGCCCACGGCGCTGGCCCGGGCGAGCTTGAGCTTGAGGTCGCGCGTGTCGTCGCAGCCCACGGCGCGGGCAAAGCGGGAAATCGCGGCGATGCTCACGCCCGCCTTGCGCGCCAGCTGGTCGACCGTGGCGCTGGAGGCGCTGGCGATGTCGTCCAGGATGGCGTCGGCCACCTTGCGTTCGGTGGCGCTGAGCGTGTCGCGCTGGCTGCGTATCTGGTAGACGATGTCGCGCGGCGTGGGTAGGACGGATTCGGCGGCGGAACGGCTCATGATGCCCTTATGGCGTGATTTCATCGATGCGCACGCAGGCCGCGTAGTGCCCCTGGCCCAGGTCGCGCTGCGGCGGCGTCGCCTCGGCGCAGCGCGCGTCGGCATGGGGGCAGCGGGTGCGGAACACGCAGCCCGAAGGCGGGTTCATCGGGCTGGGGATCTCGCCCTTGAGCAGGATGCGCTGGCGCGGCGCGCGCGGATCCGGCACGGGGGCGGCCGACAGCAGGGCCTGCGTATAAGGATGGCGCGGCGCTTCGTACACGAGGCGGGTCGGGCCGCGTTCCATGACGCGGCCCAGGTACATCACCACGACTTCGTCGCACAGGTAATCGACCACGGCCAGGTCGTGGGCGACAAAGAGCATGGTCAGCCCCAGGTCGCGCTGCAGGTCCTGCAGCAGATTGAGCACCTGGGCCTGCACCGAGACGTCCAGCGCCGACACGGGCTCGTCGGCCACGATGAAATCCGGCTCCACGGCCAGCGCGCGGGCGATGCCGATGCGCTGGCGCTGGCCGCCGGAAAATTCGTGCGGATAGCGCTTGCGGTGATCCGCGTTCAGCCCCACGCGCTCGAGCAGTTCGCGGATGCGCCCGTCGCGCCTGTCCTGCGCCAATTTATGCGTATCCAGGGCCTCGCCGATGATCTCGGCCACCGTCATGCGCGGGTTGAGGCTGGCATAAGGGTCCTGGAACACGATCTGCATGCGCCGGCGCCAGGGCAGCATGCGCGCCTCGTCCAGCCCGGAGATGTCCTGGCCGTCGAAGAGCACCTTGCCGGCCGTGGGCTTGATCAGGCGCAGCAGCGCGCGGCCCGTGGTGGTCTTGCCCGAGCCCGACTCGCCCACCAGGCCGACGATGGAGCGGTGCGGCACGTCGAAGCTCACGTCTTCGACGGCGCGCACCACCGGCGCGTTGCGCGACGAGCCCGTGGGAAAGTGCACTGTCAGGCCCTGCACGCTCAGGAGCGGGGCTGCGGCTTGCGGTTGCGGTGCGTTCATGAGGGTGCTCATGCGTGGCTCACCTCGGCGTCGGCGGATGCCAGGACCTTGATGCAGCGGGCATGGTGCGCGGGGCGCACCGGGATCAGTTCGGGAACGGCGGCGGTGCATTGCGCGCTGGCCAGCGGGCAGCGCGGCGCGAAGGTGCAGCCGGCGGGCAGGGCGGTGACGCTGGGCACGTTGCCCGGTATGGGCGCCAGGCGCTGGCGCGAGGCCAGCAGCGCCGCCGTGGGGATGCACGACAGCAGGCCCTGGGTATAGGGGTGGGTGGGGCGGTCGAAGAGATCGTTCACGCCGGCGTCTTCCACCACGCGGCCGGCATACATCACCACCACGCGGTGCGCGATCTCGGCGACCACGCCCAGGTTGTGCGTCACGAACAGGATGCTCATGCCGCTCTCGGCCTGCAGGCGGCGCAGCAGGTCCAGGATCTGGGCCTGCACCGTCACGTCCAGCGCCGTGGTGGGCTCGTCGGCGATCAGCACCGACGGGTTGCAGGCCAGGGCCAGCGCGATCATCACGCGCTGGCGCATGCCGCCCGACATCTGGTGCGGATACTCGTTGACGCGCCGCGCGGCGGCGGGAATCTCCACGCGCTCGAGCAGGGCCTGCGCGCGCCTGAGCGCCGCGGCCTTGGTGCCGCCCTCGTGCTGCACGATGGCCTCGGCGATCTGGTCGCCGACGGTATAGAGCGGGTTAAGGCTGGTCATCGGCTCCTGGAAGATCATGGCGATCTCCGCGCCGCGGATGCGCCGCATCGTGGCGGCGCTGGCCTGGGCCAGGTCGTGCTCTTGCCCCTTGCGGTCGCGCAGCAGGATCTTGCCCGCTTCGATGCGGCCGGCCGGCTTGGCCAGCAGGCCCATGATGGACAGGCTGGTCACCGATTTGCCCGAGCCCGATTCGCCCACGATGGCCAGCGTTTCGCCGCGCGCCAGGTCGAAGGTCACGCCGTCGACCGACTTGGCCACGCCGTCGCGGCTGTGGAACCAGGTTTTCAGGCCCTGGACCGACAGCACGACGTCGCGCTCGCTCTGGGTTTGCATGGTGTCGTGCATGATTCACAGTTCCTTGCGCAGGCGGGGGTCGAGCACGTCGCGCAGACCGTCGCCCACCAGTTGCAGCGACATCACCGCCAGCACGATGGCGATGCCGGGAAACACCATGATCCAGTCGGCCGTGCCCATGTATTGCTGGCCGCCGTTGATCATCGTGCCCCAGGTGGGAATGTCGGGCGATACGCCCACGCCCAGGAAGGACAGCCCGGCCTCGGCCAGGATGGCATAGGCGAAGGTGAAAGTGCCCTGCACCAGCAGGGGCGACATCAGGTTGCGCAGCACGTGCACGGTGACGATGCGCCGCGTCGGCACGCCCAGCGCCCGCGCGGCTTCGACGAAGGGCAGCTCGCGTATCACCAGGGTCGAGGCGCGCACGATGCGCGCCAGCCGCGGCGCGTAGACGATGCCCAGCGCGATGATCACGTTGCTCAGCGACGGGCCGAGCGCGGCCACCAGCGAGATCGCGAGCAGGATGTCGGGAAAGGCCATCATGGCGTCGATCAGGCGCGAGACCACCTTGTCGGCGCCGCGGAAAAAGCCCGCGACCAGGCCCAGCAGGATGCCCAGCGCGCTCGAGAGCACCACCACCATGAAGCCCACGGTGAGCGACAGGCGGCCGCCGTAGATCACGCGGCTGAACACGTCGCGGCCGAAGTCGTCGGTGCCGAACCAGTGCAGGCTGCCGGGCGCCTTGAGCCGGTTCATGATGGACAGTTTGTAGGGGTCGAAGGGCGCGATCCAGGGCGCGAGCGCGGCGGCGCCGACCAGCACGATCAACACGATCAGGCTGATCAGCACCGTCTTGCGCGTGACCAGCAGGCGCAGGATCTGCCAGCGGTCGGAGCTGGAGCCGGAGACGACGGAAGGACTCGATGCAATGGCCATATCAATACCGCACGCGAGGGTCGACCAGCAGGTAGAGCAGGTCGATGACAAGATTGATCAGCACATAGATGGCGGCGATCACCAGCAGCGCGCCCTGGATCACCGGGTAATCGCGCCGCAGCACCGCCGACACCACCAGGCTGCCCACGCCGGGCAGGCCGAACACGGTCTCGGTGACCACCGCGCCGCTGACCAGCAGCGCGGCCGTCAGGCCCAGCACCGTGAGGATGGGGATGAGCGCGTTGCGCACCCCGTGCCGCAGGATCACCCGGGTTTCGGTCAGGCCCTTGGCGCGGGCGGTGCGCACGTAGTCGTCGCGCAGCACGTCGAGCATGCTGGCGCGGATGAAGCGCGTGATCAGCGCCGAGTTCACCAGGCCCAGCACCACGGCCGGCAGGATGAGGTGCGACAGCCGCTCGCCGATGCTGGCGCCGGGGCCGCCGTAGCCGGCCACCGGCAGCCAGCCCAGCTTGACGGAGAAGAACTCCATCAGCAGCAGGCCCAGCCAGAAACTCGGCACGCTCGATGTGAACATCGAGAAACCCTGCACCGACTGATCCAGCGCCGTGCCGCGCTTGACCGCCGAGAGGATGCCCACCGGCAGGGCGATGGCGGTGGCGATCGCCAGCGACATCAGCGTCAGCCAGAAGGTGGGCTCGGCGCGGTCGGCCAGCACCGTCAGCACGGGCTTGTTCAGGAAGATCGATTGCCCCAGGTCGCCTCGCGCCAGGTGGCCCAGCCAGGTGACGTACTGCGTCAGTATCGATTGATCCAGTCCAAGCTGGGTGCGCAGCGCCGCGATGTCCTGCTGCGTGGCTTGCGGGCCGAGCATCACGGCCGCGGGGTCGCCGGGCGTGATGCGCAGGATGACGAAGACGATGGTCGCCACGATGAACATCACGACGACCAGGCCGACCAGGCGGTTCAGGATATAACGCAACACGGCGTCAGGCCTTCCAGGTGTTCCAGAAATACGGCCAGGGCGCGGGCGTGAAGCCTTGCAGCTTGGGCGAGCGGGCCGACAGCGCGTTGAAGTCGCCCACCTTGATGAAGGGCACTTCATCGAACACGGCCTTCTGCACCTCGGCCCACAGTTTCAGGCGCTCGTCCTGCGTGCGCGCCTGGTTGAAGGCGTCCAGCGCCTTGTCGCGGCGCGGCGTGTCCCACCATCCCGGCGAGTTCTTCGAGGGGAAGTCGATCAGGGCGGGCTCGGGCAGGAAGGGGCTGTGGGTGATGAAGATGTCCCACAGATCGGGGTTGGCGCGGCGCTGCACCAGCGTGGCCCAGTCCACCACCTGCATGTCCACCTTGAAGCCGGCGGCCTTGAAGTATTCGTTGGCCACCAGCGCCATCTTGTAGTGGAACTCGTACTGCTGGCTGGTGAGCAGGCGTATGGTGCGGTCCTTGGGGTTGGCCGCGTCCAGCAGCTTCTTGGCGCCGGCCGCGTCGCCCTTGTCGTAGACCGCGCCGCCCAGGTCGGTGGCCCAGGGGAAGCCCTTGGGATACAGGTCGGCGTCCACGGCGTAGAAGTTCTTGTCGCCGAAGGCGGCGTACAGCATGTCTTCTTCGTTCAGCGCGAGCTGCGCGGCCTGGCGCACCTTCTGGTCGGCCATGAGGCCCTTTTTGGTGTTGAGCACCAGGCGCGGCCAGCCGAAGGGCTTGAGGATCACCGCCTCGGACTTGCTGCCCTTGAGCTTGGACAGCGACTCCACCGCCAGCGAGTCGACGTAGTCGAACTGGCCGGCAATGGCGCTTTCCAGGCGGGTGTTGGCATTGGTCATCGGCACGAAGCGGATCTCGTCCAGGTATTGCTTGCGCGCGCCGCCGTAGCCGTCGGGCTCGCCCGCGCGCGACTTGTAGCCCGAAAAGCGCACGAGCTGGATGTACTGGTCGGGCACGCGGGCCTTGAGCTGGTAGGGGCCGGTGCCGATGAATTCGGTCAGCGTGGCCGCGAGCTTCTTGGCCGGCATGATCACGGCGGCGCTGTTGTTCATGGCCAGCAGCGCGGTCAGCGGCGCATAGGGCTGCTTGAGCGTGATGCGGATGCCGTCGGCGCCGGTGGCCTCGATGTCGGCGATGACGTCGGCCGCCTGCTTGCCGCGCGAGGCCACGCCGGTCCAGCGCTTGAGCGAGGCCACGACGTCGGCAGAGCTCATGGCCGAGCCGTCATGGAAGGTGACGCCCTTGCGCAGCGCGATGTCGCAGGTCTTGCCGTCGGCGCTGAGCTTGGGCAGCGATTCGGCCAGGAGCGGCGTGACGTTCCACTTGGCGTCGAAGGTGTAGAGCGTTTCGAAGATGTGCTGGGTCAGGATGCCCACCAGGTCGGCCGTGCTCATCATCGGGTCCAGCGTGGGCGGCTCGCCGATGGTGGCCACCGAAATGATGCCGCCCTTGACGGGCGTGGCGCCGAACACGGTCGCGGGCAGGCCGACAGCGCCCAGGGTGCCGCCCATGGCCATGGCGATCAGGCTGCGGCGGCGCGTCATCGAGAAGTTCATGAGTCAGGCTCCAAAGAGAAAGCGGGAATGTCCCGGAAGGATCGAAAGGTCTGGAAGTAAGGACTGCAAAACAGGCTTAGAAATACGTCTCGGCCACGCCGGTCACGTCGTAGCGTTCGTCGAGCAGCAATACCTGGCGCCACTTGTCGAAGGTCAGGCAGGGGTGGCAGACATCGAAAGAAATCATGTCGCCGACTTCGAGGTCGTCGCCCGGGGCGATCTGCATGAAGGCGTGCTGGTCCATCATGGCCGTGACCTGCCAGTTCGAGGCCGCCTTGCCGGGCTTGCCGCCCGCGTCGCGGCTGGGGCGGTAGTGCATGTCGGGCACGGGCATGCCGGCGTCGAAGGCGGCGTCGCGCTTGCCCAGCGCGATGATGGCGCGGCCGGGCTCAGGTATGGATTGCACGTAGGCCCAGATCTGCAGCGCGGGCTGCAGGGACGAGGCCATCTTGCGCGCCACCGGGTTGTTGTGCGCGATGCGCTCGGCCGCGGTGCGGTAGGCGCCCACGTCGTGCGTGAGATAGCAGCCGGGGCGCAGCACCACGTCCAGCGGCTGGCCGATGTCCACGCCGGCGAATTCCTCGGCCACCACGTCGTACCAGGCCGAGCCCGCGCCGGTGAGTATGGCTGGCGCGTTCGCGCGCAGGCGGCCGGCCTGGGCCAATTCGCGCAGCGTGGCGACGGCGCGGCGCAGGAAGGCGCGGATCTCGTCTTCTTCCTTGAGCACGCCTTCGTAGATTTCGACGCCGGCCAGGGCCAGCGATTGCGGCCAGCGGGCCAGTTCGTCCAGCACGGCCTCGAGCGCGGCGTCGTCGCGCACGCCCGTGCGCCCGCCCTGCGGGCCCAGTTCGGTCAGCACCGGCAGCACCTCGCCCCGCGCGGCGAAGAACTCGCCCAGCTGGCGCACGCCGGCCACCGAATCGACCAGGCAGCAGAAGCTGAAATCCGGGTCGCGCAGCAGCTCGGCGATGATGGCCATATTGGCCTTGCCCACCAGCTGGTTGGCCATGAGCACGCGGCGCACGCCGTGCAGATGGGCCGCCTTGGTCTGCGGCGCCGTGGCCAGGGTGATGCCCCAGGCGCCGTGCTCCAGCTGCATGTGAAAGAGCCGGGGGCTCATGGTGGTCTTGCCGTGCGGCGCCAGCTTGACCTGGTAGGCGGTCAGGAACTGCCGCATCCATTCCAGGTTGTGCTGCACGCGGTTTTCATACAGCACGGCGGCGGGCAGGCTCACGTCTTCGGCCAGCAGGTTCCAGCCCAGGCCGGCGGCCTGGTCGCTCGCCTTGCCGGCGGGAAACACGCCCAGGCCCTTGCCGGCGGGGTCGAGTTGGGGGGACGGGATCGAGGTATTAGCCATGGCGGTTTGAAATTTTTTACAAGAAAACCGAATTTTCGATATCTTCGTGAAATAAATTTACAAGGAAAACTGGGATTTTCCCTAGGCCGGCTCCCCGCCGACGGCCGCTTCGCCCCGCCGGGAAGAGGACGGCGGCGCCATGCTCTAATCCGCTCATGAGCAGTCCCGACCTCTTCGCCGACGACCCCGCGCATCGCCCCTACGTGCCCCTGGCCGAGCGGCTGCGCCCGCGCACCCTGGCCGACGTGGTGGGGCAATCGCACCTGCTGGGACCCGACAAGCCCCTGCGCGTGGCCTTCGCCTCCGGCCGGCCGCATTCCATGATTTTCTGGGGGCCGCCGGGCGTGGGCAAGACCACGCTGGCGCGGCTCATGGCCGACGGCTTCGACGCGCAATTCATCGCTATTTCGGCCGTGCTGGGCGGCGTCAAGGACATCCGCGACGCGGTCACCACGGCGCAGATCGCGCAAGGCCAGGGCCGCCGCACCATCCTCTTCGTCGACGAGGTGCACCGCTTCAACAAGGCCCAGCAGGACGCCTTCCTGCCCTACGTCGAAAGCGGCCTCTTCACCTTCATCGGCGCCACCACCGAGAACCCGTCGTTCGAGGTCAACTCCGCGCTGCTCTCGCGCGCCCGCGTCTACGTCCTGCAGGCGCTCACGGCCGAAGAACTGGCGCAGCTCATAGACCGCGCGGTAGCCGCCATGAACGAAGGCCGCGGCGGGGAAGGGGAGCCGCCGCGGGTGCAATTCACCGCCGACGCCCGCGAACAATTGGCCGCCTGGGCCGACGGCGATGCCCGCCGCCTCATCAGCGCCGTCGAAGTCGTGGCCGAATCGGCGCTGACCGCCGGCCACGAAACCGTCGATGCCGCCTGGCTGGAAAACGCGCTGTCGCAAAACCTGCGCCGCTTCGACAAGGGCGGCGAGGCCTTCTACGACCAGATCAGCGCGCTGCATAAATCCGTGCGCGGCTCCGACCCCGACGCCGCCTTGTACTGGTTCTGCCGCATGATGGACGGCGGCGCCGACGCGCGCTACCTGGCCCGCCGCATCGTGCGCATGGCCTGGGAAGACATAGGCCTGGCCGACCCGCGCGCCATGCAGATCGTCAACGACGCCGCGGCCACCTACGAACGCCTGGGCTCGCCCGAAGGCGAGCTCGCCCTGGGCCAGGCCGTCATCTACATGGCCTGCGCCGCCAAGTCCAACGCCGGCTACAACGCCTACAACGCGGCCAAGCAATACGCCTCCGAGCACGGCAGCGCGCCCGTGCCCCTGCACCTGCGCAACGCGCCCACCAAACTCATGAAAGAACTGGGCTACGGCCACGCCTACCGCTACGCCCACGACGAGCCGCACGGCTACGCCGCCGGCGAGCAATACTTTCCCGACGGCCTGGAGACCACCTTCTACCGCCCGACCGACCGCGGCCTGGAGGCTAAAATCCAGCAGAAGCTCGAATTCCTGAAAGACCTGGACCGCCAACACAAGAAAAAGTCCTGACGCCAGAGCGCGTTTGCCAGTCAACGCCGGTCGCAAACGCCAGCCGAGGACCCCGGAGCAATCCGAAGCACAGCCGCGGAAGCGGCGAGCATCGGAATTGCGCAGGGCAGCCTCGGCGTCTTAAGAACCCGATTCGACGCAAGCAAGCAAGTAAGCAAGCAAGACCCAAGAATCCTTATCCAGCTAATCACCCCGACAAATGCTAGACATCACTCTCCTCCGCAAAGACCTGCCCACCGTCGTCGAACGCTTGAAAGCTCGCAAAGTCGACTTCGACACCGAGCGCTTCAACGCCCTCGAATCCCACCGCAAGGCTGTGCAGACCGAGACCGAAACCCTGCAGGCCCGCCGCAATGCGCTGGCCAAGCAGATCGGCATGCTCAAGTCCAAGGGTGAGGACGCCTCCGCCGTCATGGCCGAATCGCAAGGCATCCCCGCGCGCCTCAAAGAACTCGAAGACGCCCTGGCCAACGTGCAGCAGCAGCTCAACGACCTGCTCATGTCCATCCCCAACCTGCCGCACGAAAGCGTGCCGGTGGGCAAGGACAGCGACGAAAACGTCGAGGTGCGCCGCTGGATCCCGGGCGACTCCAAGACCAGCACGCGCGCCGACGGCAACCCGGCCGGCCTGGGCTTCGAGCCCCGCGACCACGTCGCCATCGGCGAACCCCTGGGCCTGGACTTCGATCTTGCCGCCAGGCTCTCGGGCGCGCGCTTCTCCTTCATGCGCGGCCCCATCGCCCGCCTGCACCGCGCCCTGGCCCAGTTCATGCTGGACCTGCAGACCACCGAGCACGGCTACACCGAGTGCTACACCCCCTACATCGTCAACGGCTCGACCCTGTTCGGCACGGGCCAGCTGCCCAAGTTCAAGGACGACATGTTCGCCGTCACCAAGGGCGGCGAGGACGACGGCCCGAAGACGGACGAGCAAGGTAAATCCGTCGCACGTGAAGACCAGTACCTGATCTCCACCTCCGAGATCACGCTGACCAGCGCCGTGCGCGAGACCATCGTGCCGGCCGGCGGCCTGCCCCTGCGCATGACGGCGCACACGCCGTGCTTCCGCTCCGAAGCCGGCAGCGGCGGGCGCGACACGCGCGGCATGATCCGCCAGCACCAGTTCGACAAGGTCGAGATGGTGCAGATCGTCGAGCCCGACAAGTCCTACGAAACGCTCGAGCAAATGACAGGCCACGCCGAAGCGGTGCTGCAGCGCCTGGGCCTGCCGTACCGCGTCATGCTGCTGTGCACCGGCGACATGGGCTTCGGCTCGGCCAAGACCTATGACCTCGAAGTCTGGCTGCCGGCGCAGGACACCTGGCGCGAGATTTCGTCCGTGTCCAACTGCGAGGCCTTCCAGGCCCGCCGCATGCAGGCGCGCTTTCGCAATGCGCAGAACAAGACCGAGTTCGTCCACACGCTCAACGGTTCCGGCCTGGCCGTGGGTCGCGCCCTGGTGGCCGTGCTGGAAAACTACCAGCAGGCCGACGGCAGCGTGGTCGTGCCCGAAGTCTTGCGTCCCTATATGGGCGGGCTCGAGGTCATCAAGCCCTGACGCTTGGGGGCGCTCCCCCTTGAAAAGCCGGAATTCGGGCCGATTCCGGTTTCTCTTTCGTCATGTTTCTGTCGTCTGGCCCGATTATCCTTGCAGGCATACCATGGGTTCGTTGCCCGGCAGGCGTGTGCGGCTCTCCCTAGACCGCATGCAACTGAACCGGGCGCGCCGATGATCTACGTTTACAAGGAGCCCGATGTGTCCACACGTCCGCACAACGGCTGGTGGCAGGCGTCCAACAACGCGCCGCGCCGCTGGCTCGATCAACTGAAGGCAAGCCCGTCTGTCGACGGCAAGCTCGCCGAGCCGGCTGCCCCCGCCTCGACAACCCCGCGACTTCGCGTCCAGGACGGACGCCTGCGGCAGATCTGACCAACCGTCGTCGTCTGCAAATGGCAAAACGCCGCCCGGCGCAAACCGGGCGGCGTTTTTCATGCGGGCGGCCGTATCAGTGGCGCCAGTAGCCGTGGTGGTAGTGGTGGCCGCGATAGTAACGACCCCCGCCGTAGTAATAGGCAGGGTAGTAGCCAGGGTAGACCACGCGCGGCTCGACATAGACGGGGGCGGGGGCATACACCGGCGCCGGCGCTACATAGACGGGCGCGGGAGCGACGATGGCGGGAAAGCCGAGGTTGATCCCGACATTGACCCAGGCCATGGCCGAGCTGCAAGCCAGCAATGCCGCGGTACCCGCACTTGCCAGGATGTACTTCTTCATTTTTACCTGCCTGCTGCCGGAGCAGCAAAAGTTGAGAATTCCCTAGTTCGAATTGTGATCCCGGCCCCCGGCCATGGGCGTATTCCCTGGTGTGCAATGGCGACAATTTGTTGACGTTGTATCCGCCGCGCCGGACCCTTGCTGCTATCCGGGCTATGCGCTGCGCGCGCAAACCTGCGCGATACACTTGGCGTCGCTTTTTTCATGCGTTCTCTGCAAATCGATTTCATAGGATCCGACATGACCGCAGCCAATTCCCGCACCGCCGATCATCCGATCTCGGACATCTT
>Ga0209455_1000405_pt1 | contig 35180 bp, 20 predicted proteins | sample AraplaCol_mCL_r2_FD_184275 | JGI IMG/M metagenome (GOLD analysis project Ga0209455, IMG submission 184275) | Arabidopsis root microbial communities from North Carolina, USA - plate scrape CL_Col_mCL_r2 (SPAdes) (version 2) | ecosystem: Host-associated > Plants > Roots > Endosphere | place: USA... | reverse complement strand
GGTGGAGGAGGGCCTCTACGAGAACGGCCAGTGGCATTTCCTGCGCGAATGGAACGGCGACCAGACCGACTGGGGCCTGAATTTCACCAGCCAGCCGCAAGTGTTGCACGTCAAGCTGGCCACCTACTGAGGGATTTGATTTGATGCGCCTGAAAACCCTGAGCCTGACCCTGCTGGCCTGCCTCGGCGCGAGCGGCGCCGCGCAGGCTGCTTCGTCCACCTCTTCGGACCCGGTCGCCGACTCGCCGGCGATCGAGCATCGCGTCGACGCGATGCTCGACAAGCTCACCCTGGCCCAGAAGGTCGACCTGATCGGTGGCGAGGACAACATGTTCATTCGCGCCGAACCGGCGATCGGACTGCCGCGCCTGCGGATGTCGGATGGGCCGTTCGGCGTACGCTCGGTAGGGACCTCGACGGCCTACATGGCCGGGGTCGGCCTGGCCGCCTCGTGGGATCCTGCACTGGCGCGGCGAGTGGGCGAGGCGATGGGCCGCGATGCACGGGCGCGCGGCGTGAACTTCCTTCTCGGGCCGGGCGCGAATATCCATCGCGCACCGCAGAATGGCCGCAACATGGAGTATTACAGCGAGGATCCGTTCCTCGCCGGCAGTATGGCGGTCGGCTTCATCGACGGCATCCAGAGCCAAGGCGTGGTGGCCACGATCAAGCACTTCGTGGCGAACAACTCCGAATACGACCGCCGCCATCTCGACACCCTCATCGACGAGCGCACCCTGCACGAAATCTATCTGCCCGCGTTCGAGATGGCGGTGAAGGACGCGCACGTCGGCGCGGTGATGAGCAGCTACAACCTGGTCAATGGTGATTACCTCAGCGAGAACCACGCGATCAGCCACGACATCCTGAAGCAGGACTGGGGCTTCAAGGGCATCTTCATGTCCGACTGGGGGGCTGCCCACGACGGTGTCAAGGCGTTCGACGCCGGGCTCGATCTGGAGATGCCCAGCGCCGAGGCGATGTCGCCGCAGCGACTGCTGCCGCTGTTGAAGGACGGCAAGCTGTCGCAGGATGTCTTGAATGACAAGGTGCGCCGGATCCTGCGCACCGCGGTGCGTTTCGGCTTTCTCGATCGACCGCAGCAGGACTTGTCGATCCCGCTGTTCAACCTCGACAACGACGCGGTGGCGCTGCAGTCCGCGCGCGAAGGGCTGGTGCTGCTGAAGAATGCCCATCACGTGCTGCCGCTCGATGCTTCGAAGATCAGGACGATCGCGGTGATCGGCCCGAATGCCTTCCCGGCGATCAGCAGCGCCGGCGGCAGTTCGCACGTCGATACGTTCGAGGCGCAAAGCGTGCTCACCGGCATCACCCATCAGCTCGGCGACAAGGTGCGCGTGCTGTACAGCCGCGGCCTGCCTTCGCCGGACGAGGTATTCAAGCAGTCCAGCTTCGTCAGCCCGACCGGCGGCAAGGGCCTGCTGCGGCAGACCTTCGCCAATGCCGATTTCCAGGGCAAGCCCGGCACGACCTCCACCGACGAACATGTCGACCAATGGAAGCCGGAGCTGTGGACCACCCCGGCCACGCAGCGGCAGAGCATTCGCTGGAGTGGCAGCTTCGTGCCCGCCCACAGTGGCAAGTATCTGTTCCTCACCGCCGCGGCCAGTCTGGATACCTACCGATTGCTGGTGGACGGCAATCCGGTGATCACTCAACCGCAGCGTGAGGGCCAGGCTCCGTTGTACGTCACGCTCGACCTGGTCGCGGGCAAGCCGGTGTCGATCCGTCTGGATTACAAGCCGGACGTGAGCTACAGCCGCATGGGCCTGGGCGTGATCGCGCTGGACGATCTGATTTCGCCGGATGCCAGGAAGATGGCGGCGATGGCGGACGCCGCCGTGGTCGCGGTCGGCTTCGATCCCACCTCCGAGAGCGAGGCGTTCGACCGCACGTTCCAGCTGCCGTGGGGCCAGGAAGCGCTGATCGAAGCGGTGGCCGCGGTGAACAAGAAGACCATCGTGACCGTGAACTCCGGCGACGCCTATGCCACCGACGGTTGGCTGGACCAGGTACCTGCCTTGCTGCAGAGCTGGTATCCCGGCCAGGAAGGCGGGCGGGCGATCGCCGAAGTGCTGTTCGGTGCGCATACGCCGGAAGGCAAGTTGCCGGTCAGTTTCGACCGCGAATGGAAGGACAATCCCACCCACGATTTCTACGACGCACCACCGCATCCCGCGGGCACCAACCCCACCGTGAAATACGGCGAGGGGGTGTTCCTCGGCTACCGCTGGTACACCACCTACCCGCACAAGCCGCAGCCGCTGTTCGCCTTCGGCTACGGACTCTCGTACACGACTTTCTCGTTCAGCAAGCTCAGCGTGTCGCCCGCATCGGCCAAGGCCGGCGACACGATCACGGTTTCGTTCGATGTCAGCAACACCGGTTCGCGCGATGGCGCCGAGGTGGCCCAGGTCTACGTGGGCGATCCCTCGGCACGGGTGGCCCGGCCGGCACGCGAGCTGAAGGCGTTCCGCAAGGTGAGGCTGAAGTCGGGACAGACCAAGCACGTCAGCCTGACCCTGGATCGGCGCGCGTTTGCGTATTACGACGTGGGCAAACATGGCTGGCAGGTCGATCCGGGCCGCTTCACGGTCTACGTCGGCGACGCCTCCAACCACACGCCGCTGGCCGCCGACCTGACGATGGGGAAAACACGATGAACCACATGCGATTGCACCCACGCGATGCGCCGGTGGCGTGGAAGCCATGGCCTCCAATGCATCCGGCGAGCGCCCGCCCGGGCACGTCGTTGCTGGCGTATCGCCCGGCACGCATGGCGAATCCGGTCATTCGCGGGGCAGGGCGCCGGACAAGCCGGGCTTGCGTGATAAATCGTCGGGCATCGGCCGCGCGTGGTATCGCGGGTGTTCGTTCAACGCGGAGGGAATGTCGTGCGAATTTCTGACCTTGCATTGCTGGGCCTGCTCTTGTCATGCACCACGGCGGCTGCCGTCGCCGGCGCCGCACCGATGGCCACGCTCGACCGGCACGGCGCATGGGTCAGCGTCGAGGCTTACGGCCCGAACGTCATCCATGTGACGATTGCGGCCGACAAGAGCCAGGCATTGAAGCCGCCCGGCTACGGGATTCTTGCCGGCCACGCCGACAATTCTGCCTTCCATGAGAGCCACGGCCAGGGTGGCGATACCTTCGCCTCCCCGATGCTGACCCTGCATGTGGATGCGCCGCCGCCGCCGCATGTGCCGGGAATCACGGACCGCTATTTCGCGCCGACACTGGCGCCGGTCAGCCTGCAAGTGAAGAACGCCAAGGGCGTCACGATCGTCGACATGACCGGCTGGAACATGTCGCCGCACGAGGTGGCGGGCGAAGCCACCTATCAGGTGGGGGCCACGTTCTCGGCGCCTGCCGACGAGCACTACTATGGCATGGGCCAGAACCAGGGCAGCCTCGGCCCGCTCGATCTGCGCGGCCGCGTCATCGACTGCAAGCACTGGTACGACGCGCCAAGCGGCGAAACCGTCTGCGTGCCCTTCATGGTGTCGTCCAGGGGCTACGGCATCATCTGGGACAACCCCTCCGATACGCATTTCGTCGCCGGCATCCGCGGCCACACGAGCTTCGAGTCGAAAGTCGGCGAACGTGTCAGTTTCTTCGTCATCACCGGCGACACGCCGGAGCAGATCTATTCGGCCTATGCGCGGGTGACGGGCAAGACGCCGATCCCGCCCAAGGCGGCCTTCGGCCTGATCCAGTCCAAGGCGCGTTACGACAGCCAGGCCGAGGTGTTGCGCGTCGCGCACACCTACCGCGAAAAGCACTACCCGCTCGACGTGATGGTGATCGACTGGTTCTACTGGACGCGCATGGGCCAGCTGGACATCAACCCGGCTGAATTCCCGGATCCCGATGGCATGAACCGGCAGCTGCATGCCATGGGCATGAAGTCGATCATTTCGATCTGGCCGCGCTTCGAACGCTCCGGGCGCTACTTCAAGGAGCTCGACGCCAAGGGTTATTTCCTCAAGGACAAGGACGGCAAGACGGTCGATGGCCTGCCATTCCGCGCCGACCGCGCCGGCGCCCTGATCGACTCGACCAACCCCGCGGCGCGCAAGTGGTTCTGGACGCACGTGCGCGACAACATCCTCTCGCACGGCTTCGACTATCCGTGGCTGGACGAGACCGAACCGGATCTCGTGCCGGACGGCTTTTTCTTCTCGATCGGTTCCGGCGACCGCTACCATAACGTCTATCCGCTGCTTCACGTGGAAGGCGTCGCGCAAGGCATGCGCGCCTGGAAACCGGACGAGCGCGTGCTGATCCTGTCCCGCGCGGCGTACCTGGGATCCCAGCGTACCGGCGCGCTGTTCTGGTCGTCGGACATCGACCCGAGCTGGGAGGCGTTGCAACGCCAGATTCCCACCGGCCTCAACATGACCGCTTCGGGCATCGCCTATTGGGGCAACGACATCGGTGGCTGGCAGTGGTTGCCGCAGACCACCCACGCCACCAAGAAGCCGCTGCTCGATCCTTCCGACGCGCGCGACACGGTGGGCCAGAACAACGATTACCCGGAACTGCTCACGCGCTGGTTCGAATACGGCACCTTCCTTCCCACGCTGCGCCTGCACGGCGACCGCAAGCATACGGAAATCTGGGCCTACGGCCATCAGGCCGAGGCGATCATGGCGAAGTACGACAAGCTTCGCTACCGCCTGATCCCGTACATCTACAGCCAGGCCAAGAAGACCTACGACACCGGCGCGCCCTTCATGCGGCCGCTGTGGATGGACTTCCCGAACGATCCCAACGTCGCCGACATCGGCACGGAATACATGTTCGGTCCCGCCTTCCTGGTGGCGCCAGTCACCGATCAGGGCCAGACGGAAAAGGACGTCTATCTGCCCGCCGGCAGCGATTGGTACAACTTCTGGACCAACGAAAAACTGGCGGGCGGCCGCTGGGTAAAGGTGGCCGCACCCATCGACCAGATTCCCGTCTTCGTTCGCGCCGGTTCCATCGTGCCGCTGGGTTCCGACATCCAGTCGACCGCATCGAAGCAGTCCATCGCAGAGATCCGCGTCTATCCGGGTCGCGATGCCCACTTCGCGCTGTACGAGGACGATGGCAGCTCGTATGGCTACGCGCACGGTCACTACTCGCGCATCCCGATGGACTACGACAACGCCACCGGCGTGTTGACCTTGGGCAAACGCGAAGGCGACGGCAGCGGCACGCCGGCAAAGCGGCAGTTCATCATCCGTCGCATCGGTGCAGCGCAGCCGAATGCGGGTGTACCGGATGGCAGTCGCGACCAGCGCGTCGAATACGACGGTCACGAGGTGAAGGTGTCGCGCTGAGTGGCGGTGCCGCATGAACCACATGGGAGACGCAACATGCATCATCGGGTATTGACATGGGCATTCATCGGTTCGGCGTGCGCGTTCGCGACCTGCGCGATGGCTGCCAGTGGAACGAGCCATCGCACCTGGGTGGACGCGTGGGCGGCATCGCCGGATACCGCGGGTCCGGCCCTGGATGCACAGACGGTGCGACAGGTCGTGCGGGCGAGCATCGGCGGCTCGGCAGTGCGCGTACGGCTGTCCAATCTTTTCGGCAACGCGGCGATCACCCTGGGGCCGGTGCACGTGGCGCCGAGCGCCGGTGGAGCGGATACGGTGCCCGGCAGCGATCACACGCTGTTGTTCAACGGCAAGCCCACCGTCACCATCGCCAAGGGCGAAAGCGTGCTGTGCGATCCGGTGCAGATGGACGTGAAGGCGCTGCAGTCGCTGGCGGTGAGCATCTACGCACCGGCCGCGGCGGCATACCATGCGTCGACCGTCCACAGTGCCGGCTTTGCCACCGCCTACATCACAGAAAGTGGCAACGCCACCGCAGCGGTGCACTTCCCGCGCGAAGAGACCAGCGGCAATCGCTTCTTCCTCTCCGACGTGGAAGTGGCCAGCGCATCCACCAAGTACACACTCGTCGCTTTCGGCGATTCCATCACCGATGGCGTGGGTTCCAAGCAGGACGCGAACGAACGCTGGCCCGACTACCTTGCCGCGCGCTTGCAGGCCGATCCAAAGCTGTCTTCCATCGGAGTGGCGGATGCTGGCATCAGCGGTAATCGCATCCTGCACGACGGCTCCGGCCCAAGTGCATTGACGCGCTTCGATCGCGATGCACTGGACAAGCCCGGCGTGCGCTGGATCGTGTTGCTGGAAGGCATCAACGACATCGGCGGCTCGGGTTACGCCTTGAAAGCCGAGGACAGGATCACCGCCAAGCAAGTGATCGACGGCATGAAAGCGCTCATCGCCCGTGCCCATGCCAAACACGTGAAGATCTATGGGGCCACCCTGACGCCTTACGGCGGCAGTGGCTGGCCGTATCACAGCGCGGCGGGAGAAAAGACGCGCGAGCGGGTGAATGCGTGGATCCGCAGTTCCGGTGCGTTCGACGGTGTGGTGGATTTCGACAAGGTGATCCGCGATCCGGCCGCGCCGCAAAAGATGCTCGCCGCCTATGACAGCGGCGACCATCTGCATCCGAACAGCGCGGGTTATCGGGCAATGGCCAATGCGCTGAATCTGAGCTGGTTCGCCGACAAGCCATTGGCGGCGCAATGAACGCCGGATCGCCATCGTTGGAATCGATCGGTTGAGGTACCACCGGTCTGCGCACCTATCTGCCGGACGACAGAGGTTGACTACTGGAGATGCGCGCGCAGCGGCAGACGCGTTATTCGCTCAGCGAAATCACCATGTTTTCCCGTTCACGTCACGACGATGCCGACTGCAAGGACGCGGTGAAGTATCTGCCGAAGATCCGTCACCCTACGCACTCAGTTACTCGCAAAGACTGCCTCCACGAACAAAATCATGGACAAACACCCTGACAGCCTGAGCCGCCCTTCCGCCGTCTCTCCTGCCTGCCGTATGAACCGCCTGATCCTTTTTCTCCTGGGGGTCCTGGTCCTCGCCTGCGCCGCGTCTCGGCCCCTTTCGGCGGAACAGGCGCATCCTGCCCACAATCCCATCATCTGGGCCGATGTGCCGGACATGTCCATGATTCGCGTTGGCGACATCTATTACATGAGCAGCACGACGATGCACCTGAGCCCGGGAGTGCCGATCATGGAATCGAAGGACCTGGTGAATTGGGATCTGGTCGGCTACGCCTACGACCGGCTGGTCGACAACGATGCCATGAATCTGGATAACGGACAAAACGCCTACGGCAAGGGTTCCTGGGCCAGCAGCCTGCGTTTCCACGACGGCATGTTCTATGCCACGACTTTCTCCGCCACCACTGGACGCACCCACATCTACAGTACGCGCGATCCGGCGCGCGGCCCGTGGAGAGCGACGAGTTTCGCACCCGCGCTGGGTGACCACAGCCTGTTTTTCGGCGACGACGGTCGCGTGTACATGATTCACGGGAGCGGTCGCATCATGCTCACCGAGATGCAACCCGATCTTTCCGGAATCAAGCCCGGCGGCGTGAACAAGGTCATCGTCGAAAACGTCAACGCCGTCTTCGGCGCCGACCAGGGCGGGCTTAAGGGCGAGGGCTCGCAGCTTTTCAAGATCAAGGGCCGCTACTACCTCTTCAACATCGCCTCGCCCGGGAGCCGCTGGGCGCGCACCGTCATCATCAGCCGCGCCGACGCAATTGACGGTCCCTACGAGAGTCGCATCGCGCTCGAAGATCGGGGTATCGCCCAAGGCGGCCTCATCGACACCCCGCAAGGCAAATGGTATGCCTATCTTTTCAAGGACGACGACGCCGTCGGTCGCGTCCCCTACCTCGTGCCCGTGACTTGGAAGGACGGTTGGCCCGTTCTCGGCGAAAACGGCAAGGTACCCATGACGCTCGACATCCCCGCCGGCGGACAAGGCGTCTCCGGCGTCTCCGGCATCGTCGCCTCCGACGAATTCAACCGCCGGCCCGGCGATCCCAAGCTGCCGCTCGCCTGGCAATGGAATCACAATCCCGATAACGCGCACTGGGAAATCCTGCAGAAGCCTGGACGTCTGCGCATTACGACGGGCCGTGTCGATCAAGACGTGCTTGGCGCGCGCAACACGCTTACCCAGCGGACCTTCGGCCCCACCAGTTCGGCATCGACGCGCCTCCATGTGGACAAGATGAAGAATGGCGACGTGGCCGGACTCATCGCGCTCCAGAAAAAATACGGCTACGTCGGTGTCAAAATGGATCATGGTCGAAAGTCCATCGTCATGGTCAACGCGCATGGCGATTCGCCCAAGGAAATCGCTGGGATTCCGTTGCTGCAGAAGGTGGTCTACTTCAGGATCGATTGCGATTTCCGCAACCAGACGGATAAGGCCAATTTCTACTACAGCCTCGACGGGAAGAAATGGGAGCAAATCGGCAATACGCTGCAGATGGTCTACACCGTGCCGCAATTCATGGGCTACCGCTTCGGCCTGTTCAACTATGCAACGGAAAAGCCGGGCGGTTATGTTGATTTTGATTATTATCGGATCGGGTCAGGCGGCAACTCACTCTGACCTTCGTCGTTCCTTTTCATGCTTCACGATCTAGCCCGTCTTTGTCGGTTTTTCGGTGCAGGCCTCGGCCTCGCTTGCAGCTGGCGCAGAACAACATTGGCTCCTGAGAGCGCCATTGCTCAGTCGGCCAAAACGGGAACAACGCGTAGGCGGCGCTCGGTCCACGTGGGGCAACGCGCGGCGGCGCCCAGCAGGCGAGGCACCAAGGCATCGAGTTGGAAACGTCGATTGACGCGCCAAGCCGCTTCGGAGAGGTATCGATGGGCGTACTTGAAAAAACCGAAAACGTGATAGGTGCGGTCGAGCGAACGCTTGAGGTTGCTGAGTGCAATATTGACCCAGCGCGCTCGTTCACCGAGGTCCGTTCGTAAGATGAAAACTCTTGTCGCTGCTGCGAGATCCATGACCATGCCCCCCGTCTTCATCCGTCGCCACTTCAGTCTTTTGCTGGCGCTGGTCTTCGCATCGGCGGCCAGTGCCGTGTTCGCGACCGGCGCGGTGCCCACGGTACGCACTGACACCGGCGCACTGTTGGGCAGCCACGATGCCAAGTCAGATCTCGACGAATTCAAGGGGATTCCGTATGCCGCGCCACCGGTCGGTTCCCTGCGCTGGAAGCCGCCGCAACCGATGGCCGCCTGGACCGGCGTGCGCAAGGCCGAGCATTTCGGTCCGCGTTGCATGCAGCGCCCGTTGTACGGCGACATGGTGTTCCGTTCTGCCGGCATGAGTGAGGATTGCCTGTACCTCAATGTGTGGGCGCCGACGCGCAGCGCTGCTGGAAAATTGCCGGTGCTGGTGTACTTCTACGGCGGCGGCTTGTGGGCTGGCGACGGGTCGGAGCCGCGCTACGACGGCATCAGCCTGGCCCGCCGTGGCATCGTCACGGTCACCGTGAACTATCGGCTGGACGTGCTCGGTTTCCTTGCGTTGCCGGCGCTGGCCGACGAGTCGCCGCAGCATGCCGCCGGCAACTACGGGCTGCTCGATCAGAATGCCGCCCTGCGCTGGGTTCAACGCAACATTGCTGCCTTCGGCGGCGATCCGGCACAGGTCACCATCGGTGGCGAGTCGGCGGGTTCGATGTCGGTGTCGGCGCAGATGGCTTCGCCACTCTCGAAAGGGCTGATGCAACGGGCCATCGGCGAGAGCGGCGCGCTGCTCGGCAACCTGAAACCGCGACCGCTGGCGCTGGCCGAGCAACAAGGCAAGGCGTTCGAAAGACGGGTCGGTGCGCATTCGCTGGCGGATCTGCGCGCGATGGATGCGAGCGCCTTGCTCAAGGCCTGCGACGATAAGGGCGTGGCCCCCTTTGGTCCCACCGTCGATGGCTACTTCCTGCCGCGTTCGCCCGAGGTCATTTATCGCGCCGGCGCACAGGCGCACATCTCCCTGCTGGTCGGCTCGAATTCGCAGGAAGGCCATTACGCGAACCTGTTCCACGACGCGCCACCCACGCCGGCCAACTATCGCGTCGTCCTCCACCGGGAGTTCGGCGCGCACGCCGCCGAAGCCTTGAAGCTGTATCCCGGCCATACCGAGACCGAGCTGAAGGCGTCCGGCACGGCGCTGGCGGGGGACCAGTTCATCGCCTTCGCGACCTGGCGCTGGATGAAGCTGCAGCACCAGACCGGCCAGGCGCCGGTGTATTACTACTATTTCACCCAGGGCCGCCCGGCCAGGCGCGACGGCAGCGCCGGCCCGGATCCGGGTGCAGTGCACAGCGGCGAAATCGAATATGCGCTGGGCAACCTGTCCGGCAACCAGGTCTACGCGTGGACGCCCGCCGATCGCCAAGTCTCGGCCACGATGGAAGGCTACTGGGCTCGCTTCATCAAGACCGGCAACCCCAACGGGCCGGGCCTGCCGCATTGGCCGGCCACCGCGGACAAGGAGGGCGGTCTGCTGCGCCAGGTGATCGGCGTGCCAATGCACACCCGGGTCGACCACGACGCGGCACGCTACGAATTCCTGCAGCGGATGAAGCCTGATGCGCATCTTTGAGGAGACAGCCGGGATGAAGAAGATTGAAGGCCATCGAGCCTGGTTTCCGGAGCGCGTCACGATGCCTTGTCTTCAATCGATCAGCACTCTGACGAGGCGCGCTGCACTGCTGCTGGGTGCGCTGGGGCTGATGCTCACGTTCGTCACCACGACGCATGCCCAGGCCACCCGTTACGCCGGTGCGCCGCCGCTGCTGCTGGGCGCGGCCTGGTATCCAGAGCAATGGCCCGAGGCGCAATGGGATCACGACCTGGCGCTGATGCAGGCCGCGCATGTGCATCTGGTGCGCATCGGCGAGTTTGCGTGGAGCCGCATGGAGCCGCGCGAGGGCGTCTACGACTTTGGCTGGCTGGATCGCGCGATCGCTGCGGCCGCACGCCACCATATCGTGGTGGTGCTGGGCACGCCCACGGCGGCACCGCCCGCGTGGCTGACGCAGAAGTATCCCGATACCTTGCGCGTCAGTGAGGATGGCGTGCGCGACGAGCATGGCAACCGCCAGCAGTTCTCCTTCGCCAGCACGCGCTACCGGCGGTTCGCCCACGACATCGCCGAGCAGATGGCGAAGCGCTTTGGTCACAACCCGGACGTGGTCGGCTGGCAACTGGACAACGAATACGCGGCGGATTCGTTCGATCCCGACGCCAAGGCCCAGTTCCACGCGTGGCTGCAGCACAAGTACGGCAGCATCGAGGCACTCAACCACCGCTGGGCCACGGCGTACTGGAGCCAGACCTACGACAATTTCGAGCAGATCCCGGTGCGCGCGGACCACGAAAACCCTGCCTTGCTGCTGGACTGGAAGCGCTTCGTCAGCGACACCTGGCGCAGCTACTCGCTCAACCAGATCGACGCCATCCGCCCGCACGTCGATCCACGCCAGTTCATCACCACCAACACCATGGGCTGGTTCGACGGCTTCGATGCGTACACCGTGCACCAGGCGCTCGACATCGCGGCGTGGGACGACTACGTGGATACCGGCGAGGACTACGACTGGGTCGACAACGCCGCGCGTCACGACCTGGCCCGCGGCTACAAGCGGCGCAATTTCTGGGTGATGGAAACCCAGCCGGGTTTCGTCAACTGGCACGCGACCAACGTGACCCTGCGCAAGGGTGTGGTGCGCGACATGGCGTGGCAGGCCATCGGCCACGGCGCCGATGCCGTCGAATACTGGCAGTGGCGCGCCGCGCCGAATGGCCAGGAGGAATACCACGGCACGCTGGTCGGCGCCGATGGCACGCCGGTGCCGGTGTACGGCGAAATCCAGCAGGTGGGCGCGGAGTTCGCCAAGGCCGGTGCGGTGCTGGCCGGCACCACGCCGCATGCCGAGGTGGCGGTCATCAACGATTTCGACAGCCGCTGGGCGATCGACTTCCAGCGCCATGCCGCCAACTTCGGTCCGGTGGCCGAGCTGAAGGCGTTCTATCGTCCGCTGCGGGCGCAGGCACAGGTGGTGGACGTGGTCTCCGTGCATGCGCCGCTGGATGGCTACAAGCTGGTCGTCGCACCGGCGCTCAACGTGCTGACCGACGCGGAAGCGGCGCGACTGAAGGCGTATGTGGAGCACGGCGGGCATCTGGTGCTGGGCCCGCGCAGCGGCATGAAGAACGCCGACGACGGCCTGCAGCCGCAACGCCAGCCCGGCCCGCTGGCGAGCGTGCTGGGTGGGCGCGTGGCGCAGTTCTATGCGCTGGACAAGGCGGTCCCCGTCGCAGGCGAAGCGGGGCAGGGCAGCGCCACGACCTGGGCGGAACAGCTGCAGGCCCAGTCGCCACAGACCCAGGTGGTCCTGCGCTACGGCAAATCCAACGGCTGGCTGGACGATCAGCCGACGGTACTGAGCCGTCGCGTTGGCAAGGGCAGCATCACCTACGTGGGGGCATGGCTGGACGATGGCCTGCTCGATCGCCTCACCGCGTCGTGGTTGCAGCAGGCAGACGTCCACGCACCGGTACCTGGCGTACCGGCGGATGTGGAAGTCTGCGTGCGCGGCGATGCCCGCCATCAGGTGTTGATCCTGGTCAACCATGCGGCCGCGGCGCGGCGAGTGCAGCTGCCGTCGTCGATGTGGCCCGTGCTCGCCGAAGGTGGTGCCAGCAGCGAGGTGTCGCTGATGCCGTATGGCGTGGTGGTGCTGGACAGTCGCGAGCCTGCGGCGGCGAATCGTTGACGTTGACCGGTGCCGCGTCGCGGGATTTTCACCACGGTCGGACGTGCCGCCCACCGGACCATCTGGATGTCTGAACGCGACGATGCAGGATCAAATCCTGTCTGCGTTGTGCACGGGTGGCCCTGCTACTGCCTGGTGTGGCGCCCGGATTTTCACTGTGGAGGGTGCGTTGCGGGGCAGTGTCGTCAACTCGATGCCGGTCACTGTTGATGCATTTCGCCGCGCACGCGGTCTTTGCGAATCGAAGGAGGTTGACCATGAAGCGATTGCTGATGTCCTGCGGCATGTTGCTCGCCGCGATCCTGGTGCCCGGGCATGCCGCACAGGCGCCATCGTCGACGGCACCTACTGCTGTCACGCTGTCGCCGGAAGCCGCCGATCTGGCGTGGCAGAAGGCCACGGCGAAATACGAACCGGCGCGGAAGGCGCTGTTGGCGAGGGTGGCCGTGGGCATGAACCACGGACCTTTTCGCCCCGACTGGGTGTCGCTGATGCGCTACACCGTGCCGACCTGGTACGACAACGCGAAGTTCGGCATCTTCATCCACTGGGGCGTGTACTCGGTGCCGGCGTTCGGCAGCGAGTGGTATTCGCGCCTCATGTATCAGCAGGGCAGCCCGGAATACAAGCATCACCTTGCCGCCTATGGTCCGCAGTCGAAGTTCGGCTACAAGGACTTCATCCCGATGTTCAAGGCCGAGCATTTCGACCCCAATGCCTGGGCGAAACTGTTCAAGGCGGCCGGCGCCCGCTACGTGGTGCCGGTGGCCGAGCATCACGACGGTTTCGCGATGTACGACTCGCAGCTGTCGGACTGGACGGCGGTCAAGATGGGGCCGCACGAGGACGTCATCGGGCTGCTCGCCAAGGCGGTGCGGGCACAGGGGCTGCGCTTCGGCGTATCGTCGCACCGCGCGGAGCACGACTGGTTCTTCGACGGCGGGCGACGACTCGATTCGGACGTGAACGATCCACGCTATGCCGGTCTCTACGGGCCAGCCGTGCCGCGGGTATTGCCCAGCGGCCATGACGGCGATCTGGCCGGCGACTGGACCTACGTCTCGCAGGCGTTTCTGGACGACTGGCTGGCACGCACTGCCGAGCTGATGGATCGATATCATCCGGACCTGGTCTACTTCGACTGGTGGATAGGCCAGCCGAGCTTCCGCAACACGCTGCCGAAGATGCTGGCGTATTACTACAACGAGGGCGCGACACGCGACGGCGTCGTGGTGAACTACAAGCTCGGCGACTTCCCCGCGGGGTCTGGCGTGCTCGACATCGAGCGCGGCCAGCTCGCCGGCATCCAGTCGCTGCATTGGCAGACCGACACCTCGCTGAGCGACAAGTCGTGGGGTTACGTGGAGGGCGACACGTACAAGACCCCGACAACCATCATTCACCTGCTGGCCGATGTGGTCAGCAAGAACGGCAACCTGCTGCTCAACATCGGCCCGCGTTCGGACGGCACCATTCCGAAGGCCGAGCGCGACGTGCTGCTCGCCATCGGCCAGTGGCTGAAACTCAATGGCGCGGCGATCTACGACACCACACCGTGGCGGGTGTTCGGCGAGGGGCCGACCCATGTGGCGACCGGCTCGTTCCAGGACACCGGCACCAAGCCCTACACCGCCGAGGATTTCCGTTTCACCACGCGTCCGGGCGTGCTCTACGCGATCGAACTGGGCTGGCCCGCGACGGGCGAGGCGGTGATCCACTCGATCAAGCCGTCCGACCACGTCGGCGTTGTCACGTTGCTGGCTGACGGCAAGGCGATCGAGGCGAGCCAGCAGGCCGACGGCCTGCATGTGCGCCTGCCCGAACGACCGGCTGGCGCCGCGGCTTATGTATTGCGGATCGACATGCCGGGACTTCACGCCAAGCGCAGCACCTCGAAGTCGAGTTCGCCGTCACCGGGGGCTTCTTCGTCGTGACCGGCTCTCGGCGCCATCGTCGCGATCATCGGGTTCGATGCCCACCATCTGTACAAGGTTCCCATCATGTCATTGCGCAAACCACGTACGGCCCAAACCCATGCCGTCGGCTTGTCGCTGCGGGCGAAACTGAGCGCGTTGGGCGTGCTGCTGTTGTTCGCGTCGCTGGGGCATGCGACCACCACCACCGTACCCTTGTGGCCGGGCACGGCGCCGCCTGATGGCGCGCGGCAACAGCAATTGCCGCTGCTCACGGCCTACATTCCTGCCTCCAATCCCACCGGCACTGCCGTCGTGATCTGCCCGGGTGGCGGCTATGCAAACCTCGCGGTGGACTGGGAAGGTACCCTGGTCGCGCAATGGTTCAATCGACATCACGTGGCCGCCTTTGTGCTGCAGTACCGGCATGGTGCGGGTCATGGCTATCCGCAGCCCATCGACGACGGACGGCGCGCGATGCGTTGGGTACGTGACCACGCCGATACTTATCATCTGGCCAAGAACCACATCGGCATCATGGGTTTCTCGGCGGGCGGCCACGTGGCCTCGACAGTGTCGACGCATTTTGACCCGAGTACGGCGATTGGTGGCGATGCCATCGCGAAAGTCTCGGCACGACCGGACTTCACCATTCTCGCCTACCCGGTGGTGACGATGAAGAAGGATTTCACCCACATGGGGTCACGCGAAAACCTGCTCGGCCAGCATCCGACGCAGGCGATGGTCGAACTGCTCTCCAACGAGACGCAGGTCACTGACCAGACCCCGCCGGCCTTCATCTACGCCACCGATGCGGACACCACCGTGCCACCGGAAAACAGCGTCGACTATTACCTGGCGTTGCATCGACATCATGTGCCGGCTGAACTGCATGTCTTTCGCGAAGGCGGCCATGGCACCGGCCTCGGTCAGGCCGATCGGTTGCTCAGCATCTGGCCCGCGCTGCTGGCGCGATGGATGGCCGGCATGGGGTTGATGGACTTCAAGTATGTCCAGCCCCCGCCGGCGGTCTCGACCCAGGGCCGGGGAAGCTGAGCCAGTTGGCGAGCGCACTGTCCAAAGCCCGCGAATCGCTCACCGGACACACGGACAGCAGGTGATTTGCCGGCTGGCCCGGCTTCTTTTCGGACCCGAAAGGAGGTATGAGGCGATTTCGAAGCCAGGGCGAGCCGCGCTGTCGTGCAGCGACGGCAAGACCGATACGAGCGGTCCGGGGGAGCCGTCGCCGCGCATGCCGTGAGACGGATATCACAGACTGGTCATTCACCTGGCGATTGCGCGGCGCAGTTTCTAATTTCGCAATTGCAGCTGACGTTCTTCGCAATGCCGCGTATCGGGCGTTGCGCGTAGAGTCGTGCCAGGGACGGCGTTCGATGCTCGACATCATGCGTGAGCTTCGCGCAGGCGTATTGCGAGAGGCATCTCGCGATGTTCCCCGATGCCGTTCCTTCGTCGTCGTGCGGATCGGGGTATGCAGCGGGATCGGACGGGCTTGCCGCTTTCGCGAAGCACGCGGCGACACCTTTTTCGCGGCATGCACACGATCCAGGGGCTCGCCTTCGGTTGAACACACCGGAGCCGGGGGAAATGCCATCGAATACGGCGCTTTCATCTGACAAGGGTGCTGCGTTGCCTGATCGGCCGACATCGCGCCGACCATGCATCAGCCACCTTCCGGGAAAACGATTCACGCACCGATATCACGGACCTGAGGCATTGCATGCCAAGAATCGATCGCCGGGAATTCTGTCTCGCCCTTGGAGCGCTGTCGAGTGTCGCCATGCTCCCTTCTGTACTGCGCGCCAATACGAGCCCAATGACCCAGGACCAACCTCCCGCTGATGCCCCTGGCATTGACCAAGCCAGCGCAGGCCAGAAGGTTGCGGCCGTTGACCGAGGGAATATGCAGTGGTGGCGCGGTGCGCGTTTCGGCATGTTCATCCATTTCGGACTCTATGCCCTCCCTGCACGCGGCGAATGGGTGCAGTGGCGCGAGCAGATTCCCGTTCACGAATACGCAAAGCTTGCCGGGCAGTTCAATCCTGTAAGGGCCCATGTGGAGCAATGGGCCGACATCGCCAAGGAAGCGGGCATGAAATATACCGTGCTTACCGCCAGGCACCATGACGGGTTCGCGCTCTTCGATGATCCAGGCAATCCTTTCACGAGCGTGAGCACGGCGGCTCGCCAGGACATCGTCGCGGTGTATGCCGCCGCCGTGCGCAAAGCCGGACTCCGCGTCGGCCTGTACTACTCGCCACTGGACTGGAGATTTCCCGGATTCTTCTTCCCCAACTTGCAGTTGGAGAATGCCGAGCAAATGCGCGCGCAGTACCACCGCCAGATCAAGCAGTTGATGTCTGACTACGGCGAGATAGATGCACTCTGGTTCGACGGCGGCGAAAGCGACTGGCTGAGTTTCAGCCATGACATGAGCGATCCCTCGTTCCCCAAGCTCAAGCCCGGCGAGCACTACCACGGCAAGTTCAGCTGGCAGGGGGCGGAAGTCAATCGGATCATCCGCGACCTGCAGCCACAGGTCGTCGTCAACAACCGTGCTGCCGATGTCCCCCCGGATTATCAGGTTCGCGAATGGGCCGTAGGCGATTTCGACAACACCACGCCATGGGAAACGGCTTTCCCCCTGGCCGGATACTGGGGGTACTCCGGCGATAAGGACCCGATGTCACTGAAAGACGCCATTCACCTGTTGGCGAACGTCGTCGGCCGGGACGGCAATCTCCTGCTGAATGTAGGTCCGCGTGCCGACGGCACGATCCAGCCCAGCCATGTGCAACGACTGAAGGAAATCGGCACCTGGCTGGGGAAATACGGCGAGAGCATCTACGAGACTCGGGGCGGCCCCTTCATGCCCGGAAAATATGGCGTGTCCACGCATCGCGACCAACGCATTTATGTCCACGTGCTCGAGGGCAAGATGGAAACCGTAACGCTGCCTGCGATCCAGGCCAACGTGATCGGGGCCGCCAGCTTGACCGGCGAGTCCGTCAGGGTTTCGCAGGACCCCGCCGCACTGAATCTGCATATCCAAAGAAGCAGGAGCAACACCATGGATACCATCATCGCGCTGGACCTCGATCGACCAGCCTCCTCGATTCAGTCGTGGCTACAACGTGAAGTAGACGGGAGCTGACACTGGGGCGTCTCTCGTTCCTTCGTCACCGGGCGGAGCGGGGAATGCAGTGGGATCGGACGTAATTTTCCGCCTCCGCGAAGGATGCGGCGAAACGTCTTTCGTTGCATTCAACACGGCGCAATGATTCGCCTGCATTCGCCCCGATCTGGTGGGCCAGTGGCGGAACGTTTCGGCGGACTGACATCAACCTGGAGGGGATAATGCAGAAACGCATGTTGCGGTTCTTTACCCGTGCTCTTGCCTGCGGCGCGCTCGCACTGCCGCCGATGGCGGTGTTCGCGCAGTCGGCGATGCCGACTTACAGCTGGAACAACGTGCGGATCGTCGCCGGCGGCTACGTCGACGGCATCATTGCGCACCCCGGGCAGCCAGGGTTGTTCTACGCGCGCACCGACGTCGGCGGCGCCTATCGCTTCAATGCGCAGACCTCCACCTGGGTGCCTCTCAACGACGGCACGCCGCCGGGGAATGTGCAGTGGATGGGCATCAACAGCATCGCCATCGATCCCTCCAATCCGAACATGCTCTATCTGGCGACCGGTTTGTATACGGGATCCTGGGCTCCTGCCGGTGCGATGCTCGTGTCGTCCGACCAGGGGGCGCACTTCACCGTGCACCCGCTCGGTTTCCGCATCGGCGGCAACATGGACGGGCGCAACGTGGGCGAGCGCTTGCAGGTCGATCCGAACAAGGGTTCGATCCTGTTCTACGGCACCTCCAATGAGTCCAACCAGGCCAGCACCAATGGCTTGTGGACCAGCACCGACAGCGGCAGCACCTGGTCGAAGGTGAGCGGATTCACAGCCTTGTCGAACGATGGCAGCGGCGCGGGCGTGGCCTTCATCGCCTTCTACAAGCCGTCCGGCACCGTCGGCATGCCGACCAGAACCCTTTTTGCCGGCGTATCCATCGGCCAGGCAAGCTCGACGCTTTACCAGAGCACCGATGGCGGTACGACCTGGGCTCCGGTGGCCGGCGGCCCGAGCGGCCTCATGCCGCAGCGCGGATTGATCGGTCCCGACGGCAATCTGTACATCACGTACGGCAACGCGGTCGGACCCAACGGCATGACGGCGGGACAGGTCTGGAAGTACAGCATCGGCTTGGGCACCTGGCAAAACATCACGCCGTCGGATCCGTACAACTACCCCTCCGGCTTCAGCGGCTTGGCGGTGGATCCGACCCGGCCCGGCACCCTCGTGGTGATGACCATGGATCACTGGTGGCCGGACGACACGATGTACCGCAGCACCGATGGCGGCTCCACCTGGGAGGACGTGGGCAGCAAGGCAGTACGCGACTCCAGCCTGTCGCCCTGGATGGTGTCGGTGGGCCAGACTCAGGCACCGTTCGGCAATTGGGGCGAGGTGGTCATCGACCCCTTCGATTCAGGACATGCGATGTACGGCTGGGGCGGCGGCATCTGGACCACCGACGACCTCACCGCCGCAGACGCCGGCAAGCCCACCCACTGGAGCGTGGGCGCCAATGGCATCGAGGAAACGGCAGTGTTGGGATTGCTTTCGCCTACCGCGGGCGCGCACCTGATCAGCGCGCTGGGTGACGTCTGCGGTTTCGTGCATGCCGACCTCGATGTGGCGCCGGCCACGAAGGTCACCAACCCGGTCTGCGGCAACGGGACAGGACTGGACTTCGCCAAGGGCGCGCCGTCGACGATCGTGCGCGTGGGCACGGGCGGCAACAACGTGTTCGGAGCCGTGTCCAGCGATGGCGGCAAAAGCTGGACGCCATTCGCCAACCAGGCAGGCTCCGCCAAGGGCGGCGGCACGGTGGCGATCTCTGCCGACGCCAGCACCATGGTATGGGCGCCATCGGACGTGGCGCCGGTGGCCTCCACAGACCACGGCAGCAGCTGGCACACGCTTGCCTATCCTGCTGCCAGCGGCATGGCCAGCCTGCCGGTCGGCGCCCAGGTGTTGTCCGACGGCATCAACGGCAACCTGTTCTACGCATGGAGTCCGGCGACCGGCACCTTCTTCAGCAGCTCCGACAAGGGCGTCAGCTGGTACGCGTCGACCACCTCGGGCCTGCCCGAGGTGCCCTCGTGGGAAACCAGCCAGGCCGTCACCGTCACCGGCGTGCAAGGTGATGTATGGCTCGCCACGCCATCCGGCCTGTATCGCAGCCAGAGCTCCGGCTGGAGCTGGAGCGCGGTGGACGCGTCCACGGTAAGTGCCGCCAGCTCGATCGGTTTCGGCAAGGCAGCGGTAGGCAAGTATTACCCGACCATCTACCTGGCCGGCACGGTGAACGGCGTGACCGGCCTGTTCCGCTCCACCGACGTCGGCGCCAGCTGGGTGCAGATCAACGACGCGCAGCACCAGTGGGGCGGCGTGTCGCGCGTGGTCGGCGACCCACGCAGCTTCGGCACGGTGTACCTGGGCACGAACAGCGGCCGCGGGGTCATTTACGGAACGTCCGTCGACTGACACCAAGCCGTCGTACCGCAACGCCTGGCTCCCTTGCGCACGTGAAGGAGCCGGGCACTTGACTGGAGCAAACCCGATGCTCGAACGCACGCGAATCGTGCTACTGCTGATTCTCATGCTGGCGATGGCCGGCATGGCAGCGGCGAAGGAAACCAGCCCCACGCCACCGATGGGCTGGAACAGCTGGGATTCGTTCGGATTCACCATCGACGAGGCCGATTTCAAGGCGAACGCCAGCGTTCTGGCCGGATTGCGCGGCTACGGCTGGACTTACGTCGTCATCGATCAGGGCTGGTACATGCGCAATCCGTTCGGCGACAAGTTGCAGACCCGCGACTACGCCATGGATGCACACGGCCTGCTGGTTCCCGCGCTCGACCGCTTTCCCTCCGCCGCCCATGGGCAAGGCTTCAAACCGCTGGCCGATTGGGTGCATGCGCAAGGATTGAAGTTCGGCATCCACATCGTGCGCGGCATTCCCAAACAGGCGGTTGCGGCGAATCTGCCGATCGCCGGCTCCGCCTTCCATGCGGAAGATGTCGCCGATGTCGCAGACACCTGCCCTTGGGACGACAGCAACTATGGCGTGCGCGACACGCCTGCCGGGCAGGCCTATTACGACGCCATGCTGGCCAAGTACGCGCGCTGGGGCGTGGATTTCCTCAAGGTCGACTGCATCGCCGACCACCCCTACAAGATCAGCGAGATCCGGCAGATTGCCAGCGCAATCCGCAAGACCGGTCGGCCGATCGTGCTGAGCCTGTCGCCTGGCCCGACGCAGTTGTCGCACGCCGCGGAGATTCGCCGGTACGGTCAGATGTGGCGGATTACCAACGATATCTGGGACGGCTGGTCGTTCGTGCACGAGCACCCCGCCGATACTTTTCCGTCGGGCATCAGCAACCTTTTCGAGCGCCTGCCGTTATGGGTGGGTCAGGCTCGTGACGGCCATTGGCCGGATGCCGACATGTTGCCTATCGGCACGCTTGCACCCCATCCCGGCTTCGGCCCGGCGCGCGCTTCGCGCCTGACCATGGACGAGCAGCGTACCCTGCTGACCTTGCAAGCCATCGCGCGCTCGCCGCTTATCCTCGGCGCCAACCTGACCCGATTGGACGACGCCACGCGTGCACTGATCACCAACAAGGACGTGATCGCCGTCGACCAGGACAGCCGGGACAATCATCCGGTCAGCCGCCTGCCGAAAGGGTTCGATCACGTGCGCGTCTGGGTGGCGTCCGGCCGGCACGATGGCGAGCGCTACCTGGCGATCTTCAATCTGGACGACAAGCCCGTCTCACTGCATGCGCCATGGGGTGAGCTCGGCCTGGCTTCCGGCAGCTACGATGCTCGCGACCTCTGGAGCGGCCAGCCGCGGAAGACGTCCACGCGCCTGTCCCTCGACCTGCCGGCGCATGGATGCGCGCTCCTGTCCATGAGGCCGGTGCGTTGAGGCATCGCCAGGCGCTGGCGCGTGTACACGTCATCTGCCGAATGCGCGGTGCGCACGCGATCCGTTCGGCACCGGGCTCCCCGGGCCGACGCTCGCGGCCGCGCGGTGAACTGGATCTCCGCCGTCACGCGGTGGGTGTTCGGGAACGACAGGCGCGGTTGGCCACCCCGATCAACTTCAGGCGGACGGCAACAGTCGCCCGATCGTTGGTCAATAAACTGGATGTATCAGCGTGAGAGACACGGGGAAGCCTCAGGGTCAGCCGTGCTCCTTGGGGAAGTGCCCAGACGGTAGCGGCGGAGGCTTGATCATTCGCGCGGAATTCCGGCGATCAGCATATTCAATGCGAATCGCGAGGCACATCGCTTCCGCTGTTACCGACCAGGATGTCGAGGTCTGCACCGAGATGGGCCTGTTGCACGTGATCAACATAGAGCTTGCACCAACCCCGCTTTGGAACGTCGGGGGCCTTCCAGAGCGTACGCCGGCGCGCGAGTTCTTCTTCGGTCACGTCCAGGTGGATGCGCCGTGCAGGCACGTCGAGTTCGATCAGGTCTCCATTCTGCACCAGGGCCAGAGGGCCACCCGCGGCTGCCTCGGGTGAGGTGTGCAGGACAACGGTTCCGTAGGCGGTACCGCTCATGCGCCCGTCGGAGATGCGCACCATGTCGGTGACGCCTCGCTTGAGCAACTTGGGCGGCAACGGCATGTTGCCCACCTCGGCCATGCCGGGGTAGCCACGCGGACCGCAGTTCTTGAGCACCATGACGCAGTGCTCGTCGATGTCCAGCGAGTCATCGTCGATGCGCGCATGCAGCTCCTCGATGTTCTCGAAGACCACGGCCCGCCCGCGATGCTGCAGCAGGTGCGGCGATGCCGCCGACGGCTTTATCACCGCACCGTCCGGCGCCAGGTTGCCGCGCAACACGGCGATGCCGGCCTCAGGCTTGAAGGGTTCGCTGGTGCTCTTGATAACGTCGCGGTTCCAGCAGGGTGCCGACGCGATGTTCTCTCCCAATGTCTTGCCGTTTGCGGTCAAGGTATCGAGGTGCAGGTGTGGAGCCATTTCACGCAGCACCGCAGGGAGGCCGCCAGCGTAATAGTAATCCTCCATCAGGTGTTCGCCGGAGGGTTGCAGATTGACAAGGCACGGGAGTTTCGAGCCAAGCTCATCCCAGTCCTTTAGATTGAGTTCCACACCGATGCGTCCGGCCATGGCCAGCAGGTGTATGACGGCATTGGTTGATCCCCCGATGGCCGCATTGGCGACAATGGCATTTTCGAAGGCCTTGCGAGTCATGATCTTCGACATGCGCAGGTCTTCATGCACCATTTGCACGATCCGTCGTCCGCTGAGTTGGGCGAGTCGGTAGCGGCGCGAGTCCACCGCAGGTATGGCTGCGTTCTCGGGCAACGACATGCCCAGCGCCTCGACCATGTTGGCCATGGTGGAGGCGGTACCCATGGTCATGCAGCTACCGCCTTTCGATCGATGCATGCATGACTCAGCCTCGACGAAATCCTCCTGACTCATCTCTCCGGCCCGCACCATCTCCGACATTTTCCACACGCCGGTGCCCGAACCGATCTTCTGGCCGCGCCAGCGACCGCTGAGCATGGGGCCACCCGACACGCCGATGGTGGGCAGGTCGCAACTGGCCGCTCCCATCATCAATGACGGGGTGGTCTTGTCGCAGCCCATCAGCAGCACGACACCGTCGATCGGGTTGGCGCGGATGGATTCTTCCACGTCCATGCTGACCAGGTTGCGAAACAGCATTGCCGTCGGGCGCATTTGCGTCTCGCCCAGTGACATGACGGGAAACTCGAGCGGGAATCCGCCGGCTTCGTAGACGCCCCGTTTCACGTATTCGGCCAGTTCACGGAAATGTCCGTTGCAAGGCGTCAATTCCGACCAGGTATTGCAAATGCCAATCACCGGTCGACCGTCGAAGAGATCGTTGGGATAGCCTTGGTTTTTCAGCCAGCTTCGATACAGAAAGCCACTTTTGCCGGAGTGGCCGAACCAGGACTGGCTGCGACTTTTCGTGTCTTTTGAAGAGCTCATGGATGTCCAACGTCCTTTGCTGAAGATCCGTGAATCCTCAGTAATGCTTGTAAACAAGCGGGCTTTACAGGGCGCAGCCTACAAGGCATATTGATACAAATAAAATAACAATTTATGTGATATCAATACACGTATTGATATGTCAACAAGAGGAGATCTGCACCCATGCTGGCATCATCAGTTCGGCACGATGGCCGTAGAGCGGCCACGTCAGAAGCGGTCTATCCCGACCTGTGCGCGCGACGGGTGTTCATCACTGGTGGCGGTAGCGGCATCGGCGCAGCACTGGTGGAGGCATTCGTACGCCAAGGCGCTCACGTGGCATTCGTGGACATCAATGCGGATGTGAGCCACGCACTGGTCGACCGGATTCGAGACCTCGGCCCCGCGCCGTGGTGTAGGCGGTGTGACGTGACCGACGTACATTCGCTGCAACAGGCGATCACCGACGCGGCGCAAGCGCTGGGGGCGTTGGACGTGCTGGTGAACAATGTGGGGAGCGATGATCGTCATGCACTTGAGGACGTGACACCGGCCTATTGGGAGCAGCGGATCGGCATCAACCAGCGCGCCGCATTTTTCGCGATCCAAGCCGTGGTACCGGGAATGCGTCGCCAAGGACGTGGCTCCATCATCAACCTTGGTTCGACCGGCTGGCAGACCAAGAACGCGGGTTACCCGTGCTATGCGATGGCCAAGTCTTCCATGAACGGCATGACGCGGGGGATGGCCAAGTCGCTGGGCGAGCATCGGATCCGCATCAACGTGCTCAGCCCCGGGTGGGTCATGACAGAGCGGCAACGAATGCTCTGGTTGACTGCCGAAAGCGAGAAGGAGCTGATGGAGAATCAGTGCCTTCCGGACAAGATCATGCCTGCAGACATCGCGTCGATGGCGCTGTTCCTTGCGTCTGATGCGTCGCGGGCGTGTACGGCACAGGAGTTCGTTGTCGACGCGGGCTGGACTTGAGCCGGGTGTCTGCCGAGCGCCTGGTTTGGTCAGTCCAGGCGTGGAAGCCCATACACGTCACAGGCAGTGTCCCTGAGCGCTGCCAACATGCATTCTGCAGCCGGTGATAGCAGCCAGTCCTTGCGCGTGATGATGCCGAAGTCGTCCATCTTGCACGCCAACTCCGTCGGCACCACCGACACGATGCCATGATCGACATAGTAACCGGCAGCATCCGTGGGGATCACGCTGATGTAGTCAGTGCGACGCAGCATGTTGAGCACGAATACCAGCGCGGTCGACTCGATCAGGCGTACCGGCAGCTCCAGGCCCGCGTTGCGGAACATGAGATCGAAACGGTGTCGCAACACACTGCCCGTGGGAGGCACGATCCATCCGCACTGCGCCATATTGGCCAGTGACGGCCGCCGGAGGCTGAGGAGCGGATGGTCGGGACGCACGATGGCGCAAATCTTTTCCTCGGCAAGAGCCTGATAGTGAAGTCGGCTTTTGTCGTGCTGGGCGAAAAGCCGGGCGACCAGAATATCCAGTTTGCTCTGTGTCAGGCGTTCCATCAGCACATCACTGCTCTCGACCTGCAGAGAGACGCGCAGAAGCGGACGCTCCTGGATCGCGCGGTTGATGGCCTCGGGAATCAGCGTGACGGCTGGCCCTTGGATCGCGCCCACGCGCACATTGCCGGCATGACCTTCCTTGAGCGAGTCGATCTCGGCGCCGGCTTCTCCCAGGCTGGCCAAGGCGATGCGCGCATGGCGAATCATCACCTCGCCGTACAGCGTGGCGCACATGCCGCGGGGCAGGCGTTCGAACAGCTGGACATTCATCATGTCCTCGAGGTCCTTGAGCAGTTTCGACGCAGCCGGCTGCGACACGTTGAGTGTTTCCGCCGCCCGGTGAATGTTGCCCTCATTGTCGATGGCGACCAGTAGCAATAGCTGTCGCGTCTTCAGGCGCGCGCGCAAGAACCAGGGATTTGTTGACGACAAGACGGCCGCTCCCGTGTAAAAAATGTCATACGTTTTTTCGTATCAATTGACTATAAAACTATATTTGTTGTGTATACATGACCCGGGCAGAATGGGCAATAACCGGAGAGGTAGATATGCCTCCCCCTGACTAGGCCCGGGCTTACCGGGCGCACTTTCAGATGCCGGGATGGTATGCATGCGATTGATCCAGTTCATCGATAACACCCGGACGCCACGGGTGGGTGAGGTCGATGCCCGTAGCGCGACGGTTGAAGCGCTGCGTGGCGACGAATCTATCTACGCCTTGGCACAGAAAGCTCTCGCCTCGGGCCTAACACTGGCCACGCTGATCGGTGAAAGCCCGCGCGAAGCGACATTCGACTACGCTCAGCTGCTTGCCGATGGGCGCGTACTGACACCACTCCAACATCCTGATCCCGCGCATTGTCTGGTGACCGGTACCGGCCTTACGCACACCGGTAGCGCGGCCACGCGTGACGCCATGCATCAGCACGAAGCGAAACACCAAGCAGAAGAAGAGGCACTGACCGATTCGATGCGTGTGTTCCGCTGGGGCGTGGAAGGCGGGCGGCCTGAAGATGGCCATCCTGGCGCGCAGCCAGAGTGGTTCTACAAGGGCAACGGCCATATGGTGGTGGCGCCCGGAGCCCCTTTGTCGTCACCGGGGTTCGCGTTGGATGGCGGTGAGGAGCCGGAGCTGGTGGGCCTGTACATGGTCGACGAGACGGGCACGCCACGGCGCTTGGGTTTCGCGATCGGTAACGAGTTTTCCGACCACGTCATCGAACGACAGAACTATCTATATCTCGCGCACTCGAAATTGCGACAGTGTGCGGTAGGGCCGGAGCTGTGGATTGGCGCATTGCCGGATGATCTGCGCGGATCAAGTCGGATACGCCGCCAAGGCAAAATCATCTGGGAAAAGCCCTTTCTTACCGGCGAGGCAAACATGTGCCACTCGCTGGATAACCTTGAATACCATCATTTCAAATACGCGGCTCACCGCCATCCCGGTGATGTCCATTTGCATTTCATGGGCACGGCAACCTTGAGTTTCGCCGATGGCATTCGGGTCGAACCCGGCGACGAGTTCGAGATCGATCTGCCGGCCATGGGGGCACCGCTGCGCAACACGTTGCAGGTGGTCGACGACGGCTTTTCGATCGGTGATGTCCAATCCTTGTAAGAGGCAGAAATATCCGTGATCGAGACATTCCAGAGTTACATCGCTGGCGAATGGGTTGCCGGCTCCGACATCACCATCGATGAAAATCCGTCCGATCTCGATTCCCCGGTGGGCAAGTTCGGGGTGGTCGATGCCCAGCGCACGCTTGATGCGGTCGGCGCTGCGCAAAAGGCGCAGCCAACTTGGGCGGCCACGACTCCGCAGCGGCGTGCCGATGTGCTGGATGCCATCGGGAGCGAAATCCTGGCCCGCAAGGCGGAACTTGGGCGGCTGCTGGCGATGGAAGAGGGCAAGTCGCTGTCCGAGAGTATCGGTGAGGCCGCACGTGCCGGACAGATCTTCAAGTTTTTCGCCGGTGAGGCGCTCAGGATTCCCGGTGAATGGCTGGCCTCCACGCGCCCGGGCGTCGGCATCGAGATCACGCGTGAACCGGTGGGCGTGGTCGGCATCATCGCGCCCTGGAATTTTCCGCTGGCCATCCCGGCCTGGAAGATTGCGCCGGCGCTGGCGTACGGCAACACGGTGGTGTTCAAGCCGGCCGAGGCCGTGCCGGGATGCGCATGGGCACTGGCGGAGATCATCAGTCGGGCCGGCCTGCCTCAGGGCGCATTCAATCTGGTGATCGGTAGTGGCCGAACGGTCGGTCAGGCGATTCTCGATGCGCCGGGGCTCGATGCGCTGAGCTTCACCGGTTCGGTGGCCACCGGAAATCAATTGCTGCGTTCCGCTGCCCAGCGCGGACTCAAGATCCAGCTCGAGATGGGTGGCAAGAATCCGCTCATCGTGTTGGCTGACGCCGACCTGGACAATGCAGTGCAATGTGCGGTCAACGGCGCGTACTTTTCGACAGGGCAGCGCTGCACGGCCTCCAGTCGGTTGATCGTGGAGTCGGCCGTCCATGATGAGTTCGTCGAACGCTTGCAACAGAAACTTGCGTCGTTAAAGGTCGGACCGGCGCTGGCGGAGGATACCGACATCGGCCCCGTAGCCAGCCAACAGCAGTTCGAGCAGGATCTGGCCTATATCCAGATCGGCAAGGACGAAGGCGCCACCTTGCTGTGGGGCGGCGAGCAGCTGGATCCCGGCCCTCGAGGCTACTACCTACAGCCCGCCTTGTTTGCGGCCGAGCCTGGTCACCGTATAGCCACCGAAGAAATTTTCGGACCGGTCGCTTGCGTCATGCCGGCGGATGGTTACGACCATGCGCTGGCGCTGGCCAATGATACGGAGTTCGGGTTGTGTGCCGGCATCTGCACGACCTCGCTGAAGCACGCCACCCACTTCAAGCGTCACGCCCAGGTAGGCATGGCGATGGTCAACCTGCCAACCGCTGGCGTCGATCCTCATGTGGCATTTGGTGGGCGCAAGGGATCGAGCTACGGAGCACGGGAACAGGGACGGTACGCCGCAGAGTTCTACACGACAGTGAAAACAGCCTACACGGCCGCCTGATGCCTCGGTTGTGAAGCGCCGGATTTTGTGCGCGGCATCCCGCGCAGGGCGAGACGCCGCATGTGTCGACAACCGCTCCATACAATCGGTTACGAGGGGAAGTACATGTATCAGTCCAGCGGTGAGGCACGCGTCGTGACTCCTCACGAAGTGTCCATGGGGCGGCGCCAGAAGGCGGTGCCCATCATCTACATTGTCGGTCCCATCGCTGCACTTGCCGGACTGCTGTTTGGTATGGATATCGGCATTATCTCGGGCGCGTTGCCCTTGATCGCCAAGGCGTTCCGTGCCTCGGACGTGATCCAGGAGTTCGTGGTCAGCGCGATGATGCTGGGCGCGGCGCTGGGGGCGATCACCGGCGGTTGGTTATCGCATCGTTTCGGACGCAGGATCACCCTGCTCATCAGTGGCGTGGTATTCGTGCTGGGCGCGATCGGCTGCGCGCTGGCGGTTTCGGCGTACATGCTTATCGGCATGCGGGCCATCCTCGGCATCGCCGTGGGTATTTCTTCCTACATCGCGCCGATCTATCTATCGGAGATTTCGCCGGAGCGGAGTCGTGGCGCATTGATTTCCGGCTACCAGCTGGCGATCATGGTGGGCATCCTGGTTGCCTACCTGATCGATGCAGGGCTCAGCTATTCCGGCAGCTGGCGCCTGATGCTTGGGTCCATGGCGCCGTTGGCCGGCATCCTCGTGTTGACGATGTTTTTTTTGCCAACCAGTCCGCGTTGGCTGATGTCCAAACGGCGCGACGACGAAGCGTTCCATGTGCTGCTCAAGCTCAGGCAGAATGATGCCGGTGTCGCGCGGGCGGAAATGGCGGCCATCCGACAGAGCCTGCAGGTGGAGGGCAACGGTTTCAGGTTGTTCCTGAAAAACGGCAATTTTCGCCGCTCAACCCTGCTGGGCATGCTGTTGCAATTCATGCAGCAGTTCACCGGCGCCAACGTCATCTTGTACTACGCGCCGAAGATTTTGGGCTTGGCCGGCATAGCGACCGGGGCCAATCGGATGTGGGGCACGGTCGCCATCGGGGTGCTGATGGCGCTAGCCACGTTCATCGCCGTGAGCCAGGTCGATCGTGTTGGTCGCAAGCCGCTGCTATACATCGGTTACGCCGTCATGGGCGCGTGCATGCTTGGCATGGGCGTGCTGTTCAACGTGGGCCTGGGGACGTCATTCTCTGCCGGGATCGCCATCGCGCTGCTCATCGCGTTCGTGATCAGTTATGCGATGTCTGCCGCGCCGGTGGTCTGGATCCTGTGCTCGGAGATTCAGCCGCTGAACGGGCGCGACTTCGGCGTGTCTTGCTCGACCGTGACCAACTGGGTGAGCAATTTCATCGTGGGCGCCACGTTCCTCTCCCTGCTGACCACGCTCGGCACCGGGCTGACGTTCTGCGTGTATGCGGCGCTCAACTTCCTGTTCATCGTCCTGGTTTTTCTGCTGTTGCCGGAGACCAAGGGTGTGACTCTGGAGAACATCGAACGCAAACTGATGTCAGGCGTGCGCTTGCGCAACATCGGCGTCTGACCGCTCGCGAGTCGCGTCCGTTCGGCTCGCGACGTACGCAAGATGCGATGCCATTCCACTTGTGAGGAACGTATTCGTGAAGAATTTCCATCGCTGTGTGATGGCGACCTTGGTCTGCGCACTGCTGATACCCGGTGTCAGTCTGGCCACGTCGGCCACACGCTCCATCTTTGGCTCGATGCCGGACGGGCGCAAGGTCGAAGCCGTCAAGCTGCAAAACGACCATGGTGTGAGCGTCACGGTGATTGCGTACGGCGCGCGGGTCCAGTCCCTGGTCACTCCCGACCGCAACGGTCACCTGGCGGACGTGGCCCTCGGCTACAACACGATGGCGGGGTATTTGTCCAAGCGCCAGTTTTTCGGTGCCACCGTGGGGCGCTTTGCCAACCGCATCGCCACGGGCCAGTTCACGCTCGATGGCAAGCATTATCAGCTCACGATCAACGACGGCCCCAATTCCCTGCACGGCGGAACCGAGGGTTTCGACACGCGCTTGTGGCAGGTCACTTCAGTCAAGCAGGGGCCGACGGCCAGCGTCACCCTGAGTCTTGTCAGCCCCGATGGTGACCAAGGCTATCCCGGGCGCCTGACGGCCACCGTGACGTACTCCCTGGGCGAAGAAAATCAGCTCACCATCGATGCCCGCGCCACCACCGACAAGACGACCATCGTCAATATCTCCAACCACACCTATTGGAATCTCGATGGAGCGGGCTCGGGCACGGTAATGAACCAGCGACTGCTGATACCGGCTGACCAGATTACCCCCGTGGACAAGACGCAAATCCCGACCGGAACATTCCAATCGGTAGCGGGGACGCCATTCGATTTCCGCCATGCCAAAGCCATCGGCCAGGACATCCGCGATGGCCGTTCCAGTCAATTGCTGATCGGCAAGGGTTATGACATGAACTGGGTGATCAGCCGCACCAAGAGTGCCGAGCCGCGTCTTGTGGCGCAGGTGGAGTCCCCCGCCAGTGGACGCATCCTGCGCCTGTATTCGCGCCAGCCGGGCTTGCAATTCTATTCGGGCAACTTCCTCGACGGCACCACCGTGGGCCGGTCGGGCCACACCTATCGCCAAGGTGATGCCTTCGTGCTCGAGCCGCAGATCTTCCCGGACACGCCCAACCATCCGAACTTCGGTTCAGCGGAGTTGCGTCCGGGGCAGGTCTACGACAACCGAATCGTCTATCGCTTCTCCACCGACAAGGGCGGCGCGAAGCACTGAATGGTGACATACGGACAGGTGCGTCACCTCCGTCGGTTGATCTCTATCGGTGTTCAGTGACGCCTGCAGGCTGGCGCAACAAGTACTCAGCCACCAGACAGCGCTTCAGGCTATTCGCGCATGGCGCGCAAGAGAATCCAAATCAGTTTGCCAGCAAACCTAAAGAACCAGACGGCACCAAACGCCTGACAGCTTCGCTCGTCGATTTAGGCTCGTATACGTCGCCGATCGATGTCGGAACGATTCGGTAGATGGATGTCATGCCCCAGCTATCGCTACTCGAGACAGGAATCAAAGAATGAAACGAACGCTTGTTGCCGCTGTTGCAGCCATGGTCCTTTCGACACCGGCGATCGCACAGATCACCCCGGCCCCGACCCACGTCAGGCTGACCGTCGATCTGGCCCACCCCGGCCCGGTGATCGAACCGGCGGTCGAGGGACAGTTCGCCGAGAACCTCGGCCGCGGCATCTACGACGGCATCTGGGTCGGCCCTCATTCGTCGGTTCCCAACCGGAACGGCTATCGCACCGACGTGATGGATGCGCTGAAAGCGCTCCATGTGCCGGTGATCCGCTGGCCCGGCGGCTGCTTCGCCGACACTTACGACTGGCGCGACGGCATTGGCCCCGCCGCCAAGCGACCCAAGGGAATCAACACCAACTGGGGCGGCGTCACCGACGACAACAGCTTCGGCACCAATGAGTTCATGGATTACACCGAAGCCTTGGGCGCGGCCGCCTATGTCTCGATCAACCTGGGCTCGCTGCCAGCTTACGATGCACGGCAGTGGGTGCAGTACATGACCGCCGGCGGCGATTCCGCGCTCGCGCAGGAGCGGCGCGCCAACGGGCGCGACAAGCCATGGACCAACCTGAAGTACGTCGGCTACGGCAACGAACTGTGGGGCTGCGGCGGCAACATGACCGCCGGCTATGCCGCCGACCTGTTCAAACGCTACGCCACGTTCGTGAATCCGGCGCCGGGCGCTCCCGATTTCGTCAAGGTCGCCTCGGGGCCCAGCGACGCGGACTACGCCTGGACCGACACGCTGATGCGCGATGCGGCCAAACAGCTGGGCGCCATCAGCCTGCACTACTACACGCTCCCGGGCTCCTCCTGGGAGCACAAAGGATCCGCGACCGGTTTCAGCAAGGACGAATGGGCAGCGACGCTCAGCAAGGCGCGCTACATGAACACGCTGATCGCCAGACATTCGGCGATCATGGACAAGTACGATCCCGACAAGAAGGTCGCGCTCTACGTCGACGAATGGGGCACCTGGTACGATCCGCAGCCTGGAAGCCATCCCGGCTTCCTCTACCAGCAGAACACGCTGCGCGACGCCGAAGTGGCGGCGCTGACACTGGACATTTTCTTCCGCCATACCGACCGGGTGAAGCTCGCGGCGATCGCGCAGATGGTCAACGTGCTGCAAGCGATGGTGCTGACCGAGGGCGACAAGATGCTGCTGACGCCCACCTACCACGTCTTCCACATGTACGTGCCGTTCCAGGGCGCCACGCCTTATCCGGCAACGGTCAGCGGCCCCCATTACGTGGAGGGCAAATACGACTTGCCGATGGTTGATGCCTCGGCCGCGCGCGGCACCGACGGCAAGCTCTATCTCGCCCTGGTCAATCTCGATCCCGATCGCGCCGCGCATGTCGAGACCGGGCTGAGCGGCACCGCCAGCGGCCGGATCCTGACCGGGCCGAAGATGGACAGCCACAACACGTTCGCGGCGCCGAACACGATCCATCCGGTCGCCTATTCGGGGCGCAGCGAGCGTGGCAGGTTGACTTTCGATTTGCCGGCCAGGTCGGTCGCGGTCGTCGCCGTCGATCAAAAATAGCCGGCTGGGCAACGGGCGATCGGTGATCACCGTGCCCTGCTGGTCAAAAACTCGGCAGGCATGGTTGAACACCCTGATTACGATGAATTGGAAGGATCCGTGTTTGAGGGTCTGTCACGAGGGTTGTCCGACGGCATGAACGGCAACTTGTTCTACGCATGGGACGACGTGATGAATCTTCAAGACGGCATCGGTCGAATGTTCGGGGTAGGGTATTGCATGATGAAGAAACTGTTCTCCGTCGGACTCTGCGCGTTGCTCCTGGGCGTATCGCTGAAGGGTACGGCGGTGGCCCAGGATGCCCCTCTCGTCCTTCAGAGGAACGGAAGAACCATTTCACTCGAACCCTATGCGCCAAACATCTTGCGGGTAACGCTGAGCGTGGATCGGGCGGCCGCGGTGAGTCCGCCGGGATACGGGTTTCTTGCCAGACCCTCGGCCAAGGGATGGACGCATACGCGCGATGCGGCAGGCGACGACGTTTTTCGTTCGGCGAAAATGATCGTGCGAGTGGTGCCCGGGGACCTTGCGCCTGACGAACTCCCGCAGCGCATGCCTCTGGACGCGCTGAACCAGCAACTGCGCGAAAAGTACTTCGGGGGATGGAATGACCGAACTACGTTCAACGACGCGCTGCGGATCACCAACGCCGAGGGCAAGACGCTGTTGCGCATGCGCACGTGGACCATGGCACCCGAACAGCCGGAGGTCGCGCAGGCGGAAGCTGGCGCAAAGGGCTTTCGAGTCGCCGCCACATTCGATTCGCCCGCCAATGAACACTACTACGGGCTCGGACAGCAGCAGAAGGGATGGCTGGACCTGCGCGACCACGAGATTCGTTGCTGGCACGATTATTCCGCGCTGGGCGGCGAAAATGTCTGCGTTCCCTTCATGGTGTCGAGCTTGGGCTACGGCCTGATTTGGGACAACCCATCGAAAACAACCGTACAACTCGGCTTCAACAGCCAGAACGCCTGGTCGTCGCAGGTGGGCAATTGCGTCTCCTATTTCGTCATCGCGGGAAACAGCGCCGACGAGATCTACGAAGGCTACCGCCTGTTGACGGGCGTGACCCACCTGCTGCCCAGGAGTACCTACGGATATATTCAGAGCAAGGCGATCTACGCGACGCAGGCGCAGATCCTTGCCGTAGCCGATGAGTACCGCCGGAAGAATCTGCCGCTGGGCGTGCTGGTGGTCGATTTCCTCAACATGACCAGGCAGGGAAACCTGGATCTGGACCCAAAGCGCTGGCCGGATCCCGCCGCCATGAATCGCCGCTTGCATGCGATGGGTGTGGACACGCTGCTCAGCGTGTGGCCGCATTTTTCGAAGGGATCGCTGTTCTATGACATGCTCGCCCGCAAAGGCTGGCTGGTGCATACGCGGAACGGCGTGCCGGACCCGGGCGGCTTCAAGGCGGTCATCGGACCGAATATCGACACGACGAATCCCGATGCGGCGAATTGGTTCTGGCGGGAAATCCGTGATCGCTACATAAAGCGGTACGGCTTCGACGATGTGTGGCTCGACGAAACGGAGCCGGACATCGATCCGGCGAACGACGTGTTCTGGATCGGCTCGGGCACGCGCTACTACAACGTGTATCCGTTGTTTCATACCGCTTCGGTATACGAAGGATTCCGGCGCGATTTCGGGACCAGCCGACGGCTGATGATCCTGGCCCGCGCGGCCTACCTCGGGGCGCAGCGCAACGGCACCGTCTTCTGGTCAAGCGACATTTTCGCGACCTGGGACATGCTCAAGCGATCCATTCCCGCAGGCCTCAACTTTGCCGCCTCCGGCATGCCCTATTGGGATACCGATATCGCGGGCTTTTTCTCGCCGCTCATCCCGGCCGACTACCATGCGGCACACAAGCCCCTGATCGACGGTTCCGACGCGCGCGACACGATCGGAAACTACGAGGACTATCCCGAACTGTTCGTGCGCTGGTTCGAATGGGGCGTGTTCCAGCCGGTGATGCGTGCCCACGGGGAACGGAAGCACAACGAAATATGGTCCTACGGCAAGCAAGCCGAACCGATCCTGGCGAAATACCTGAGGCTTCGCTACCAGTTGCTGCCGTACACGTATTCGGCGGCCTACCGCAGCTACCAGATCGGCGCGCCGTACATGCGCGCGCTGTTCATGGATTTCCCGAACGATCCGAAGGTTGCGGACATCCG
>Ga0209455_1000404_pt1 | contig 35562 bp, 27 predicted proteins | sample AraplaCol_mCL_r2_FD_184275 | JGI IMG/M metagenome (GOLD analysis project Ga0209455, IMG submission 184275) | Arabidopsis root microbial communities from North Carolina, USA - plate scrape CL_Col_mCL_r2 (SPAdes) (version 2) | ecosystem: Host-associated > Plants > Roots > Endosphere | place: USA... | reverse complement strand
CATATCGAGCGCGACTACTGGGTGGCGCTGAGCGAGAACGCGGGCGTGCTGTGGGTGTTCCAGCAGCGCCTGGCCGGCGACGATGCCGCCTGGTATCTGCATGGATGGTTCGCATGAACACGCCGACCTTCATCCCCGATTACGCCGAGCTGCGGTGCCTGAGCAATTTCTCGTTCCTGCGCGGCGCGAGCCATCCGGAGGAACTCGTCGAACGCGCCTTCAAGCTCGGCTACAAGGCGCTGGCCATCACCGACGAGTGCTCGATGGCGGGGGTCGTGCGGGCGCATGTCGCGGCCAGGGAACACGGCCTCGCATTGCTGATCGGCAGCCAGTTCGAAGTCGAAACCGAAGAAGCACTGGCGCCCTTCACGCTGCTCGCGATCGCCTGCAACGGCAATGGATACGGCAATCTCTGCGAATTCATCACCCGGCTGCGGCGCGCATCCGACACCAAGGGCAGCTACCGCTTGCACGCCGCCGACGTCGATCCGCAAGCGCTGGCCGACTGCGTGCTGCTGGCCTCGCCGCAGCGCGGCGCCACATCGGAGCAGCTGCTGGCCGTCGCGCGCTGGATGCTGGATCGCTTCATGGGCCGCTGCTGGCTGGCGGTGGAACTGCTGCACCAGCTCGACGACAAGATGTGGCTGCATCGCTTGCGCGAGGTCAACGCGCTCACGGCCATTCCGCTGGTGGCCAGCGGCGACGTGCACATGCACGTGCGTTCGCGCAAGCCGCTGCAGGACGTGCTCACGGCGACGCGCCTGGGCAAGCCGCTCACACAGTGCGGGCGCGGCCTGCAGCCGAACGCGGAGCGGCATCTGCGCTCGCGCCTGCGCCTGGCCCGGATCTATCCGCCCGAACTGCTGGCGGAAACGCTGCAGGTGGCGGAGCGCTGCGCTTTCAGCCTGGACGAACTGCGCTATCAATATCCCGAAGAAGTCGTGCCGGCCGGCGAAACTCCGGCAAGCTACCTGCGCCGCATCACCTACGAAGGCGCCGCGCGGCGTTGGCCCGAGGGCATTCCAGCCAAGGTGCAAGGCCAGATCGAGCACGAACTGGCGCTGATCTCGGATCTGAACTACGAACCGTATTTCCTCACCGTCGCGGACATCGTGGCCTTCGCGCGTTCGCGCCACATCCTCTGCCAGGGGCGCGGCAGCGCGGCCAATTCGGTGGTCTGCTACTGCACCGGCGTCACCGAAGTGGACCCGGCGCGGATGGCGGTGCTCTTCGAGCGCTTCATCTCCAAAGAAAGAAACGAGCCGCCCGACATCGACGTGGACTTCGAGCACGAGCGGCGCGAAGAAGTCATCCAGTACCTGTACCGCAAATACGGGCGCGAACGCGCCGCGCTCACGGCCACCGTGATCCGCTACCAGCCCAAGAGCGCGATCCGGGACGTGGGCAAAGCGCTGGGCTTCGAGCTGGATACGCTCGACGCCCTGGCCAAGGGCCATCGCTGGTGGGACGGAGAGCCCGTCGATGCCGCGCTGCTGGCCGGCGCGGGCCTCGCGCCGGAATCGCTGCAGGTGCGCCAGCTCATCGCGCTGACCGGCCAATTGCTGGGGTTTCCGCGCCACCTGAGCCAGCACGTAGGCGGCTTCGTGCTCACGCGCGGGCTGCTGTCGAGAATGGTGCCCATCGAAAACGCGGCCATGCAAGACCGCACCGTCATCGAATGGGACAAGGACGACCTGGACGCCATGGGCCTGCTCAAGGTGGACGTGCTGGCGCTGGGCATGCTGACCGCGCTGGGCAAGGCCTTGACCTTCATCGGCGAGCGCAAGAACCGGGCATTCCGCATGCAGGACATTCCCGACAAAGACGACGATACCTACGACATGATTTGCAAGGCCGACACTATCGGCGTCTTCCAGATCGAGAGCCGCGCGCAGATGAGCATGCTGCCGCGGCTGCGGCCGCGCTGCTTCTACGACCTGGTGATCGAGGTGGCGATCGTGCGGCCCGGGCCGATCCAGGGCGGCATGGTGCATCCCTACCTGAACCGGCGCAAGGACAAGAGGCTCGTGAGCTACCCGGGCCCGGCGCTGCGCGAAGCCCTGGGGCGCACGCTGGGGGTGCCGATCTTCCAGGAACAGGTCATGCAGGTGGCGGTGCTGGCAGCGGGCTTCACGCCCGGCGAGGCCGACGAGCTGCGCCGCGCGATGGCGGCCTGGAAGCGCAAGGGCGGCCTGGAAAAATACCGCGCCAAACTCATAGACGGCATGACCGAGCGAGGCTACGAGGCCTCGTTCGCGCAATCCATCTACGAGCAGATCAAGGGCTTCAGCGACTACGGCTTTCCGGAAAGCCACGCGGCATCGTTCGCCCTGCTCGTGTACGCCTCCTGCTGGATCAAGCGGCATCATCCGGCCGAATTCCTGGCCGCAATGCTCAACAGCCAGCCGCTGGGCTTCTACACGCCCAACCAGCTGGTGCAGGACGCCCGGCGCCATGGCGTCGAAGTGCGGCCCGCCGACGTGCTGGCCAGCGACTGGGATTGCACGCTCGAGGGGCTGCCTCATCCTCCGGCGGTGCGGCTGGGCCTGCGGATGGTGTCGGGCTTGCAGTGCGCGGCAGCCGAACGCATCGTGGCCGCGCGCGAGCACATGCCTTTTGAAGATGTCGAGGATCTGGCGCGGCGCGCGGCGCTGGACGAACAGGAGATGCGGCGGCTGGCGGGCGCGGATGCGCTGATCAGCCTGGCCGGCCACCGGCGCCAGCAAGTCTGGGAAGCTTCCGCGCTGAAAACGGCGCCCGAACTGCTGCGCAATGCGCCGATCGACGAGGCGTTTCTCGAACTGCCGCCGGCGCCCGAAGGCGAAGAAGTCGTCTTCGACTATGCGAGCACGGGCCTCACGCTGCGCAGCCATCCCCTGGCATTGCTGCGTCCGCTATTGCGCAAGAGACGTTTGCAGAATGCGCAGGAGCTGCGCGACCTGCCCAACGGGCGCTGGGTCCGATGTTGCGGCATCGTCACGGGGCGCCAACGGCCGGGTACCGCCAAGGGGGTAGTTTTCGTGTCGCTGGAAGACGAGACGGGCGCCATCCAGGTGGTGGTGTGGAACAAGGTCGGCGAGCGCCAGCGCAACGAGCTGCTGCGATCGAAACTGCTGGCGGTGTATGGACGCTGGCAGCGCGAGGGCGAGGTCTGCAACGTGGTGGCGAGCCGGCTGCAGGATCTAACGCCGATGCTGGGGCGGCTGGCGGAGGTGACGGGCGCAAGCCGGGATTTCCACTGAACATCCGATGCCCCGCCTCGGATTGCCGGGATCTGATCGGCGCGCAGCGGATGCGGCGCGCCGGCCAAGCCGTCACATTAAAATAGTCACCTCATTACCGGGCGCACTTGCGGCACCTTCGCGCCTCCTGCGGCGCGCCATAATGCCATGCCGCTCGAGCCGGCCCCGGAAATCACGGAGTGGAAATCATCATGCATCACAGAAACGCCATGGAAAGACTACTAGAGCAATTTCTCTTCAAATCGCGCTGGCTGCTGGCGCCGTTCTATGTCGGCCTCGCCCTGTCACTGCTGATGCTGCTCGTCGCGTTCGTCGGCGACCTCATCCATATCGTGCCTGGCCTCTTGTCCGCCAAACCGGAGGAAATCATCCTGGCCGTCCTGACACTCATCGATCTTTCGCTTGCCGGCAACCTCGTCGTGATCGTCATGTTTTCCGGATATGAAAACTTCGTCTCGAAGATTGACACGGGCGAAAACGAAGACCGGCCAAGCTGGATGGGCTCGGTCGATTTTTCCGGGCTCAAGATGAAATTGATCGGCTCGATCGTCGCGATCTCCGCGATCTCGCTGCTGCGCGCGTTCATGCGGCTTACGGAGCCCGGCGTCGCCTTGGACGAAGCGCGCATCCGCTGGCTTGTTCTCCTGCATCTGACGTTCGTGGCATCGGGGCTTTTGTTCGCGCTGATGGACAGGTTCTCAGCGCAAACCGAGAAGCACTGAATACCCCATATCCTCTCAAAAGCGGTCGCCGATGGAGACGCGCACCGCGCGGCCGGCGCCTGCGTCCGAATGAAAAGACAAGGACAAGGACGGCTGTCTTTTCTAGCTCAACGCGAGGTACAGCTCCTCTTCTTGCGCAAAATGCAATCTGAGGATCGCATCGAGGCTGTACAGAATGCGCTGCACCTCGCGCATTGCCGTCTCGTCCGCTGAAGCAGGCGTCAATACCTGCGCCATTCCGTGCAGCCGGCGCGCCAGGGTGAAAATCTCGCGATGCGTGCGGCTGAGCGAGGCCATGGGGTCGTCCCCCCCAAGCAGGCTCGCCACCATCGGATAGACGCGGGCATCGTCGGCCGTCTCATGGGGGACGAGCTGCTCGGCGAGCATCTGGTCGAGCTCGCGCAAGGCCAATACAGCCTGCGCGGCCGGCATCCCCAGGACTTGATCGGCGAGGCCGGACAAGCGATCGAGCGACGGCTGCAGTTTCTCATGCTCGGTGCGAAAACGCTGGTACTGCTCGGCAGACAGCCGCTGCCGGCTGACGCGCAGCGGCGCCACACGCAAGGCGCGCAATGCATTGGCGATCGCGATGACATCGATGACTTCCTGCAGGGCGGCGCCGTATACGGGTGCCAGATATCCGGCTGCGGCCAAGACCATGGCGATCAGCGACATTCCCATGCCCAAGACCACGCTTTGCATCGCGATCCGGCGCGACACCTTGGCCAGATGCACCGCCTCGGCCAGCCTGTCCAGGCGGTCCACCAGCAGCACGACATCGGCGGCCTCGGACGATGCCGCCGCCCCGCGCGCGCCCATGGCCACGCCGACGCCCGCCGCCGCGAGCGCGGGAGCATCGTTCACCCCATCGCCGACCATGATCGACGCCACGCCGGCCGGCACGTCGCCCAGTGCGGCGAGCTTGCCCGCCGGGTCCAGTTCGGCGCGTATTTCATCCACCCCGAGCGCGGCGCCGATCGCGTCCGCCACGTCGCGCCTGTCGCCCGTCAGCATCACCATACGCGCAATGCCCGCCTGCCGCAGCATGCGCAGCGCGCGGGACGTTTCCACGCGAAGCTGGTCGGCAAGATGCAAGGCGCCGATCACCGCGCCGTCCTTGGCAACGTACACGGCCGATCCGCCCTCGCCTCCGACCGTCGCCAGGAATGTCGCGCCCCAATCCGGCGCAGGCAGAGACCGGCATACGAAGCCGGGCGAGCCGACTCTCACGGGCACTCCCTCCACCATGCCGGACAGGCCTGCGCCAGGCTCCTCGCTCACTTCGCTCGGCAGGGGCAGCTGCAGGCGGCGTTCGCGCGCGGCCGAAACGATTGCCGCAGCCGTGACGTGGGCAGATACTTGGTCCAGGGACGCGGCCATCCGCAATACCTCGGCCTTGTCGACCTGCCCGCCCGCCTGGATTTGAACGAGGCGCGCCTGTCCGCCCGTCAGCGTTCCCGTCTTGTCGAAGAACAGCACCGCGGCTCGCGCAAGCCCCTCGAGGGCTGCCCCGCCCTTGATCAAGATGCCGCGTTTGGCGCAGTTCGACATGCCGGAGACCAAGGCCACCGGCACGGCAAGAATCAAGGGACAAGGCGTCGCCACGACAAGCACCGCCAAAGCGCGCACTGGGCTGCCGCTCGCCAGCCAGGCGAGTCCCGCCAGGCCGAGCGATACCGGCACGAGCCAGAGCGCGTAGCGATCCGCGAGCCGCGCCGCGGGCGCCCGGGAGGTACGCGCCGATTCGACCAGCTTGGCGATGCCGGCGAAAGTGCTGCGATCCGCGGTTTCCGTGGCCAGAATTTCGAATGGCGCGCCGGCGTTGACGGCGCCGCTGCGCAGCAGGTCGCCCTGGCGCCGCTCCGCCGGAACGGATTCGCCAGTCAGCACCGATTCGTCCAGGGTAGCCGACGGCGACTGGACGACTCCGTCGACCGGCACAGTGTCGCCGGTCCTCACGAGCAGCCGATCACCGACGCCGACGGCGCCCAGGTCGATGCAAACCAGCGCATCGCCCTCCACCCGGTAAGCGCTGCGCGGCGCCCGCGCCAGCAGGGCGGACATCTCGCGCCCGGCGCGCGCCTGGGCGTAACTCTCCAGCGCCTGGCCGCTGGCGAACATCACGGCGATTACGCTGGCCGAAAGATACTCGTCCAACAGGATCGCGCCGACGATGGCGATCGCCGCCAGCACGTCGACGCCGACTTCTCGGCGAACCAGCGAACGCGCGACATCGTAGAGCACGAGCCCCAGGACCGGCAGCGCGCCCAGCAGCCATAGCAGGTGGGCCACTTGCGACTTCTGCGCCCATGCCGATACCGCGCCCATGAGCAAAAAGCCCGCCGCAACGGCGAGTACGGAGGTGTTTACCGTAAAGGAGCGCATCTGCTCTGTTCGTCGAGTTCGCAAACCGTGGAAAAATCGTACTACCAAGCCTCCGGTTTGCGTGTGTGCGGCCCCGCCGGAATTGCACGGCGCGGCACAAAGCAAAGAAAACTTGACCTGAATCAACCTGAAAAGAAAGCCATGGATGATCATGAAATCTCCATCGATCCGAAGGGGAGTTGATGATGAGCACGGCATTGCGCATGTCACACCATCTTGACCGCGTGCAAATGCGATCGCTGCGCGGACAGCTGCGCGAACGCGAACTGGCGGCGCTGGCATCAATCAAAACCGAGACTGCTCGGCGCGCCGAGCAGCCCTATGCCGAACTCGCAGGCATCGCGCCGGATGAAGGCGATGCGGCCATGGCGGACTTGCTTGTGGACATCGATCATGCCCTGATCGACCAACAGCTCGACGAGTTGGACGACATCCGCGCCGCACGCGAACGCATTCGCAGGCATCTCTATGGCAAGTGCATCGATTGCAAGCAGCCGATCGGCTTCGATCGGCTGAGTGCCTATCCCACGGCCAAGCGCTGCATGCATTGCCAGCGCGCGTACGAGCGCACACACTCGACGGCGCCGCGCGCAACGCTGTAGCGGCAGCGCGAACGCGAACGCGAAAGCGAAAGCGAAAGCGAAAGCGAAAGCGAAAGCAGGCATCATGCCCCTGCAAAACGCCGACATTGCTGCGATCTTCAGCGAGATCGCGGACCTGCTCGAGATCCAGGGCGCCAATCCGTTTCGCGTGCGTGCCTATCGCAACGCGGCACGCTCCATCTCCGAGCTCGGCAAAAGCATCCCGGAGATGATCCGGCACGACGAGAACCTGAAGACCATACGCGGCATCGGCGACGACCTGGCCGGCAAGCTGCGCGAGATCTCGGTCTCCGGAAAATGCGCGCTGCTCGAGACGCTGCACCGCGAGATGCCGACGGCCGTGAGCGAGCTGCTGCAGATCCAGGGGCTCGGACCCAAGCGCGTGCGTGCGATTCACGATGCCCTGCACGTGGACACGATCGAGCAGCTACAGCACGCGGCCAGGGCAGGCCGCATCCGCGCCCTGCCCGGCTTCGGCGAGAAGACGGAGACGCACATCATCGCCAGCATCGAGGCGCGGCTGAAGAAATCGCGCCGTTTCAGCATCGCGTTCGCCGAGCAATATGCCGAACCGCTGCTCGCGCACCTGAAGGCGGCAGGCGACGTCAGCGAGGCCATCGTCGCCGGCAGCTTTCGCCGCCGCGCCGAAACCGTGGGCGACCTCGACATTCTCGTCGCCGCGCGCAATGCGTCCGCCGTCACGCAGCGCTTCGTCCACTATGAAGACGTGGCCGAGGTGCTCTCGAGTGGCGCCACGCGATCCAGCATGGTGCTGCGCAACGGCATGCAAGTGGATCTGCTGGTCGTCGCGCCCGCGAACTACGGTGCGGCGCTCGTGTACTTCACGGGTTCCAAGGCGCACAGCATCACGATGCGGCGCATGGCGCAGGAACGCGGCCTGAAGATCAACGAGTACGGAGTGTTTCGAGGCGACGCGCGCATTGCCGGAGACACCGAGGCATCAGTCTATGCTTGTATCGGGCTGCCGTGGATCACCCCGGAATTGCGCGAGAACCGCGGCGAGCTGCAGGCCGCCGCCACCAATCGCCTGCCGAAACTCGTCGAACTCGCGGACTTGCGCGGCGATCTGCACGCGCACACGAAAGCGTGTGATGGGCGCGACACGCTCCTGGACATGGCGCTCGCCGCGCGCGAACGCGGTTTGTCCTATCTCGCCATTACCGATCATTCGAGCCGGCTTGCTATCGCGCACGGGCTCGATGCCAAGCGCCTGGCCAGGCAGATCGAAGAGATCGACCGTCTCAACCGCACGCTCGAAGGCATCGTGCTGCTCAAGGGCATCGAGGTCGATATTCTCGAGGACGGGCAGCTCGACCTGCCGGACGACATCCTCGAGCGGCTCGATATCGTCGTCGGCGCGGTGCACAGCCGCTTCGACCTGCCGCGCCGGCAGCAGACGGAGCGCGTGCTGCGGGCGATGGATCATCCGTGCCTGTCGATACTCGCGCATCCGACCGGACGCCTGATCGGCCGACGCGAGCCCTGCGACATCGATATCGAACGCGTGATCCGCAAGGCGCGAGCGCGCGGCTGCCACCTCGAGCTCAACGCGCAGCCCGACCGGCTCGATCTGGTCGACACTTACTGCCAGATGGCCAAGGCCGAAGGCGTGCTCGTCTCCATCGATTCGGACGCGCACAGCCGCTCGGGCTTCGGCAATCTGCGGCATGGTGTCGACCAGGCGCGGCGCGGCTGGCTTTCCAGGGACGACGTGCTCAACACACGCACGCTCGGCCAATTGCGCGCGCTGCTCGGGTCGGCCAAAGGCGTGGCGAAAGTCGCATCGTGACAAGGACGCGCGGCTCGCGTCCGGCATCGACGCGAGGCCATGAGCGGCGAGCGCGAAACACCGGGATGACACGGGCGATCACGAACGTCCGACGGACATTTCGTCGATCACGCGCCATACGCCGGGCGCGGACCAGGCGGCATTGCGCACGGCCGATTTCTCGTCCAGCGAACCGACCTTCCCGCGCAAGGTCACCGTACCGTCGCCGACCTGCACTTTGATGTGCTGCGCCTCTTCATGCGCATGACGCTTCAGAGCCGCCTCGATCTTGCCGACGATGTCGCCGGGCTTGGCTCGCGCTTTCACTTTGATCTGGTTGACCACGATGCAGACGCCGCGCAAGGGCGCAACGGCCTTTTCCGCGGCTTTCGCCTGGTAGCCCCAGTCGACTTCGCCGGTCAGAATGACGCGCCCCTTCTCCACGGAGATCTGGACCGAGTTTTCATTCAGCCCCGCATTCCATTTCAGCACCGAACGCGCGGCGTTTGCGATGTCTTCGTCGGTGCGCCGGTTCTCGTTCGGAATCCGGACTTCGAGTTCGATCACGACGCCCTTGACGCCTTCGACGCGCTGCGCAGCCTTGCGGGCGGCGAGCTTTTCCGTGTAGCTGGCCAGATGCCCGGCCAGCGTCACGATGCCGTCATGCACCTCGATGCCGATGCCCGCCGCGTTGATTGCCGGATCCCACTCCAGCTCTTGCTCGACGTCCATTTTCAGTTGAATATCGCTTTTCATCGAATCCTCCATGCGGAATTGGAAGCGACGCCGCGCCGACAATGGCGGCGGCGGTTTCACTGGAGTCCAGACTAGCGCCCTGCACCGGCCAGGATTTGACCTTCGTCAAGGTCTCGACGGACTTGAGCAATGACTACCGCCCGGCTGGATCCGGTTGCGCATGCAGTCCGCAAACGAAAAAGCCCGGCGCCTGGGCTTCTGCCCAGGCGCCGGGCTTTTTTGCAGACCCGATCCGCGATCCGCGATTGCGGGCCAAAATGAAACGGCCTCCCTGCTCGGGAGGCCGCAAGAATGCTGGTGGCGCATCCCTGATTCGAACAGGGGACCTGCGGATTATGATTCCGTCGCTCTAACCGGCTGAGCTAATGCGCCACGCTCTCGATTTTGCTTGCACAAAATCGAAGAACGCGATTCTAGCATGGCTGATTGTTGATGCGCAAATACAACAAGACTATGGCGTACTGGCCGCAATCCGGCGCCGCCAGCGATGATTCATCGCCTCGCCCAACTGAGCCGCCTTCGCCAGTAGTCTAAAATCTTCCTGCGCGGCGGCCCGTCGCGACGTTCAATCCCGACGCCCTCCTCCCGTACCCAATGGCTGTTTTCACCCCTGTATCCGACGACGACGCGCGCGCGCTGCTGACGCGCTATCAATTGGGAACCCTGAAGTCGCTGCGCGGCATCACGGCCGGCATCGAAAACACCAACTACTTTCTCGAGACCGATCGCGGCGAGTACGTGCTGACCCTGTTCGAGGTGCTGACGCGCGAGCAGTTGCCGTTCTACATCGAGCTCATGCACCATCTGGCGCAGCGCGGGATCCCTGTGCCCGAGCCCCAGACCCTGGACGACGGCACGCGCCTGGCCGAACTGAACGGCAAGCCCTGCGCCATCGTCACGCGCCTGCCCGGCGCCTACGTGCCCGACCCTGGCGCGGCGCACTGCGCCCTGGCCGGCGTCACGCTGGCGCGCGCCCACCTGGCCGGCAGCGACTTCGCCATCCGGCAGCCCAATCTGCGCAGCCTGGACTGGTGGCTCCAGACCGTGCCCAAGGTCATGCCCTTTCTCGAGCCGGCCCAGGCAGAACTGCTCTCAGCCGAGATCGCAGCGCAAACCGAGGCCGCCAAGGCATGGCCCTCCCTGCCGTCGGGCCCCTCCCACTGCGACCTGTTCCGCGACAACGTGCTGTTCGCCGGCACGCCCGAGCAGCCGGCCATGGGCGGCTTCATCGATTTCTACTTCGCCGGCTGCGATACCTGGCTGTTCGACGTGGCCGTGAGCCTGAACGACTGGTGCGTGGCGCGGGAAACCGGCGCCTTCATTCCCGGGCTCGCCCAGGCCTGGCTTGCCTCCTATGCCGCCGTGCGCCCCTTCACCGACGCCGAAATCCAGGCCTGGCCGCTGATGCTGCGCGCCGCCGCCCTGCGCTTCTGGCTGTCGCGGCTCTACGACTTCTACCTGCCCCGCCCGGCCCAGACGCTCAAGCCGCACGACCCGACGCAGTTCGAGCGGGTGTTGCGGGCGCGCCACCAGGGCGACGTGCCGGCCTTGCCCCGGGCCGGCGGCGTCCGATAGATAATTGATGCATCGCATCCCGATTTCTTTCTTTACCCCATAACCTCATGCAAGCAGCGTCGCTTCCCGCAATCTCCGGCTGGCAATGGATACGCACAGGCCTGCGGCTGTTCTGCAAGCAGCCCCTGGCCATGTTCACCTGGGCCATGGTGATCAGCCTGTTCGTCGTGTTCGCCGCGCTGACCCTGCCCATCGGCGCCCTGTTGCTGCCGCTCCTGATGCCCGTCATCACCGTCATCACGATCTCGGCCTGCAAGCACGTCGAAGCCGGGCGGGTCATGCTGCCCTCGATGTGGGCCAAGCCCCTGATGCAGCCCGGGGTGTTCAAAAAGCTCATGCTCATGGGCGTGCTCTACACCGTGTGCTGCATCGGGGTCGAGATGATCGCCGTGCTGCCCTTCGCCAACGACGTGATCGACGCCATGAACGTGGCGACCACCGCGCAGGACATCACGCCGCTGCTGATGGCCATGCGCAAGCCCATGCTCCTGTTCGCCACGCTGTACGTGCCCGTCGCCGCGCTGTTCTGGCACGCGCCCATACTGGTGACCTGGCACGGCGTGCGCATGATGAAGTCGCTGTTCTTTTCCATCATCGCCTGCTGGCGCTGCAAATGGGCCTTCCTGGTCTACGGCGCGGCCTGGGCCCTCATCTTCATGTTCATCAACCTGATCTCGGGCCTCTTGATGACGGCCGGCTTGTCGGAGACCATCGTCGACAGCCTGCAGGCGCCGGTGAACATCTTCGCGGGCGGCGTGCTGTATTGCAGCTTCTACCCGGTCTACACCACGGTGTTCGGCATCGACAATGACGCCCACGCGGGTCTCGACCACCGCGACAGCGCGCACGCATAAGGCCGCGCGCCAGGGCGCGAGCCGCAGCGCCCGCAGCACCTGCCCCTGCCTGCCGATGAAGGCCACGTCGATCGCGTAGGCCATGCCCAAGGTATGGACGGCCCGGCAAGGCGCCAGCCACACGCCGCATCGCCCGCCGAGAGGCCGACGGCGGCACAGCAAGCCCCGGAATCGCGCCCAGGGCGTATGCAGGCGCACCAGGCGCAGCGGTCTGTCGTGAAACGCGCGGCTCATCGCGTCCCCGCCGCTATTGCAAGGCCGGCAGCAGCTGCCACGCGATCGGAAACCCCAACACGATGAAGGTGCAGGGAAAGATGCAGCCGATCAAGGGCAGCAGCATCTTCACCGGCGCCTCCATGGCCAGGCGTTCGGCGTGCTGGAAACGATCGGCCCGGCACTGCGCGGCCTGGCCGCGCATCAGCGGCCCCAGGCTCATGCCCATGGCGTCGGCCTGCGCCATCGAAGCGGCCCATGCCTGCAAGGCCGCGCTGCCGCTGCGAGCGGCCATGGCCTTGAGCGCGGCCATGCGCGACATGCCCGTGCGCATGTCGGCCAGCGCGCCGTCCAGCGCATCGCGCAGCGGACCGGGCGCGCAGCACTGCGCCGATTGCAGCAAGGCGCCATGCAGGCCCAGCCCGGCTTCGACGCACAGCGTCATCATGTCCAGCACGAAGGGCATGTCCCGGTCGATGCGCCGCCTGCGCCGCTGCACCTGGCCGCGCAGCCATAAACGCGGCCAGCAGATCCCCGCCAGTCCGGCCAGAGCCGCGGGAATGGCCGGATGACTGTCGAACGCAAGCGCCAGGCCGAACGCCGCGCCCGCGCCCGCGCCGCCCATCAGCCAGGTCATGGCCAGCCAATGGCGCGGCTCCACCTGCCGCGGCACGCCGGCGCGCTCCAGAGCCTGGCCGCTTTTCTCGCGGGCGCGCCAGGGCATGAAAGGCTCGGCCAGCGGCGTCAACGCACGTACCCACGGCCAGGCGCAGCGCCACCACCAGGGCATGGCCGAAGCCGCGGGCGCGGATGCCGCGGCGCCACGCAAGGGGGCAGACAGCAGAAAAGCCAGGCCCGCCGCGCACAGGCCGGACAGAACGATCGCCAGGCTATTCATCGCGCAGCGCTAGATGTCGATATTGACGATGCGGCGGATCATCAGCACGCCCGTCGTTTCCAGGAGCAGCACCACGCCCAGCACCGTCCAGCCCATGGGCGTGCTCCACAGCACCGCCATCGCCTGCGGCTCCAGCCGGTTCAAGACCACGGCCAGCAGCACGGGCAAGGCGCCCACGATCCAGGCCTGCATGCGCCCCTGCGCCGTCAAGGCGCGGATCTTGCCTTGCAGCAACAGGCGCGAGCGCAAGGTGTCGGCGATGCGTTCCAGGGCCTCGGCCAGATTGCCGCCGGTTTGCGCAGCCACGCGCAGCGCCGCCGTCACCAGCACCGTGGCCTCGGACGGCACGCGCTCGTGCAGGTGCTCCAATGCCGCGGAGAAAGTCACGCCCAGGCGCTGCTCGCGCAGCATCAAGCCGAACTCCTGCGACAAGGGAGCCTCGCTCTGCTCGACGATGTGCTTCAAGGCCACCGCCAGGCTGGCGCCGGCCGACAGGCCGCCGGCGAGCGACATCAGCGCCGCGGGCAGTTGCCGCTCGAAGCGCAGCAGCCGGCGCCGGCGCAAGTTCTCGACCAGCCTGCTGGGCACGCGCGTGGCCGCCAGCCCCGCCAGCACGCCCACCAGCCAACTTCCCGACAGCGCCCATGCCAGCAGGCCGCCCAGCGCGGCGCAAGCCAGAGCGGCCAGCCATAACTGCGCCGGATCGATGAACAGGAACAGCTCGCTCAACTTGACGCCGGTTTCCTGTGTGTAGATCTGCCGATAGCGCTGCAGGGCCGGACCGACCCAGGACTGCGCGCTCCAGGCCAGGACGGCCACGCTCACGCCCGTCAGCGCGAAGGCCAGCCAGATCACGGCAAGTCTCCTTCCATGAAGACGGGACGCATGCCGGAGTCGACGAAGCCGCGCCCGGGTTCGTAGCGGAACAGGTCCTGCAGCTGTATGCGGCCGCTCTCCATGCCCGTGACTTCGATGATGTCCGTCACGACCCGCTGGCCCTGCGCGAGGCGGGCCTGCTGCACCACGATGTCGACGCTGGACGCGATGTGCTCGCGCACCACGGCCAGCGGCAGGTCCAGCCCGGCCATCAAGGTCATGGCCTCCAATCGCGACAAGGCATCGCGCGGCGAGTTGGCATGCAGCGTGGTCAACGAGCCCTCATGCCCGGTGTTCATGGCGGTCAGCATGTCGAAGGCCTCGGCGCCGCGGCACTCTCCCACCACGATGCGGTCGGGCCGCATGCGAAGCGCGTTGCGTACGAGATCGCGGATCTCGACCCGCCCGCGGCCTTCGAGATTGGGCGGCCGAGCTTCCAGCGAGACGAGATGAGCGTGCCCCAAGCGCAGCTCGGCGGCATCCTCGATGGTGACGATGCGCTCGCCTTCCGGAATGGCGTTGGACAGAATGTTGAGCAGGGTCGTCTTGCCCGATCCCGTGCCGCCGGACACGATGATGCTCTTGCGGCGGCGCACGCACAGGGCCAGCAATTCGGCCATGGCCTCGTTCAGGCTGCCCATGCCGACCAGGTCGGGCATATGCAGCCGCCGCACCGGAAACTTGCGTATGGTGAGGCTGGCGCCGCGCAGGGCAATCGGCGGGATCACGGCATTCACGCGCGAGCCGTCCGGCAGGCGCGCGTCCACCATCGGCGAGCTCTCGTCGATGCGGCGTCCCAGCGGCGCGACGATGCGGTCGATCACGCCGCGCACCGCCTGTTCGCTGCTGAACGCCGTGTCGTGCCGCGACAGCTGCCCCGCCCGCTCCACGTAGACCTCGTCGTGGCGGTTGACCATGATTTCCGTGATGCCCGGATCGGCCAGCAGGGTTTCGAGCGGGCCCAGGCCCACGGCTTCGTCCAGGACCATGCGGCACAGCAATGCGCGATCCAGATGCTCGGGCAGATCCGGCTCGCGATCGACCAGTTCATCCAGCAAGCGCCTGGCCTCTTCGCGCAAGGCTTGATCGCTCATGCCCGCCACGTCGCGGCGGCGCAAGTCCAGCGCCTGCAGCAAGGCGGCATGCAGGCTGCGCCGGTACGGCAGCCAGGCCAGCGAGGCAGGCGTCTGGGTGGGCTCGGGCGCTGATGCGGCCGGCGCAACGGCCGCGGCCTCATCCGCCCCGGCCCCTGCTTTCAGAGTTTCAGCCGTATTCGCCATATCGCGCACCTGGATCTGGCATGGCCCGATGAGCACGCGGTCCTGCGCCTGCAGCGGGCCATGCGTCGCCACGCGTTCGCCGTTGACCAGCGTCCCGCTCAGCGTGCCCAGGTCTTCGAGCACGACGCCGCCGCCCTGGCGCAGCAGCCTGGCGTGCTGCCTGCCCACCCGCCAGTTGGCGATGCGCACCGCGCATTGCGGCGCGCGGCCTATGGACACCGGCGGCATGGCCGCGTGCACCTGGCGCGTGCCGTCTTCGAAGGTCAAGGTGATTTCGAGCATGCTCAAGGCTCCTTGCCGGATTCCATGGGTTCATTGCCGGTTCGCCATTGCGATCCGTCGCCCTGCGGCGCGCTCCATCCTCCCGTTGCCGCGGCGCCTGTGGGCGGCAACAAGCGCAATTGCGTGGGATCGGGGAAAGCCTGATCCAGCACGTGACGCCCCTGCGCGACGCTCTGCGCAAAGCCGGCGTAATCGTTCGAGACGATGCTGGGGGTCACGAAAATCGCCAGCTCCGTATCGCGCCTGGACGTCTTTTTCGCGCCGAACAAACTGCCCAGCACCGGGATGTCGGAAAGCAGCGGCAGGCCGTCGCGCTCGATCGATTGCTCGCGCGACAGGAAGCCGCCCAGCACCAAGGTCTGGCCCGAGCGCACGTTGAACTCGGTGACGGCCCGTCGGGTGCGCAGAGCCGGGCCGGAAGGCAGGCTCATGGACGCATCCACCGAACTGGCCTCCACTTCGATGCGGGAGCGGATGGCGCCATTGCGGTCGATGCGCGGCGTGATGTGCAGCGACACGCCGTAGGGCTTGAACAAGGTCGTCGGCACGCCATTGCGGTCGGACGAGCTATAAGGCACTTCGCCGCCGGCCAGGAAAGAAGCCGTGCTGCCACTGCGAGCCAGCAGTTGCGGCTGGGCGAGCATGACGGCCTCGCCGCGCTGCGCCAGGGCAGCCAGGTTGGAGGACAGCAAGGCATTGGCGCCGAAATAGCCCGCCGCGCGCGCAACGGGCAAGGCCGCGGCCAGCGGCGCCGTGCCGGGACGCTCGGACAACAGGCCCGCCGCGTTGCCGCCGTCCCAGACCATGCCCGCCTGCAAGCCGCCCTGCGTGGCGCCGTCCCAGCGCACGCCGAAATCGGTCAAACGCGAACGCGGCAGCTCGACCACCTGCACGTCGAGCAGCACCATGCGGTCCCAGCCCACCTGCCCCGTAAAGTCCAGGATGCCCGGATAGCGCTGGGCCAGCGCGCCGATGCGCGCCCTGTCTTCATCGGACAGATCATTGCCCTCGATGACCAGATTGCCGCCCACCTGGCTGCTGCGCGCCGCAGGAATGCTCTCGAGCAGCTTGTCCACCTCGGAACGCATGCGCCGCAGGCCCGCGGGCAGGACCCGCACGGCATAGGCCGCGGGCGCCGCGGCCCCAGTCCATGCATGCACGGAAGACATGCCCTCCTGCCGCGCGAACAGCACGACCTCGCGCTCGTCCGCAGCCATGGCGCTCAGCACCTGGCCATTGCCTACGGCGACCCGGCGCACGCCCGGAATGCGCAACACCCGGCTTTCGCCCACCTCCAGATCGAGTTCCTGGCTCTGCGGCGCGGGATCGGCGCCATAGGCTGGGCTGCAGAACAAAAGCAGGCCGGCCAGGGCCCCTCTTCTGAGCAGACTCGAGCAGGCCGATATGCTGCGATCCCTATACACGCGCGGCATCATGGCTTGCCTCGCTTGGCGGCCTGAACCGGCGCGGCATCGGCCGGCGCGGCATCGGCAACGAAAGCATCGTCGTCGCTTTCGATCCGATCGCCATAGATGATGTCCACGGCGCGGCGGCGGGACGCTGGCTGCGCCATGCCGAGCAGGCCCGGCAAGTCGCGCGGCAAGGCATCGATTCCGACCTGCATATCGGCCGCCGGACGCAGCAAGGCTGTCAGCACGCCACCTTGCCGCGCCGCGATGACCTTGACCGCATCGCCGGCGGCGGCCTCCAGAGTGATGTGGGCGGGCTGCCCCGGATCTCCATCGACGGACAAGACCTTGCCTCCTTGCAATAGCGGAACCGTGAGATCGCGCCCGCCATGCGGGAACGAGACATACAAATCGATGCGGTCGCCTGCCCGCACATGCTGGGGAAGATCGCGGATTTCCTGCGCGGGCAGGCTGAAAGCGCGCCGGCCGGCGGCCAGCAGCCCCGCCACGGACTCGTGCCGGTTGCGCTCGACCTGGTGCAACAGGATGGGCTCGCCCGATCGGACGGCCACGGTCAGCTTGCCGCCTTCGATCTGGTCGAGCGCCTCGGGCGGCAGGGAGTCGGACGAGGCCCAATCCTGGGGCACGTCCCGCACCGCCAGGGTGGCCATGTCCAGCGGTGCGCCTGCGGGTAGGTCCTGGGCCGCGACCAGCCTGGACACCATGGGCACGCGCGCCTGCGCTTCGATGGCCTGCGTGCGCTGCTGTATGGTCTCGCGCACGGCCCAGGCCGCGGCCAGGCCCGCCACGCCGGCGAACGCATAAGCGCTCATCGCGCGTGCCATGGGCAGCCATCGGGACAGCTTCATCGCGTGCCTCCCGATGCCAAATGCGGATCGGAAGCGAAGCGCAGCACCGCCACCACGCTGCCTTCGTCCTTGCCCAGAACATCGATGACCAGCGTTTGCGGTCCGCGCTGCCAGGTCTGCCACGACGCGCCGACCTCGTCGTAGGCGCGGGCGGGCCGCCATCCCTGGCGCGCCAGGTTGTCGTGCGCCTGCCGCGCGATCTCGCCGGGCGGCGCGGCATATTGCCAGATCTGCTGCATGGCGCCGGCCTGACCCGCGGGCTCGGCAAACTCGAAAACCAGTTCCGCGCCCGCGGGCAGCCACGCATCGGGCATTGTGCTCATGGCCTGTTCCCAGCAGAGGGTGGACAAAGTTCCGCTGCTGCCTCGCCCGGCCTGCCCCGACACCGTCACCACGCGCGAACATGGCCCGCCGTTATCCGACAACACGGCCATGCCCGGATAGACCGCCATGTCGCGCAAACCGGGGTACTGCCTGGCCATGAAGGCGATCAGCATCGGCGCATCCAAGGGGGTTCGGTACGACAACACCTCGGCCGACGCGCCGTACACCTTGGCCGCGGAAGCGACCTCGGTCATGGTGCTGTTCTTGGGCAAGGCCCAGGATGCCTCCGCGTGGCTGGCCGCCGCGGGCATCACGCAAGACGCAAGCAGGAAAAATCGACGCAGCGTCATGGCCGGCCCTTGCTCGTGAGCCTGTCGGCCGGCACCAGCCGAGGCCAGGCCGACACCCAATCGTCATCCGGCTTGCGCCCGCCCCAGGCCCCATCGACGCCCGAGATACCGGACCGCAAGCGACGCGCCAAAGATTGCGACGGCCCGGCAGCCAACCGCCAACCCGCGCGGCTTTCCGTGATGCGCTGCTGCCCATCTTTGTCCGACACGGCATGGCCGCCCGCCTGCGCAACCGACGTATGGCGCTGCACGGTCACATCGCCAACGGGCGACTGCGTCCAGCCGGCAGGCGCTTGAATCTTGCGCTCGGCCTGCGCGGTCACCAAGCGCGTATCGACGCGCAGCCAATCCTGTTGCAGCTGTGCCTGTTTGCCATCGACAGGAACCGAGCCGGCCCGGTTTCGGGCCAGACCCAGATCGACCCCGTCGCCGCGCGCAGCCGGAGCGCCGCCGCGCGCCGCGGAAAACGCCACGGCACGACTCGCCTGCGCAGCCTGCATGGCTTGGTGCCACGCCGAGCCCGTCCAGGCGATGGCGCAGGCGCAAGCCAGCAAAGCCGCCAGCGCGAAGACGGCCTCGACCAGCGCTTGTCCTTGCTGGCGCCTCATCGCATCGCTCCATGCGCCATGGATTCTTCGCCGGCATTCGATGCCGCCCTATGCGCCTGCCAATAAGGGCGGAACAAAGTCGGCTTTTCGTCCTTGCCGTCGCCGCGGGATTGAGGCCGCACGAAATAGGTTTCGGTCGCCGCGCTCACCGCAAGCCCCTCGCCCGGCTGAAATGCCCGCCATGCATAGGCGCCGGCCCAGGCGATGCGGCTCGCGCCGCCGGAAACGGGCAGGCTCGCGGCCTGCTGGCGAACGGCGATGGCAAAGCGCAGCGGCGCCGCGGCGCCCGCAGGCGAAAGCTCGTGGCTGTCCGGCAATCCGCGCCCCTGCGGCGAGACGCTGTCCGTCCAGGCATAGGCGTCCGCCAGGGGATTCGAAATGCCCGAGAAAATATTCCACGAGGTGTTGGACGATACCCAGCGCCAGAAATCCTCCGAAGAAAAATCCTCGGGTGCGCGCTGCACCGTGTCGCCGCCCATGCGATCTCCCGCCAAGCCCCAGCCCATGGGATATTCGCGGTAGTAGCAGCCTATCCATTTGTTCCAGCGCAGCGAGTGATACGACAAGGAGTCGAACGAAGACCAGTTGCCGCTATCGTCCATGCGGGTTTCGCCGCGGCGGCGCAACTCATGCCGCTTCTGCGGGCATGCCTTTTCGACGATCCAGTTGCTGGTGCGGGTGAAGTTGCGCGGCTGCAGGAAGTCGTAGCGCCCCGCCGCGGCATGAACCAGCGCACGCAACGCGTCCCCCGACCGGCTGCGCACATAGCCCGGCCAGCCATCGGTCAACACGCGCCATTGCAAGGCTCGGGGCTGCCCTTGCAGTTCAGGATAGTTGGCGCGCAAGACCGCCTGGATCATCGCCTCCCGCTGCCTGGGCAACGCCGCGACAGCCTGCCGCGCCACATGCAGCAAGGTGTCGTGCACCAGGTCGTCGTGCGCCTGATAGGCCCTCGCCGCTTCCTGCGCCGCACCGCCGGTCGACCTGCCCGCCACATAGGCCATCTGCGCCTTGGGGCCGAACAAGGACCCGATCAGATAAGCGGGCGGATTGCCCATGGCGCGGCGCTGCGCCTCGGTGTCCGAGAACTTCGCCCAGGTCGCCAGCGTGACCAGGTGCGCCATGGCGACCTGATGCGCGATCTGCGCGCGGTTGATGTAGGCCAGCAGATTCAGCGTGCGGGTCTGCTCCAGCGCCGCGCTATAGGCCGCGGCATCGGCCGCATGCGTCAAGCGAGTGCGCGCGGCAGCGACCTGGCTCAGGTTGTACAAGGCAGCCCAGGCCACGCCGCAAAGCGACAGCAGCAGCAAAGCCGGAATCAAGGCCTGCCCGCCGCACGCCGACCGCGCGCGATACGCGGGATGCACAGCCATCACTTGGCTGCCTTGGCATTGCCGGTAAACGATTGCAGCGAACGCGACTTGGTCTGCTCGGCCGCCGTCTTGGCCGCCATGCCGGCCTGCCGGGATTGCGAGGATCCGTCCTCGCCCGCCAATTCCTTGGCCATGGCCGCCGTCTGCGACCGCACGACCTGCCCGAACAATTGATAGACCGCGATGGCGGCCACCGCGATGAGGGCCACCACGATGATGTACTCGGTCATGCCCTGCCCGCTTTGCTTCTTCCTGCCCGCCTGCATGATGCTTCCCCTGGACGTCATGAACATGGCACGCAGTATGGGGAGGAGGATGCGCCGCGGCTATGCGCGGATGCCGAGGTGGATCAATGTGTCCTTGGCGGTTGACTGTTGCGTGGAATCCGAGTTCTTACTGTGTTTGGGCTTGAGCCGCCTTGACGACCGGCCGCCATGTCTCGATTTCCGAGCGCTGCCGAGCGGCAAGCGCTTCGGGGCTCTGCTCGGCGCGCGATGGAATCTCTTGTCCCAAATTCGCGAGCCTGTCGCGGATCGCGGGATCGGCGAGCGCCTGCACCACGGCGGCGTTGAGCTTGCCGACGATTGCCGGCGCCGTTCCTTTGGGCACCCAGAGCCCGTGCCAGGCCGACAGGTAGAAGCCGGGCAGGCCAGCCTCATCGACCGTTGGAATTTCCGGCGCGATGGCTATCCGCGTCTTCGACGTCACCGCATAGGCTTTGGCCAAGCCGCCGTGGACCAGCGAAACCGACGTCGCCGCCTGATCGAACATCAGATCGATGCGCCCGCCGATCAGGTCTGTCTTGGCGGCGCCGCTCCCGCCGCTATAAGGAATGAATTGAAACGCGGTGCCGGTCGCCTCTTTGAATCGCGCCCCGATGAGATACCCTGCGCTACCCGGCCCGTTGGTCGCAGATTGTGCTTTGTCGCCCCGGATCTTGAGCCATGCGATCAAGCCCTTGAGGTCGGTCGCCGGCACGCTGCTTCTCGACAAGATGAGATACGGGTTGCTCGTCAGCAGGGCGATCGGCTGCAAGTGGGATAGCGCGTCGCGCACCTCGGGGTACAGGAGCGCGTTGACCGCGTGCGTGCCCCAATGGCCGATGCTCAGCGTGTAGCCGTCGGGTTCGGCTGCCGCCGCATCCCTCACGCCGATCGCGCCCGCCGCCCCGGCGACGTTCCTGATAATGACCGGCTGGCCGAGCGCGTTCCGCATCCCTTCGGCGATCACGCGCGCGATGGTATCGGTAGGACCACCGGCGCCGAACGGCACAATCATGGTGATCGGATGCGATGGATAACTCTCGCACCAGGCTGCGGAGCTGGAGGCCATCGAAAGCACGCAGGCCAACGCAAGAGATACTCTCTTCATACAACCCCCTTGTACAAAAACCCCCGATCTACTTGGCGGCAAGCGCTCCGCGCCTTCGCCTGGCTTGACGGCATGCCTTACGATATTATGGGTTTGCACACTCGAGCGTCGAAAAAGCGTCGAAAAACCTATCCCGTATGGGTCGAAGGCACTATTTTTCAGCAGCGAAATACGCTGGATACTCCGCAATGGAACAGGATGGTGGCCGCTCGCATACTGCGAACGAAAAGCTGAAATTATCGCTTCTCGGTCCTTTCGCGGCATTCATCGGCACTCGCGCAATCACTGCGCTGCCGAAGAAGGCGCAGGCTTTGCTGGCCTATCTTGCGATGCACGCGGGCCGGCCGCTGCCGAGAGAGCAATTGGCGATCTTGCTCTGGGCGGACAGCGGCGACGAACAGGCGCGCCGCAGTTTGCGCGAATGCCTGATGGCGCTGCGATCGGGACTCGGACCGATCTGTGCCGACTGGCTTGCAACCGAGGGCGCATCTGTCTGCTTTTCGGCATCCCAGGACGTCGTCATCGACGTGCGACAATTCGAGGCACTCGGTCGCTCGACGGCTCTCGCAGACCTGGAAGCCGCGGTCGCGCTTTATGGTGGTGAGTTGCTTTACGGCCTGCAGGTTCGCTCGGAGCCATTTTCCGATTGGCTTCTCATCGAACGCCGGCGCCTTGCCGCGCTGATGTCCGATCTCTTGTACCGGCTCGCGGCAGCTCTCGCCGAAGACGGCAAGATCGACGGCGCAATCGAGGTAGCGCAACGGCTGGCCACATTCGATCCCTTGCGCGAGGACAGCCACAGGCTGCTGATGCGACTGCTGGCGCAGGCTGGACGGCGCAGTGCGGCATTAAAGCAATACGCGCTCTGCGAGGAAATCTTGCGCCGCGAACTCGGGGTGGCGCCGGAAACGGCGACAACGGAACTGGCAGCCAGCTTGCGCCGGACCGGCGAGCGTCGCAGCGTGCAGGACAGCGAACCCGGCATGGAAACGCAATTCGACTCGCCTGCCTTCGCACGGGCATTTACGTCCTCGAACAAAACATCCATTGCCGTGCTCCCCTTCGCCAATCTCAGCGGAGACATCGCCCAGGAATATTTTGCCGACGGCATTGCCGAAGACATTACGATGACGCTCGGTCGCATCCCTTGGCTTTTCGTCATCGGAAGCAGTTCGGCCGTGCCGTATCGCGGCGGCGGCGTCGACGTTCGGCGGATCGGCCTCGAGCTCGGCGTGCGTTACATTCTTCGCGGCAGCGTGCGCAAGGACAACGAGCGGCTGCGCATCGCGGTTCAGCTCGTGGAGGCGGCCGATGGACGCCATGTGTGGGCGGAGCGGTTTGACGGCGAATTGCGAGAGATCTTCGCCATACAAGATCGCGTGGCCGCCCAGGTGAGCGCCATCATTGCGCCGGCGCTGCAGTCGGCGGAAATCGAGCGGTCGCAGCGCAAATCGACAGCAAGCCTGAACGCCTACGACCTCTATCTTCGAACCCTGCCGAAATTCCGCACCACGTTCGAGGACAACAAGCAGGCAATCGGTTTGCTGCAACGGGCCATCGAGATCGATCCGCGGTATGGCGCCGCCTATGGAATGGCTGCCCGCTGCTATCAGTTTCAGCGCCTTTTCGGGTGGGTGATTGCGTCCGACCCGCGCTTGCAGGAAGGCGTGCGGCTTGCCCGGCTCGCCGCTGAAGTCGGCAAGAGCGACTCGGAGGCGCTATGGATGGCGGGAATTGCGCTCGCGCAACTCGCAGGAGAATTGGAGCACGGCGTTGCACTGATAGAAAAGTCGCTTGCACTCAATCCGAATTCGGCCAGTGCCTGGATTTCAGGTTCTTTCGTGCTCGGCGAGATCGGCGATGCCGACAAAGCGCTGGCGTATTTTGATTGGGCACAGCGCCTCAACCCGCTCGACTCGATGCACCATATTCAATGGCTTGCCGCAGGTTTTGCCCATATGTCCGCCGGCCGTCATCGGGAAGCCGCCGTTGCGGTCGACAAGACTCTCAGCGCACGGCCGACCTACACGCCGGCCATGAGGTTGAAGGTCTCGCTTGCCGGCTTGCTCGGGCAAAAGACCGAAGGCGCCGAATGGGTGCGACGCCTGCTTCTCGTCAACCCGCATACGAGCGTCTCGTGGTTGCGAACTTTCTGGACGTTGCCGCTGCGCCATAATCCCGGCTTGCTCGATAGAATGCTGGACGGCGCACGCCGGGCCGGCTTGGCGGAGTCATGATGGCCGCCCAGAAAGACCAATCCCCACTCGGCGTATCGCTTCGTGGGGATCGGGCGACCATTCAAGGCCCGTCTGCATACAGCGAACGAGCCTGATGTGCCATCACGGCTAAAGCGCTATCAAACGCCTTCGCGCGCAGCCTTGCGGCGCTCGTGCTCTTGCAGATAGCGCTTGCGCAAGCGGATCGACTTGGGGGTGAGTTCGACCAGTTCGTCGTCGTCGATGAATTCCACCGCATACTCCAGAGTGATCTGGATGGGCGGCACCAGGCGCACGGCCTCGTCGGTGCCGGAAGCGCGGACGTTGGTGAGCTGCTTGCCCTTGATGGGGTTGACCACCAGATCGTTGTCGCGGCTGTGGATGCCGATGACCATGCCTTCGTACAGCGGCTCGCCGGGGCTGACAAACATGCGGCCACGATCCTGCAGCTTCCACAGGGCGTAGGCCACGGCGTCGCCGTTGTCCTGGCTGATGAGCACGCCGTTGCGGCGTTCGCCGATCGAACCTTCCTTGACGGGAGCGTATTCGTGGAAGGTATGGCTCATCAGGCCGGTGCCGCGCGTCAGCGTGAGGAACTCGTTCTGGAAACCGATCAGGCCGCGCGCCGGAATGAGGTATTCCAGGCGGGTACGGCCACGGCCGTCGGGCTGCATGTCCTGCAGGTCGCCCTTGCGGCGGCCCAGCTCTTCCATCACGCCGCCTTGATGCTCGTCCTCGACATCCACGGTCAGGGCTTCGAAAGGCTCGCACTTCGTGCCGTCGATTTCCTTGAACACCACGCGCGGACGCGACACGGCCATCTCGTAGCCTTCGCGGCGCATGTTTTCCAGCAGGATGGTCAGGTGCAGCTCGCCGCGGCCCGCCACTTCGAACACCGTGTCGTCGCCCGTCTCGCGCACGCGCAGGGCCACGTTGGACTTCAGTTCGCGGTCCAGGCGGTCGCGCAGCTGGCGGCTGGTGACGAACTTGCCTTCGCGGCCGGCCAGGGGCGACGTGTTGACCATGAAGTTCATGGTCAGGGTCGGTTCGTCGACCTTCAGCAGGGGGAAAGCCTCGGGCGTGTCCACGGCCGTGACGGTGGTGCCGATGTTGAGGTCTTCGATGCCGTTGATCAGCACGATGTCGCCGGCTTCGGCCACGTCGACCTGCTCGCGCTCCAGGCCCTTGAACATCAGCACCTGGTTGACGCGGCCGCGCTTGATCGCGCCGTCCGGACCGTCGCGGAAGGCCACGTCCATATTGGGCTTCATGCGGCCGCGGTTGATGCGGCCCACGCCGATCTTGCCGACGTAGCTGTTGTAGTCCAGCGAGATGATCTGCATCTGCAGCGGGCCGTTCACGTCGTCGTTGCGCTGCGGCACGTGCTTGAGCACGGTGTCGAACAGCGGGCGCATGTCGCCTTCGCGCACGTCGTCGGTCAGGCCGGCATAGCCGGACAGGCCCGAGGCATAGACCACGGGGAAGTCGAGCTGCTCTTCGGTGGCACCCAGCTTGTCGAACAGTTCGAACGTGGCGTTGATGACGAAGTCGGGGCGGGCGCCCGGACGGTCGATCTTGTTGACCACGACGATGGGTTTGAGGCCCAGGGCCAGCGCCTTGCGCGTGACGAAGATGGTCTGGGGCATGGGGCCTTCGACCGCGTCGACCAGCAGCAGCACACCGTCGACCATCGACAGCACGCGCTCGACCTCGCCGCCGAAGTCGGCGTGTCCCGGGGTGTCGACGATGTTGATGTGGGTATCGCCGTACTCGACCGCGCAGTTCTTGGCCAGGATGGTGATGCCGCGCTCTTTTTCCAGGTCGTTGGAGTCCATGACGCGTTCGGCCACCGCTTGGTTGTCGCGGAAAGTGCCGGACTGACGCAGCAGTTGGTCGACCAGCGTGGTCTTGCCGTGGTCGACGTGGGCAATGATGGCGATGTTGCGCAGGGCGCGAGACATAATCAATCCTTCAAGAGTTTGTTTTGGCTGCAGGCAAAAGCCCCGCCGGCAATTCATTCAAGGCCACCAGCGACGACTTGGGGTCGTCGGCGGCCTGCAAAGCATCCAACGTGGCGGCGCGGTCCAGCGTGAACGGGCCGACGCGCGTGCGCCGTAGCGCGGTCAAGTGGGCATGGCAGCCCAATTCCCGACCGATGTCCTGGGCCAGCGTCCGGATATAAGTCCCTTTGCTGCAATCCACTTCGATCACTGCCTGCATGCCGTTGCAAGACACCAGCTCGTTGCGGTAAATCGTGACTCGCCGCGGCTCGCGCTCGAGCTCTATGCCCTGGCGCGCGTATTCGTACAGCGGCTTGCCGTCGCGCTTGAGCGCCGAATACATGGGCGGAATCTGTTCGATTTCACCCGTAAAACGTGACAGCACATCGCGCAATGCCTGTTCGTCCACGCCGGCGAAGCCCGCTTGCGCGCGCGCCGTGACGATGCCCGTCAAGTCGCCGCTGTCGGTCTCTTCGCCGAACTGCAGCGTGGCGAGGTAAGTCTTGTCGGCGCCGAGCATCGCGCCGGAAATCTTGGTCGCGCGGCCCAGGCAGCACACCAGCAGGCCCGTGGCGAACGGATCCAGCGTGCCGGTGTGGCCGGCCTTGGCCGCGTCCAGCGCGCGCTTGGCGCGCTGCAGGGCGTGATTGCTCGACAAGCCCACGGGTTTGTCCAGCAATAGCACTCCATCGAGCGGTTGCCCGCGTCTCCTGGCCATCGTCGCAATCCGGAAAAAAGTCGCCGACGACAGCCCTTAGGACCGGTCTTCGGGCTCGTCAGGGACGCCGGAGGCCGTGCCGGAATCGGAGCGGGTGGCGCGGTCGATCAGCGACGACATCGCAATGGCGCGCTCGGTCTGCGGATCGTGATAGAAGCGCAGCGTGGGCACGGTATGGATGTGCAGCAGCTTGTACAGCAGGGAATGCAGCCAGCCGGCTTTTTCGTTGAGCAGCGCCGTGGTCGCGTCGGGCTCGGCGCCCAGCACGGTGAAGTACACCTTGGCGTGCGCATAGTCGGCCGACAGTTCCACGCCCGAAATCGTGATCAGGCCCGAGCGCGAGACATCGACCTCGCGCTGGACGATCTCGGCCAGATCCTTCTGGATCTGGTCGGCCAGCCGCAGATTGCGGCCGGGGATGGATTTGGACTTGTGACGGCTCATGGCTGGCTTGCAAAACTCGACGCCTTACAGCGTGCGGGCGACTTCCTTGATCTCGAACACTTCCAGCTGGTCGCCCACCTGGATGTCGTTGTTGTTGCGCAGGGTCAGGCCGCAATCGAAGCCGGACTTGACTTCCTTGACGTCGTCCTTGAAGCGGCGCAGCGAATCGAGCTGGCCGGTCCACGAGACCACGTTGTTGCGCAGCAGGCGAACCTGCGCGTCGCGCTTGACGATGCCGTCGAGCACCATGCAGCCGGCGATGTTGCCCACCTTGGACACCGAGAAGATCTCGCGGATCTCGACCAGGCCGATGATCTCTTCCTTCTTCTCGGGCGCCAGCATGCCCGACATGGCCGCCTTCACATCGTCCACGGCGTCGTAGATGATGTTGTAGTAGCGCAGGTCGATGCCGTTGTTATCGGCCAGCTTCTTGGCGCTTTGGTCGGCGCGGACGTTGAAGCCGATGACCACCGCGTTCGAGGCGATCGCCAGGTTGACGTCGGATTCCGAAATGCCGCCCACGGCCGCATGCACCACCTGCACCCGCACCTCGGCGGTGGAGAGCTTGGTGAGCGAGGCGACCAGCGCTTCCTGCGAACCCTGCACGTCGGTCTTGACGATGAGCGGCAGGGTCTGCGTGCCCTCGCCCAGGTTGTCGAACATGGACTCGAGCTTGGCGGCCTGTTGGCGGGCCAGCTTGACGTCGCGGAACTTGCCTTGGCGGAACAGCGCGATTTCGCGCGCCTTGCGCTCGTCGGCCAGCACCATGATCTCGTCGCCGGCGGCGGGCACTTCGGTCAGGCCCTGGATTTCGACCGGGATCGAAGGACCGGCTTCCTGGATGGGCTTGCCGTTTTCGTCCAGCATGGCGCGCACGCGGCCGAAGCTCGCGCCGGCCAGCACCGCGTCGCCGCGATGCAGGGTGCCGCTCTGGACCAGGATGGTCGCGACCGGGCCGCGGCCCTTGTCCAGGCGTGCCTCGATGACCAGGCCCTTGGCGGGCGCGTCCACCGGCGCTTTGAGTTCCAGCACTTCGGCTTGCAGCAGCACGTGTTCGAGCAGGTCGTCGATGCCCTGGCCGGTCTTGGCCGACACGGACACGAAGGGCACGTCGCCGCCGTATTCTTCAGGCACGACTTCCTCGGCCACGAGTTCCTGCTTGACGCGGTCGGGGTTGGCGTCGTGCTTGTCGATCTTGTTGACCGCCACGACCAGGGGCACGCCGGCCGCCTTGGCATGGCTGATGGCTTCCTTCGTCTGCGGCATGACGCCGTCGTCGGCCGCCACGACCAGGATGACGATGTCGGTGGCCTGCGCGCCGCGGGCACGCATGGCGGTGAACGCCTCGTGGCCCGGGGTGTCGAGGAAGGTCACCATGCCGCGGTCGGTTTCCACGTGGTAGGCGCCGATGTGCTGCGTGATGCCGCCCGCTTCGCCCGCGGCAACCTTGGCGCGGCGGATGTAGTCGAGCAGCGAGGTCTTGCCGTGGTCGACGTGGCCCATGACGGTAACCACGGGGGCGCGCGGCAGCAGTTCGGCTTCGGCGACTGCGGGCGATTCGTCCAGGAAGGCTTCCGGATCGTCCAGCTTGGCCGCGATGGCGACGTGACCGAGTTCCTCGACCACGATCATGGCGGTTTCCTGGTCCAGCACCTGGTTGATGGTGACCATCTGGCCCAGCTTCATCAGCACCTTGATGACTTCGGCGGCCTTGACGGACATCTTGTGCGCCAGGTCGGCCACGCTGATGGTCTCGGGCACGTGGACTTCGCGCGCGATGAATTCCTGCTGCGCGGGTTCGGCGCGGCGATCGGCCTGCTGGTGGCGGGCGTTCCTGCCGCCCTTGCCGCCCCCCTTGCCGCCGGCACGCCAGCCGCTGTCGCGGGTATTGGTCGCGGGCTTGTCCGCCGGCTTCTTGCGCGAAGCGTCGTCCGTCCAGGTGGAAGCCACCTCGGCCGTCTTGATGGTTTTCTTGGCGCCGGTGCCGGCGCCGGGCTTGGCGTCCTTCTTGGCCGCGGCCTTGCCCGCGGGCTTGTGCAGCGTGCCGGACAAGGCTGCGGCCTGCTCCGGTTCGGGAGCGCGCAACACCTTGCGCGGACGGTTCAGCATCTCGCGCAGGGCAGCCGCTTCGGCTTCGGAGGCGCGACGAGCCGCGTCGCGATCGTCGGTGCCGGCAGCGGCACGGACCGGCTCGGCGGCAGCCTTGCGCTTGGTCGTGGCGACGGGTTCGGGTTCGGCCTTGGGCGCTTCGACAGCCGGCTCGGCAGCAGGCTCGGGCTGGGCCGTCACGGGCTCGGCGGCGACAGGCTCGACCGGTTCGGCGACGGGCTCGGGAGCAGGTTCGGGCTCGGGTTCGGCCTTGGGCGCTTCGACGACCGGCTCGGCAGCGGGCGCGGCCGGCTGCGGCTCGGCCGGCTTCTCATCGGCGCGGACTTCGGGCTCGGGAGCCGCCACGGGTTCGACCTGCGGCGCGGGCGCCACGGGCTCAGCCGCCTTGGCTTCGACGGCGTCGACAGTGGCTTCGGCGGCGGTTTTTTCTTCCGCCGCGGCCTGCTCGGCCGCCAGCTCGGCGGGGTCGCGCTTGACGAAGACGCGCTTCTTGCGCACTTCGACTTGAATGGTGCGCGAACGCCCGGTCGCATCGGCCTGGCGGATTTCCGAGGTCTGGCGACGGGTCAGAGTGATCTTCTTGCCCTCGCTTGCGCCATGGGCGCGGCGCAGCGAATCGAGCAACTTCGCCTTGTCGCTGTCGGTGACGGCATCGTCCACCGACTTGAGGTCGACACCAGCCGAACGCAGCTGATCCAGCAGCACGTTGGCAGGCATTTTCAGTTCGGTGGCGAACTGGGCGACGGTATTGCTCGACATTAGGCTATCTTCCTTTGCAGCTATCTTCTACATGCCGTGCGCGCTGGGCGCGGCACGGCGATTTTTTCATCAACGCGCCATGGTCTTCACTCTTCGTCGAACCAATGGGCGCGGGCGCGCATGATCAGGTCGCTGGACGACTTCTCGTCCAGACCGCCGATCTCGGCGAGCTCGTCTGTGGCCAGTTCGGCCAGATCGTCGCGCGTGAGCACCTTGTGCTCGGACAGGCGGGCCGCCAGATCGGGCGTCATGCCATCGAGTTCGAGCAGATCCTGCGCGGGCTCCAGACGTTCTTCCTGGGCGATGGCTTCGGTAAGAAGCGCATTGCGGGCGCGAACGCGCAGCTCGTTGATGGTGTCTTCGTCGAAGGACTCGATTTCCAGCAGTTCCTGCATGGGCACGTAGGCGATTTCTTCCAGGCCGGTGAAACCTTCGTCGATCAGGATGTCGGCCACTTCTTCGTCGACGTCCAGCTTGTTCATGAAGGCGGCGCGCAGCGTGGAACGCTCGGTTTCCTGGCGGTTCTGGCTTTCTTCCGGCGACATGATGTTGATCTGCCAGCCGGTCAGCTCGGAAGCCAGGCGCACGTTCTGGCCCTTGGCGCCGATGGCCTTGGGCAGGTTTTCTTCGTCGACCACCACGTCCATGGCGTGCTTGTCTTCGTCGACCAGGATCGATTCGACGTTGGCCGGAGCCAGCGCGCCGATCACGAACTGGGCGGGATCTTCCGACCACAGCACGATGTCGACCTGCTCGCCGCCCAGCTCGTTGCGCACGGCGGTGACGCGCGAACCGCGCATGCCCACGCAGGTGCCGATGGGATCGATGCGCTTGTCGTAGGCCACCACGGCGATCTTGGCGCGCACGCCGGGGTCGCGGGCAGCGGCCTTGATCTCGAGCAGGCCTTGTTCGATCTCGGGCACTTCGTTTTCGAAGAGCTGGCGGATGAAGTCGGGCGAGGTGCGCGAGAGAATGACCTGCTGGCCGCGCAGCGTGTTGTCGACACGCAGCACGAAAGCGCGCACGCGGTCGCTGATGCGCAGGTTTTCTTTCGGGATCATCTCGCTGCGCGGCAGGCGGGCCTCGACCTTGCCGGTCTCGATGATGGCGTCGCCCTTGTCCATGCGCTTGACGGTGCCGGACACGATGGTCTCGCCGCGGTCGAGGAAGTCGTTCAGGACCTGCTCGCGCTCGGCGTCGCGGATTTTTTGCAGAATGGCCTGCTTGGCGGCTTGCGCGCCGATGCGGCCGAACTCGACCGGCTCCAGAGGCTCTTCGATGTACTCGCCCACTTCGATGCCGGGCACGATGTCGAGCGCGTCGGACAGCAGTTCCTGCTTGTCGGGCTCTTGCAGGCCGGCCTCGTCGGGCACGACCAGCCAGCGGCGAAAGCCCTCGTGGCTGCCGCTATCGCGGTCGATGGCGACACGGATGTCGGCGTCGTCCTTGAAGCGCTTTTTCATGGCCGAAGCCAGCGCGCTTTCGAGCGCCGTGAACACGGTGTCGCGCGTGACGTTCTTTTCGCGCGCCAACGCATCGACCAACAGAAGAATTTCGCGACTCATCGCTTTTTGCCCTTGAAATCCAGAACGGGATCCAGCTTGGCGCGCTCGATGTCATCGAGCGTGAAGCTCAGCACCTGGATATCGTTCTTTTTTGCCTCAAATTCCAAACCGAACACCGGGCGCGCAACGGCTTCGCCCGCGGTTTTTTCGTCCACTGCTTCCGGCGCGCGCAGAATGCCGGTGTATACCTTGCGGCTGTCGACCGCCTCGCGCAGCTTGATCTCGACGCGCGAACCGGCAAAGTGCAGGAAATCCGCCTCGCTGCGCAGGGGCCGGTCGATACCCGGCGAGCCCACCTCGAGCCGCCGGTAGTCGATGTTCTCGACCTCGTACACACGCGACAGCTGGCGGGAGACCTGCTCGCAATCCTCGATGCGCACGCCATCTTCCCTGTCGATGGTCACGCGCAGCAAGCCCATGGCGGCACGTTCGACGTCGATGAGATCGACGCCCATGCCTGCCAAGGCTTCGCGGGTCATTGCAAATAGATCAGCCACTTCGTTTCACCGCGGGCATCGCCGTGCCGGATATTGCCGCCACGGTCCTGCCCTATGCATCCCAAACGTTCAAAAAAAATGGGCTGTTATCGCACAGCCCACCGTATCGTCGCAGGCCCGGCACGCACGAAACGCGCACCAGGCTCGACCTCAGTTGTTCTTTGCATTCGGCGATCGCGCTAGTGCTGCCGCCGTTCTCAGTCGGTTGTGCCTACCTTGCAAGCACCGCTTTTCACGCCCGCTTTACATGCACAAAACACATGCTCAAAGCCAGTCGCGCCTGAAAACATCGCCGATAAACCCGAGAGTTTATCAGAAAAACGTAAAAAACACTCAATTTATCCGGGGTTTACCCGGATCGGGCCCCAATTCGCCAGGATTTACCTGTCGTTGCGTCCCCGTCCGCCCAGAAAGCCCAGGCGGGATTCGTGCGCCGAAGCGCCGCTGGGCTGCCAATCGTCGCCTCGGCCGCCCTGTTTGCGCGGCTTGGACTTGTTGGCGCCGCCGGCGCGCTTCTTGGCAGCCACGTTGCCGTTGGCATTGCCGCCGGCGCCGGCGCTGCTCGCCGCAAACTTGGGGCCGCCCGCCTTGGCCGGCCGCTTGCCCTTGCCTTGGCCCTGTCCTTGACCTTGACCTTGGGGCTTGCCTTGGCCTTGGCCCTGCGGCTTGCCCTGCCCCCGCCCCTTGCCCTGGCCGCGCTTGGCGGCGCCGGGTTTATCGCCGCCGGGCTTGTCGCCGCCCATGGGGTGGCCGTTGGCATAGCCGCCGGCGATCATCAATCCGGTGCCGAAGGGGTCGGACGGCGAAGAACGCACCGAGCCCGCGCTGCCCTTGCCGCCGCCTTGCAGATTGCCGCGGCGGCTGATGCGCGCGCCGTTCATGCCGTTGCGATCCATCGTGCCGAAGCCCGGCGGCAGCGCGTTTTCATGCGACTTGGGCTGCTTCTCGCTGTGCCCTTCGCCGTCGTCGTCGCGCAGCAGGCCCAGCTGCACCATCAGCGCGTTGACCAGTTGCGCGTCGACCTCTTCCCAACGGCCGCGGCGCAGATTGCGCGGCAGCACGATGTCGCCGAAGCGCGTGCGGATCAGGCGGCTGACGGTGACGCCCACCGCCTCGAACATGCGGCGCACTTCGCGGTTGCGCCCTTCCTGCAGGGTGACGCGATACCAGCGGTTGCTGCCGTCGCCGCCCAGGTAATCGAGCGTGCCGAAAGCGGCCTTGCCGTCTTCCAGGTCTATGCCCTCGACCAGCGACTTGCGCTGGGCCTCGTCCATCTCGCCCAGCACGCGCACCGCATATTCGCGTTCGGTGCCGTAGCGCGGGTGCATGATGCGATTGGCCATGTCGCCCGACGTCGTGAAGATCAGCAGACCTTCTGTGTTCAGGTCGAGGCGGCCCACGGACAGCCACTTGCCGGTGCGCATCTTGGGCAGGCGTGCGAACACGCTGGCCCGGCCGCCCGGATCGTCATGGCTGACGATCTCGCCGGCCGGCTTGTGATAGAGAATGACGCGCGGCGGCTTCCTGGCGTTCTGGCGATTGATGGGCTTGCCGTTGACGCGCACCTGATCGTTGGGCGCGACGCGCTGTCCGATATGCGCCGGCTCGCCGTTGACCGACACGCGGCCGGCCACGATGAGCTCTTCCATTTCGCGGCGCGAGCCGATGCCGGCTTCGGCCAGCACCTTGTGCAGCTTGGGCATCACCGCATCGCTGTTCAGATACTTGCCCAGGCGCTGCTCGGTGCGCTCGTTGGCGTCGAGATAAGCCAGCGCCTGCTCGGCCTCGCGCTCGAGTTCGCGCGTATCGGCGGTCTCGACGCTTGCATCCGGCGCCGCGGCGCCGGATGCCTGCTCGGCACGGCCTCGCCCCGACGCTTTATTGACGGGTTTGCGCGGGCCGCGCTTGGGCTTGCGTTCGGCCTGCTGCTTGCCTTCGGCTTGCTTGCCTTCGGCCGGCTTGCCTTCGGTCTTTTCGGCACGCTCGCCGCCTTCTGCCGCAACGGCGTCGCCACGGCGACGGCGGAAAGGAGTGCGCAGCTTGCGGCCTCGGCCGCGGGCTTCGGAATCGGGCGTGGCAGCGCCCTGCGAGGCGCCCGCGTCGGACGACTCGGGCAGGGAGTTTTCTTGTTGTGTATCGGAATCGGTTGTCACTGAGACAGCTCCGCAGGTCAAACTTGAGATGCCTCGTCGTCTTCGACGGGCTCGTTGTCTTGTTCAGGGTTCGCCGCAGAGGCAAGAGCCTCTGCGGCGGCATCTTTTGCCGCTTCTTGCGCGGCGCTCGCCTCTTCGGCGTGCAGCACTTCGAGCGCCTCGTCGACATCGACCTTTGCGTCGTCGTCCATGAGGGTTTCGTCGTGGCTCTCGCCAGCCGCTTGCGCATCCACGCTCGCCGCTTCGTCCGGATTCGGGCCGGCTGCCTCGCCCGGATTCGCGTTGATCGCTTCGCCCAGATCCAGCCCGGCCAACACAGTGGCCGGATCAGCGGATTCCAGCGCAGGCAGTTCGTCCAGCGCGCGCAGGCCCAGATCGTCGAGGAACTGGCGCGTCGTGCCGAAAAGCGCCGGGCGGCCCGGGGCGTCGCGATGGCCGATGGCTTCGATCCAGCCGCGGTCTTCCAGCGTCTTGACGATCTGCGAAGAGACCGTCACGCCGCGTATGTCTTCGATATCGCCGCGCGTCACCGGCTGGCGCCAGGCGATGATGGCCAGGGTCTCGAGCACCGCGCGCGAATACTTGGGCGGCTTTTCGGGATTGAGCCTTTCCAGGTAGCGCTGCATCTGCGGCCGACTCTGGAAACGCCATCCGGAGGCCAGCTGCACCAGCTCCAACCCGCGATCGACCCATTGCAGCTGGAGCGTTTCCAGCCACGGGGTCAACGTCGCGTTGTCGATTTCCGACTCTTCGCCGAACAGCTTGCGCAGCTCGGCCGTCTGCATGGGCTGGGATGCGCACAGCAACGCAGTTTCCAGGACCAGTAGCGCCTCGTTGTCACTCATCGATATACAAAACCCGAACGTAGGTTCAAACCTGCCCACGCAACCAGACTCAAAGCCCGGCGCTACCGCGGCCCTATAGCCGCATCGGCATGCTCTCGGCAAGGCCGAAAGCGCGAAATCAAGAACGATTGAACGTGTCGTACGTAGACAACAGTGCGCCGCGGCGTTTTGGGATATTTGCGGGCGGCGAGTCGCCACGTACCTGCCTTAAGCCAGATGCACGGAGCGTCGGCGGCAGCTTGCCGGAGCCTTCTTGCCCCTCGAAACAGTGCCGAGGAACGGGCAGGCGGCATGAATGAATCGGATTATATACCTGTAACGCTCCACCCCCAACACTATTCCCCCGGGCCTGATTGCCCTCCCGGGGGCAGCTGTCCCCGGCTACGCCTCCTGCCCCAGGAGGCGGGCGGCCTCCGGCAGCAAAGCCCGCGCCTGCTCGCCCCGCAGGATGAACACCAGGCGCGATGGCAGCGCGTCC
>Ga0209455_1000402_pt1 | contig 35929 bp, 37 predicted proteins | sample AraplaCol_mCL_r2_FD_184275 | JGI IMG/M metagenome (GOLD analysis project Ga0209455, IMG submission 184275) | Arabidopsis root microbial communities from North Carolina, USA - plate scrape CL_Col_mCL_r2 (SPAdes) (version 2) | ecosystem: Host-associated > Plants > Roots > Endosphere | place: USA... | reverse complement strand
CGCGCTTCCGCGATGCTCATGCGTCGATACGTCCGGGCGCCGACAGGTCGGCGCCCGGCCAACGCCGTGCGTGTGCGCATCCCCGGAGAAAGGGCCGCCCCCGCGGCCCTCTCTCCCAGCCCGGCCAAGCCGGGCCGGCCCCCTCTCTCTGCCTCCGCCCAGGGCTCGCCGTGTCAAGGGCACCGCTTACAGCCACCCGTGTCCTCGCCTGCGGCTGCGGGCCGAGCCAGTGGCTTCCAGCTGCGGCCTACGGCCGCTCCCTTGACACCGCCCTGGCCTGCGGCGCCCCGGCCTCCGTTCCGGAGCTGACGCGGCCCTCAGGGCCGCTTCGCTCCGGCCCTACGCCGAAACAAAAAGCCCCGGCTTTTATGACCGGGGCAACCGCGTAGCTTTCGAAGATTTATAAGGCTGCCCGAACCAGGCCGGCCGGTCGAAACGTGATCAGTTCCAGATGTTCGACCAAAAATTCGACGGCGGACTTGCGCCGCTTTGCGAAGGCAGCGCGGTAGATGCACCACCAGGTGTCAAAGTAAGTCCGTGCGTCACCATGCCGCCCGTGGCGTTATTGATCGACGAATTGGCGTCGGAGGCCGCTTGATTGATTTCAGGTTGCAGCGTGATCTGATTGATGGCGGTGTTGACTTGCGATGTCGCCTGGTAGCACACCTGTTGCACCATCTGATCGAAGATGTCCGACAACGAAGGGAACATGGACATCACCTGCATTTTGGCGAGGTTCTGCAGGCATTTTTGAAGCAGCTGCTGGGCATTGGTCTCGTTACTGGCTAGCTGCTGGGCGTTGGTCTGGGCGCGTTGAAAACCGATCTGCGCACCGCGTGCAGCCGCATCGCCGGAGGCGCATCCAGCAGAGGCGGCGGTGGTCCAGGCTACGGCAACGACCAGGACCGTGGCGCAGAGCGCTTTGATTGATAAAGCCATGATCGGTTCCTCAGCGTGCTGCCCGCATTCGGGCGGGCGCGCGTTGCGGCGCAGGCTCACTTGGCTGGTCCAGGGGTTTCGAAGCGTTTGTCGGCCTGGCTTCGCGCGGATGCTCAAATCCGAGCCTACGGTGAAGTTCCGAGCTCACCCCAGTCGCAACGCGCGCCTTCAGCACATCGCCCTTGATGTTGAACAGCACTTCGTCGAAGTAAACTTTCTTGTTATCCGCACGATGATTGAGCGCGTTGCCGTAACCAAGATCGTTCCATTCATTAGTCTCGGGGTTGAGTTCCGAAACCACCATGAAATTCGGCTTGACTTCGCCGGTGTCCAGATCGGGCTTGCGCTCGTTGATGTGCACGCACACCTGGTGCTTGACGCCCTTGGAAACGACGAATCCTGTGAAGTAATCGGCTTCCTTTGCTTTGAAGAGCAAGACGGTCGTCTCATAACCGCCAGGGCTGTTTGGGTCTTTGTGGGTTCCACGGAGGATCAAGTCGGGCTTTTCACGTTCCTGTGGCGCCGGTTGCGCTTTGGTATTAGCTGCGCTTTTGACTGCTGCACTCTTTGCCATGATTCACCTCGTAAGTTCGGATGGGTGACACCACTAGCCAAGAGAGGCGTTCCACCACCGGGCTAGTGGTTCGTATAATATCTATCATACGAACATACCGCCACTGCGCCGGCAGGCTATCGCAGAATGTTAATTTTCAACGATACTATGCGTTTACCCAGTCGGACCAAGAGGGCGGGGAGAGCTGATGAGTCCCAGCAAGAATGCTAAGAAAAAGCGGGCCACGGCCAAAAAGGCAGCCGGCCCCGTGCGGGGCACCCCAAAGAACACCTCTAACCTCTTATCGAAGATCATTGGAGCCCAGCTGGAACGCTGGCGTATGGAGCAGCATTTAACACATGCAGAGGGTGCCGAGGCCTTCGGGCTGCCGATTGCCAAGTGGTACGCCACGGTGCGGGGCGAACAGGCTAAAGCGCCGCTCGATGATCATGTGCTGGCCCTTATCAAATGCTTGTATACCATCTATCCTGAGTCGGCACCCAAACAGGGGCGACCGGACGTCCGCGAGTTCTACGAGTATCTTGGGCTGACCAGAGATCGTAAGGACATGGAGCATTTTGCCTGGCTGATTGGCCGACAGCCGGCGAGCGTCTACAGGCTATTGAGCGACGCTGGCAAACCCAGCCGTCCTCTGATTCGGTATATCGAAGCGTTGTCCGAACTACGGCTCTCCCCGGGAGATACGTTACGGGTAATGCGGCAAATCGCAAAAGAAGCACTGATTGAGCCGGCGGCCGGCGATTAGTCATCTCACCTCGGAAGGGACGCATCGACATGCTGTCCATGGAGATATAAGACGTGGCTACCGACGACACCTCAACTCGCAGCGGCCGCAAGAAGGCCCAGATCGAGCTGACGTCGCTCTATTGGTACGAAGACCGCCTACCGAAGGCGGTTGAGCTGACCCAGAGTTCGCTGAAGATCCCTGGCGTGAAATCAGGCATGCATGGCCTGTATGGCATCCGTGGCCGGAACGAGGGTTTCGTTGCCGCTCGCAACCATGTACGCGCAACCGGCCTCAACTACACCGCGATCGACTTTCGCGTGCAGCTCGCCGGAGCGGTGGATCTCAACAAGCGATCCGCCGACAACGTGCAGGACCACGACATTTTCCCTGCGCATTTGCTGACGCGCGAGTACGCGATCGAGCTCGATCATCGTCTGAGGTCGGACCTGCATATGCGTAGGACTCCGGGTGACGAGCAGGCCGCCGATTGCCTGCTACGGACGCTGCATCAACACCCAGCTGCGCTCAACACACTCATGGCGTACCCGGAAATGGAGCACATCCGGCTATTCATCTACACCGCCAAGCCCACTTACAGCGAGGATTCGCTGGTGGTGGCCACGGTACCTGAGCAGCACCTGGATGCCATAGTCGCGGCTAACTGCCGCCTGGACCCCGAGCTCGGCGTCACCTTGCCGTGCGCCAATCACTCTGCGCTGCAGGAAAAGCAAAGCTTAGCTCCCTCTCATAAGCCGGATGCGCGCCCCCGCAACCGCTGAGGGCGCGCTTCCGTTGCGCTAGGCTCGACGCGCCTGGTCGAACTCGACGCGCCGAAACGAGGGTGTCCGATTTTTCTCCAGCATCCGAATCGCCCCCGTCTGTTGCGGACGAAGATACTTCAGATCAGCGACATCGATCTTCAACTTTCGCGCAGCATCGTTCCAATCGACTGTCGCCAAATTGAGCAGCAGCAGTGTACCCGCGGATTTGATGAAATCCTGCGACCAGTGCGTCGGGGATTGGCCGGACAAAATGAGCATGACGCCGAATTTGCGCATCTCTGTGGAAATCACATTGATCGGAGCTTGCGGGTCCTCATCGAGATAGTTTTTGCACTCATCAATCACGATGACCCGACGAATCCGCTTCGACTCGCCGAGTTCTTTCATTTCCCGAATGATTGATTTCAAGCGATAGTTCACGAACATCCTAAGCTCGTCGATACTGTGCGCCATAGGCGTCAGGTTGTAGCGACGCTTTCTCGCACCTCCGAACGGAGGCGGATTTGGGTTAAAGACGCCTTTTGCGATGAGGTTCTCAAGGCGGGTGATGAGCGATATCAGTACATCCTTCGAGTTGTACTTGATCGCCTCCTCGAACTCTCGCCCGGTCTCCAGGCCCGTCACGTAGGCTGAGAAGGCCTCGATTGCCTTCGCTTTGGAGTTCTCGACGCGTTTCATCATTGGTGAAACGTCATCGTAGCTGCCGGCAAGGTTGATTTTCTTCTGCGCCGATCGCAGCGCCGACATCGCACGACTGCACTCGTCAAAGGCGGACATGACGGCTCGCCCCTGGCCTTGGTCCTCGACGCCCAACCACAAGGCCTTGAGCTTACGCTTGGCCAAGCTAAGTACATCGCTCAGGTGGGGATAGCACTCGCGAATTGCGTTCCAGTCCCTATTCTCCATGAGAGCCTTGGCCTGTGATTCGGTGATTTCTTTTCTCACCCAGGTCGCAGGGTTAGTCGCGGAGATACCACGCGCTGCATAAGCATCGGTCAGCAAGTTCCTTAAAACACCAGCCTGAATCTCCCCAAGCTTATGGCTTGTCGCGCTGATCGCCTCAATGAAGTCCGCCACGCAACGACGGACGCCGCCGAAATGGACGTCGGGGTTAAGGACAAGAGGGTTGTAGCCGTATCGTGTTGCTTCGCTGAAAAGCACATCAACTTCGCCAGGCGTACCCAGGTCGCCATGCGTGTCGAAGATGTCGATCTCGACGTCGTCCGGCATTGCCATACAAAACCGCTTAATCCAATGCGTCTTGCCTGCGCCCGTGGTGCCGGCGACACCAACGTGTGGATTGGAGAGAGCAGTTTCGTCCCAGATCACCGGCACGTCTTGGTGCGAGCGCGACTGCGCCCAAAAGTCGGTGCCAATTCTAATCTTCGCTGTCATATACAAAGTTCTCGGCAGTAAGTTCCGGTGGCTCGTCATCGGACCCGTCAATCGGTGACTCGATCGCAACGTGGTAGTAAGGTTTGCGCCCCTCGCCTTGCAACTCGCGCAGGCGACGGCGAGCGGCTTCGTACAGGACTACCGCGCGGTCATTGGCCGTCAGATGCTGATGAGTCAGCGAGTTGAGATGCTGCGTGGTTTCGACCAATGCATCGAGTATCGGATCATCGAGATCCGGGTAGAACGGTTTGCCGCGCACAAGCGCACTTGCAATTTCGCGTTCGGCCTGGCGATTTGCGCGTGCCGCATTCTCATGAGCGCGGAGACTTTCCGGCAGGTTGCGATAGTCCGGGGCCTTGACCTGCAAAAAGCGGTTGATGCGCGCCTTCACCACCTTACTACTGCGAAACTTTTCAGGGATGTAGAACGACGCCGTTCGAACAACCGAGTCCTTGAAGATCATCAACCCCTGTCCCGAATCGAGGCCCTTTAACTCCAGCACATCGACCCGATCGCGCCACTCGATCCGAGTGCTTGATTGCGTCGACCATGTAGTACCAATAAGAGATGAACTAGAGTCATGGCCGCCCACGACGCTGACCGCCGCCTGGCCGCCCGCTTTACGGAAAAGCTCAAATGTTTCGTCAGGGTCTTCAAGCGCTAGGCAATACTTGAATTTTGTATTCGCAATGAGCGTCGCGACCTCTTGGGCTCCTTCGCTTCGCTTGAGACCTTGAACATCCTGAAACGATGCAATCATGAAAACGTTCAATTGGCGCGCCTGCGCATACATGACCGCCATGCTGCCCACAGGAAACCAGAAGGACAGCTCATCGCTCACCACCGGGGTAGGGAAGGGGGTGTTCGTCGCCTTGACATCCATTACCTCGGACTTTGTACCTTCCAGCATGTAGCCGAGATTCTTGGCCATGCTAAGCCGCACACAAGACATCAAGAGTTTGCCGAGTCCGGCGGCTTCTTCCTCGCTCTTCTCCATCGAAGGGATTAACCCAACCAGGATCCGGTTGTTCAAAAGAACATCGTTCATGTCGACCTCACTGAAGAGGTCGCCAAAGATGTAGGAGTAGCTATCGACCATCATCGACAGAATGCGCGAGAACTGTCCGGTCAGGTAACCGTGTTGGTTTCGCACCTCTACCGACCACTGCTCAGGATGCTCGGCCTGGCTCGGCACGAAACCAGGCAATCCCGTTTCGAAGTAGGCCTTTATCGGCAGCCAGGCCAGCTCCGGCAATTTCCCTTCGCGGCCCTCGATGTAGAGCTTAACAAGATTGTCCAACGCCAAATAATCGCGAATTGTCGGAAGTGCCGTGTTTCCCTCGCCTAGCGCACGCTTATAGCAAAGCACCCGGATCACGGCATCGAGCATGTTAAGGGCTTTTGCTTGCCACTGCGCCGCATCGCCGGAGGCTTTCTGAAGCAAAGACGCAAACATCTGTAGAAGAAACGACGCTTCGCCTTCTGCGAAGGGCTGCATTGAATTTGACTGGAACGGCTTGTAGACCTTTGGACGATGCCCAGTTCGCTGCGCAATGACTTCGAAGGGATCCGTTCCGCCTGTCAGGAAGGACAGAAAGAGCACATCGTTTTCACGCAGAAAGAAGCGCGCCATACACCAAATCTCGTACGCGAGATCCGTGACGGCTTTGCCGTCAATCATGACTGCACCCGAGCCCCAACAAAGCGCGTTCCAGATAATACCGAGGATCGTCTGCGTCTTGCCGGAACCAGTGGTACCTGCCAGCGACATGTGCGTTCGAATGTCGGAGTTAGTCGCCCAAAGCTCCATGCCGTGTAGCCATCGATCCAGGCTGCGTTGGTAGCCGAAATAGAGGATGCCGGCGGCCGGCCTCGGTATGCGGAGTGTTTGCCTGCTCTTGTAGAGACCGAAAAACTTCGGCGTCTCCACCTCCCGTTCTTCGATGTCAGATCGATCGACCCCACCGACATCTTTCGGTATGCGCAGAGGAAGGCGGAACCGAAGGTCGACCAGCCCAACCCAAAGCAACAAGTCCACGATCAGCCAGCATGGCCATAGTGCCGTGGTGAAAGCCTGTGCCACGGCAATGCACAGCAGCGCCTTATAGAAGTTCGTCGGTTGGTAGAGCCAGTAATGAAACCGCTCGAAATAGGAGCGAACGTCACGGACAAGCGCCGCCCTTTTCAACTCGTGATGCGCGACTGTGTTCATGTCGTTTTCCTAAACCTCGATCCCGAGACGACGATGCAGCGATACGCGCAGCGCCTGGGCGAACAAGGGGCAGTTCTCACACAGCGCGAGCCACTCTCGCGCCGCAAGCGCTGACGCAACCATAGCTTCAGGGGAAAGCTCATCCGCGCGTCCCCCTAAATTTTCGATCAGGAAATCGCTCAGGCGTTGACTTCCGTCGAGTAGCGCGTGCCACGACGAAACACCGTTGCTCCGGATGAATTCGTCAGGGTCCTGGCCAGCGGGAAGGCCTACCAGGCGAATCTCCTGGCCGTCCCGTGCATGCTTGAGGAGGACCTTGGCGGTTCGCAGCGTGGCGGCCTTTCCGGCCATGTCGCCATCCAAACAGAGGTAGAGGACATCGACGTCACGCAAAAGACGCACCGCTTGCTCCGTCGATAGCGCTGTGCCCATGGCGGCTACCGCCCGGCCCTCGCCGGCTTGGTGCAACCCCATGACGTCAAAGTACCCTTCAACCAGCACTACCGACCTGCGTTTGATGATCTCTGTGCGGGCCAGATCGAGCCCAAACAGCTCCCGCGATTTGTGGAACACAGGGGTCTCAGGAGAATTGAGGTATTTCGGCCCAGCGCCGACGCCGTCGATGAGTCGTCCACTGAAACCCACCACCATGCCGCGCTCATTGCGCAACGCAACGGTGACCCTGTGCCGCAGTAGCTCAACCTCACGCGAAGGCTCTGGTGCGCTCACGATCCCCGCGGTAACGAGCAAGCTAGGATCTCTGACTCGTTTGGCAAGAACGTTGCGAATCCCCGATCTAACATATCCGACTCCGAAAGCCTTGGCAGTTTCTGCGGAAATGCCCCGGTCCGAGAGATAGGCCTGAGCATCGGCATGTTGCGCAAGGCCATAGGCGTAGAGCGAGGCGGCCTGCTGCAAAACGGTATACAAGCCGTTTCTTAGCTTCGCACTTTCGCGGTCAACCGCTGTTGGTCGCTCTTGTTCGGGAATGGCCATGCCGACGGACTTGGCGAGTTTCGTCAACGCGTCCCAGAACGTCATGCCCTTTTGCTTCATCAGCCAGGTGATAGCGTCGCCTGATGCTCCGCACCCGCGACACACAAACGTACGTCGTGCCGGGTCCACCGAGAAGCTTGGCGTTCGCTCGTTGTGGAAGGGACAGATCCCGTAATACGCCTTGCCAGCTTTTCGCAAGTCAACGTCTTGCGCAACGATCGCAACGATGTCAGCAAGGCTCTTCACCTCGTCGATGAATCCCTCAGGCAGCCGTGCTCGGGTGTCCATGCTTCAAGACTCCGAGCCGAGCCACTGCGAGACCGCAGCAGCGGAGTGCTCAACGCTATCGGGTAGCTTGTGCCCTTTGGAATCGAATAGTGATGGCGTGGCACGCAACCCAATCACTTGATAGATCAAGTCGTTGGCTTCAGCCGCCTTTTGGCAATCGGGGGTGTAATTCGGCTGGGGGCTAGGACCTTTAAACAGCATCGCTCCCGTCATGGCTGCCGACCAAGCCGCTTCACGCTTCTCATTCGGCGCGCACAAGACTTGCGCGTCAAGCTGAGCCGAGGATTCACCGCCAATTGCACTGACAGGAATGACATAGACCGGGCGGGATTTTGCCAAGGTGGCCAACTCCGGCGCGAACGCCTGGCAGTATGAACACTGTGGGTCTTCGAACACATATACCGGATCACCGCGCTTCGCGTCGCCGATGCGAACCGCGTAGTGGCCAGAGGCGACGCCCTGCTTGAGCGCGGCGGCGATTTTTTCGGGCGCCGGTGTCGGATGTTCTGTATTAAGGGCGGGCGCAGTGCGAACGGTCGAAGAACCAAAGCCCGAAGGCTGCGGCAGAGCAGCTACGCCAAATTGGGTCGATTCATGCCTATTCGCAAAGTTCGCTGATACACCTGCGACGAGTAGAAGCATGCCCAGTGGTAAAGCGACGTACTTGCCAACCGCGCGTCCGATCGATCCCGCCTGATTGCGAACCGATCGTCGTCGAAGCGCTTCATGGATCCGTTCCAACGCTCTCCACGCTTGGCTTTCCACTACGAAAGTTTCGACGACGAGATTTCCACGTTGTTCACCGTGAGCCCGCGCCTTGACGGTCATTCCCTCGACAAAAAATGTAACGCCGACGTCAAGGTTAAACACCGAGGCGCGATGGGAAACCCCAGAGGCCTCAAAGCTGATGTAAAACAGGTTGCCGTCAAATTTCAAAGTGTCTTGAGTATTCATACATCCTTACCTTTGGCAGAGGGGGCGACGAGTCCAACCTTTTCGAGGTAGCTGTTTAGGGCGTCGACGGCGTCGTCGAGATGCGGCTGCGTAAGCTGGAGACCGAGCGTTCTTGCGAACGCCTCCCATCGGGTTTGGGTGAACACAGCGAGCGATTCCACGAATGGAACTTTCCTCCCGCTGGTGTTGAGCGCCACGTACAAGCCACGATCCATGGGCATAAGCCAAATGAAGTGGGAGGATGGCACCTTTCCTTTTTGAATTGCTTCCTGGTGCATGGCATGCAGCAGTGTTCGGCTATAGCCATGGGCAGCTAACCACTCCTTAGCATCGGGATGCGCCGCATACTTCTCAAAGTAGGGTTCTGCAAGCGCTAAGTCGGGGAAGCCCTTGCGTCCTTGCCATGTTCCGGTGTGGCAGGAGAAATTGAGCTTGTCCAGCAGCTGCTGCGCGGCAGAAATATCTTCACCGTTGGATAAGAGCCGCGCGCCGAATACAGCAAACAGCGCTCGTTCGTGGGGCTCAAGGTCATAGGGCGTGGATATTCGCCGCCCCAATTCGGAAATTAGCAGCGCCTTTGTACGTCCGCGATCGAGTCGTTGATTGACGACCAGGTGGTGTCGTAACGCCCATTCTTCGGGTGTATCAAACGAGCGGAATTCCGGCGGATCGTTTTCAAGCAGGTTCGGGTAGTAGAGCGTTGGAATGATCGCAGGCGCATGTCGAGCCATGATCCACCGCAGCACGTCCGGGCTAATAGCGCGCCGAACATGGTTGCTCGGATGCTTTCGCATACTCAGGCCGAGTAGCAAAAGCAGGCCCAGCATGACCGGAAGAAATACAAGGCCGCCCCGGTCTAGGATTGCCCACAGCTGAGATGGCGATACTTCAGGGGCGTACGACGCTGCGTTGGCGAGCGCACTTCGGAGCCTGGTCAGCCACGGGGGCGACCATATCCAAGCCAAACCGCCCAAAATGTGCCAGTCCAGCCAGGTTGACCAGTACACCAAGTCGGAGTGAAACGCCCACCACAGCAACCATCCTCCGACGAAGAGGATGAAGAGGGCCATAAGCCCTAAATAGGCTAAATCCGTCTGACCTTTAGAGTTGTATGTCTCTGCCATTTGGCACGTCGCCATCATCAGTTGGAGGGGGATCTTGCAATCCGCAAAACGTTCGTAGAATATACATCATACGGACGGGCGTCATACTGCTGGCACGGAACTCCAGTGACATGCCCCCAAGCGCACGCGACCTCTCCAAACCGGTGCTGTGTCGCCCGTCCGTGATGGTTTCTTTTGTTCGGGGCTTTACCGCTAAGAATCGTTAACCGCTGTACGGTGTATGTGTTCCCCTGCACGGTGCCCGTGGCATCGGTTGACGTAAGCAATCAACGCTGCGGCGGTAAGCCCCCATTTTTTGGGGGCACTGGCGTTTTATGAAGGCGAGGCACTCGGTAAGGCCTATCTTCTCCACAGTCCTGGTCGGGCTGGTGGTCATCTTGCTTACGACGGCTGCTGCACAGGCCTACGTCATCCATCGGCTGCGCGCACTCGGCGCCGTTGAACCCAACGAGATACAGCATTCACTCGCCGGGCTGTCCTATGATTTCAATGGGTCGTCCGCCCTCCGCGGTTCCGAATACTTCTTGACCATGGCCGTTCAGGGCGGGCGGTCGTTCACGATCCCGGTACGGTTCACGCAAGGCGGACAGCCCGTCGCAGTCCCCCAGACCGACGCCGCCATTTTTGCCAAAGAGTGGGTCAAAGCACGCGCCATCGGTATAGCTCAAGCGTATTCGCGGATGGACGCGGATGGCCGGCCCTATCTTCCAATCGCGGTCGAGCATCCAGGTACACCATGAAGAGCGACGCGCGTGAGGCACTTCCCATATACGTGGTCACGGACGCTGCAGGCCGCCAACTGCACGTCGTACTCAGTGTGAGCACCTTTCGAGTAGACGGCGACGACAAGCTCGAGACACTGCTTCCTGTTGTCGAAAGCACCCTCAATCTGGCGCAGCAGCTCTCGGGCGCAGACATGTTGGTCAGTTTCTACCTTCATACCGCGCCTGCCGATGTCGTGGTCCGGCGTATCCGCAACGTCGTGAAGCGCACCTTCGAAGCAGACAAAACGGCGCTATGGATTCGCGCCGACGCCGAGCACTACATCAAAGCGGTCGTTAACGTTATTCAGGTCGACTATCCACACATGGTCGAAATCACTGCCACCATCCAGGAGGCCGCAGCGTGACCATCGCAATGATTGGTGGTGCACAGGCGTTTATGGTGTCGACGCACGGCGGCCGACGAGAGCCGATCATTGTGACCGTATACGACAAAGCGAAAGGCGAGGGCGCCCCAAGCGCGCTCGTTCCTGAGCGCGCCATAACTACGCTTGAATACGTCATGCGCGCGACCGGGTATCCAGACCTGATGAGCTTCCTGGTCATGGAACCCTACATAGAATTCATGGATGCGCGCGTCGACTTCGTTTTGAACTCTCTTTTCGAGCAAGACCACCACATCTTGCTCATTCGCTGCGACTCAACACACACCGCTCAGGCTTTCATCCTTTCCGCGCGGAAAAGCTATCAGCTGCAGCCGATGAGCAGAACCCGACCGGGCGCAACGTCCAAGTCGCCGTCCCTCGTCCAACGCCAATAGGCAACTCACCAGGAGGATGCGCCCCATGGCAAATAGCAATCTATTCGAGGACTTGAACGAAGACCAGCGCCGGGAAATCGCGCGGGCAATACAAGTTGCCGAGCGGCTTGCGGTGGAGAACGCTCACGTGCAGCAGCTGGTTGACGAAGCGGTGACGCAAGGCCAAAGCGAAGCGCTCCAAGCCATCGATCGGGAAACCAGCGCTTACGCAGCGATTGACAAAGATCAGCTGATGCTTACGTTAGCAAGCAAATACACCCTGGTCAGCAGCTATGCGGAGTACGGTGGAGTCGCTTCACGCGATCCGGAGGCATCGAGTGCCCTACGGAGGTATATCGAACTGGTGGAGGATGCGACGGGCGGCCAGCCACTCGCGATGGAAGCATTAAGAGAAGCGCGTTCTGCGCTGCAGCCTGAACTTACATTGCTTCATCAAAATGCGGCGTCGAGCCCTGCGCTCGGAGACATGCTGCGGGAAGCCTACGCCCAAGAAGGCCTCGAAAGGCGGCGCCGCAATGGGGACAAGCGGGACCCCGTTATGAACCTCGTTGAGCTGGAAGCGATCGCCGCGAAGCTCCATGAGGTGCTAGCCGGAAGGTCCGCACCACTCAGCGCATCGGAGCGGCACGCATACGCGCAATTCGCCATTTCCTCACAGCGGTCCGGCGACAACCAGGCTTTGTCAAAGCACAATTTCTTGGCGCGTGACATCGCAAGCACGCTTGCCAACATTGATGCCGCTGACAGTGAGAACCCGTTTTTGGGCACAGGCCTGGAACGGACGTACTCCCACGCGCAACGGTTGCGCGCGTACATCCAGGATCGCATCAGTCCCGCGCCAACCTTGCAGGATCTTCTGAACGAACGCGCGGTGCTGATCGCGAGCGTGGAAAGTGCCGCCACCGACATGCATAAAGCGCAGAACGATGAGCTGGAGCTATTTGCGACGCAGGCTAAGGTCGGCAACGCAACTGTAGACCACCAGGACGCGGTATTGCGGGTCAACGGCGCGGTTCGAACGTTCAGCGATGCACTGCGCGTACTTCGTGAGTTTCGGCACCGACCAACCGTAGACGCCAATCTCGTGAAAGTTTTCCAAGAAGTCGAGGCGTTGGAGCTGGTGGTCAATAAGACCGAACAAGGCATCCGCGATTTGCAAAGGGCCGGCGTCGAGCCGGCGGCAGACGATTGGGCGGACCTCAGAAATGTCCAACTCTCGTTAAAGGCATTCCTCCAGGCTAATAACGCAACATTGCCGGTTCGTAGCGCCTCAATTCCAACGAGCCAACGGCAGGAGAGTACCGATGAAAGCAAACCTGTCATCCGCAGCCAAGCCCCCCGTCAATAACCTACTTCGCTGGGACTCGAATATGTCCACCCAAAACCCAACCTTCGTCGACCTGAACGCTGACGTCGATTACGAGCGCGCAGTCGCGGCGCTCAAACAACGCGCTTCGGCGCTATATGGCGTGTATCGGGAAGCAAAAGCTGATCCGACGCAAACCGAAGAAAAGCGGCGCAGCCTGCTTGAGGCTTATGGCGAGGCTATCGAGGCAACGAAAACGCTGCGGCGCGACGACCTCGCCGGCATCTACGCTGTACTTCGCGCCGCCGCTTGAAACGGCGGCCGGCAAGAGGGCCTGAGCGTACAGCGATCCAGTTGATCCTGGACAACCTCACCTTGCCGGGCTTTGAATACGGCCCACTCCCTGCACCCTCGCTTCCGTTTGCCGAAACCACACCGGTTAGGCCCGAGTCACCCGGTGGTGACATTTCGAATGGCAACTGTACCGTGCCGCGGCAGCCCTAAGGATGGGATGCCTGCGCCGCTTGTAGTTGCCGAATCTACGAATGCGTCCAAACGGCGACAAGGGAGTATCAACCATGCAAAATTTCGAGCTCAACCTGAGCGAGTACGAAGACTTGCCCTCGGCCATTGCCCTTGGGCATGCGACCACGATCAAGGATCTGGCCAATGCCATCGCGTCGAGCGACTACGGCATCAATATGCCAAACATCTACGTGGTGCCAACTGCAGAGGGCTTGCCGATAACGTTGAAGACGGACTTGAATGGAGGCCGTCCCGATCATGCATATCGCTCGGCATCCAGCTTCTACGATGGCCGGAGCGTGTGGATCGTCGCTGACAAATTTCCAGTCAACACACGGGGCTTCGATCAGCTGCGCCGGACGATTGCACATGAAGTCGTAGGCCGATTTGGGATGGAGCACATTGTCAAGCAAGAACTTGGCCAGGATGGTTGGGACCAAATTCGAGACGGGCTGCTGCACCTCGAGCGAACCGGCACCGGTTCGGAAGGTGTCCAGGCGATCATGATGGACATTCGCCGATCATATCCGGAGGCAACCGACGACGTATTTGCCCGTGAAGCGTTGGCCGTGATGGCCGAAAAGGGCATACGGAACGGCTTGATTGATCGGGTCATCGCCGCGACTCGATCATTCATTCGTCGACTGATCCCGTCGCTTCCACTACACGAGCGTGAAATTCGCAACCTCGTCGCGGCATCTGCTGGGCACACGCGCCGGCTGAATACCATGGCGCCTCCATCTGCCGCAACGGTTGTCAACTTCGACGAAAGGGACAACGATTTGTTCGTCCAGGCACCGAACGACGGCACGCAGCGCCCTGTCGAAGATGCCGTCTGGCGCCTAAGCTTTGAGGACAGGGCGGCGCGCCTCGCCGCCACCGCCATTGAGAGGCTTGCATCGGATCCGTATGACGCGGCGTTGGCCGCCTACGAAGCAGGACGCTTCGGTGTCGCCATGCCCGACGCGCTGTCGCCCTATCCGCAACTTGTCGAGGAGTACGAGGCGGGCGACCGGGACGCGAAGGCTGACGCGATCGCGCTTGAGCAAGCGCTAGGCGTCCTCCCCGGGTTCGATCCAACGTCCGAGGACGTTGACTTTGAGCCTGAGGACCACGGGGATGAGGCTGCCTTTACTACGGTAGCGGTGGGCGGGCAGCGCGACTTCGTACCGAACGACAGCCATCGTGAGGTCTTGATGGACGCAATGACACGGGGAGCATCGCTGCGGCCGCGTATACCCGATGAGCTCTGGGAAGAGGTGCGCGAGGGCTGGGTGCGACAGCTCGTTGTCAGAGGCAACGACCCTATGCTGACGAGTGCTGTGCGAGAAGCTGTCGTGTGGGGAGCCACTGTCGGGGTGGACGTCCCTGGTTACCAGTGGGATCAAGCCCGTGAGGCTGTGTTAACCAGGCTCATGCACGGCCTCACGCAGGAGCCGAGCCTCGGAACGCGGCCTGACGCTGATAGGCACAGCACGTTCGACAATGCGTCGCAGGTCGTTCCCTCCGCCGACATTCTGCTTGACGCTGCGGATTGGGCGAATGCCAACCATCCCGTTGTTCCAGCACATATCTGGGACGCGATGCGCGAAAACCGCGTCCAGCAAGCCGTCGTGGACGCGCGAGACAACGCACTCCGTATACCGGTCAGAGAGATCATTTCTTGGGCGGTGAATGAGGGCCGCCTAATTCCGAAGGATGAATGGCACAAGGCGTGCGCACTACAAGTTGAAGGCTTGCTGCGAAACCTCATGGTCGATTCGGTTAAGGAGCCGGGACCGGTGTTCGACATTGACGATGAGTTGAGAACCGGCTTGCGCCAAACGATCGACCGCCCAGAAGCTACCTTTTCGATTGCGGAATCCAATCGCCATTATCGCGGGCCGGTTGGCGGCTTCGTTTTGCATCGAAGCTACCTTCTTCAAGAGGACCTGGAAGCGGCCGGCGACCACTTTATCCTCCACCCGATCGAGCGCTTACCGCCTGAGCACGAACGCCTATGGGCTAGCCATGAACCAGGCGAACAACTACGACTCAGCGGGCAAAACCGAACGATAAGCTACGACGACGTCGGCGATCGCGCCGTCATAACGCGTCTTTCAGACGACGATGCTCTCGACATTTATATTGATGCAGTTGCAGCGCGCATTGCTTCTTGGAACGGAGGCACCGTTACCGACTTGCCGTACGACCTCTTCGAAAATTTCCCGGAATTGTTTGACTCCGACCGTTTGCGCGCGACGGTGCCTGCCACCTATCAAGGAAAGATCAGCGGAAGCGACGTTCAAACGGATGAGTTGAATTCACTCGCCGTAGAACGCGATTACATGGAAATATTCGCCATCGATCACCAAGGTCAAGCGCTCGTTCGGTTTGCTAAACACTATAGCTATGAAGATGTGACAGCAGAGCGATATGAAGTGCTAGGCCGAGCAGAAGCGCTGCGACGAGCCGACAGCTTGCGCGCCATGCGCCTCGCCGATGAGCTGGTGGATCCCGCGGAGGCTGAGCTCACGTTGGCTGGTTGCCGCATCGAATTCACCCGGAACGATGGAGTGATCGCAATCTACGACCTTTACCGAGGCGGTCTCTCCAATGGCGAAGTGCTTTGCGAATGGGGCGACTTCGGCCAGAGCGACAGTGAGATCCTCGTCGAAGGCTATCAGTTGGCTCGCGAGAATGATCAACGCCTCGCTTCGCTTGAGCGTCTGGCAGCTGAAAAAGCTACTCGGAAGCGGGCGTTGAGCCCGCCATCTAGGCGGGAGGTAATCGAGTTACCTGATCAACCTCAGTGGAGTGATGACGACGGTCGCTCGGAGTACGAGCAATGGCGGTCGGAGATCGAAGCTTCTGTCGTCAACTGGGACGGTGATGATATCAGCGCGCTTCCTCTGCAGGGGCTCACGTACCTAAACCAGCTGCTGCGCTCCAGTTCGTTGATCGAAACTGTGCCTGTGGAGTATCGAGATGGCATCACCGGGCCCAGGGAATATCAATCCGACACCAACTCGCTTGATTTCCATTCCGACAAATTCGAGATATTTGCCGTCGACCGCGCCGGCAACGCGTTCGTGCGGCGGACCGAGGTTTGGCACTACGAGGACGCGGACGCAGAGCGCTACTACGTCATGCGTGCCGACGACGCGTTCGCCGCATTTGAACTGCTGAAACGCCACGCAGCCATTGATTCCACCAAGGACACCGATGCGATGAACGAACACCCCAAGATTGCGACACAGGCGCAGCGTGATCAGGCCGAAAGGGAGCTGCTGCAGACCATTGCCGAAGACTACGTTCTGGCTCAGGTGCGAACGACCGAATCCCGAGACAGGCCGGTGGCCATTCTTATTGCCGCACAACCTGGCGCCGGTACGCCGTCGCTGGTGAGCCAGCTTCAGGACGACTTCCGCCATGGCGGGGGTTTCGTTGCTGTTGATAGTGACATCCTGAGTGCGCATTTGCCCGATGCAGACACGGCCGCAGGCATGCGGCAGTCTGAACCGCGAAATCGTCTGGCCGACGCGCTCATGCAGGCTGTCACAACGGAAGCCGTCCGGATGCGCAGGAACGTTGTCATTGAGGCGCCAAGCGTCGATCCGGAAAAGGCGGTGGACCTGGCAAAGCAGCTCCGGAAAGCCGGCTATGCGGTCGAAGTACATGCGTTGGCGGTAAACGACCAGATCAGCTTTGAACGCGCTACCGCTCAGTTTGAGCGCGACCGTCTCTACAATGCTGCTACCAAGGCAGTGTCGCATGACTATCACGATAAATCGTTCTACGGTACTTCGACCGTGCTTAGGCGCTTGGAATACGCAGGCGCGGTCGACCGCATGGTTATCTATAATCGCCTTCAAGACGTCATCTACGACAAGCCCCCGGTTGCCGGAACTGCGACGGCTGTGCTTCATCTCGAAAAAGCGCGCGCCCAGTTGACCACCTTCGAGCGCACGTCGCTTGCAAGTCATTGGGACGACTTGACCCAGAAATTATTCGGCCATCAATTGGAGGTCAAGCAGCGCGCGCAAATCCAGCACGCCGTCGCACGTGCGCACTACACATTAAGGCGCTCAAGCGAAGCTTCGTCGCACTTCGACTTGCAGAATCCCTCTCGGCGCGAAGAAAGTCGCGCCCTTGCGGAAAAGTACGCTCAGCGGCTCTCCACAGCGTTCCTTGAGGCCAATAGGTCTAACGCGCAAAAATTTCCTGAATTGAGCCAGGCCTTCGCCGCCCGCGATCAACTTATTGCCATGGGGAGGGCTCCGGAAGAAGTAGCGAAACAGCTTGCCGGCATGCTTGCGCAAGGCCAGCTTCCAAAAGTGGCTCAAGGAAATCCTCTCGAGCTGGAGTGGGAACGGCTAAAGCGGAATTTGAAGGACGTCGCCGACAGCATCAAGATTGTCGAAGCATCGGGCATGGCGCTCGACTTGCGTGATCGCCAGGAGCTGCTCGATGCACAGCGCGAGCTCAACGACTTTGTCACCAGGCACAGCGAGGTTCTTTCGAAGTCTGTCCGCCAAGAACCGCCGGCACCTCTGCCTGCAGCACCTCAAGTTGCCTCACGGCAAACTGTTAAACCGGGCTAATGCCCGGCGGAAGTGCAAAGTCCAACAAGGCAGCGCGAAAGTGCTGCCTTTTCCTTTATGCATTGCGCTTTGCTACCGCGGCGGAGACTGCTCTGTCACCAATTCGGATGACGAGCCCTGCTGCGCCGAATAGCTGCGACAGTGCAGGCGATGCCTTTCGGCGGATGGACAGGGCATCCTGAGGCGCGCTGCGCGCTTCCACGATGCTCCTGCGGCGATACCGCCGGCCGCGCCGCTGCGCGACACGACCGCCTAACGCCGCGCGTGTGCGCGCCCACCGGGGACCAGGCCTCTCCTGGCCTTCTCCCCCACCGACCCGGCTCCGCCAAGTCGGCGGCTCCCCCTCACGCTACGCAGCCGGCTTCCCGGCTCAAGGACCGCTCCAGCTCCCGTGTCCTCGCCTTCGGGTGCGGGCCGCGCCAGAGCTTCCGTCTGCGCCCTACGGGCGCTCCTTGACCCCGCCGCCCGCTCCGCTCCCTTGGCTTCCGTCCCGGAACCGATCGCGCCTTACCGGCGCTTTCGCTTCCGGCACTTCCGCACCTGAATCGGCTTCAAAAGCCTGTTGCGAAATCGAGCTTGCGTTGGCATGGCCGCCGGAAGCCACTAGACTGGATTGGCGGACGCCATTGGGGAATCGCGATGTATCAGCTGCCCGAATTTGAGCGGGATTTCATCTATACCGACATCAACGCCGGTCTGGATTATGAGCGCGCGGTTGCGCGCTTGAACGAAAGGGTAGGGCGCGCGTTCTCTCGATACTTGAGCGCGAAACAGCGCCTCGAGACAGACGCGCATGAGCTTGCTCGGCTCAATGACGCGTATCTGGACGCATTAGCTGAGAAACAGAAACTTTCTCCGCACGACGCGGTAAGGATCCGGGAGATCCTTACCTGACGGAACGCCGGTCCATGGCTGGCCGGTGTCTGCAAAGTGGGTCCAGAGCATTCAAGACGCACGGGCCAGTGGTGGTGGTGTAAGGCCCGCGTGCGCGCGCGATCGATACTGAAATGTCAGCACGCAAATGTACCCCTCTGGTCCTGCTCCGCGTATGGGTGAATTGAGCACGCGGGCGCCTTGCACGCCGAGCCGGTCAGCCCATTCTGGCAGCAGGTCTATGGCCAACGGCGGGTCGGTCTCCAAGTTAACTTCCGCGGCAACACCGCAAAACGACTTCATCAGCGCGCGCACAAGCCGGGTTCCAGCCGAATAGCTTTCGATCGGTCCAGGAACAAATTTTTGGCTGCCGTTGCCAGTATGGAGTTTGTAACGAATGCCCACTTCGTTGGCTGGACGATACGCGGTGAATCGTACGTCCTCTGCCGCCACCAACACGGCCTGCTGTAGTAACTGAAAGACGTCCAGAATATCTTGCTCGTGTTGAGCGTGATTCATTTCGAAGGGCCTCTAAGCAAAACGCAGTGTCGCATGCGACACCATGTTAGAAGATTGGAACGCCGCGGCGGCCCCCAAGCATCCGCGGTTTACCGTTGCTATATCAGTCATCAACTAGAAGCGAAGCGAAGCCAAATTCTGATTCCAGAAGTATCGCAAACTCCTCGGGGATGACGAAGCGCGCATCTCCAAGTCGCGCGCAGGGACGTACGTGCAGACCATCTCGAATGATGGCGCAGCGCTTCAACGTAGCGTCGATCGTAAAAGCGCTATACCCATCGCTCATCTCTCGGTCCAGCCATGCGTGAATCGTCTCTTCGTCCAATGACGGGCCGCGCATAACATGGAGACAAAACGTGTCGGCGCCGAGGTGAATGGGGACGATCAGTTCGCGCCCACCAGCAGTAAGGCCGAAAAGTGGAATGATCTGCGCTAGGGCGGTATCAGGAACAGAATTCATTGCTGAGCAACTCCATGTATCCATTTGTGGTTCATGCACCCCAAAAAACATTTGTCGGCCAGTGTGAGCCATTCTGAAGCTCCGTTCAGGCATCACAAGAGCGACGCGCGACAAACCATTCTTCACGTTTTGCCGGAAGCTTGAAAATCTCAAGAGTCAGCGAAGGAAAGGGCGCATCAACCTCGCATGCAACGCCGGCGGAATCCGCTCCAAGATGACCCACGACGACGTCGACGCGATTCAACTTGCGAATACTGAGGTCCAGCCCCAGCACGAACGACGTGCTCGCCTTAGCCGTCACTCCAAGCCCGCAGACCTGCCTACCGTGCTTGGGAAGCTTTGCGATCTCGTCGCTCGTAAGATCCTGCCAACGATTACAGCGTTCCGCGCCCTTAGCCACCGGCTCGCGAAGCTCGCACTCGTCACCGAGTGTCAATCCAGCAGGAAGCGTGCCAGTACCGCGCCCCCCGGTCATAACCCGCCAGAGGGTCGCCCGGTGCATGCTGCCTCCCGCAACCATTGCGCCCATCCAGGGCCAACAGCGCTGCTGGGGAACCGTATTTCCGTCAGCCGCATCGTGCCGAGCAAATCCACTGACGGATAGCGTCAAATAAGTGTCGCCTTCGGCAGCCTTCCCAGAGACACCGGACCTACGTGTGCGATGGGCCACAGAGTGATCGTCCAGAGCAGTGCTGCACGCTGGCGAAAAGTGCATCAACCTAATTGCCGGAACGTACATCAAAGCTCCGGCGAAGAAAGCGAGCGATGGGCCGCGCCGGATCGACTGCGGACGTCTACGGCATGTACAGCCACGCGAAGCACGGCGAAGCGCTGCCAAAGCCTCGTGCCTTATCGCGCGCGCAGGTCCGCGACTAAACGCCCTCGACCAGCTTCGACTGCAGGCCCACTGCCGCATTGGCACATCCCCTATTGCAAAATGTCCGTATGATATACATGATACGAACATCAACGAGGCCGAAACAAGTACCTCGGGTGGCACTAGCCGAATGGTTGGGTTAGAGCGCTCGGCGGGAGTTGCCCTCACGGGCTGTCGGAACGACGGTTGCGCGAAGACCTTAGTCGCGTCGAAACGTACGGTGAGGTTCTGGTATGACAAAAAGTCGCGGGATATTGAGGTCTCGCCGTCCCTTTTCAGCGGAGGAAGACGCCTATCTCCGCGATCGGTACCCCGACGAGCCCGGGAAGAGCATCGCTGCAGCATTGGCGCGGCCGCTGCATGTCATATACGCACGTGCTAGGAAGCTAGGGCTACAGAAATCGCTGGCATTTCTTGCGAGTGACCTTAGCGGCCGGGTGCAACGAGGCAAGCAGGATCCCCGTCTGATGGCGACGCAGTTCAAAAAAGGCCAGGTGCCGGCGAACAAGGGAATGCGGCGACCAGGCTGGTCCGTAGGACGAATGGCTGCAACGCAGTTCAAAAAAGGCCGGCCCGCGCACGAAGCGCGCAATTACCTGCCGATCGGTACTGAGAAGGTTGATCGCAAGCGCGGGGTGCTCGTGCGAAAGATAACCGACGATCCGACAATCTTCCCCGTTGCACGATGGCGTCCAGTGCACGTGCTTGTCTGGGAATCTCACCATGGGCCGGTGCCTGACGGCCACATCGTCAATTCAAAGCTGGGCAAAAGACGTTCGTGTCGGAACACATAACTGTCGAACGCCTGGAACTGGTCACGCTCGCTGAAAACCTGCGCCGTAACAGCATCCACAGATTCCCAGAGGATTTAGTGCAGCTCATCCAACTGAAAGGCGCACTTGTGCGAAAAATCAACCGCAGAGAGAAGGATCGTGAAGCATGAAAAACAAGATGGTCGACGTGCGCACACACTTGGTTGCCTTGATGGAGCGCCTCGGCAATGAAAATCTCTCAGGAGAAAATCTGACGCAAACAATCGAAGCAGCTAAAGCATCTACTCTGGTCGCAGCGCAATACATTAGCGCCGTAAAGACAGAAATCGAGGCCATGCGGGTGTACGCCGACTTCGGCCGGGCGCCGGAGGCGGTTGGAATAGAAGACCAAGGACAGATAGGCACTACCGGTACGGGCGGTGCCCCGAGGCGATAGCAACGCGATGAGCGAAGAGGGCAAGTCGATGCCTGCCGCCGAAGAGGTTGCGCTTTATGCGAGCGATCGAGTCGGGTGGCTGAACTATGCCGCACCCAGGATCAAAGCCATCCTGGAGCACTCATCGGACGACGCATTGAGTGAAATTTGGTCGCGTATGAAGCGCGATACCCAAGTTGCTGTGTGGAAACTGCTTAGCGTAACGACCCAGCACAAACTACTGAAGCGGATTGCGACGCAATTAGGGTCGCTTCCCGACACGGAGGTAGAGGCGAAGTGGATGCATCTAAAGCATGACACCCAAGCGAAGGTTTGGCCCCTCTTAGATGCGGTCACGCAAAACAAATTGGCCGCCAAGGCGCCCGGTTCTCACACAACCGAAGGCGAGCCAAACGGGGAGACGCTTTGAAACGTTTCGTATCCAATGGAGTTGAAATGAGCACACCCTTACGGCTCAACATTAGCCAGCGTGCAGATGCGCTTTGTCTTGCGTTAAAGCAATTTCGCCGATTTGGCCTAGCCATCAATCTCGATCCCATGACATCCGAAGCGGACGAAAACGTACGTTTCCTTCAGTACCGCCGGCTCGCCTGTGCGATGCTTGGCATTGCCGATAACAGCGTGAATCTCTCGCTTGCCGATGTCACCGATCTTGCGCGGACCATTGCTGCGTATGCTGAGAAGCCCAACACCCACTCCCGCTGACATGCAAAGCCGCGGACATCATGGCTACAGCTCTTCAACACAATCATTGAGCAATCAAGGAGCAGACATGCTTATTCTCACTCGGAAGGTTGGCGAAACCATCAATATTGGCGATGACGTGACGGTGACTGTCCTCGGCGTCGACGGCAACCAGGTGCGCATAGGTATTAGAGCGCCGGCGGCGGTCGAGGTCCATCGCGAGGAGATTTATCAGCGCATCAGGCGTGAGCGAGGTTCGGTCCAAGCGGCGGCGCTGAAAACAGCGCGAGATGGCGGTCGCGGTTAGCCTTGCGGCGCGAGCGCCGCAAGCGTTGTAGCGGCCGCTCAGCAACGCAGATTGGACGGTAGTCAGTCCGTGTCGTCCAGGTATTCTTCAAGCCAATTCACTATGTCCCCCCTCGTAGCCTGCGTCGCCGTGGAGACAAGCAAGATTATGCGCGCAAGGTGGTCTTCATCGGCTACCAGGAATGCGCTCGGTACGCCAAGGACCTTCGCCAGTCGACCGATCGTATCGAGATCGGGTTCGTAAATTCCCAGCTCATACCGATTCATGCGCGGGCTAGCTGAGAACGGATCCATGCCAGCGCGGATCCCAAGCTCTTTTTGCGACAGCTTGGCGCGCTTCCGAGCCTCCTTTAAACGGCGCTGAAACACTTCTGAAAGCGTGGTGCGGCGCGCCATTCAACAAACCTTCGTAGGTCCGACAGGGCCTACGAGGCTCGCAACTTCGCCCTCCCTTTGCTGCTACGTTTTGCTTAGTTTAGTATGGGGAATTACAGCACGTTTCCTTTCATTTCGCTCACTTTTCAGCAGCTTGGCGCTCATGGAACGACATACCGGCCGTCCCCACATTCGACTAATGGATTCGCAGCCAGCGGCGGTGGGGCGCGCGACGGGCGGCCCAACGCGTAACCAGTTGGTTCTACCCCTGGTCCCCTCATCCCATGGACTCGTGCTCGTCATCGCACGGGGGCCATCCATCGATTTGGAGCGGATCCACGCATGGCTGCACATCCGCGCCGGAGCCACAGTAACGGGGTCCCTGATGGCGACCTTCGACGCAGACCTGGCTGATTGCGCAGTCATTTATGACCAGGACGAGCACCACCCAGTCCTAAAGCTCGGTCAGGCCAGTTTCCGTATCAGCAAGCACTCAGCCCACCAGGTGCGGTCTCGGTTTGCTTTCCGCAGCCAAAGGCTGAGGATCTGAGCGGTCATCAACCGAGCTTTCGGCGCTGAGCTAGCAGCAGCCCGGGAAGGAGTCGATACCACTTGCTTGATTTCTGTCCGCATAATATACATCATACGGACATGACGGCGGCGACGGCGCTGCACTCGGGGCAGGGATCCATGCGGAACTTATACCAACCAATCTTTCTGCTTGTAGGCATCTTCCTTCTCACGGGAGAAGCCGCGCGGGCTACTGGGGATGTAAATACCTCGTACGTCATCTCCAATCAGCAGCAACTCGGCATCACGCGTGCTTTCGATGACGGGCAAAACACGGTGATCGTTTTTGCCGACGTCGAATCACAAAAGCCCTTGCTTGTCGACAGAAGCGGTAAGTCGATCAGCGCAGAGCGGGTGGGTGACTACCTTGTCCTGCCCGGTTTGTTTGATGAAGTCCACATCCAGGTTGGCGCGCAACAAGGTGTCCTCAAGCTCGCGAATCTTCCTGGCAACGAATCGCTGACCACCGCGACGTCAAGCTCCAGCGCGGCACGCTCGGAAACACCGCCCCCGTCTTCGGCCGCGGCTGTGTCGGAGTCGTCGGCTTATAAGCCTGGGAGCGCCGTGTACCCAATCCCGTTCGCGAAGGGGGCCCCGCCTAAGACGATCGGTGAAACCTCCGGCACCTCTATTCTGGCCGGCACGCGCAAGGATTCCGCGACGGCACAGCCGGCAAGCACAGCATCTTCAGGCGGCCCGTCCGCCGTACATCCTTCCCTTAGACCCGTAGTGCCGAGCTCTCCTTGGAAGCTTAAGCAGGGTTATCCAATTGGCGAGCAGCTCAAGGCATGGGGTCAACAGGCCCACTGGGATGTGGTGTGGAACTACCCGACCGACATCGTAGCGCCGGCCGATTACACCGCGCCGTCAAGCGATTTCGAAGCCGCCGCTGAGGACGTCATCAACACGCTTGCCGCCAACGGTGCGCTCATTCATTACCGGGCGTTCTTGGGTAACAACACCTTCCTCGTATTCGGCACCGGTGCCGCGACGCCATGAGCGGGAAAATCAATATGGACGCATATACGAACACGAACCGCCTCACGGCGCTGCGCCGCTCAATGGCGGTCTTCTTAACGGCCGCAACGCTCACGCTGCTGACAGGTTGCGCCGAAATTCAACATGAGGATAACTCTGTCGACCAGGCCGCACAGTTCGTCGAGAACGCGCAGGCAAAGGCGCAACAACCGCAGCCCGTCGGGACTCGAACGAAGGACTCATGGCTACTAGGCGAAACCGTAGAGGTGCAGCCTGAAGTTTCACCCATCCTTTTGCGGAAAATCGCTTGGCATCCGACGCACAAAGTATCCCTTGCGGAGTTGGCGGGATACGTTACCGACAAGGTGGGGTTGCCGGTGGATGTATCAGAGGTGATGCGCATTGGTGGCGGGACCACTCAAGACCAACTGATTGCGCCCCCAGCACAAGGAGCACTCGGCGCGACGATTACACCGCCCCCCGGCATTGCCGGCAGCAGTGCCGGTTCGACAGGAAAGGTTTATGCGGCGCTACCGCCGATTCAGGTCGACTTCGACGGCAACGTCAAAGGCTTACTGGACTATGCAAAGAATGAAGAGGGAATTTACTACACCCTCGACAACGGTACCGTCCGCTTCTTCCGCACTCTCAGCAAGACGTTCTACATCCCTGCACTGAACCGCAAAACTGTCGGAACGAACGCCGTTCAAGCGCAATCGAGTTCAAACACGTCAGGTGGCACTTCCGGCGGGACCGCTTCTGCCGGGACCGCCGTTGGAGGCGGAAATGGCAGCTCGACTGGCGGCCTGAACGCCACCGACACTGACGATGTAGATTTCTGGAAAAACATCGAACAGACCGTGAAAACGGTCGCGGGCGGCGACGCCCTGGTGGCAACCAATCCGTCCTACATGAGTGTCACGGTCACTGGCTCTCCTTCGCAGGTCAGGAACGTCGAAGTGTGGGCGAAGGGCATGTCCGATCACTTCAGCCAACAAATTCTCATAACGTTGCAGACCTATTTGGTCACGTTATCGAGCGAACACAATTACAACTGGAGCCCCGACACCCTCTATAACAAGATGTCGTCCGTCTATGGTCTGTCGCTTACCCCTGCAGGCGCTCCGGCAGTTACGGGGAGTTTGTCGCCAGCCATCATTACCGCTACCGGTGGCACGGGTACAAAATTTAATGGATCGCAGGTTGCGTTCAGTGCTCTTTCCACTCTAGGCCGAGTGAAAGAGGGCATTACCCAGTCGGTGATTACGCTCAATGGTCAGCCCGCCATTATTCAAGTAGGCAATCAGAAAACGTATGTTGCCTCCAATGGATCGACGCTAGCAGCAAACGTGGGTACGTCAACGCAGCTATCGCCCGGCGTCGCGTCGAGCGGGTTCACGATTAAATTCCACCCGAACGTCATCAATGGAAAGGTCCTATTGGACATGGACCTCAACGATATCACGCTCAACGCGATCGACCAGCTGACCTCGAATGGAACGATCATCCAGCTGCCGAATATCTCGCCGACGCTGATTGCTGAAAGCGCGTCTCTCACGCCCGGGTCAGCCATGCTTATGTCGAGCCTCACGATCGACAACACCGCGGTCAATCACAGCGGAACCGGTTCTCCATACAACCCACTTCTAGGCGGTGGTGTGGATGGAACGCGTACCAAGAAGTTAGTTGCGGTCGTTGTGACCGCGCGAGTTCTGTAGGGGCAGCGCTATGAAGATAAAGAAGATCAATTGGGGGCGTTTCGCTGTCGGATTTGTCGTCGCTGCGGGATTCGTTCTCGCCGCTGCAAAGGCGATGTCCGCCGACGTGGGAGCGCCAGTCAAGGCCCAGATCTCGGTGCCTAAACGGTCCGTCGCTGCACTTCCCGACAACGCGGCGTCGCAACCAGCCAACGCCGAGATCGCTGCATCGGTGCAGCCAGACCCGACTGCAGCCGGACACGCCAAATCGACCTCTCCGACTGACTACAGCGCGCCAACCTGGGGCACCTACTACTCGCGGGTAGATGCCATCCGTGCCGACACCGAAATGGCTACAGCAGAGCTCGAGAACCTGAAAATACGTCACGAGCTGGAACAGGCCCGCGATGGGAAATTCCAGCAGGACGGCGCCCAGAACCAAGCGACGCCGCCCGGGCTACCTACGTACCAGATGGCAACGGGAGCCCCCGTACCACCGCCTGTAGCTGCGGACACGCGCACAGCCGTTGTCGACCAGACATCGATGGTCGACAACCAGTGGGTTGCATCGATCCGCTTACCTTCCGGCGTTTACGTCCCCAACGTCCACGTTGGCGGCGATGTTCCTGGTGTAGGCAAAGTCACCAAGATTGGATTGAACGAAGTTCTCGTCGACGCTCGCGGCAGGACTGTGGTTTTGCCCTTTGCGAACGACAACAGCGGAGGCCAACCGTCCTCTGTCCCTGCAATCACCTCACAACAGCTTCCCATCGCGCCGCCGATGGGGATCCACTAGTCGGTAGCCAGAGGCGTATCCCGTGTCGGACTACTTCGACGACAACAAAGATAGCCCTGCGGAAGCTTCGACAGACAACGTCGTGGGCGGCAAGGCTGAGATCGTGAACCTCGCGGGTCGGCGATGGCTCGTAGGGATGACCTGGCATACTTATGAGGAAGTGCTGCCACGTAGCGCATTGGCGGAAGAAGCCGACATTCAGCAGGCAGACTGGATTGCACGCCGAGCCGGAAACGAAGTCGTACAGGTCGGATATTGTGAAGCACCGACCGCGGCTTGGCCGAATAAACTGTTCAGCCTAGCGGCGTTGCTTGCAGATTCTCACAAGGTGCCCTGGGCGGGCGCCTTCGATCTTGGCGATGGCCGTTGGTGGTATATCGCCGTCCGCGATAACTATACGATCATGCCGGACGGGGACGTGGTCGGCTCGTATGAAGACATACTACGCGCGCGACAGGAACATGCGTCGATCGAGGACTTCAATCACGTCGACGGTGATCGCAGCAATCTCGAGGACCTCATACAACGCAGCCGCGGTCGCCGCACAGCCATTGAAGCCGTTCGCGGTTCGCAGTGGTCGCCGTTACAAAAGCACGCCATCGCCATGGGAACGTGCGCACTGTTAATTGCTGGCGTTGGCTATGCGTACTGGAGGCACGTGCAAACCCAACGTGCTGATGAGCAGCGAATCGCAAACGCTCGGAAGCAAATTCAGAGTGCGATTGGGACGCAGCCGCTTGCGGCACCCAACCTCGAGGCAGACCTGCGCAACGCGCCGGATCCCGTCGTTTGGCTTGATGCATGCCAGGCCGCGATCAACAGCCGGCCGCCGTGGGAGCGGGGCTGGCAGCTCACCGCAAAACGCTGCCAGGGTGGCCAATTGACAGTGAGGTGGATACGCCGCGGTATTGCAACGATTGCCTACATGCCGGCAGGGGTGATGGACAAAGACGGCAACGGTGACACAGAAACGATAGCGCTTAGGTTCGCGGTTCCCCAGGGGACGATTGCCGCACTTCCGATCACCGAAGCTCGCAATCGGATGATCCTATGGGGACAGCTCCATGACATCAAAATCAATTTCGAAGGCAACCCCGACGCACCCGCTGCCCAAAACACAGATGCACTATCAAAGCTGCCTGGCCAAGCCCCGCCGCCGCCCCCGGTAAAACAGTACAGCATCGATTTCACGGTCCCAGCCGCACCGTTCGCGCTGGACTTCACGGGCCTGGTTGGCCTGCGTATCAATGACGTCGAGTTGATGACGGGACAAAGCGGCGTAGCCAATCCAGACCCGACCCCTCAACAGGTAGTGGCAGGCAGTTGGCACATTGCTGGAGTGCTCTATGGACGCTGAAAACACACAACATCGCGATTTGATTCCCCCAACGCCACTGTTGGCTAGCCAAATTGCGTTCGACAAGATGACCTTGACGGCGCATGTATCAGCGCAGCTAGCAAAGGATCCTTTGCTCGTCACGTGGATCAATCGGAATAAGCACCGTGGCGTGACTATCTCAGTGCGGACTACCGAATTAGCGGAGGTCAACCGCCTACGAGACTCAGGTATGCGTCACGTCGAGCGCGAGGCATCGGAGGAAGGTTACGAGATGCGCGCCGAGGCGCTCGATCTTCTGGAGCTCGCCGCGTACTACCGTGCCTCGGACGTTCACTACCTTCTGCGCGGCAAACATGCCGACGTGCTTTTGACGGTCAACAACGACCTGCGCTATTTCAAGGAATTTACACAGGAAAAGGCGTATCGGCTTACGCGCGCGACGTGGCAGGGACTTGTAACGACGGGTGACCGCCAATGGATGGATCTCGAAATTCAAAACGCCCAAGTGACAGGAGACAAACTGAAAGCAGACACCGGTGTTACCTCGATACGAATCATTCGCGGGCCGATGTTCCCGGTTTCCGAGGGCGGCCAGTTCATGGTCCTCCGTTTGCAGTATTCCAACACCATCAAAGCACAACGGCGCGCAGGCCTTCCGCCGTTGAAATTCCCCCCGGCGCCGAAGGACGAGTTCAGGCTGCCCAAGATGGGCTTCACGGCGCAAAACATTGCCAAGCTGAAGCAAATCATGGCAATGCCCGATGGCATCATGATCATCACCGGGCCCACCGGTTCAGGCAAGTCCACGACCGAATACGAATTGCGAAAGGAAGAGGCGCGGGTTCGCCCGTATTTGAAGCAGATCGTTGTAGCAGATCCCATCGAGTTTCCCGAAGAATGGAGCACAGGCATCCCCGTCGTGAATGCGTTGGACCAGACGGCAACCGGTGAGCAATTTGCCCACAAGCTGCACGCCTGTCTGCGCATGGCCCCAAACATCATCTCACCGAGCGAAATCCGCGGGCCGGAGGTGGCGTTGGTCGCCTTCGAAGCCGCCACCACCGGTCACAAGGTCCCTTCGACACTACATGTTTCGGACGCCTTCCTCTGGCCCGACCGTCTCGAACTCATGGACCAGGTGCGGCTGCGACGCGAGGTCTTTTGCGACCCGAAGATCGTGCGTGGCGTCGTGGCTCAGCGTCTTCTGAGCGAGCTTTGCCCGGATTGCAGCGTGCTCGTTAGCAAGGAGCCTGCGCGCGTTGACGCGGCGCTCCTAGAGGCCCTCGCAACGTGGTCAAAAGACGGCGATCTTAGCCGTGTTCGTGTTCGAGGCGACGGGTGCGCCGCGTGCAACTACGAGGGTACGGTCTCGCGCTTCGGCATCATGGAGGTAGTCGTTACGGACGCGAAGTTGATGTATGACTTCATCCATCACGGTACTGCGATCGCAAGGCGCAACTTTCACAGCCGACCCGATGCCGATCCACCTTTGTTAGAGACCGCCATTCAACACGTGCTCACCGGTCGTGTCGATCCACATCACGTCCAGGAGAAGGTTGATGTAATCGTTCCTAAGCATCGGTTCCACGACGTGGTCGACGTGCGCGCTAACACGGCAGACAACGTTCGTCGAATGGAAGTCGTCAATGGTTAAGAAGCTGCTTGCATCTCTGGAAACGCGAAAGCGCCCAAATGCTTCCTCGACGCTAACGTATCGTAGGCGAGCGCCGGATGGCCTATGGCGACGGCTGAGCGAGGCCGCCGATCGTAGTGCATTCAATTGGCGGACGCGGCTCGCGTTTTACACACATCTTTCGACGCAAGTGGATAACGGCATCGCCGTGGAACTCGCTATCGATGGCTACGCGCGAATCCTTGCTAAGCGCGGCCGTAAGAGCAGCGCAGCCCTGGTCGAGAATGTCGCGAGACGTATGCGAGACGGAATGTCGCTGCGCAAAGCAATCGAAATTGCAGTCCCTCGCGATGAAATGGCGGTCATCGCTGGTGGCGAATTGTCCGGACAAATTGGCAAAGCACTTGACGTCATCATTGCGTCGCACGATCGCGTTGAAGCTGTTGTGACCGCGTACCGCCAAGCGATCACCATGCCGGCCTTTTACTTCGCGATGTCTTACCTGGTCATGTGGATTATCGGTGCCTTCGTTATGCCCCAGATCACACTGACCCTTCCTGAGGACAAGGTGACGGGTATAGGGCTGATCATGTATCGCGGCGCGGATTTCAGCCAGTCTTGGTTATGTCTTCTGCCTCCTTTGCTAGCAATAGCTCTGGTACTCATCATTCGCAGATCCTTGCCGCGCTGGACCGGAGCAAAGCGCGTGGCAGCTGAAAAGTACTTCCCGTATTCCTTCTATCGCGACATCGAGGGCTTCAAGTGGTTGACGTCTTTCGTCGGCATGCTCGAGGCCGGTTTGACGGATACGAAAATCCTCACTGAGCAAATGATGACCGCATCGCCGTGGCTGCGCGAGCGGCTGTACCACGTCTGGTTTCGCATGGTCGAGGGCGGACTCAGCTTGGCAAAAGCTCTGGAGGTTAGGGGGCAGCGAGGGATGCCGCCTTTTGAGTTCCCAAATCCCGAGATCGTCGACAGCCTCACGTCCATGGAGGGATTCGACGATTTTCACGCGCGCGTCGGGCGCTTGGCAAAGCGCTGGGCCGAAGACATCGAAAAAACTTCCAAACAGCGCGCGAAGCTAATCGGATTCATCGCGGAAATGAGCGTTTACGGTGTGATGGCGCTGCTCATGATCGCGATTAACAGTGTCACCACCCAGTTGGGTGCTGTCGGCGGCTAGTCGCCGAAACGTTGCCGTTCGTTCGTTCAAACCCCGTGAGGTCACAACCATGTCTGAGATTCTTGGCACCTTGTTCAAATACCTGATGGCCCTGCTCGGCATCGCCGTCGTAGTCGGCGTGCTTTACGCGGTCTTGCACAAAAATAAGGCCGGCACGGAAGCATCCAACCTTACGTCGCTTTCGACAAACATCTCAACCACCTATGTCGGTCAATCGACGTTCACCGGCCTAACTACGGCGATTTGCGCGAAGCTTGCCCCGCAGTCAATGGCTCCAGCCGGGGCCGGTACGATGGTCAACCAATGGGGCGGTTCGGTTACGTGTGCCGTGGACGCCAACCCTTCGCAGTACGACGTCGTCGAAAATGGCGTTGATAGTAGTGGTTGCACGGACCTCGTGAACCAGGCGAAAAACTACGTTAGCGTCATTCTCGGTGGCACGACCTATAACACGGCCAACCCGCTCGACGCCGGCACCGCCGTTACAGTCTGCAACGCAGCAAACCCGCAGACGATCACTTTCGTTTACGGCAAGTGATCGGCGGCCTCGTGGATCTTACCCGAGACATTGTTTGGTCTGACCTTTGCGTCAGCGCAGAGCCTGCCAACTGTTGGTACAAGGAGACGCCTGACGCCACGAAGGTTCCGCCAGTGCCAGAAACGGCCTGGCGCGACCTTCACGAGCTATGGCTGCTCCTTGAGTCCACGTGGAAAAAAAACGGCGAACATGTTGCGCGCCACGGGTTCATCGTGAACTTTAATGACGTGCGCCTGCGTGCAAAACGTATCCCCCTGGCAAACGAACAGCATGTTTACGTTTGCCGCGCGTTTCGATTCAAGCCTAGGCGGTTTACCGAGATTGGTCTGAACCCTGCCGTCGCCGCACGCATGATGTCGCCTGCTTTACGTAATGGCATCGGCATCATCTTGGGTCGCCCGGGTGCCGGTAAGACCACCACCGGTACGGCCTACGTGCAGGAGCGTGCGAGGCAGATAGGCGGGGTGACATGGTCTATTGAGAATCCGGTGGAGATCGAGATGGAAGGTCGCTACGACGACGGGTACATCCACCAGCGCGAGCTCGAAACACCGGATGAGGTCAGCGATGCCATTCGTGACCTAGCTCGCGCGACGCCCAACGTCATGTTTGTTGGCGAGGTTTTGGACGACGGAACTGCCGAAGCGGTCGTGCAAGCGTCGAAGGCGGGGTTCTTAGTCCTCTGCACCTACCACGGAAATGATTTGATCAACGGTATCGAGCGTTTCGCTCGTTCGGCCGGGCGTGGCCAAATCTCGGCGCAATTCGTCGAGGCGTTTCGGTTTGCGGTTCATGTGGATCTTCGCCTTGCTCAAGGCCCTGCCGGGGCGAAGGCCCCTGCAGACAGTTTGATCGGTCAAATGACATCGGGGCATCCGCCAAGGGTCTTACATGCGCGCGCGCTCTTTTGCATGGACGAAACGGACCCGATTCGCGGGCACATGCGAAAGGGCGACTTCCATATGCTTAATAGCGAGATCGAGAGGCAGAAGGCTGAATTGCTCAAAGAGCTCGCGACACTGAAAGCCGGACGAAATCCGTCCCTGGTCGCGTCCTAAGGAGTGAATCATGCGTCTCATGCCATTGCTTGTCTTCGCTCTATTCACGTCTTTGCTCCTTATGCAGCAGCAATACGTCCAATCCATGCAGGTATCGAGCAACACGAAGCAGATGAAGGCCGACGCGGCCTTCTTTTTGAACTATCGGTCAGCCGTGATGGCGTACATGCAAAAGAACCCCGCTTTCACGGGAACAATACCGTCTTCTAGCCTGACGGCTCTCTACGGTCAGCAGTTTTCCGGTTCCTTCATTTCTAGTGCTGGGAACGCGATTACTGTTTCTGGGAGCGGACGCCAGGTAACCGTTTATGCAGCGCTTCCTGCTGGTGCGCTTCAAGTAATCCTTCAGGAGTCCGGAAACGACGCCTCCATCGGCCTATCTGCCGGTACAACCTGGACGTCTCAAGCCAACGGCGTTGTTGGAACCGCTCAACCGCTGGCAGTAGCCGTGCCAGCCCATGACGTAGTTTCCGTCTTCATCATGTAGGGACGTGGACCATGAGTGAAATTCTCGGCGCGTTTTTCGCTGTTCTACTCGGGCTGATGTTCATGCCGCAAATCCAGAACGGCATTGCGACGCAGCATCAAATGCAAATGGACATCAACACCGCTCGGCAGCAGCAAGCATGGGTAGACGCCGTCAGCAACTACGTGAGCGGAAATATGACGACGTTGGAAGCCACAGCCGGACCGACAACACCGGTGACAATCAGCTTGGCCACGATTCAAGCAGCAGGTATTCCGTTGGCCACAGGCTTCAACGGCACGAACCCTTTTAATCAAACGTGGACCGCTCAGGTCAAGCAACCGACTGCCGGGAATCTACAAGTCTTCGTCTACTCGACTGGTGGCACCGTCATCAAGGATCAGGAATTAGGCGCGATTGCCAGCGCAGCCGGCGGCATAGGAGGCTTCATTCCGTCGAACAATTCAGGCGTCTATGCGGGCGGGGCCTCAACAGCATACGGGGCTTATGGTTCGTGGACCATATCTACAGCGAACTACGCAAACATTGCTGGAGGCCATCCAGCGTCTTTGCTCAACTTCAGCAACGGAACCTTGACGAGCAATTACCTCTACCGCAATGCCGTGCCCGGCCAGCCTCAGCTGAACCAGATGAACACCAACCTGAGCATGGGCAATAACAACATCACCGCTGCAAATCAGATAAGCACCCAGAGCCTGCAGGCGCTTTCAAATGGATCGATGGCCGTGCCGTCCGTCACCCTTGCCAATGGCAAAGTCGTTGCGTTCAACCAGGTAGGCGAGGGCGGTGTGCTTGGCTTGGTTGGTGCGAACGGCCAAGCCGTATATGTCGAAAGCATCAATGGTACGTTCCGCCTGGTGAACAGTCCCTGGAACTTGCAATTGTTTTCGGTCGATCAAAGCGGGAATGTATGGGCGAACGGTTCGTTCACCGCGGGTGGATCTGCTTCCATTGGTGGAAACCTGCAGGTTAACGGCAGCGCCACGGTCAACGGAAACCAGACGATCGGCAGTAACCTGCAGGTTAACGGGAGCGCGACGGTCAACGGCAATACCACCACTTGGGGCAGCTCCTACGCTAACGGCACGAGTACGGCCAACGGCAACATGGTTACTAACTCGTTCGCACAGGTTAATGGCCTCGCCAACATAGGCTGGGGCTGCGCGCCAGATGGTCTGTTAGCGAGGGCGTCGGACGGTTCGGGCTTCGTCCAGTGCCAAGGCGGCGTTTGGAAACACATAGGTGGATATAGCTCGGTCATCCAGATCACTGGCCCAGGGACCTACACCGGGGATTCAGTTGCTTCGTGTCCAGGCGGGTACACATTGTTGGGCGGCGGTGCCTCGGGCGGCTGGGCCAATCCCAACAACAGCATTACCGGTTGGAACGGAGGGAACTTCCTGTTCGGCATGATGAGCTATCCATCGGGCAACTCGTGGCATGCCAGTACAACCTCCTCGGCTGCGTATGCAGTAGCCCACGCAATTTGCGCGCAGTGAGTCTTGTATGGCCTCACTGCTTTTCCAAAAATCGCAAAATATTGGTCTACGGGTGTTGCTGCTAATACCACTAGCCTGGCTTGGCTGCGTCACCGCAGCGTGGGCGGCGGACCTTTCTCCTGATCATGAATGGTGTGTACAACGAGCGGCAGTGCAGTACTACCGCCTTGGCGATCCGCTTAGCTTCCAGGGATTCGTGGACCTCATCCATGCAGTTTTTGGTGTAGAGAACAGCTGCGGCATTAGTCACGTCAACGACAATGGCAGCATCGATGTTGGATGCATGCAGATCAACAGCTCAAACTGGCGGACGCTCATTCGCTATGGCATCAGTCCGGAAGCTTTGCGCTTCAATGATTGCCAGAACATCATGGTCGGTACGTGGCTGTTGCATGAAAATCTTGCAGCAGGTCCCGACCTTTGGACTGCGATCGGCAACTACAATTCCCACACACCGAAATACAACCGGATTTATCAACTAAAGGTCTGGAAAAAACTCCAGCGGCTTTGGGCCGACCGACTTGCAAGGCGATGAGGCGCATTTTGTGCGTCAAGACGTATGGCCGGCCACCCACTCCATTGCGCGCCGCGTTGCAGCCCCCTTAAAAGGGTTTCTGCGCATTGGCGTGGACGGTCCGTGGCGCGCCGCGGTCGCGCTTCCATCCACCCGCTCCACCGGCCGCTGGGGATTGCTCGGTGGCATCCCCAGCCTCGGCCCGTGGATCCGTGGATGGCGGACTTCGCGTCCACCTCATCACCGTGTTTGTCGTCCGACAAACGCAGCGTCGACGCCGGCGCCGCCGGCGATCGCCACCAGGCCAGCGACCCGCTCCAGCTGCTCGCTGGCCAACCCCGGCGGGGACATGGCATCCCGGCGCGCGCTGCGCGCTTCCGCGAT
>Ga0209455_1000401_pt1 | contig 36831 bp, 32 predicted proteins | sample AraplaCol_mCL_r2_FD_184275 | JGI IMG/M metagenome (GOLD analysis project Ga0209455, IMG submission 184275) | Arabidopsis root microbial communities from North Carolina, USA - plate scrape CL_Col_mCL_r2 (SPAdes) (version 2) | ecosystem: Host-associated > Plants > Roots > Endosphere | place: USA... | reverse complement strand
CGATGAGACGGCAGACGCCGCGTCATCGCAGGGTTGATTACCGGTTTCGCGGCGGCACTGGCAATGGCGTATCCCTTACACCAGGCCATAGGCCTTCGCGAAAAGCTGGACCGGATGCACCGCATCCGCCTGCTTCGGCGCTTCCGCACCGTTCAGTTTCTCCATCCCCTGCACAATATGATCGCCAGCCAGCGGGCATTCCGAGGCGACGAATTTCTTGCCGGCGCTGTTCGCCTGGCGCGCCACCGGCTTGCCGATCTTGAGGGCGATCTCGAAATTGCCCTTCATCACCCCCCAGGAGCCGCCATGGCCCGAGCAGCGCTCGATCACGGCGAGGTCAGGTTCGGGAATGAGACGCAGCATCTCCGCCGCCTTCTGCCCCATATTCTGCGCCCGGGCATGACAGGCGATATGCAAGGTGACGCCACCCGGCAGCGCCTGCAGACCTGGCGCCAGACCTTCCTTGGCGGCGATATCGACAATGTATTCGCTGATATCGTAGGTGGCCTTGGCGAGCTTCTGCACCTTCTCATCCTGAGGCAGGATCAGCGGCCATTCGAATTTCAGCATCAGGGCGCAGCTCGGCACTAGCGCGACGATATCGTAACCTTGTTCGATATACGGCAGCAGCGCCTCGCTGACTGATTGCGCATGCTCGGCAACGCGGGCGACATTGCCCTGCTCGAATTGCGGCATGCCGCAGCAGCGCGGATAGACAACCGTGGTCTCGACGCCATTCTTGGCGAGAACCGCGCGCGCCGCCATGCCGATATCGGGATTGTTGTAATTGGCAAAGCAGGTGGCATAGAGCGCCACTTTGCGGCCATAAGCCGGTGCTTGCCTGTTGGCTTCGAGCGGATGTTCGCTGGCCCGCAGCACCAGCGTGCGGCCGTTGAATTTCGGCAGCTTCGCTTCGGCATCGACGCCGAGTGTCGCCTGCATGCCGGCCCGCACCACGCCGTTGTTATTGGCCCAGTTGACCACCGGCGCGGCCACTGCAGCCATCTTGCCGTTGCGGTCGGTTTCGGTCAGCTGCTGGTCGATCTTGCTGGTTTTGCCCTGTTTCAGCTCGGCGGCACGGTAGCGCAGCATCAGATGGGGAAAGTCCAACGCCCATTCATGCGGCGGTACATAGGGGCATTTGGTCATGAAGCAGAGATCGCAGAGCGTGCAGGCATCAACCACCTGCTTATAGTCTTCGACCTTCACGCCATCCATTTCACCGGTCGGCGATTCATCGATCAGATCGAACAGGCGCGGGAAGGAATCGCAGAGATTGAAGCAACGCCGACAGCCATGGCAGATATCGAGCACGCGGTGCATCTCCGCGTTGACCTTGTCCATGTCGTAGAAATCGGGATTCTGCCAGTCCAGCGTATGCCGGAAAGGTGCTTCCAAACTACCTTCACGCATGTCTTCGGCCCCTGCGTTTGGTCGTTAAATGATTTCTTCTTGCTTATCCCGCCAGGTCGCTCACCCGCGCTCTGGCCTTATCGCCGGAAGCCGGCCGGGATCATGGATGTCATCCCCGATCAGGTGACACCAAGCCCGGCCGAGATCATTCCAGCCTCGCATCAACGGATGTCTGCGTCATCCAAGCACCCGCCGATGCCGGTTCGCACCGGCCGATATCAGCCGAGCGTGTCGAGCGCCTTCTGGAAGCGGCCGGCATGCGACTTCTCGGCCTTGGCCAAGGTCTCGAACCAGTCAGCGATTTCGTCGAAGCCCTCATCGCGCGCAGTGCGCGCCATGCCCGGATACATGTCGGTGTATTCGTGGGTTTCGCCGGCGATCGCCGCCTTCAGATTGTTGCTGGTGGAACCGATCGGCAGGCCGGTGGCCGGATCGCCGCTGACTTCCAGGAATTCGAGATGGCCATGGGCATGGCCGGTCTCACCTTCCGCCGTCGAGCGGAACACCGCCGAGACGTCGTTATAACCTTCGACATCGGCTTTTTGTGCGAAATAGAGATAGCGGCGATTGGCCTGGCTTTCGCCGGCAAACGCTTCCTTCAGATTGCCTTCAGTCTTGGAACCCTTCAACGCTGCCATGTTCATTCTCCCTGAGTGAAGAAGACGTGAAGCTGGGGAGCACACCGCTTGGGTCCGTCGCGGCCAGGATGGAATGGCCCGTCTTTGCCCACGGCCCCGTATCGGCGCCCCGGCAATGGCCTGCCTCGTTGACAACGTCGCCCGGATAATGACGACGTCACCTGAAGTCAAACCATCGTCCGCTCTAGTTATCGCGCCGCCGGCAAGGCGAAGTCAACAGCTTAGAATAATTAAAAAGAAGCGCCTTAACTACGACACGGAAATGAAATCATGTCGTGTTTAGAGCCTGGAAGGCACTGCTTTAGCGGGTGAGACGATCAGTCCTTGGCGACCCGCACGATGACATCGATGCGGGCGACATGGGTACCGGCCGGTGCGGCCGGCAATTGCGGCAAAGCGATCTGATCGCCGGGGATATCCTGCAGCTGGCCGTTCTCTTCGAAGAAGAAGTGATGATGGTCGCTGACATTGGTGTCGAAATAGGAGCGGCCCGCCTCAATCACCACTTCGCGGAGCAAGCCCGCTTCGGTGAATTGATGAAGCGTGTTGTAGACGGTCGCCAGCGAGACCGGAATGCGCGCTTCGGCGGCCATATCGTGCAGTTGCTCCGCCGTCAGGTGGCGATCGCCGCCATCGAACAGCAGCTTCGCCAGAGACAGGCGCTGACGCGTCGGCCGCAGGCCGGCAGCGCGCAAACGCTGGACTATCGGGGCGAAGGGACGGGCTTCATTCATGGGAAAACTATGCCGGAAAAGGCCACTTTTTTGAAGTGCTTTTTAAAATCGTTCCGGACTGGCTGCTAACTTGCTTGCTTTACAGCCGAGTTGCTTGTCGCACCATAACCGACGGCAAGGATAGAAAGCATGATCCTGGGACTTGTGTCTCGCTTCGGCATATGCAGACTTCACGCTCTCATGGTGGGGGGAAAGCGCATGTGGTGGAACAGGCGGACGATATTGACGGCGATGCGCAGGGCGAAACACATCCGTGCGCTCGCGATGTTCGGCGGCGTCCTGGTCCTGGGCGGTTGCCAGAATATTGCGACCGGCCCCGTGCCACAGGCGACGGCGCAATCGCTTGCTCATCTGCAGAGCAGTGATATCGATTATCTGCCGCCCGGCACCACGCTGACCCTGCTGGATCTAAAGACCGGCCGGACGATGGAAGAAGATGTCATCGAGCATCAGGGCCGCCTCTACCAATCCCATGTTCGCGGCCGTCGTTCCTTCTTCTACATACCCGATCCCTGGGCTGACGATGAGAACACAGATGTCGCGGATATGGCGCCCTTGTTTCCGTTGCAAGTCGGCAACAAGACTGTCTTCAACCGGCATCCTGAAATAGGCAAGGTCACTGATACGGTAGAGGTCGTACGCGCAGAGACGCTGCAGCTGCCGATGGGAGCGATCGACACCTTTGTGATCGAGACCGAGAGCAAAGCGACCGATGGTCCGTGGCAAGGTCATGCGACCGTGTGGTATGCCCCGTCGCTGCATGCCGTGGCGCAGATCGTGATCAAGGACAACTGCGGCAACGATTATCAACGCCAGCTGATCGAGATCCGAAAGCCATAACGCCGCAGCGCCTCACGGCATCAAGGCGCCACCATTCACCTCGATCACCTGGCCGGTGATATAGCCGGCAAGGCTGCGCGAGGCGAGGAAGAGATAGGCGCCGACGCAATCCTCGGCACTGCCGAGACGCTGCAGCGGCAGCTTGGCGGCGGTGGCCGCCAGTTTCTCTGGCGAGGAATAGCGCTGGTGGAAGTCGGTATCGATGGTGCCGGGCGACACCGCGTTGACGCGGATGCCCTTGGGCGCCCATTCGACCGCGAGGCTGCGCGTCGCCGTCGAGACGAAGGCCTTGGCGCCGCTATAAGCGAGCGAGCCGGGACTGCCGCCGGTGCGCGCGGAGATCGAGGTGGTGTTGACGATGGCTGCCGCCTTCGATGCCACCAGCGCCGGGAAGGCGGCCTGGCAGGCGGTCAGCAACGATTTCGCATTGAGCGACAGGATCTCGTTGAAGGTCGCCTCGCTGAGATCTTCCGCCTTGTGCCGGCCCATCATGGTGCCGGCATTGTTGATCAGGATATCGAGGCCCCCCAGCGCACTGACCGCCTTGTCGACCGCCAGCCGGGTTTCCGCGGCGACGGCGAAATCGCCGGTGACGATGACAGCCTTGTTGCCGCCGGCAGCATCCACGCGATCCGCCAGCGAGCGCAGGTGATCGGTCTCATTGCGGCCATGGACGGCGACACGGGCGCCGAGCTCTGCCAGTGCCAAAGCGACGGCTGCGCCGATGCCGCGGCTGCTGCCGGTGACGAGGACACGGGCATCGCGGAAATCGCGGGCCAGGAGATCGGCCGGCCAGTGCATCATCTGCGTGCTTCCGTCCGCCGTCATCTCCGTACTCCCGTTTTCAGTTACCCGTAGTTCAATAACCCGTGGCGATGCGATCGACCAACTGCTTCACCGTCGGCACGAAGCCGCCGGCATAGAAGGGATCGTCCTTGAAGCGATAGGCATTGTGGCCGGCGAACATCAGTTGATCCTCGGTGCGATCCGAGTGGCTGATTTCCTGCAGCGTCTTCTGGATGCAGAAGGAACGCGGATCGGCCTTCTTGCCGGTGGTGCCGCTTTCGTCCTGCGACCAGTTGGAGAAGCCGCAGGCGCTGAGGCAGCCCATGCAATTGATCTGGTCGGTGAGGATTTCGTTTTCCTCTTCCGGCGTCACGAAAATGAGCGTGCCGTCCGGCGTCCGCATCGCTTCCTTGTAACCCTGGCGCACCCATTCCTCGGCGCGCAGCTTGTCGGCTGCGGTCAGATAGACGAGACGGCCACGGGCACCGACCGGGAAGGCCCAGTCATGCTCGCCGACCTTATGGGTGTTATAGACAACCTGGCGATCCGACCGGCCACGCAGATTCTGGATGAAGGCATTGTTGACCGCCGACGAATAGAAGCCGGTCGGGCTGAAGCGATTGAGGAAGACGTCGCCCTTGCTCAGTGTCAGCAGGCGCTTCTTCCAGGCATCCGAGATCGGGCTTTCCTGGGTGATCAGCGGCCGGGTGCCGAACTGGAAGGCAACGGGCCCCACTTCCGGATTGCCGATCCAGTCGGCCCATTCGCTGAGCCACCAGACGCCACCCGCCATGACGACCGGCGTCTCGCCGAGGCCGCATTCCTCGCGCATCATCTTCCTGAGTTCGACGATGCGCGGATAGGGATCGCCCGGCTTGGTCGGATCCTCGCTGTTGGAGAGGCCGTTATGGCCGCCGGCCAGCCAGGGGTCCTCATAGACCACGGCGCCGAGCCAATCCTTGAACTTGTGATAGGCGCGTTTCCACAGCGCGCGGAAGGCGCGGGCCGAGGAGACGATCGGATAATAGTGGACACCGTATTCAGCGCAGATCTCGGCGATCTTATAGGGCATGCCGGCACCACAGGTGACGCCGTGAATAAGACCCTTGGCCCCTTCCAGCACACCATGCAGCACGCGTTCCGAACCGCCCATCTCCCACAGCACGTTCATGTGGATGCGGCCCTGGCCGTTTGATGTCTCATGCGCGATGCGGGCCTGGGTGATGCCGCCTTTGATGGCGTAGTTCAGCAGTTCCTCATGGCGCTCGCGCCGGGTCTTGCCGTGATAGAGCTGCGGCACGAGATTGCCGGCATCATCATAGAAATCGGCATTGACGCCGGAGAAGGTACCGACGCCGCCGGCCGAGGCCCAGGCACCCGAGGATTCGCCGTTGGAGACGGAAATGCCCTTGCCGCCTTCGACGATGGGAAGAACCTCGCGGCCGGAAATCATCAGGGGCTTCAGCTGCATCACTCCATACCTCCCAAAAGCAGGCCCGCATTAGATCGCCATGCGTGCGATCCGATCAACAACGAGTCAGCTTCGCTCAAAATTCGCAGGCCGGTCGGGGACCTCTCCCCTTGCCTGCCCTCTTCGATATGGCTTCGCCATATATAATTGATCAGCCGAGCCCCGCCAACAGGCGCGCCGGCGCATCGGTGAAGACGGCATCCACTCCCCAGCCGAACAGCCGGCGGGCGAGATCGACGTCATTGACCGTGTAAACCAGGAGGCCGAAGCCGGCCGCCTTGATATCGCGGGCCCAGGCTTCCGTCAGTTTGCGGTCCCAGCAATGCACCGAAACGGCCTGGATGCGCTCCGCCTGCTGACGCCAATCGGCGGGATGGTCTTCCAGCAGCAGGCCCAGCGGCAATTCGGGTGCCATCTCCTGGACTTCCAGGAGGCTTTCATAGGCGAAACTGGAGATCAGCGGCATTTTGCCGGCAGCCGGCGCCTTGCCACCCCAGATGCGGTGCAATTCGGAGATGATGCCGCGCGCCGTCTCGCGGTCGCGGCCCGGACAGGGCTTGATCTCGATATTGCTGCCAAGGCTGAGCGCGTCGAGTTTCTCCAGGGTTGCGGCGAGAGTGGGGATACGTGCCCCAGCCCAAGCGGCACCCTTCCAGGAGCCGGCATCCAGCGCCGTCAGCTCGGCAAGCGTCTTCTGCGCCGCCGGGCCGGTACCGTCGCTGGTCCGATCCACGGTATCGTCATGCAGCAGGATGACGGCGTCATCCGCCGTCAACTTGGCATCATATTCAACCCAGAGAGCCCCCTGGCGCTTCGCCTCGGCAAAGCTCTCCAGGGTGTTCTCGGGGGCGGCTTCCGCCGCACCCCGATGACCGATCACGCGCGGCACATTGAGTGCCGCCATGGATACGCGCATCATCCGCCCCTCGCGGCAATCAGCCGGCGTTATTCCGCCGGTTCGGCCTGCTTCGGGGCGATTTCCTGGCCGGTGGCCTGGTCGACCGCCTTCATGCTCAGCTTGACCTTGCCGCGGTCATCCATGCCGATGCACTTAACCTTGACGACATCGCCGACATTGACGACGTCGCTGACCTGCTTGACGCGCTGCGACGACAGTTCACTGATGTGAACCAGACCGTCACGGGTGCCGAGGAAGTTCACGAAGGCGCCGAAGTCCATCAACTTGACGACCTTGCCTTCATAGATCACGCCGACTTCCGGCTCGGCAACGATGCCCTTGATCCAGTTGATGGCGGCATCCGATGCGCTGGCATCGACCGCAGCCACCTTGATCGTGCCATCGTCCTCGATGTCGATCTTGGCGCCGGTCACTTCGCAGATCTCGCGGATGACCTTGCCGCCGGAACCGATCACTTCGCGGATCTTGTCCTTCGGGATGTTGATGACGGTGATGCGCGGCGCGTTCTGGTTGACGCCTTCACGGGCACCGGTCAGCGCCTTCGCCATCTCGCCGAGAATGTGGACACGGCCCTGATGCGCCTGCTCCAAGGCGATCTTCATGATCTCCTTGGTGATCGAGGTGATCTTGATGTCCATCTGCAGGGCAGTGATACCAGCTTCGGTACCGGCCACCTTGAAGTCCATGTCGCCGAGGTGATCTTCATCGCCGAGGATGTCGGACAGAACGGCGAAACCGTCCTTTTCCTTGATCAGGCCCATGGCGATACCGGCCACCGGACGCACCATCGGCACACCGGCATCCATCAGGCTGAGCGAGGAACCGCAGACCGTCGCCATCGAGGAGGAACCGTTCGACTCGGTGATTTCCGACACGATGCGCATCGTGTAGGGGAAATCTTCCTTCTTCGGCAGCAGCGGATGGATCGCACGCCAGGCGAGCTTGCCATGACCGACTTCACGACGACCCGGCGAACCCATGCGGCCGGTCTCACCGGTCGAATAGGGCGGGAAGTTGTAATGCAGCATGAAGTTTTCGCGATATTCGCCTTCCAGCGCGTCGATGATCTGCTCATCCTGGCCGGTGCCGAGGGTGGCGACGACCAGCGCCTGGGTTTCACCGCGGGTGAACAAAGCCGAGCCATGGGCGCGCGGCAGCACGCCGACTTCGGAAACGATCGGGCGCACCGTCTTGGTGTCGCGGCCGTCGATGCGGGTACCGGTCTTCAGGATGTTGCCGCGGACGATGTCGCGCTCGAGATCCTTGAAGAGCTTGCCGGCGAGTTCCTTGCGGATGTCGTCGGTGCCGAGCGCTTCCTTGGCAGCAGCCTTGACGGCGGCGACCTTGTCGGTGCGGGCCTGCTTGGCCTGCTCACGATAGGCTTCGGCGAGCTGCGCGGAGAACTGCGCCTGCAAAGCGGCCCAGACTTCCTTGTGCTCCGGCTTCTCTTCGGCGAGCGGCCAGGGTTCGTTGGCGCATTGCTCGGCGAGCTCGATGATCGCATTGATCACCGGCTGGAAGCTGTCGAAGCCGAAATTGACGGCGCCCAGCATGATCTCTTCGGAGAGCTCCTGGGCTTCCGATTCCACCATCAGGACACCTTCCGAGGTGCCGGCGAGGACGAGGTCGAGCTTGGTCTCTTCGAGCTGCTCGGCCTTCGGGTTGAGCACGTATTCGCCATTGATGTAGCCGACGCGGGCGGCGCCGATCGGGCCCATGAAGGGAATGCCCGAGATCGTCAGCGCGGCAGAAGCGCCGACCATGGCGACGATATCCGGATCGTTCTCGAGATCATGGCTGAGAACGGTGCAGACCACCTGGGTCTCGTTGCGATAGCCGGGATGGAAGAGTGGGCGGATCGGGCGGTCGATCAGGCGCGAGACCAGCACTTCCTTTTCCGACGGACGGCCTTCACGCTTGAAGAAACCGCCGGGAATCTTGCCGGCCGCAAAGGCCTTTTCCTGGTAGTTGACGGTGAGCGGGAAGAAATCCACGCCCGGCTTCGGCTCCTTGTTGCCGACGGCGGTGCAGAGCACCACGGTGTCGCCATAGGTCGCCAGCACGGCGCCATCGGCCTGACGGGCGATGCGGCCGGTTTCGAGGGTGAGCTTGCGGCCGCCCCAATTCAGTTCTTTGCGGAAGATCTTAAACATATAGATAAGGTCCTTTCAGTTCTCAGGACAATCGTCCCTGAGAATAAAGCTGCGACCGGTGAGGTGCGCCGGACCCGCGAAAACAATGCCGAGACTCAGGGATCTCATGAGATGCGGATGATCTCAAACGCCAGATTTCTGGCGACATTGCTTGCGTCGGCCCGGCTTCATCATTGGGATTTCTGCTGATGCCACCGCCCCGGTCGTTCAGGCGGTGCCCCGCATCAGCATAACAAAAGCCCGCCCCAGCGCACCGGGGCGGGCTTTTATCTGTTAGCGGCGCAGGCCGAGGCGGCTGATGATTTCCTGGTAGCGCGCTGCGTTCTTCTTCTTCACATAATCGAGCAGGCGACGGCGCTGCCCGACCATGACCAGCAGACCGCGACGCGAATGGAAATCCTTGTCATGGCTCTGCAGATGTTCGGTCAAATTCTTGATGCGCTCCGTCAACAGAGCGACCTGCACTTCGGGTGAACCGGTATCGCCGGTGCCCTTGGCGTATTCCTTGATGAGCTCTTGCTTGCGCTCGGCAGTGATCGACATCGAAAACTCCTTTCAAACTAAAGGTTCATGACACGCACCGGGACCAATTCGCCAGCATCGAACCGGGTCAGCGCCACGAGCTTGCCAGCCGACATGGCGCAAACCATGCAGCCGGGGGCAAATTCGCGGATACGATCGCGGTCCTGCCTCTGCAGCAGGCCGACCGTCTGGCCGGACCGAAGGCGGCTTGCCTCGGTGTTGGTCAAAGCCAGCGCCGGGATGTCGTCCAGCGCGGTTTCGACCGGTAAAAGGTGCTCAAAAGCGGCCGGACTATGCCCCAAGGACTTGAGGTTTTCCAGCGAAATCGCCCGCGCTTCGGTGAAACCCCCTACGGATAGACGCCGCAGGGCCGAAACATGGCCGACAGACCCAAGATGTTGAGCAATATCCCGGGCCAAAGACCGCATATAGGTACCTTTCCCACAGCGGACCTCAAAAACCGCCTCGTCCCGGCTGGGGCGATCGGTCAGTTCGATAGCATCGATACGCACCTGACGCGGGGCCAGTTCCACCTGCTCGCCGTCGCGGGCGAGATCATAGGCGCGTTCACCGTCAACCTTGATCGCCGAGAAGGCCGGCGGGACCTGCTGGATGAGGCCGGTGAAAGCCGGTAGCGCCGCCCGGATCGCGGCATCCTCGGGCCGGATCTCGGAGCTGGCGCAAACCTCGCCCTCGGCATCATCGGTGGTGCGCTGCTCGCCGAATTTCAGGGTAAAGCGGTAGGACTTGGCCCCATCCATGACGTACGGCACGGTTTTGGTGGCTTCACCGAGCGCGATCGGCAGGATACCGGTCGCCAGCGGATCGAGTGTGCCGCCATGCCCCGCCTTCTGGGCATCGAAAATGCGCCGCACGGCGCCGACGGCCTGGGTCGAAGTGAGGCCGAGCGGCTTGTCGAGGATCAGCCAGCCATCGACCTTCTCACCACGCTTACGCCGCGCCATTGTCATCCTCGCGCGTATCGTCGCCGTCATCCTTGGCAGCTTCCGCGCCATCCTGCGGCGCAAGATCGCGGGCCACCGCCGGGTCGTGTAGCAGCGCCTCGATGCGGTTCGCCTGCTGGAAGCTCTCATCGATGCGGAAGCGGATGGTCGGCGCCATGCGGAGATCGACCTCGCGCGACAGCTGCCCGCGGAAGAAACCGGCAGCGCGGTTCAGGGCCTTGATCAGTGTTGTCGTATTGACCTCCTGGTCGAGGGCGACACCGAACGGCACCACATAGGCGATGGCATTCCTGAGATCCGGGCTGACATCGACCGCCGTCACCGTCATCGAATGATGGGCCAGAACGGGGTCGCTCAATTCGTCGCGGGCGATGATGCGCGACAAGGCGTGGCGCATTTCCTCGCCGACCCGCAATTGCCGCTGGCTGGGGCCGCGCGGCGCACCGTCTTCGCGCTTGCCGCCGCGCCGGGCGCCGCCGCCCGATTTATGTTGTCTGGTCATTTTTTCTTCTGTCGTTCAAAGCGGAAACGCGCCCCCGATCATCGGGGGCGCGTTGATCCGGCCAATCATCCAGCGGCTGTTAGGCCAGCTGGCGCGACACTTCCTCGAGCTCGAAGCACTCGATGATGTCGCCCTTTTCGATATTGTCGTAGTTCTCGAAGGCCATGCCGCATTCGAAGCCTTCCTTGACCTCGCGCACTTCGTCCTTGAAGCGCTTGAGGGTCTTGAGGGTGCCTTCGTGGATGACGACGTTGTCGCGCAGCAGACGGACCTTGCCGCCCCGCTTGACCATGCCTTCGGTGACCATACAGCCGGCGATCTTGCCGACCTTGGTGATGTTGAAGACCTCGCGGATCTCGGCATTGCCGAGGAACTTTTCGCGCAGGGTCGGCGCCAGCATGCCGCTCAACGCCGCCTTCATATCGTCGACCACGTTATAGATGATCGAGTAGTAGCGGATGTCGATATGGTCGCGCTTGGCCAGTTCGCGGGCCTGCGGATTGGCGCGGACATTGAAGCCGATGATCAGGCCGCCCGACGCGCGGGCCAGCGTGACGTCGGATTCGTTGATGCCGCCGACCGCCGCATGCAGCACCCGCACGGCAACTTCCTCGGTCGCCAGCTGCTTGAGCGAATTGACGATGGCTTCGACCGAACCCTGCACGTCGCCCTTGATGACGACGGGCAGTTCCTTGGCCTCGCCGGCCTGGATCTTCGAGAACATCTGCTCCAGCGTGCCACGGCCGGCGGCCGCAGCAGCCTTCTGGCGCTGGCTGTGCTGACGGAATTCGGTGATCTCGCGGGCGCGGGCTTCCGATTCGACGACGACGAAATTGTCGCCGGCAAGCGGCGTGCCCTGGAGACCGAGCACCTCGACCGGCACAGCCGGGCCGGCGCTTTCCACCGGACGACCACGATCATCGAGCAGCGCACGGACACGGCCCCATTCGGTGCCGGCAACGAAGATGTCGCCAACCTTGAGGGTACCCTTCTGCACCAGCAGGGTGGCAACGGTGCCGCGGCCGCGCTCGAGGCGGGCTTCGACCACCGCACCTTGCGCGGCGCGATCCGGATTGGCCTTGAGATCGAGGATTTCCGCCTGCAGCAACAGGGCTTCCTCGAGTTTGTCGAGGTTGAGCTTCTGCTTGGCCGAGACTTCCACCGTCAGGATGTCGCCGCCGAGTTCTTCGGTGACCAGCTCGTGATTCAGGAGTTCCTGGCGCACGCGCTGCGGATTGGCACCCTGCTTGTCCATCTTGTTGATGGCGACGATGATCGGCACCTTCGCCGCCTTGGCGTGATGGATGGCTTCGATCGTCTGCTGCATGATGCCGTCATCGGCCGCCACGACCAGGACGACAATGTCGGTGACATTGGCGCCGCGGGCGCGCATTTCCGAGAACGCGGCGTGACCCGGCGTATCGATGAAGGTGATCTTCTTGCCGCCTTCCAGGTGGACCTGATAGGCGCCGATATGCTGGGTGATGCCGCCGGCTTCATGCGCCGCCACGTCGGTCTGGCGCAGGGCGTCGAGCAGCGAGGTCTTGCCGTGGTCGACATGGCCCATGATGGTGACGACCGGCGGGCGCGGCTCGAGGTGATCGTCATGATCCTCGCCACCCATGATGCCGATTTCGACGTCAGCCGCCGAGACACGGCGGAAGTTATGGCCGAACTCGCCGATGATCAGCTCCGCCGTATCGGCGTCGATGGTCTGGTTGATGGTCGCCATGACGCCCATGCGCATCAGCGCCTTGATGACATCGGCGCCGCGCTCGGCCATACGGTTGGCGAGCTCTTGGACAGTAATGGTTTCCGGCAGAATCACTTCACGCACAATCTTCTGTTGCTGCGCCTGGTTCATGGCCATGTGGCGCTTTTCTTTTTCCCGCGCCCGGCGCATTGCCGCCATGGAACGGACACGATCGCCGGCATCCTCGTCGAGCGCCTTGGTCACCGTCAGCTTGCCGGGGCGACGATTGTCGTCACGGCGGCTGGGGGTCGCCGGCTTCGGCGCCACCGGGCGGGCCGCACCGGGCGCGCCGACGGGACGGCGCCGCGGGCCCTCATCATCCTCGGCCGTCACGGCATTGCGCGGCAGGGCCTTGCTGAGATGCATGCGGGTATCGCCGGCCGCCTGGTCGCCGGTGGCAGGGCGGGCCGCCGGACGCGTGGCCGCCTTCGCGGCCTCCGACTGGGGCTCGGCCTGGGTGGCCGGCGTCGCGGCTGCAACCGGCGCGTCGGCGCTGGCCTTCTCGGCCGAGCGCTTCTTGGCTTCCGCCTGACGCTCTTCCTCTTCCTTGCGGCGGCGCTCGGTCTCGACCCGTTCGCGTTCGGCGCGCTCGGCAGCACGGACAGCCTCCTCGGCCTCCTGCACCTTGCGGACTTCCTCATCGCGCTTGGCCTGCTCCAGCGCCTTCATGCGCGCCTGGCGCTCATGCGGGGTCAGGTTGTGATGATCGACGTCAAAAGGCGCCGCCACCGTGGTTTCCGGGGCCGGGGCATGAGTCTGATGCGGCTTGGCTTCGACTTCCGCGGCAACTTCCATCTTGCCGCCGGCGCCGGGCGCATAGGTCCGCTTCTTCTTCACCTCGACAGCCACCGTCTTGGTGCGGCCATGCGGGAAGCTCTGCCGAACCTGACCGCCATCGACGGTCTTCTTCAGCTCCAGCTTACCCGGCGACGACAGCTTCAAGGGCTTTCTGGTCGGGGTATCGGTATCACTGCTCATGCGTTCTCAAGTCCCGCGTTTAAATATCTTCAGTTGCGCTTGCCGGGGCCCGGCACATCGGCAGCCGTGAAGGCGGCCAGACGGCGGCAAGCGAAAAGCAATCTCTCAGCAATCCCGCTGGGCTTCAGGGCGGCATGCACGGCGGTTTCCCGGCCAAGCGCCGCCGCCAGCTCAGCAGCGGATAAAGGTGCGCATATCTCTACATCAGAACCGGCAAGCCGCGCTAGCTTCGTCCGCCCGTCTTCCGCTGCATCGCTGGCCGCGATCAGCAACATGACCCGGCCGCCGCGCAACTCCCGCTCGACTTTCTCGAAACCGGCGGTGAGATCGCCGGATTTGCGGGCGATGCCCAGCAGCTGAATGACGTCCTGGCGTAACAGAGCGGCAATACGGGCCGCCAGATCGGCCGGAATCCGGGCCGAATGCTTGGCCGCCTTGGCAAAGGCATTGGTCTTGATCGCCTGCGCCAGGGCCGCCGGCTCGGCCTTCACCCACAAACCCCGCCCCGGCAGGCGCTGCCGAAGATCCGGCACCACCTGGTTCTCGGGATCGAGGACAAAACGGATCATGGCCGCCTTGTCGAGGATCTCCCGCGTCGCAATGCAACGCCGCAGCGGCGATTTGCCGGTCGGATCAGCTCCCGCCGGATCGCCTGCCGGATCAAGCGCAGGCGTGCCGAGGACGGCGTCAACGACACCGCCTTCGATTGCCCCGGTACCTGCCGGCTTGCTGCTGCTCAAGGTCAATTCCATCGACAAAAGCTGTCCGTCACCACGTCCTTATCGGTCTTGCCAGGGCTTATGCCTTGGCAGCGTCACCTTCAAACCAATGCGCCCGCGCCGCCATGATGACGGCATTGGCCTCTTCCAGCGAGAGATCGAAACCCTTCAGGATACCGTCCTTCTCGTCGGTCAATTCGTCGGCGGCGAGATCGGCGAGATCGTCCAGCGTCTTCACGCCCTTCTCGCCCAAAGCCACCAGCATGGCCGGGGTCAGGCCGTCAATGGCAGCAACTTCGTCCGCCACGCCCAGTTCCTTGCGGCGCTCGACCAGGCGCTGCTCTTCAGCTTCCAGCCAATTCGCCGCCCGGGCCTTCAATTCGGCCGCCACATCTTCATCGAAGCCTTCGATCGAGGAGAGGTCCTCGGTCGGCACATAGGCGACTTCCTCGACGCTGGTGAAGCCTTCGGTCACCAGCAGGTGAGCGATGACATCGTCGACATCGAGGGCGTCCATGAACATCTGCGAGCGGGTCTTGAATTCTTCCTGGCGGCGCTCGGATTCCTGCGCCTCCGTCAGAATGTCGATGTCAAAACCGGTGAGTTGGGAGGCCAGGCGCACATTCTGGCCGCGGCGGCCGATCGCCAGTGATAATTGGTCATCCGGCACCACGACTTCAATGCGGCCGGTATCCTCGTCCAGCACGACCTTGGCGACTTCGGCCGGGGCCAAAGCGTTCACCACGAAAGTGGCATGGTCCTGCGACCAGGGAATGATGTCGATCTTTTCGCCCTGCAGCTCGCCGACCACCGCCTGGACACGGCTGCCGCGCATACCGACGCAGGCGCCGACCGGATCGATCGAGCTGTCACGCGAGATGACGGCGATCTTGGCGCGGCTGCCCGGGTCGCGGGCCACCGACTTGATCTCGATGATGCCGTCATAGATTTCCGGCACTTCCTGGGCGAACAGCTTGGCCATGAAATCGGGATGGGTGCGCGACAGGAAGATCTGCGGACCGCGCGGTTCTTCGCGCACGTCATAGATGAGGGCGCGGACCCGGTCGCCGTTGCGGAAGGTCTCGCGCGGCAGCAACTCGTCACGCCGCAGCATGGCTTCGCCGCGGCCGAGATCGACCGTGACATTGCCGAATTCCACCCGCTTGACGAGGCCGTTCATGATCTCGCCCTTGCGGTCCTTGAACTCGTCAAACTGGCGCTTGCGCTCGGATTCGCGCACCTTCTGCACGATCACCTGCTTCGCCGTCTGGGCGGCGATGCGGCCGAAATCGATCGGCGGCAATTCGTCGACAATGAGATCGCCGGCCTTCAGCGCGGCATCGCGGCGCTGCGCATCCTTGACCAGGATCTGCGTCGCCTCGTTCTCGATCGCCTCAACCACTTCACGCACGCGCGTCAACTTGATCTCGCCGGTCCGGCGGTCGATGGCAGCGCGAATATCATGCTCGTGCCCGTATTTCGAGCGGCCGGCCTTCTGGATCGCCTGTTCCATGGCAATCAAGACTTCATCGCGGTCGATGCTCTTTTCCCGCGCCACGGCGTCAGCAACCTGCAGCAACTCCATACGCGGAATGGCAATCGTCGTTTCCATGGGTAAGCCTCAGTTCTCCAGGGTATGCGGTTCCTGATGCAACGCGATCAGCGCGTCGGTCAGGACCAGCTTTGCTTTGTGAATGACAGTGAGCGGCAGGGCCACCTCGCCCGTCTCCGTCATCAGACGGAGCGTGCCGTCGGTAAGTCCGACAATGCTGCCGCGGAAACGCTTCTGACCATCGACCGGTTCGTTGGTCTCGACCTTCGCCTCATGACCGGCGAAACGTTCGTAATCCTTGGCCCGGGTCAGCGGCCGGTCAATGCCGGGCGAGCTGACTTCCAGGCTGTAGCCTTCGGAAATCGGGTCTTCGACATCGAGCACGGCGGAAATCGCCCGCGAGAGATCGGCACAGTCATCGACCGACATCTGGCGCCCGTCCTGGGGCTCGGCCATGATTTGCAGCGTGCGGCGCTGATTGCCCGACAATTGCACCCGCACCAGCTCGAAACCCATGGCCTCGATGGTCGGGGTGATCATGCGTGCGATGTCGTTCACCAAACTCATTGTGCGCTACAAAACCCTCGGTTCGTGTCGTCTCTAACGTCGTCCCATGGCGGTGTTATCGGGCCGGGCTTCCGGCCGCCAGAAGCGGGCAGCGCCGCCGGCATGCGGGTAACAAAAAAGGCGGGCTTTTGGCCCACCCTTGTCTTTTGGTCCTTATGACCACGGGATTTGCCGGGGAATATAGTGATTTACTGGGGAAATGCAAGCCTGACGACTCGGGCGCCTATGGTCGGCCGACGAACCGCCACGCACGGGTACTTTGGCAATAAATTCTCAATTATTAGGGTCGAAAATAACAGCCTGACACCATGAAGGGCGAGCATCCGCCTCGCATTAGAAATTGACGCCTCAGCCCCCAAAACGGCCCTTGATAGTGCTCGGCCCCCAGGGTTTCAGACCCCTCGGACGGTATGTCGCCGCGCTTATTTTGATATTTTTCCCTTATCTATACAACTCGGCACTGGTGCTTTTGAGCGGTGAGATGAGGTCAGCTTGGTTTGCTGGCTATCAGGAGACCGTGACCCAGCTGCTCACCCCGATCCGACAAATCTGGCCGGTCCCCGCCTGGGCAGCGGCAATACTTTTTCCCGGCAATGAGCAATTCAGCAACATCTTTAGCGGTTTCAGCTACATAGACGTCATTGCGGCTTGCCTGGGCTTTGCCGTCATAACCGGGATCGTCTGCTGCCGCATTGATTCGCCGGTAGAAACTTTCTCCGCGAAATATGGCAGGCAGCCGCCCCGCGGCAGCTGGATCCTGGCGGTCATCCTTCTATTGATCACGTCGGGCGTGGCCGTGCATTTTCACGCCAGCATCTTTCGCTCCGGCAGTCTTTTTGCCCAGGCATTGCATCACTGTGCCCGACGCGGCGGAATTGGGGGTCGGCACTGCATCGCTTATGCCGACAACACGCCTGCCGAGACGATCAGGCAGCTGGGCTGGCTCCTCTCACTGGTCCCGGCAGCGATGATTCTGCTTTGCGCCTTGACGGTACGGGCCTGGAAGGCAGCCTGGAAAAAAGCGCGATTCCGGCCGAAGCCATTGGCCTGATTTTCACAAAACAACAGCTAACAGACGAAGCCGCTTCAAGACGGTGAAGACGCAATGTGGCCGGGAACGCGGAACGCGCGGCACCCGCCGTCGCCAGAAACATGCCTGGATCACGGGTGTAAAATAGCTGTAATGTGCTCCGCCTGCGGCAGGTCGCGGGTTGATTCGTCGAATGTAGGGCCGCATGTCCACCTCCACCTTCCATATCGTCTATCCCGATGCCTCGATCGAGACCGCCAAGTTTCTCGAGGATTGGCCGCGCCCGCAGGGGTTGAAGCTGACGGTGGATTGCGGGCCGCGCGACAGCGATGAGGCGATGATCGAGCGCTGCAAGAAGGCCGACGCCGTCATGTGGGGCTGGGCCCGGCTCAATGCCGATGTCCTGGCCCAATGCAAGAAGCTGAAGATCGCCTCCTTCCTCGGCATCGGCATCGACGGCTATGTCGACCTGCCGGTCTGCCGCGAGCGTGGCATCCGCGTCTGCAACACGCCCAATTACGGCAACCGCACGGTGGCCGAGCATGCGATCGGCCTGATGTTCGCCGTCTCGCGCCAGATCGCCCATTTCGATGCCCAGGTGCGCGCCAATAACTGGTCGGAAGACCCGCCGGGACTGGAATTGCAGGGCCGGCGGCTCGGCATCGTTGGTTTTGGCTCGATCGGCCGGGAAGTCGCCAAGATGGCACTCGGCCTCGGGCTGGAGGTGGTGGCCTGGGCAAGGCGCCCAGAGCGCTACGGCCTTGCCTTCCCCTCGGTGCGGTTCGTCAGCCTCGCCGATCTCTTCTCGACCTCGGACGTGGTCTCGCTGCATTTGCAGCTCAACGACCAGACCCGCGGCATGATCAATGCGCAGCTCCTTGAGCTGATGGGACCCGAAGCGATCCTGATCAACACCGCGCGCGGCGGCATCATCGATATGGCTGCACTGGAAAAGCTGCTGATCGAGAAGCGGATCTTCGGTGCCGGGCTCGATGTCTTCGCCGAGGAACCATTGCCGCCGAAGTCACCCCTGCGCAAGGCGAGCAACGTGGTGATGACGCCGCATGTCTCCTATAACAGCACCGCCACCTCGCGGCGGCTGGTGATGATCGCGCTGCACAACATTCTCAATTTCCGCGCCGGCCAGCCGACCAATATCGTCATCTGACGCCGGAACACGCGGCGCGGTCGCTGGATCGCGACGAGCCGCTGTAAGAGGTGCGCTTCACGGCGCCTGCGGCGTCAGATCTTCGCTGCCGATATCGCGGCCGAGCCCGCCCGCCCAGAGGCCGTGCAGATGGTCGCCATCGCGCTGATAAGCAACGACGCCGAAACCGGGCTCCTGGCCGTAGGCCACCACCAATACGCCATTGACCAGCACGCCGGTGCCGATGTCTGCCGGCTGGGGCGTGAACCAGCGTAAGGTATAGGTTTTGCCGGTGGGCTTGATCTCGACCCGCCCCTTATAAAGCGTGCCGTCGGGATTCTCCCCCTGACTGATCGTGTAGCTGCCATCGAGCCCGGCGGGGCCTTGCAGGACCTCGCGGCCAACCCCCTTGCCATTCGCCACCGCGAGGCTCCAGCGGCCATCGAGCCGACCGCCATCGACCCGGTATACAACCAGGCCGAAGGGCTTCGCGTTGCCATAGGCGACGCCGAAGACCGAACCCGCTTCGAGACCGATCCCCTTATAGGCATCGCCGGAATTCAGCCGCCACAGCACCGCCTTCACATGGCCGAGCGGTTGGATGGCGACATCGCCTTCATAGGCCTTGCCGCCAGCGGTCTTGCCGGCGGCGTGATAGGCGCCGGGCGCGATAAGAATGGTTGCCGCGTCATCGGCCTGGACCGACGATGCCGGCAGGACAGTGGTGCAGGCGGAAACAAGGACGGCGCCAGCCAGCCAGGCGAAGACGGCAAGCAGGGCAGGATGGCGCCGGGCCATGGCCGCTATTCCTTATAGCTGGGATCAATCCGGTCGAGCAGGCGCAGCAGAGCCGTCCAAGCAAGGTCGTAGCCGTCCATATCCGCCAGCTGGCCCCCGGTCAGGTCGCGGCTGGGATCGTTGAACTGGCGCTCGGTATGGGCACAGACCTTCTCGTTGGGTATCACCAGCGCGCCGCCGCCGGCCTGGGCCGCCAATTGGATCTCGCAGGCCTTCTCCAGGTAGTACATGCGCAAGAAGGCCTGCTGAACGGTCTGGCCGACCGTGAGGAGCCCGTGATTGCGCAGGATCAAAACCGGTTTGTTGCCGATATCCGCCACCAGGCGCGCCTGTTCGTCGAGATCGAGGGCAATGCCTTCGTAATCGTGATAGGCGGTGTTGCCGTAGAATTCCATTGAGATCTGGTTGAGCGGCAGCAACCCGTCCTTCTGCGCAGCGACGGCACAGCCCGCCTTGGTATGGGTATGCAGCACGCATTGCGCGTCTTCCCGCGCCCCATGGATGGCGCTGTGGATGACGAAGCCGGCCGGATTGACCTTATAGGGGCTGGGCTCCACGGCATTGCCCTGGAGATCGATCTTCACCAGGCTCGAGGCGGTGATTTCGTCGAAGAAAAGCCCATAGGGATTGATCAGGAAATGATGTTCCGGCCCCGGCAGGCGGACAGAAATATGGGTGAAGATGAGGTCGGTCATGCGGAAATGGGCGATCAGGCGGTAACAGGCCGCCAGTTCCTGGCGCAAGCGCCATTCTTCCGCCCCGTACCGGCTGCTGCCCGGATGGCTGCCACCCGGATGACCGCTGGTCTTCGCCTGAATTACCGTACCACTCATGTTCCGCTCCCTGGTGATTGCGGCCACGGATCACTGATCCTGCATCCCGCGGCCGGCCTGACGTCGTTGGCTTTCGCAAAGTGAGGCGAGTGTGGCATAAGGACGGCCGCTGCAGAAGCGCGGCCGCTGTCTTTCCTCTTGAAGCGGGCATGCGAATTGCGCATATCAGCGCCGGGCCGGCGCCCAGCCGCCCACCGGATCACTCCCCGGCGCCGGGGCATGCGAACGGCGCCGCTGTTTCAGATATTTTGGTGAGATTGGACTAGGAACGGAACATGCAGATGGAACGTCATGGATTTCAGGCGGAAGTCAGCCGCCTGCTCGATATCGTCGCTCACTCGCTCTACAGCGATAAATCCGTCTTTCTGCGCGAACTTGTCTCCAATGCTTCGGATGCCTGTGACAAGCTGCGCTACCTGTCGCTGACGGAGCCGGGCCTGATCAAGGACGATCCGGAATTCAAGGTCACCATCCAGCTCGACAAGGACAAGCGCCTGCTGACGATCGCCGATAACGGCATCGGCATGAATCACGACGACCTGATCAGCCATCTCGGCACCATTGCCCGTTCCGGCTCGGCCAAGTTCATGGAGGAACTGGCGGCGACCAAGGCCAGTGGTGGTGATGCAAAAGAGGGCGGCGACAAGAACGTCTCCCTGATCGGCCAGTTCGGCGTCGGCTTCTATGCCGCCTTCATGGTTGCCGACAAGGTCGAGGTCCTGTCGCGCAAGGCCGGCGAAACCCAGGCCTGGCGCTGGACATCCGATGGCAAGGGCGAATTCACCGTCGAACCGGCCGAGAAGACCGGCCGCGGTACCGACATCGTCCTGCATCTCCGCGCCGATGCCGATGAATTCCTCAATGCCGGCAGGCTCGGCACCATCATCAGCAAGTATTCCGACCATATCCAGCTGCCGATCCATCTCACCGGCGACGGCGAGCCGCGCAAGATCAACCAGGGTGCAGCGCTTTGGGCGCGCTCGAAATCGGAGATCACGGAAGAGCAGTATCGCGACTTCTACCGCCATGTCGCCCATGCCTTCGATGAACCCTGGGCGACCCTGCATTTCAAGGCCGAAGGCAAGATCGACTATACCGGCCTGCTCTTCATTCCCTCGACCAAGCCGATCGACCTCTTCAATCCCGACCGCAAGCAGGCGCTGAAGCTCTATGTGAAGCGCATCTTCATCACCGATCACTGCGAGGAAGTGCTGCCGCATTGGCTGCGCTTCGTGAAGGGCCTGGTCGATTCCGAAGACCTGCCGCTCAATATCAGCCGCGAGATGCTGCAGCAGAACCCGATCCTGACGCTGATCCGCGGCGGCCTCGTCAAGCGCGTGCTCGGCGAGCTCGGCAAGAAGGCGGAGAACGACAAGGAAGCCTATAAGGCCTTCTGGGAAAACTTTGGCGCCGTGCTCAAGGAGGGCATCTATGAGGAAGCCGAGCAGCGCGAGACGCTGTTGAAGCTCGCCCGTTTCCGCTCGACCAAGAGCGACGGCGAGAATGAGCTGGTCAGCCTCGCCGATTATGTCGGCCGTATGCAGGAAGGCCAGGAAGCGATCTATTACATCACCGGCGACAATCTCGATGCGGTGGCGCGCAGCGCACAGCTCGAGGGCTACAAAGCCAAGGGTGTCGAGGTGCTGCTGCTGACCGACCCGATCGATGAATTCTGGATCCCGGCTGTCGAGAAGTTCGACGGCAAGGAATTCAAATCAGTGACGCGCGGCGGTGCCGATCTCGACAAGGTGAAGGCAGCGCCCGACGCCAAGACGCCGGAGAAGAAACCGGCAGCCGAAGGCATCGACAATCTGATCGCCCTGATGAAGCTGACCTTGAAGGACACGGTCAAGGATGTGCGCCTGTCATCGCGCCTGACCGACAGCGCCGTCTGCCTGGTGGCCGATGAAGGCGACATGGACATGCGGCTTGCGCGTCTCCTCAAGCAGCATCGCCAGCTCGATGCCACCTTGCAGCGTGTGCTGGAGATCAATGGCAGCCATCCGCTGATCGCCGCTCTCGCCAAGGCTGTCTCCAATGGCAGCAAGAAGGACGCGGTCAGCGATGCCAGCTGGGTGCTGCTCGACCAGGCCAAGCTGCAGGAGGGCGAGACGCTGAGCGACCCCACCGCCTTCGGTCAGCGCCTGTCGGGCCTGCTGCAGCAGGTGTTCTAGAGCGCGATCGTCTTCGATGGAAGCAGGTTTGCTTCCATCGAAGACGTGAATCGCCCTCTACCTTATTGAAGAGAGACGGATCCACGTTTTAGACAAAATCGCAAAGCGATTCCGCCTAGAACGATCCGGCTCGAAGGGTATCGCCCTGCCGAGGCAGATAAGGCATTGCCCCTATCTGGCTCGGGATCGCCCAATCCGACGCGCGTCCCGATCGTCAGGGAACGATGTCATAATCGACCTTGATGTCGCGATTCTTCGCAAAGACATAGCATTTCTCGCCATACATCTCGCAACCATGCAGGGCCTTGGCGGTAAAGGCGTTCCCATCGCTGCAGACGTTTTCTTGGCAATAATAGAATTCATACATGCGGCCGCTTGATGAGACCGCGAAGACACCTGGATTGATCGAGCCGATCTCAGCCAGATACTCCTTGTAGCCTGCCATGGTCTTTTCAGAGATGTGCATCCTTTGACCCGGAGCTGGGTGATAGTCCTGCTCGCTGGCACAGCCGCTGATTAACGCAAGCAAGATCAATCCGACGATGGTCTTCCCTCTCACGGCACCACCTCGTAATCGACCTGGATCGTGTTGCGGTTGGCGAAGACATAGCATTTCGAGCCATATTTGCCGCATTCCACGATCGCCTTATGAGCGACGCTGTTGTCATCCATGCAGCGTATGTCGTCACACCAATAGGCCTCATAGAAACGACCGTCTTCCGAGACGGCGAAGACACCGGAATGGGTCGAGCCGATCAGCGCCTGGTACTCCTTGAAGCCCTGATATGTCGTTGCGGCGATCGGCATCTTCTGCCCCGGCGCCGGCTTATACAGATTCGCCGGGGCGCAACCGGCGAGGCCGAGCGCGAGCGCGCAGGCAATGATGATGGGCAGTTTCATGTCAGGGCTTTCCTTCTACCAAATCCGCGATGCGTCATCGCCTGTGCAGCTGAATGAGACCCGTGGCGCCACATCACGGCACCACTTCATAGGGAACGATGATCCCTTCATCGGTCGCGAAGAGGACGCAGGTCTCGCCGGTTTTCTCGCAGGCCTGGATTGCCCGTGGCGCGGCGGCACTGCGGCCGCCGACACAGCGTTGCGCCGGGCAGTAGTAATAGGCATAGCGATTGCCGGACATGGAGACAGCGAAGGCACCTGAGCCGCCGCTCCTGGCCTGGAGGAATTCCTGATAGCCCTCCATTACGCCGGGCACGACACCGATTTTCTGGCCGGGTGCGAGCTTCGATGCGTTGGGCGCACAGGCCGCGAGAAGCAAAGCCGCCAGCAAGGCGGATAGCCGATAGGTCGGGTTCATTGGTCTACTTTCGACTGATAGCGAAAAGATGCGGCAGCAAAGATGCGGGCGCGCGGGCCGGCCAAACGGCCATGCCAGCGAGCTGCTGTCAGGCGTCACCAGCCGGGTGGCCGGGATCGGATCGCGATCGAAAGTGAGATGGCGGGCGTACCGGGCCAGCCGATGGATGACGGCGGACTTGCGTCACCGCCCCACAGACGCGTAATGCCGGCCGCTTGGGCCTGCATCAGCATTTTGGTCATATTGTCGTCCCCCAATATTCCTATTGGGAGGATAGGCATACAATCTTGGGTTCCTCAAGAGGCTATCGCGGCACTGAACGCGGCTATAAAAGGCGAGCGCATGACTGTTTGATGCAAGCAAGCTTGCATCAAAACGTGAAGCCGGTTCTAGAGGTGTTTCAATACCAGACGGGCGGCCGCGAAATCCTCCAAAGCGGTGCCGACCGATTTGAAGAGGGTGATCTCCGCGGCAGTGCTGCGGCCGGCATGCGTGCCGCGGCACAGGTCAAAAAGATCGCCCTTGATGCTGGCCTCGGTGATGAGGCCGGCGCGCAGCGGAATGACGATATCGCCGCCTTCCTTCAGGGCGCCGGCACGGGTATCGACGAAAAGGCTCGCCCGGGTGACACAGCGATCATCGCTTTCGCGCAGCTCCGGCGTATAGGCGCCAACGAGATCGAGATGCGCGCCGGGCTTCAGCCAGTCACCCAGGATCAGCGGCGTCTTCGACAAAGTGGCGCAGCTGATGATGTCGGCTTCCCGCGCGGCTTCTTCCAGCGAGCGGGCGACACGGGCATCGATGCCATGCCGCTGCAACTCGGCGACCTTCTCCGCTGCCTTGGCAGCGTCGCGCGCCCAGAGCTGAACCTGGCTGATCGGGCGCACGGCGCGATGCGCTGAGACCAATGGCAGCGACAACGCCCCGGCCCCCACCATCAGCATGCGCGTGGCATCTTTGCGGGCGAGATAATCGGCGGCGAGGGCCGAGGAGGCGGCGGTACGCCGGGCCGTCAAGGCCGGGCCATCCATCAAGGCCTGCGGCGCGCCGGTGGCGCCATCGAGCAGCAGATAGATGCCCTGGATCGCCGGCAGGCCGCGCGCACCATTGCCCGGAGTCACCGTCACCATCTTCATGCCGATCGATTTGCCGGCATCCCAGGCCGGCATCAGCAGCAAGGTCTGTTCCCGCTCGCCGGCGATCGGGATGCCGTAATGATGCCGGACCGGCACGGTCCAGTCTTCGGCAAAACCCTGGCGCAAGGCGGCGATGAGGGCGGGATAGTCGAGCCGATGCTCGACCTCGGAAGCGGAAATGAAGGGCACATTGGTCATGATGACCGCACCTTAGAGCGCGATCGTTTTAAATGGAAGCAGGCCCGCTTCCACAGGTGAAACGCCCTCTATCTTATCGCGGAGAAACGGATCGTCTTAAGCCGAAACCCGGCGGGGGCCGATCTTCGGCGCTCAGCGCAGGCTGTCATAAGCTACGGCGGTGGCGGCAATCACCGGCCCGTATTCCGCCTGATTGGCAATCACCGCGGCAGCATCCGCCGGCAGATCGCCGCCGGCTTTGAGATTGATCGGTACCGGCAGGCGCGCGGCGGAACCGGTCCAGTCGCCGATCTTCTGCACCGCCCGCACGACATTGACGGCGCTGACATGATGGCCGGCATTTTCACCGGCCAGGATATCAGTCTCGACCTGGCGCCGGAAACTCACCAGCCAGATGGTCGCCGGCTTGGGCAGCGCCACTGCCGGCAGGTCGGCGAAGACCTGGCCAGCGGCATCGCGCATCAGCCGCAGCGGCGCCATGGTGGCGATATAACGGCTGTTGGAGAGCATCATCGATAGCCGGTCGCGGTCGGTCCCCAGCGATTCATCCGCGCCACCGACAATCAGCTGCGGCGTGTAGATCATGCTGCGGCCGAAGGCCTCGACATAGCCGAGCTGGCGCTGGGCGAAAGCCGGATCGGCCTTCATGTCGCGCCAGCCGATATAATCCCAGTAATCGACGTGATAGGTCAGCACCAGGACCGAACGCTGCTTTGCCCAGCTGCCGAGATTGGCATCAGCCGCGAGGCACGAGCCGCAACCTTCCGCGGTAAAGAGCTCCAGCACCACCGGCGTCAAGGTGGTCAAGCTGGGTATCGGCGTCAGGCCGGTTTCCCCGCCGATCCCCGCGGTCGGTGTGGGAACAGCCGGTGCGGGAGCGTCACTCGTCACGGGCGGTGCCGGGGTCACTAAGCTGGCCGGCGCATTGGCGTCCGGCAGATTGGGACTGGTCATCCCCTGGCTGCCGCCCTGAAGAGAACTGCCCTGGAGCGAAATCGCCGGCGCGCCGTTGCCGTTGCCGGAAAAACCGGCAGCAGCCGGCGGCGTCCCCATCTGCTGGGCCGCCGCCTTCATATCGTCAATCCCACTGCCAAAAACCGCCAGCAGCAGACAACCGGAGGCGGTCGCCAGGATACGGCGGGCAGCAGGGCTTAAAGCACGGATCATGATGGCGAAAGGTAGTGGGAACGGATTTGGCGCCGCCAATCACGAAGCGGTGAGGCAGCCTTTTGTCCTTCCCGAACAAGCAGACGTGACCATTTCCCGGCAGATCTGCGACCGGCGAGACAGATCAGAAGTCGCTGACCCGGCCGTTGCGCTCCCAGTCACCATAGCGGGTCGGCTCGGGACCGCTGGGACCGCCGATCTCGACCGGCCTGGTTGCCGGCTTGGCTGATGGGGCGGCGGACGGTTGTGCGGCAGCGGGCTTGGATGTCGCCGGGGTGGTCTGAGGCGTAGCAGTCTCTGATCCGGCGGCTTGCGGCTCGGAAGCAGGGCTTTGCCGCGGGTCGTAGCGTTGCACGATGGCGGCAGGAGGGCGTTTTTCTTGGTTCATGACGCTAGATATATAGCCACCCAGCCTGGTTTCCACCAGGACCAGCTATCATCCGGAATGACTGGTTGCGCCGCGCCAATAGCCCTGCCGGCGGTACTGACTTGATCCGCTTGGCCTGCCACCCAACATAGCTGTTGCGGCCGGAGACCTGCCGGCGGCACTGAGATCGAACGACGAGAGAGGCGATGGGCTATATCCGCACCGGATTGCTGCTGGCGGCGATGACCGCCTTGTTCATGGTGGTGGGTTTCCTGATCGGCGGCCAGACCGGCATGCTGATCGCCTTCGCCTTTGCCTGCGCCACCAATCTCTTCGCCTATTGGAATGCCGACAAGATGGTGCTGCGGATGTATGGCGCGCGCCAGATCGAACGGCAGGATGCGCCGGAATTCTATGATATCGTCGCCACCTTGGCTGAGCGCGCGCAATTGCCCATGCCCAAGGTCTTCATCATGGACAATCCGCAGCCCAATGCCTTCGCCACCGGCCGCAACCCGGAGAATGCCGCGGTGGCCGCCACCACCGGCATCCTCAACATGCTGACGCGCGAGGAGCTGGCCGGCGTCATGGCGCATGAGCTCTCGCATGTGAAGCATCGCGACAGCCTCACCATGACCATTACCGCCTGCCTCTCCGGCGCCATCGGCATGCTGGCGAATTTCGCCCAGATGAGCCTGTTCTGGGGCGGGATGCGGCGCGACGAGCGTGACAATCCGCTGGGCGGTATCGGCGTGCTGGTCGCCGCTTTGGTGGCACCTTTGGCGGCGATGCTGGTGCAGTTCGCCATTTCCCGCTCGCGTGAATATGAGGCCGACCGCCTGGGCGCCGAATTGTGCGGCCAGCCGCGCTGGCTTGCCTCCGCTTTGGTGAAGATCTCCAACGGCGCTGCCCAGATCCCCAATGCCGAGGCCGAGGCCAATCCGGCGACGGCGCATCTCTTCATCATCAATCCGCTGCATGGCGGCGGCATCGGCAGCCTGTTCTCGACCCATCCCTCGACCCAGGAGCGGATCGACCGGCTGATGGCGATGCAGCCGGCCGGCAATATGCCCCTCCGCCCGGAAACGGCAGCCGCGGCAACCCCGGGCACCAGCCGATTCCCCCGCAGCGGCACCGTCGAGGGCGGCAGCCAGACGCGCGGTCCCTGGGGTTGATGCCCCAGGGATGTCCTTTTTGGAGAGGTCCTCGGGGATATCGGCGCTGATTCGGGCGGGATAATCCCGAGATATCTCGAGTTGGACTAACGGACGAAGTGGGCAGAGGGGCTGAACGGCACGGGATTAACCCTGTTGGCCGCCGGAAATGTGAATTTTCCATGTCGAGCCGGCCGCCGGCCCTGCCGGCGCTGACTGGCAACTAGGCTTAGACAGCGCCCGCCGCTTGGGGCATAAGGGCGCCATGCAATCCGATCCCTCTTCCCAGCCGCCGGGCCATCGCCACACGGATGCCGACGCTGATCTGCCGATGCCGGCGGAAGGCGAAGCTGCCGGCGGCGGGACGCCGATGATCTCGGCCCGCGCCGCGGCGCTCGATCTGCTCGATGCGGTTCTGCGCCAGCGCCGGCCGCTGGACGAGGCGCTCGCCACCCATACCGAGCTTGGCCAGCTCACCCAGCGCGATCGGCAATTCGTTCGCGCGCTGGTGATGTCGACCCTGCGCCATCTCGGCCAGATCGATCACAGCCTGGCGCAATGTCTCGAAAAGCCGCTGCCTGCCCGCGCCATTGCCATCCGCAACATCCTGCGCCTCGGCGTCGCCCAGAGCCTGTTCCTGCAGACCCCCGCCCATGCCGCCGTCGACACCATGGTGGGCCTGGTGGCAAAGCGCGGCGGCGAGGCCGGCTATAAGGGTCTCGTCAATGCCGTGCTGCGGCGGATCTCGCGCGAGGCAGATCTCTTCCGCCAGGCGCGGCCCGGCAATGGCGCCTTCACCGGTGCCGTCAGCCTGCCCGACTGGCTGTGGCAGAGCTGGGTCAAGGCCTATGGCGTGCAAGCGGCGACCGCCATCGCCACCGCCCATCTCGACGAGCCGCCGCTCGATTTCACGCTCAGGAACATGAGCGGCAAGAGCGATCCCGCGCATTGGGCCAAGCTGTTGCAGGCCGAGATATTGCCGACCGGCAGCCTACGTCGCCCGGCCCATCCGCAGGATCACTATCGCCCCTCGCCGCGCATCGAGGATTTGCCCGGTTTCGCCGAAGGCATGTGGTGGGTGCAGGATGCCGCCGCCGCTTTGCCGGCGAAATTGCTCGGTCCTGATCTCACCGGAAGGCGCGTGCTCGATATGTGCGCGGCACCCGGCGGCAAGGCGGCGCAGTTGGCCGCGGCCGGCGCGGATGTTACCGCGCTCGATCGTTCGCGCAAGCGCCTCGACCGGGTGAAGGAGAACCTCGCCCGCCTACATTTGACGGCGCATGTGGAAACCGCTGATGCCGCCCTCTGGCGCAAGGCCAAGGATTTCGACGCGATCCTCCTGGATGCACCCTGCTCGGCGACCGGCACCATCCGCCGCCATCCCGATGTCGCCTGGCTCAAGGATCCGCGCGACATCGCCAAGCTGACGGCGACCCAGGATCGCCTGCTCGATTCAGCCGTCGAACTTTTGCGCACCGGCGGGACGCTGGTCTATTGCACCTGCTCGCTGCAGCCGGAAGAGAACCGCGCCCGCATCGATGCCCTGCTTGCCCGTCATCCCGAGATGCGCCGCGCCCCGATCGGCGCCTTCGAAGTCGGTGGCTTGGAAGAACTGCTCACCACCGAAGGCGACCTCCGCTCCTTCCCCTATCAGCTGGCGCAACATGGCGGCATCGACGGCTTCTATGCAGCGCGGTTGGTGAAGGGCATCTCGTCGTAACACGCGCGTCTGTCGACAAATACGCTGTGTCGTAGAAACCACATTCACGCGAACAATTTTTGCGCATGCGACAGGCTGACGCAGATTCTGCTTGCGCACTCAAATTCATTGGATCATAAGTCCGCTCCCTTCATGCGGCCTTGTGTCTGGACTTTAAAATCCAGCAGGCGCGATACGCTCTGCGTTTTCGTGTTCCGCCAATTGAAGAATGCGGAGGCCAAGCTCACGGTGAGCAGCGGGGATGACCCGCCCGATCGGTTCGATTCCGATGGCACGCATGAAACGAGGATAGCTCAGAGGTAGAGCATGCTTGAACAGCATAGTCGCGGGTTCGACTCCCGCTCCGCGCTCCGGTTCAGTCTGCAAAACTGATCTCCCACTGAAGGGACCGGATGCGCGCTTCAGTCGCGATCCGGTTGGCGGGCGCAAGCCTCAACATCCGTATCAGACACTTTGTGACCAGCTTTGCGCCGCGGCGGATACCGCGGGCGGAGACTGATATCTGCTGCGCCTTGCCAGCTGCCTTGGCAGCCGGAAACGCAAAGCGGCCATCATGACCCGTGCGCTTAAGCTAGGCCCGCTCGTCACATTGGAAGCCGCATCCGGCACCCATTTCCTCGATCACAACATGAACCCTGCGTTGCAAGCAGGGCAAGAAATGGAGAAGAAAATGACTCGATCACTCTTATACCTGCATGTCGCCGTGGAGCCCGGCGAGCGCGTGCTGGTGCTGCGGGATGGGCGCTACGAGCGTGTACTCGGGCCCGGCCGCTATATCCTCCTTGATCCGCTGCGCAAGCTGACCCTGGAGAGCTATGACGTCGTGCGGGCCGAATTGCCGATTGAGTGCTACGACATCATCAAGGCCGAGCAGCCGGATCTGGCTGACGACTTGTTGACCCTGGTGGAAACCGGGCCCAGCGAGGTCGGTATCGTTTTGCTGGATGGCCGGCCGATGGTTGTGCTGGGACCGTGGCAGCGTCGGGCTTACTGGAAGGTCGTGACGGCCGTTGATATCGAGCGGATCGATACGACCGATGTGCTGGAAGTGACCGATCGGCAGATGACGTTGCTGAGCAAGGTTACCAGTCCCTACATGGTGCAGACGGTGGTGGAGAGCCACGAGGCTGCGCTGCTCTATGTGAACGGCCGCCTGGTCGGCCGGTTGTCGCCGGGACGCTACGGCCACTGGACCGTCAACCGGAAGGTCGAGGTCAAGCGCCTCGATCTGCGGCCGCATCCGGTCGAGATCACGGCGCAGGAGATGCTGACCAAGGACCGCATCTCCCTGCGGGTGACCTTGACCGCCTATCGCCGGATCACCGATCCGGAGCGGGCGGTCACCGTTGCCGCCGATATCGATGGGTGGTTGTACCGCCTGGTGCAGCTCGCCGTCCGCGAAGCCGTCAGCCTGCGGACCCTCGATGAGGTGCTGTCCGGCAAGGGTGCCCTCGATGCCGAGTTGCGCGGCTATGTCGAGCAGCGGCTCGAGGGCACCGGCATCGTCGTGACCGAGCTCGGCATCAAGGATGTGATCCTGCCGGGTGACATCCGCGAGCTGGTCAACAAGGTGGTGGAGGCGGAGCGGCTGGCCAAGGCCAACCTGATCCGCCGGCAGGAGGAGACGGCTGCAACGCGGTCGCTGCTCAACACCGCCAAGCTGATGGAGGAGAACCCCCTCCTTTTGCGCCTCAAGGAGCTCGAGAGCCTCGAGCGCCTGGTGGAGAAGGTGGGACGGATCGATCTCCATGCCGGTGACGGCCAGGGCCTCGACGCGCTGCTCACCAAGCTGATCCGCTTGAAGCAGCCGGAAGCCAGCTGATGCCGAGATATCAGTCATCGATATCCGGTAAACTGAAACAGGCCGCATCACCGAGATGCGGCCTGTTTTTGTTTGAAGCTCTACGCGAATATTTTTCTCGCTGTCATCCTCGGGCTTGACCCGAGGATCCATGGCGGACATGAGCGCAGTCGTTGCGATGGATGCCCGGATCAAGTCCGGGCATGACAAGAGAAAGAAATTGGCGACTGGGGGCTTATGCCGCCCAATCCAGAATGACCTTGCCTGATTGGCCTGACAGCATGGTCTCGAAGCCTGTCTTGAACTCGCTGACCGGGAAGTGATGCGTCAGGATCGGCGAGAGGTCGAGGCCGCTTTGCAGCATGGAGACCATCTTGTACCAGGTCTCGAACATCTCGCGGCCATAGATGCCCTTGATCTCCAGCCCCTTGAAGATGACCTGGTTCCAGTCGATCGCGGTATCGGCGGGCGGAATGCCGAGGAGCGCCACCTTGCCGCCGTGATTCATCACGTTCAGCATGTCGCGGAAGGCTGCAGGCACACCGGACATCTCCAGGCCGACATCGAAGCCTTCCTGCATGCCGAGATCGTCCATCACGTCCTTGAGGCGATCCTTCGAGACATTGACGGCGCGGCTGGCGCCCATCTTCTTGGCGAGGTCGAGGCGGTAGTCGTTGACATCGGTGACGACGACATGGCGTGCGCCGACATGGCGGCAGATCGCCACCGCCATGATGCCGATCGGGCCTGCCCCGGTGATCAGCACATCCTCGCCGACCAGGTTGAAGCTCAAGGCCGTATGCGTCGCATTGCCGAAGGGATCGAAGATCGAGGCGAGATCGTCGCTGATATTGTCGGGGATCTTGAAGGCATTCACCGCCGGCAGCGAGAGATATTCGGCGAAGGCACCGGGCACATTGACGCCGACACCCACGGTGTTGCGGCAGAGATGGCGCCGTCCCGCGCGGCAGTTGCGGCAATAGCCGCAGGTGATATGGCCTTCGCCGGAGACGCGGTCACCGATCGCAAAGCCGCGCACTTCCTGGCCGATCTCGACGATCTCGCCGACATATTCATGGCCGACATGCATCGGCACCGGAATGGTCTTCTGCGCCCAGTCGTCCCATTTCCAGATATGGATATCGGTGCCGCAGATCGCCGTCTTCTTGATGCGGATGAGGACGTCGTTATGGCCGACCACGGGCTTCGCCACATCGGTCATGGTGAGGCCGGGTCCACGTTCCAGTTTCGCGAGGGCTTTCATAGCGACGTTTCCTTGAATGAGATCCTGGGGATGAGATCCTGTGGGATCGGATATCGGTTCTACGTTCCGTTGCGGCAAGTCCGGTTCAATGCGCGCCTGATCAAATCGCCCCGGGCTCAGATAGCACCGAGCGCCTTGCCGACCTTGGTGAAGGCGGCGACCGCCTTGTCGATATGGTCGCGGGTATGGGCAGCGCTCATCTGGGTGCGGATGCGGGCCTGGCCCTTCGGCACCACCGGGAAGCTGAAGCCGATGACATAGACGCCTTCCTTGAGGAGCTCGTCCGCCATGCGCGTCGCCAAAGCAGCATCGCCCAGCATCACCGGGATGATGGGATGCTCGCCCGGCACCAGCTTGAACCCGACGGCGGCCATCTTCTCGCGGAAGTAGCGGCCATTCTCGCTGACCTTGCGGCGGAGTTCCGCGCCTTCGGCCGAGGCCAGCAGCTTCAGCACCGCCAGGGTCGCCGCCGCGATCGAGGGGGCGAGGCTGTTGGAGAAGAGATAGGGCCGCGAGCGCTGGCGCAGCAGGTCGATGACCGGCTGCTTCGCTGCGATATAGCCGCCGCTGGCGCCACCCAGGGCCTTGCCGAGGGTGCCGGTGATAATGTCGACCCGGCCTTCGACGCCGCAATATTCCGGCGTGCCGCGGCCATTGGCGCCGATAAAGCCGACGGCATGGGAATCGTCGACCATGACCAAAGCGTCATAGCGGTCGGCGAGATCGCAGACAGCTTTGAGATTGGCGATGATGCCGTCCATGGAGAACACGCCGTCGGTGGCGATCAGCACATGCCGGGCGCCGGCGGCGCGGGCGGCTTTGAGCTGCGCTTCCAGATCGGCCATGTCGTTATTCTGGTAGCGGAAGCGCTTCGCCTTGCAGAGCCGGATGCCGTCGATGATGCTGGCATGGTTGAGGGCATCGGAGACGATCGCGTCCTCCTCGCCTAGCAGGGTCTCGAACAACCCGCCATTGGCGTCGAAGCAGCTGGAATAGAGGATGGTGTCGTCCAACCTAAGGAAACGGCTGATCGCCGATTCGAGTTCCTTATGCAGGGTCTGGGTGCCGCAGATGAAGCGCACCGAGGCCATGCCAAAGCCGTATTGGTCGAGGCCCTGCTTGGCGGCGGCGATCAGCCGGCCATCGTCGGCCAGGCCGAGATAGTTGTTGGCGCAGAAATTCAGCACCTCGGCGCCGCTGTCGAGGCGGATCGAGGCCTGCTGGTGGCCGGCGATGCGGCGCTCGGACTTGTAGAAGCCGTCGGCGCGGATACCGTCCAGAGTCGCGGTCACCGATTGATAAAACGCTGCCTTGCCACCCATCAAACCCGTCCTGTCGTGCTTATTTTCGGCGGCCGCCCCGATCCTGGTGCCGCCCGCCTCTGGGAAATCCTGTGCGAAAATCTTAACGCGACCAGCCCGTTAACCCAAGGGCGGAAGCAGCCGATCGGAGATGGCGGCATCTTGCGAAGCCGACGCCGCCCCGGCAAATGCCAAAATCTCACGCGCTGGATGAAATTGCCGCGTTATTGCCGCAATTTAGCCGTCCCCTTTGCTTGCCCCGCCGGGTCCTCGATGGTAGGTATCCCGGAAGGAGATACCATGCAGCAAAAGACCAAGATCGCCCCCTCGATTCTCTCGGCGGATTTCGCCAATCTCGGCGCGGAAGTGCGCGCCATTACCGAGGCCGGCGCCGATTACGTCCATATCGATGTCATGGATGGCCATTTCGTCCCCAATCTGACCATCGGCCCGATGGTGGCGAAGGCGCTGCGCCCGCATAGCAAGCTGCCTTTCGACGTCCATCTGATGATCTCCCCGGTCGATGCCTTCGTGCCGGAATTCGCCGAAGCCGGTGCGGATATCATCACGTTCCACCCGGAAGCCGGCGCCCATCCGCACCGCACCGTCCAGCTGATCAAGTCGCTCGGCAAGAAGGCGGGCGTCTCGCTCAACCCGGCAACGCCGCTGTCGGTGCTCGATTACCTGCTGCCGGAAATCGATCTCGTCCTGGTCATGAGCGTCAATCCGGGCTTCGGCGGCCAGAAATATATCGGCAGCGCCAGCGACAAGATCCGCGAGCTGCGCCGGCGCATCAATGCGATCTCCGAGTCGCAAGGCGGCCGTGTGATCGATCTCGAGGTCGATGGCGGCATCAACCATGACACCGCTGCCACGGCGATCGCCGCCGGCGCCGACGTCCTGGTCGCCGGCACGGCCACCTTCACCGGTGGCCCGGCGCAATACGCCGCCAATATCGCCAAGCTGCGCGGCTGAGGAGGGACGAGGGCGTGGCGGATAGCGCAACCAACGGCCTCCTCCAGACCCAGAACCCGGCGCGGCCGCGCAAGGGCAATCAGCGGCCGAAGCTGATCGCCCCCAAGCTGCAGACCATGTTCAGCCTGCCGCGCGAGACCCTGCTGTCGCAGTGCTGGCGCAGCCTGGCCCAGCCGATCTATGGCAGCCGCTTCTACGGCTGGGCGCTCGGCAACCGCTCCAGCGGCGACCTCACCGTCACCCCGCTGGAAGTCTGGCCGGGCGACGAACAGGCCGGCTTGCACCTTCTCGGCGGCGAGTACCGCTATGGCAGCGAGGTCGTCCGCACCCCCAAGCCGCTCGGCAACCCGATCGGCACCAGCCTTGCCTGGCGCGGCTGGATGAACGGCTTCACTTGGCTCGCCGATCTACGCGCCTGCGGCGGCCCGGCCGCCCGGCAACTGGCGCGGCAGTTGGCCCAGCAGTGGCTGGACGAGAATCCCGGCTATGACAGCTTCGCCTGGCGCAGCGACATCCTTGCCGCCCGGCTGCGGCAGATCCTGCTGCACCATCCCTTCCTGGAAGTGCAGACCGACGCCCTGTTCCGCTCGGCCTTGCTCTACAGCCTCAACCGCCAGGCCGCCCATCTCGCCCGCGCCTTGCCCGATGGCTTGGCGGGCAGTGCGCTGCTCAAGGCCGCCACGGTCCTGATGATCGCCGGCGCCATGCTGCCCCAGGGCGATGCCTTCCTCCTCCGCGGCCGCAAGCTCTTCGCCCAGGAGATCGCCAAGCAGATGCTGGCCGATGGCGGCCATGTCGAGCGCAGCCCCGGCATCATCCTCGATCTGCTGCAGCATCTCCTCGATCTCCGCCATGTGCTGACTTTGGCCCGCCAGGCGCTGCCGGACCATCTGCAGATCGCCATCGAGAATCTGGGTGCCGTCCTTCACATGCTGTGCCATGGCGATGGCAAGCTCGCCCTCTTCAACGACACCAATGAAGAGACGTCGGAACTGCTGCATCTGGTTTTCAGCCGCATCGGCGGTGAGCGCGAGCGCCATCTGACGCAATTGCCGCTGACCGGTTTCCAGCGGCTGCAGGCCGGCAAGACGGTAGTCGTCACCGATTGCGGCGCACCGCCGCGCCACGGCCTCGATATGCACGCCCATGCCGGTACGCTGTCCTTCGAGATGAGCTACGGCGCCGACCGCATGATCGTCAATTGCGGCGCCGGCCATCCCGCTTCGCCCGAATGGCGCCAGGTGCAGCGCGCCACCGCCGCCCATTCGACCCTGGTGGTCGACGACACCAATTCCAGCATGCTGCTGGAGCATGGCGGCATGGCGCTCATCCCCACCATCGTCACCAGCCGGCGCGACGAGACCGATGGCCAGGTCTGGCTCGACACCAGCCATAACGGCTATGAGGAATCCTTTGGCCTGGTGCATCGCCGCCGCCTGTTCCTGGCCGGTGACGGCAGCGAGCTGATGGGCGAGGACATGCTGAACGGCACCGGCGGCAATTCCTTCGCGCTCCGCTTCCATCTGCATCCGCAGGTCCAGGCCTCGATCACCCAGAACGGCCAGGCGGCACTCCTGAAGCTGCCAGGTGGCAGCGGCTGGCGCATGCGCATCCAGGGCGCTGATATCGCGCTGGCTGAAAGCATCTATATGGGTCAGCGCGGCCAGGTACGCAGGAGCCAGCAGCTGGTGGTGCTCGGCATGATCGACAGCGACAGCACCACGGTCAAATGGGCCTTCCAGAAGGAAGGCGGCAAGTGACGGGAATCCGGGTGAGATTACCTTTTTGAGTATGAATGTGCCGCGCGGAAAACGCGGCATCTTCATTTGGATATTGATGCGGTGCTCTCACAGGCACCGCTTTTTGAGAGACAGACAGAATGAGCAGCAGCCAGACCCCACAGAAACGCCTCGGCGACGTCGCCTTCAATCATCGC
>Ga0209455_1000399_pt1 | contig 36942 bp, 31 predicted proteins | sample AraplaCol_mCL_r2_FD_184275 | JGI IMG/M metagenome (GOLD analysis project Ga0209455, IMG submission 184275) | Arabidopsis root microbial communities from North Carolina, USA - plate scrape CL_Col_mCL_r2 (SPAdes) (version 2) | ecosystem: Host-associated > Plants > Roots > Endosphere | place: USA... | reverse complement strand
GCCGGGCGCGCTCGACATAGCGGCTCAGCATGGCCTGTTCCTGGCTGAGCCGGATCGGGTAGTAGGGGATGTCGGCAGGCTCGCAGGCGCGGGAGTATTCGCGATAGCACAGGCTTTTTTCATGCTGTTCCCACGGCGAGAAATGCTTGTGCTCGGTGATGCGGGTATAGGGGATGTCGGTGTCGGCGTAGTTCATCACCGCGCAGCCCTGGTAGTCCCCGTCGTACCGGAAGGCCTCGAAGTCCAGCGTGCGGTAGCCCAGCCGTCCAAGCTCATGGCCATAGTATTCGTCGAGCGGCCCCGAATAGAACACATGGTCGTAGCCCGCAGCCGCCTGCTTGTCGAAGCGCGTGTTCAGGCGTACTTCAATGGCGGGGTGATCCAGTATCTTTCCGATCATGGCGCTGTAGCCGTTTTCGGGCATGCCCTGGAAACGGTGGAAGAAATAATTGTCGTCGTAGGTAAAGCGCACCGGCAGCCGCTTCAGGATGCTGGCGGGGAGCTGGTCGGGCGCGCAGCCCCATTGCTTGACGGTATAGCCCTTGAGAAAGGCCTCGTAGAGATCGCGTCCGACGAATTTGAGCGCCTGCTCCTCGAAGGTGCGCGGTTCGTCCGCGGGGCCTTCGGACAACGACGCGATGAACGCGCGGGCTTCGTCGGGACGCATGGTCTTGCCGAAGAACTGGTTGATCGTGTGCAGGTTGATGGGCAGCAGATAGACCTTGCCCCCGGAGGTCGTCTTGACCCGGTTGACGTAAGGCATGAAGCGCTCGAACCCGTTGACGTAGCGCCAGACTTCTTCATCGTCGGTGTGAAAAATGTGCGGGCCGTAGACGTGCACCATCACGCCGGTCGCCTCGTCCCGGCGGGTGTGGCAATTGCCCGCGATATGGTCGCGCTGCTCGACGATGACCGAGCGATGTCCCGCCTGCGCAAGCTGGCGGGAGATGACCGCGCCGGAAAGGCCTGCCCCGACGATTAGAACGGTTTTGCTCAAGGCTTCATGCTCCGTGCTTGGGTTTGATGAAATCGCGCGGGATCATGCGCTGACAACTTGCCGCGCGATCATGGCGATTTTTGAGTCGGACGGGACTGCGTCGAGCAGTATCTTGACGTTGGCGGGGTCGTGCGCGGACAGCGCCTTGTGAATCTCCGAGGCCAGCAGCCCATGGTAGGGCGCTTCGAGCCAATCGAAGAACGAGAGGCTGTAGCTCATGATCCAGAGGAGCAGCCTGGCGCCGTAGGCGTCGTACAGGCGATTGCGCTGGAGGAAATCGAGCATGGTTTCATGATGCCGGAACATGGCCAGCCAACGCGTGGCGTGCGAGGCCGTGGTCTGCCCGGTGCGGTTGGTCCGGTGATAGCACAATACCTTGTCGATGCATACGAAGGACTGTGCCTTGAGTACGCAGAACCAGTGAAAGGGATTGTCCTCGAAGAAATAGTCGCCTTCGGGAAATCGCATGTCCGCATCGGCGATCAGATCTTTTCTGTACAGCTTGCGCCACGGAACGGGGCTGAAGTCCAGAAGGGTCATCTTCGTCGCCGGTTCGGTCAGGCGTTCGCCGAGCCGTATCGCGGGCTTTTGCCAGGCAGGCTTGTCGTAGGCTTGCTGGTATTGCCCCTTCTCGTCTTCGTAGAGCTGGAAGTCGCATATCGCCACCTGCGCATCCGCCTGGACCGCGGCCTTGTACAGGCTCTCGAACATGTCGGGTTCGCACCAGTCGTCGCCATCCACGAAGCCGATGTAATCGCCTTTGGCGATTTTCAAGCCGGCGTTGGCCGGCGTGCCTACGCCGCCCGGGGTGTTTTGCTCGAATTGAATGACGACGATCCGGCTGTCGCGGGCGGCGTACTGGGCAATGATGCCGCGGGTCGAGTCCGACGAGGCATCGTCGACGACGATGATCTCCAGATTTCGATACGTCTGGTTGACGACGCCGTCCAGGCAGCGCGCGACGTATTTCTCGATGTTGTAGGTAGTGATGATGACGGAGATCAACGGCCCCGTCGCGTAGCCTTGCGCCCGGGTCGAGGCTTCGGCCGGCATCGATGTGGCGCCGTTGGCCGCCAAATACCGTTGCGCCAGGTCCTTGTTCGTCTGCAGCAGAACCTGATAGGCAGCCTGCGTCGCCTGGTATGCCGAATGCAGCAAAAACGCCAGCTTCCAGCGCTGGTCGTCGTCCATGGCCGCAATGCGCGCCTCGGTCGGCACGAACACGGCGTTGCGGGATATCTCCTGGGTGTGGCCGGCATCGTGGGAGCGAGCCGTCGGCAGCAACCTAAGTTCGTATGGCGCCAGCAGCTCGCTCAGGCCGGCCGGATCCGTCTGCTTTTCGAACACGTCGGCCAGCAGCGTCTGGACCTGCACGACCAGGACGTGAGGCAACAGCCTTTGCGCATTGCGCAGGATGGCCGCGTTGTCGTTGGCGCCGTCCAGGATCATCCAATCGAGTTTTTCCAGGCCGGTGAGGTCGTCCAGGCGCATCGTGGGGATGACCTGGGTGCCGCGCAGGCTCGTGGCCTGCCGCAGGGCGGGCAGCTGCCGTGAAGCGGGCAGGGGGGCAAGCGTGCCGCTATAGGCGTTGTCCTGGCACAAATACAGCGTGGCGGGCGTGCCGCCTCCCAGCGCCACATGGTGGTGGTGGTGCTGTATCAGCCGACCCCACATCTCCTGCTCGCGCCCCTGCAATACGTGGGCCGGATCGATGGCGATGGTGATCAGGCCGCCCAGGTTGCTCAGATTGCGCGACACGCCCGTGCCGACGAAGGCGCCGCCGTGATCCAGCGTGATGATCTTGCCGCGCAGCTGGAATTGAAAGTCCTTGCTGCCGGCGGCGGGCGTCTGCGCGGTCGAGGCCGGTTCGGCCACGTCCATGGGCGCGTCGCTATCTTCGAACCAGGGCTTGCCGTCGGCAGTGAACACCAGGGATGCCCGCGGCTTGCCTTCGCAGTAGCGCTGCCAGATGGCCCGCAGCGCGGTGGCTAGGTGCCCGGCATAGCGCGGGCCGTCGCAGACGGGCGAGTCGAGCAGGATTTTGCGCAGGCTGGCGCGCAGCGCGGAGAGGTTGTCCGGATTGGACGCCAGCGCCAGAACGCAAGACTGGTATTGATCCCAGTCTTCGGCCACCAACTCGGGAATGCCGGCGTTGGACAGGTGGGTGGCCGAGTGGCGGCCGGCGAAGGTGGGGCCGGGCAGCGTCACCACGGGCACGCCCATGAGCAGGGCTTCGCAGGTGGTCAGGCCGCCGGAATAGGGCCAGGGGTCCAGCGCCACGTCGACGTCGTTATAGCAGGCGAGCAGCTCGTAGTGCTTGGCCTGGCCTTCCAGGCGCAGGCGCTCGGCGGCGATACCGTGGCCTTGCATGAAGTCCTGCACGCGCCGGCGCAGTCCGGCGCTGTCGTAGGCGCCGCCTTTCAGGAAAAGCCGCGAATTGGGCAGGGCCTGCATGATGCCGGCCCATTTTTCCAGCAGCGTCTCGTTGATCTTGGTGGGGTTGTTGAAGCAGCCCAGGGTGATGTAGCCGTTTTTCCCGGCGGGAAGCGGCCCGACATCCGGCATGTTCGGCGGCGGCAGATAGCAGATGTAGTCGTCGGGCATGCGGATCAGCTTTTCCGTATAGAAAGCATCGCTGCCCAGGGGCGACTCGACCCTGTCGGTGATGAGATAGTCGATGGCCGGCAGGCCCGTCGTGTTGATCAGGCCGCCGACCCACTTGACCAGGAGCGGCGCGGGCTCCAGCGCCATGGCGCTCATGCGGGTGCTGGTGTTGTAGCCGGCCAGATCCACCAGAATGTCGATGCCGTCGTCGCGGATGCGCTGGGCGAACTGTTCGTTCGAAAGCTGCAGGACGATCGCATGGCTGTCGGCGGCGGCGATCAGGCGCTGTGCGACGTGGTCATAGGCGGGATTGTTGGCGTATAGGTAGATCTCGAAGCCGAACCGGCGCAGATGTTCCAGCGACGGAGTGATCATCAGGCTGACGGGGCCCGCGCTGAAGCCGTTGGCATACAAGCCCACGCGGATTTTGCGGCCGGGGGCCGGATCGGCCGGCCGTGGCCGAACGATGGCGTGGTCCGGCGTGAACAGAGCACCCCATTCCTTGCAGGCCTGCAGGATTTCCGCGGCGCCGTGCCTGGGCATGTAGTGCATGAGCGTCAGGCGGTTCGACATGGCGTCGACGTAGGCCACCTGGTTTTTGGCCGCTTCGGCCAGGGCAATGGACTTGAGGTAGGCGGCTTCGGCTTGCTCCAGCGCGCCCGTGTCGCGGTAGGTCTGGCCCAGCAGGTTCCAGTAATACGCGTTGTCCCGATCGAGCGGGATAAGCTGGTTTTGCAGCAGATCGGCGGCTTCGTCGTAGCGGTGGACCTGGATCAGCCCATAGGCCTTGAGATAGAGCGCGTGTATGTTGCGAGGCTGCTGCGCCAAGGCGCGGTCTATCAGCTTCAGAGGCTGGTCGGTGCCCTTGTTGACCTGCAGCTGCAGCGAGGCCACCTGGCACAGCATGTCGAAGTCGTCGGGCTGGAGCTCGAGTGCGCGTTCATAGTGCTTGCGGGCTTCTTCATACTGCTCGGCCATCGATTCGAGTTTTCCCAGGATGACCCTGACGTTGTAGTCGTTGGGCAATAGCTGCGCGAGTCTTTGCGCGGCGGCGCGTGCCTGCTCCGGATCCGTGTCGATAGTCAGTTGGGCCAGTTCCAGCCACACCTGCGGGTTCTCGGGAAAGCGCCGAGCACGGGTCAGCGCCTGTTCCACGGTCATGCCTGCGGGGGCAGCAGGAGCCGTTTTCCTGTTGGCGCGCGTGGCAGGGTGGCGTATGTCTTTTTTGACCATGAAAATCGAAAATAAAGGGAAAGGCCGCGATATTGCAGTCTACCCAGCGCCTCATGGTGGAAATTGCCGGTTAAGCGGGAGAAAGCCCGCGCTTTTCGCCGGGCGGTGGCAGGAGCGGCACTTCCTGTACGAAAAAACACCCCGCGCGTCGAAACGGGCGGGGTGTTCGGCTTGCATTGCGCCGGGCGTTGCCGCCCGGGTCGAGCCGCGATTAACGCAGCAGCGACAGCACGTTTTGCGAGCTGGAGTTGGCCTGGGCCAGCACCGAGGTGCCGGCTTGCTGCAGGATCTGGGACTGGGTCATGGCCGAGACTTCCACGGCGTAGTTGGCGTCCTGGATGCGCGAACGGGCGTTGGACAGGTTGGTGTCCGTGTTGTTCAGGTTGGTGATGGTGGCGTCCAGGCGATTCTGGATGGCGCCCATCTGGCCACGCAGCGAATCGACCGACTTGATGGCCGAGTCGATGGCGGCCAGGTAGGTGTTGCTGCTACCGGTGACCGAGATGGTGCCGGAGGTGTTGCCGATGGTCTTGAACTTCGTGACGTCGATGACGACGTTCGAGGTCGCGAGGGTGGTGACCGACGCGGTCGAACTGGCAACGCCCAGGGCGCTGGCGTTCATCTTCTGCAGCGTGATGCTGATGACTTGGCCGTCGTTGGCGCCAACTTGCAGGCTCATGCTGCCGCCCGTCGCCAGGATGGTCAGACCGTTGAACTGGGTCTGAGCCGAAACGCGGTTGATTTCGGACATGTCCTGGTTGATTTCGGCCTGGATCGAGCTCAGGTCGGCCGAGGTGTTGGTACCGTTGGCGGCTTGAACGGTCAGTTCGCGGACGCGCTGCAGGTTGTCGTTGATCTCGTTCAGGGCGCCTTGGGCGGTCTGCACGACGGAGATGCCGTCGTTGGCGTTGCGCGAGGCCTGATCCAGACCGTTGACCTGGGCGGTCATGCGGTTGGCGATGCCCGAACCGGCGGCGTCGTCAGCGGCGCTGTTGATGCGCAGACCCGAGGACAAACGCGTGATGGCGGTATTCAGGGCCGATTGAGACTTGTTCAGGTTGTTTTGGGCAACCAGCGACAGGTAGTTGGTGTTGATGATCATCGACATGATGAAGGGGCTCCCAAGAGAGAAAAACTTCTTTCAAACTGGGTAGCTACGCCACCCAACTAACAGCAGGAGGTCTGCCGTTGTCCTGGGTTACGACTGAGTATGTCCAAACTTAAGTGGACAATTTACTTTTGTCATTTATAAGAAATGCAAAGTCACGCAACCCAGGCCAGCAGGCTCTCCGGGGGCAGGTCCTGCCAGGCGTGATCGCGCAGATGGGCGCGGATGCGGGCGATGGCCTGGCTGCGCAGCTGGCAGACGCGGGCTTCTGTTACGTTTAATACGGCCCCAATTTCCTTCAGATTGAGGCCTTGCTCGTAGCAAAGCGACATCAGCAGCTTTTCGCGCTCGGGCAGGGCGCTGATGGCATCTATAAGAACTTGCCGCAGGTCGCTGGCCAGCAGGGCGTCCAGCGGAGAAGTCCCGTCGCTGGCCGAGATATCGTGCCAGCCGTCTTCGCCGTCCCGGCTGAAGTCCTCGTAATGGAGGATCTGCACGCCGTGGGCGTCCTTGAGCATGTCCCGGTACTCGGCCAGCGACACGCCCAGTTCCGCGGCAACTTCCGACTCGCTGGGCTGGCGCATGAGGGCCTGTTCCTGCTTCTGGATGGCACCTTCTATCTTGCGGCTCTTGCTGCGCACGCTGCGCGGCAGCCAGTCCTGGGCACGCAGTTCATCGAGCATGGCGCCGCGGATGCGCGCGGTGGCGTAGGTCTCGAACTGGGCTTCCGGGTTCTCCTGGTAGCGCCGCATGGCGTCCAGGAGCCCGATCATGCCGGCCTGCATGAGATCGTCCAATTGAACGCTCGCGGGCAACCGGGCAAGCAACTGCAATGCAAGCTTGCGTACCAGCGGCGTATATTCAAGCAGATTGTCGTCGGCGGAAGGCATGAGATCGGACGATGAACCCCCTATGGGCCATGGCGGGCATTGTGACCCGGTGGAAGGGTATCCATTCCGGCAAGCACCCTTCGTTTTGAAGGCTTGCTTGGAAGTTTATCCGCGAGAGGCGCGGGCGCACGGTACGCGAGAGTGTTGTTTGCAGGATAAGTAAATGTAAATGTAAAGCTTAAACATTGTAAAGTATTGCTGATGTAATAAACCCTTATGGACTCCCATGTTAAATTGCGTTTAACTTACCGAAGAATGATACACTTTCATTCCAATAAGTTACTCTTTTGATACAAATCGCGAAGCACGGAACAAGCCAGCTTTTCCCCCGCGACAATTTTTCGCAGTAGAGGAGTCAAACATGAATACGACAGCCGGTGCTTCTTTGCTTACCGACATTCGCGAAGTCAATCTGTCCTACTTGCTTTTGGCTCAACGCATGCTGCGCGATGATTACGCGGCTTCCACGTTCCGGCTGGGCTTCAGCAACGAGGTCGCCGACCTGTTGCTTCACCTGACGCCGGCGCAGCTCATCAAATTGGCCAGCTCCAGTTCGCTGCTGTGCCGTTTCCGTTTCGACGACTACAATTTGCTGTCGGCCCTGACGCAAGACGTGCTGGGCGGCGCTCTGCAGCAAGCTCACGCGACGATCCTGCTGGCCAGGCAGCCCGTCGAAGAAATCGCCTGATTCCTCATCGAGCGGTCATTTCAGCATGGGAAGCAAAAGCGTATCTCAGGAAGCCGACGAGATTCTGTTGGCCAGCGCCATGATTACTCTTGGCGCTCGCCTGCAGGTCCTGGAGGCCGAGACCAGTCTCAGCCATGACCGCCTGGCGCGCCTGTACCGCGAAATCCGCGGCTGCTCGCCACCCAAGGGCATGCTGCCGTTCTCGGTCGACTGGTTCATGACCTGGCTGCCGAATATCCATTCGTCGCTGTTCTACAACGTGTATGCGTTCCTGAACCAGCGCACCAAGCGCAAGGGCATCCGGGCCATCATCGACGCGTACCGCCTCTACCTGGAGCATGCCGCGGTCGAAAACGGCGAAGCCAGCGAGCCGGTGCTCAGTTTCACGCGGGCCTGGATGCTGGTGCGTTTCTTCGACAGCGACATGCTGCAGCTATCGGCCTGCCGCCAATGCGGAGGGCATTTCATCGCGCACGCGCACGATCCGCAATCGGATTTCGTCTGCGCCATCTGCCGCCCGCCGCCGCGCGCGGGCAAGACCCGCGCCGCCAAGGCGCGCGGCATTCAGGGCCGGTCCGGGCTGGAACCGACGCGTTCCTGAAAAGGTGCGTGGGCGTCTGACTGTAAAGGCGCCAAATAACCCCTAAAAAACCCTGTAACCCACCTTTTTATCAAGTGTGTTGCAGGAGATCATTCAAATTGGGTTACTGAGTGCCGTAGATCTCGTGAAAGATCTATCTCTGTCGTAGCAAAGGGGCTCAAGTCGTGCTGATCGGTATTGGTTATCTCCTCGTTCTCGTGTCGGTCGTCGGCAGCTTCGCCTTCGGCGGCGGTCATTTGGGCGCGCTATATCAGCCGCTCGAATTCGTGCTGATCGGGGGGGCGGGATTCGGCGCGTTCATTGCTGGCAATAGCAAGAAGTCGATGGCCGCCGTGCGCAAGTCCATACCCATGGCGCTCAAAGGCGTTACCTACAGCAAAGACGTCTATATGGATCTGATGTCCTTGCTTTATGTCGTGCTGAACAAGGCCCGCCGCGAAGGCCTGATGTCCATCGAGTCGCACATCGAGGACGCGGCGTCCAGCCCGATCTTCGCCGACTATCCGCGCATCGTGGGCGATGCAGACCTCATGGAGTTCATCACCGACTATCTGCGCATCATGATCAGCGGCAACATGAGCGCGTTCGAAATCGAAACGCTCATGGACGAGGAAATCGAAACCTTCCGCCATGAACGCGAAGTGCCGGTGCACGCACTGCAGAACGTGGCCGACGCCATGCCGGCCTTCGGCATCGTGGCGGCGGTGATGGGCGTGATCAAGGCGCTGGCTGCCGTCGACCAGCCGCCGGCGGTGCTGGGCGAACTGATCGCGCACGCCATGGTGGGCACCTTCCTGGGTATTTTGCTGGCCTATGGTTTCGTCGGGCCTTTCGCTTCGCGCGTCGAACGCTGCGTCTCCGAGACGGTCAAGGTGTTCGAGTGCGTCAAGGTGACTCTGCTGGCCAGCATGAACGGCTATCCGCCGCAATTGGCGGTGGAGTTCGGCCGCAAGGTGCTGTTCGCGGCGGTGCGTCCTTCCTTCACCGAGTTGGAAGAGCACGTGCGTCAAGCCAAGGCCGCCGGCGGCAAGGCCTGACGGAGCGGCGCAATGAGCACTGCCAATACGCACCGGGTCGTCGTCCGCCGCAAGAAGGTCGGCGGCGGCGGCCATCACGGCGGCAGCTGGAAGATCGCCTATGCCGACTTCGTGACCGCCATGATGGCGTTCTTCCTGGTGATGTGGCTGATCAGCATCGTGCCCAAGGAAGAGCTCAAGGGCATCGCCGAATATTTCCGCATGCCTCTGCGCGTGGCCTTGACGGGTGGCCCCAACCAGTCGGCCGAAACCAGCGCCATTCCCGGCGGCGGCAAGGATCCGACCAAGAGCGACGGCGACGTGCGCAAGAGCGAGGGCAAGCGCATCGAAGTGCCGCCCAAGCCGAGCACCACGGAGGCGGACCGCCGCGATCAACGCCGGCTGGAGCAGCTGCGCAAGCAACTGGTCCGCGCCATGGAGTCGAACCCGGTGCTGATCAAGTTCCGTCCGCAGCTGCTGGTGGACGTGACGACCGAAGGCTTGCGCATCCAGATCGTGGACAGCAAGAACCGGCCCATGTTCGCCCTGGGCAGCGCGGAAGTCGAGCCCTATATGCGCGACATCCTGCGCCAGCTCGCACCCATGCTCAACGAGGTGCCCAACAAAATCAGCATTTCCGGCCATACCGACTCCACGCCCTATACGGGAGACCAGGCGGGCTACAGCAATTGGGAGCTTTCCTCCGACCGGGCCAATGCCTCGCGCCAGGAGTTGGTGGCCGCTGGCATGGATCCGAACAAGATCATCCGCGTGCAGGGCTTGGCTTCGAGCATGAGCCTGGTTAAAGACGACCCGTCCGCTGCCGTCAATCGCCGCATCAGCCTGGTCGTGCTCAATGCCGAAACGCTGCGGCGAATCGAAGAGGAAAACGCCACGGCGGCCGACGTGGCCAAGGGTATGATGGGGGCCAGCAGCGTGCAGCAGCTCGACCAGGCGTTGCCGTCCCACGCAGCCCAGCCGCCGGGGTCCGCGCCTGCGGCGGCGTCGGTCATACCTGCCCAACATTAGGAAAGACATGATTCCGAACATCCTGGTCGTAGACGACTCATTGACGATGCGTCTTATTGTGCAGGCGGCCATGGTGGGCGCTGGCTGGAAGGTCGTACTCGCGACCAACGGCAAGGAAGCGTTGGACAAGTCCCAGGACGGCTCTTTCGACCTGGTTCTGAGCGACTGGAACATGCCGGTGATGGGCGGCCTGGGATTCATCCAGGGCCTGCGTGCCCAGTCCAAGTACAAGGACACGCCGGTGCTGGTGCTGACGACGGAAGAAGACGACGTCAGCAAGGCCGCCGCGCGCGAACTGGACGTGAGCGGCTGGGTCAACAAGCCGGTCGACCCCGATGGGCTGGTCGAATTCGTGGCCGAGCTATTGGGCATCGATCCGGCGAACTGAATCACTTGTACCGAACCGTCTCACTATCTCAATAAATAAAAGGCGATCCGTATGTCTGGTCTGGACCTCAGTCAGTTTTACGAGACCTTCTTCGACGAAGCAGATGAGTTGCTGGCTCAAATGGAGCAGCTGCTCCTGGAACTGGATGCCCAGGCGCCAGACATCGAGCAGCTCAACGCCATCTTTCGCGCGGCACACTCGATCAAGGGTGGGGCGGCGACTTTCGGCACGTTCCAAAAACTGGCCGAAACCACGCATTTGCTGGAAAACCTGCTGGACGCCATCCGTCGCGGAGACATGGCGCTGCGTGCCGACATGGTCGATATCTTTCTGGAAACCAAGGACGTGTTGAAGAGCCAGCTCGATGCCTACCGCGCCTCGGAAGAGCCCGACGAGGCCGTCTACGAACGTATTTGCGCCGTGCTGCGGCAATTGGCCGAAGAAGACGGCGCGCATGGCGCGGCGCCCGCCGCCGCTTCCGCAGCCCCCGCCCGGGAGGAAACCATGCACATGCCCGCGGCATCGGCTACCGGCACCAGCGACAAGCCGACCTGCGTGCGCATCCGCGACGTAAGCGGCAAGGACGCGCAATCCCTGCTCGAGGAAATGGGCAATCTGGGCACAGTGCTCCATAGCGAAAGCAAGAGCGGCGGCCTGTCCGTCTGGATGCAGACGACCTGTTCGGTGGCCGATATCGAGGCCGTGTGCTGCTTTATCGTCGACGCCGATCAGTTGCGCATCACGCACGAAGCCGCGCCCGCATCGGCCGCTTCCGACGTCGTTTCGCAATTCGAAGCGGCGGCTTCGAGCTTCACTCCCCCGGATGCGCCGGCTCCCTCGGCCGCACGCCCCGCCGGCAACGTAGCGGCCCCCCGGCCCCAGAAGGCCGCGACGCCTGCCGCCGCACCCGCCGACAAGGAATCCACCTCCATTCGCGTGGGCGTGGAAAAGGTCGACCAGATCATCAACCTGGTGGGCGAGCTGGTCATCACCCAAGCCATGCTGACGCAGACGGCGTCGACGCTGGACCCGGTGGTGCACGATCGCCTGCTAAACGGCCTGGAGCAGCTCGAGCGCAATGCCCGCGACCTGCAAGAGTCCGTCATGTCCATCCGCATGATGCCGATGGACTACGTGTTCAGCCGCTTCCCGCGCGTTGTGCGCGATCTGGCTTCCAAGATGGGCAAGCAGATCGAGCTCGAGACCCACGGCCGCGCCACCGAATTGGACAAGAGCCTGATCGAGCGCATCATCGATCCGCTCACGCACCTGGTGCGCAACAGCCTGGATCACGGCATCGAGACGCCCGACAAGCGTATCGCCGCCGACAAGGATCCGGTGGGCAAGCTGACCATGTCGGCCCAGCACCATGGCGGCAACATTGTCATCCAGGTGACCGACGACGGCGCGGGCTTGAACCGCGAACGCATCCTGAAGAAGGCCATGGAGCAGGGCATCCCGATCAGCGAGAACATGCCCGACGAAGAAGTCTGGCAGCTGATCTTCGCGCCGGGTTTTTCCACGGCCGAGAAAATCACCGACGTTTCCGGCCGCGGCGTCGGAATGGACGTGGTACGCCGCAATATTCAGGACATGGGCGGCCACGTGCAGCTTTCCAGCCGGACGGGGCAGGGTACGACCACTCGCATCGTGCTGCCGTTGACGCTGGCCATCCTGGACGGCATGTCGGTGCGCGTGGGGGTCGAGACTTTCATCCTGCCGCTGAACCACGTCACCGAATCCATGCAGCCCACCGAAGACCAGATCTACACGGTGGCGGGGGACGAGCGCGTGCTGCATGTGCGCGGCGAGTACCTGCCCCTGGTGGAAATGCACCGCGCCTTCGCCGTCGGCGACGCGCAGCAGGATCCCACCCAGGCCATCGCGGTCATCATGCAGGCCGAGGACAAGCGCTTTGCCCTGCTGGTGGATCATCTCGTGGGCCAGCACCAGGTCGTGGTGAAGAACCTGGAAGCCAACTATCGCAAGGTGCCGGGCATTTCCGCCGCCACCATCATGGGCGACGGCAGCGTGGCGCTGATCGTCGATGTATTTGCATTGGCTCGGGCCAATCGTGAAAAATGGTCGTCCGCGGCCGAAACCGTTTTGAACTGACAGGAGTCCAGCAATATGGCAGCCTCCCCCCGAACCGATACCACGCGCGTCGAAGACACGGGACACGAATTCCTGGTCTTCGCCCTGGGCGAGGAAGAGTACGGCATCGACATCCTGAAGGTGCAGGAAATCCGCGGCTACGACGCCGACGTGGTGACCCGCATCGCCAACGTGCCGCCCTTCATCAAGGGCGTGACCAATCTGCGCGGCATCATCGTGCCCATCGTCGACCTGCGCATAAAGTTCAACCTGGGCAAGGTGGAATACACCGAGCAGACGGTGGTGATCATCCTCAACCTGAGCAATCGGGTGGTGGGCATCGTGGTCGACGGCGTGTCCGACGTGCTCATGCTCAACGCCGCGCAGATCCGCCCCGCGCCGGAATTCGGTCAGACCCTGTCGACCGAATATCTCACCGGCCTGGGCACGATCGACGATCGCATGTTGATCCTGGTCGACATCGAAAAAATGATGACCAGCGACGAGATGGCGCTGGTGGAAAAAGTAGCGGCTTGATTCCACAGCGAGAGTTTGATGGCATCTTCGCAGGCCGTGAGTTCTTCTCCGGAACGCCAGTTCGATTTCCGGGACAACGATTTCGCGCGCGTGCGCAAGATGATCTATTCGCGCGCGGGCATATCGCTGGGCGAGCATAAGCGCGAAATGGTCTACAGCCGCCTGGCCCGGCGGCTGCGCGCCTTGAGCGTGCAGGATTTTTCCAGCTACCTGGACGCACTCGAAGGCGAGAACGGCTCGCCCGAATGGGAGCACTTCACCAATGCGCTGACCACGAACCTGACTTCGTTTTTCCGCGAAGCCCATCATTTCCCCATCCTGGCCGACCTGGCGCGCAAGAAGCAGGGGCCGGTATCGGTCTGGTGCTGCGCGGCCTCGACGGGCGAAGAGCCTTATTCGATCGCCATTACGCTGGCCGAAGCCAAGGGCGGCAAGGCCGCCGGATGCGAAGTCCTGGCGACCGACATCGACACGAATTGCCTGAACCGCGCGCGCACGGGCATGTATCCGTTCGAGCGCGTGTCCAAGTTGCCCGAGGAGCAACTGAAGAAATACTTTCTGCGCGGCAAGGGCGACAACGAAGGGCACGTGAAAGTGCGGCCCTTGCTGCACGACATGATCAATTTCGAAACCTTGAACCTGTTGGCCGACAAGTGGGCAATACAGGGAAGCTTCGATGCGATCTTCTGCCGCAACGTGATGATCTATTTCGACAAACCCACCCAGGCGAAAATACTGCAGCGCTTCGTGCCGCTGCTCAAGCCGGGCGGGTTGCTGTTTGCCGGGCATTCAGAGAATTTCACGTACATCAGCAAGAATTTCCGTCTGCGCGGGCAGACGGTGTACGAGTGCGTGTCCCAGTCGTAAGGGCGCGCGGGCAGAAGACGTATGACGAAAATCAAAGTTCTGTGCGTGGACGATTCGGCGCTGGTGCGCGGCCTGATGACGGAGATCATCAACAGCCATCCCGACATGGAAGTCGTGGCGACGGCTCCCGATCCCTTGGTCGCGCGCGACCTGATCAAGCTGCACAATCCCGACGTGCTGACGCTGGATGTGGAAATGCCGCGCATGGACGGCCTGGATTTCCTCGAGCGCCTCATGCGCCTGCGTCCCATGCCCGTGATCATGGTCTCGTCGCTGACCGAGCGCGGCGGCGAGATCACGCTGCGCGCGCTGGAACTGGGTGCGATCGACTTCGTCACCAAGCCCAAGCTGGGCATCCGCGACGGCTTGATGGAATACAGCGAGACGATCGCCGAGAAGATCCGCGCGGCCTCGCGCAGCAAGCTGCGCCCGCCGGCTGCCGCCAATAGCGCTCCGCGGCCTGCGGCGCGGCCCCGCGGCCCGCTGGCGAGTTCCGAGAAGCTGGTCATCATCGGGGCGTCCACGGGCGGCACCGAGGCCATCAAGGAGGTGCTGGTGCCGATGCCGCCGGACAGTCCGGCCATACTCATCACGCAGCACATGCCGGCTGGTTTCACCAGATCTTTCGCCCAGCGCCTGGACGGCATGTGTTCGGTCACGGTACGCGAGGGCGTGCATGGCGAGCGCGTCCTGCCCGGCCACGTCTATCTGGCGCCGGGCGGCGAAACGCATATGAAGCTGGGTCGCAGCGGCGCCAACTATGTGATCGAGCTGCTGGCGGCCGAACCGGTCAATCGGCATCGGCCGTCGGTTGACGTACTATTCAACTCCGCCGCGCAAGCCGCCGGCCGCAATGCCATCGGGGTCATTCTCACGGGCATGGGCAAGGACGGCGCCGCCGGAATGCTGGCCATGCATAAAGCAGGGGCCTACACCATTGCCCAGGACGAGGCCAGCTGCGTGGTATTCGGCATGCCTCGCGAGGCGATCGCCTTGGGAGGGGCATCCGAAGTGATCACGTTGTCGCGGATCAGCGACCGACTTCTGGAACGCCTCGAGGACCGGGGTCACCGGGTTTGAGATTCACGGGGTTCCCGCCTGCGGACCGGGCCTCGTCTTATTATTTTTTGGAGCCATGATGGTAGACAAGAGTTTGAAGATTCTGGTGGTGGACGACTTTCCCACCATGCGCCGCATCGTCCGCAACCTGCTCAAAGAGCTGGGTTTCGAGAACGTGGACGAAGCGGAAGACGGCGCGCAGGGTCTGGAAAAACTGCGTACCGGCGGTTTCCAGTTCGTGGTCTCCGATTGGAACATGCCCAATCTCGATGGCCTGGAGATGCTCAAGCAGATACGCCTGGATCCAGCCTTGAAGAGCCTGCCTGTGCTGATGGTGACCGCCGAGGCCAAGAAAGAAAACATCGTCGCGGCGGCCCAGGCCGGCGCCAACGGTTATGTGGTCAAGCCTTTTACTTCCGCCACGCTGGAAGAAAAGCTGAACAAGATCTTTGAAAAAATGGCCGGTTGAGGTTAGTCATGAGCGCCGAAAGCATGCCCGAAGCTGAAAATACATCCGCCGAGGCGATGCCCGCCGAATCGGCTGGTGCCGTGGACCTGATTCACCGCATCGCCTCGCTCACGCGCATGCTGCGCGAAAACATGCGCGAGCTGGGCTTGGATCAGGCGATCAAGAATGCCGCCGAAGCAATCCCCGACGCACGCGATCGTCTGCGCTACGTCGCACAGATGACGGAAAAAGCGGCCAATCGTGTGCTCAACGCCACGGATGCCGCCGGTCCCATCCAGGACGGCCTGACGCGCACCGCGCGCGGCCTGGACGAGCGCTGGGGCGCCTGGTTCGCCCAGCCCGTCGAAATGGATGCGGCGCGGCAGTTGGTGAAAGACACCCGCAGCTTCCTGGCCGACGTGCCCGCGCAGGCGCAGGCTACCCAGTCGCACCTGATGGAGATCGTCATGGCGCAGGATTTCCAGGACCTAACGGGCCAGGTGATCATGCGCATGATGGACGTGGTGGGCGCGATCGAACGCGAGCTGCTGCAGGTGCTGCTGGACAATGCCGACATTTCGAGCGAGCGCCGCGAAGAGGTCAATTCGCTGCTCAATGGCCCGCAAGTCAACCCCGAAGGCAAGACCGACGTGGTCACCAGCCAGGATCAGGTCGACGATCTGCTGGCGAGCCTGGGTTTTTAAGGTTTTTTGTCAGCAACTTGAGGCGACCCGGCGGCAAATAGCCCCGCTTTCCGCCCCCTTCTTGCCTGATCGTCGGCCTGCGCGCCAGCCTAGAATTTCGATGAGCGGCCATTTTTTGACTGGCCGCGAATCCCAGCGCGAGCATGGCCGACGATAGCGATCTCGAAAAAACAGAAGCCCCCTCGGGAAAACGCCTGCAACAGGCGCGAGACGAGGGGCAGATCATGCGTTCCCGAGAATTGGGGACGTTTCTGCTTCTGGCAACAGGGCTTGCTGGACTCTGGCTGAGCGGCGGCGACCTGTACCGCGACTTGACGGGCATCCTGCGCCATAGCCTGGGCTTCGATCCGCTGATAGCGCATGATCCGGCGGTCATGATCGCGGGAGCGGCGAGCAACGTCTATCAGACCCTGCTGCTGATGCTGCCCATTTTCGGCGCCTTGGTCGCCGTGGCCATTCTGGGTGCGGTTGCCCTGGGCGGTCTGGTGCTGACGACCAAGCCCCTGGAATTCGATCTCAAGCATTTCAACATCATGAGCGGCTTCGGCCGCATGTTTTCCCTGCAGACAGCGGTGGAATTGGTCAAGGCCTCGTGCAAGGCCATCCTGATCGGCGGCGTGGGCGCCTGGGTGCTGTGGCTGCATATGAACGACATTCTGGTCCTCATCAACGCGTCGCCGACGTCGGCAATCGCCAGGAGCATGTCGCTCGTGGCCTTGTGCACCATGCTGGTGGTGGCGTCGCTGATATTGATCGTGGCGATGGACGTGCCGTGGCAGATATGGAGCTACATCAAGAAGCTGCGCATGACCAAGGACGAGCTCAAGCAGGAGAGCAAGGATGCCGAGGGCGACCCGCAGATCAAGGGCCGCATACGCCAGCAGCAGCGCGCCGTGGCGCGCCGGCGCATGATGGCGGCCGTGCCCAAGGCGAACGTGGTGGTGACCAACCCGACGCGCTATGCCGTGGCGTTGAGCTATGCCGAGGGGCAGGAGGGCGCCCCCAGAGTGGTGGCCAAAGGCACCGATCAGCTCGCGGCGCGCATCCGCGAGCTGGCTCAAGAGCATCGTATTCCCATCCTGGAGGCGCCGCCCCTGGCGCGCGCCCTGTATCAGCACGTCGATTTGGGGCGGGAGATCCCGATCGCCTTATACTCCGCCGTCGCGGAAGTTTTGGCCTGGGTCTTCCAGTTGCACAACTGGCGCGTCGGGATGGGCATCGAGCCCAGGCCGCCGGTTTCGCTGGCGGTGCCCACCGAACTCGATCCGCAGAACACCGCGCAGGCCCCGTCGGCCGCGCCTGAAGGAGTTTAGTAAGAATGAGCGCATTGCTCGCCGCATTGCGAGCCAGCGGCGCCGCGAACGCGCGGTTCCTGGCTGGCCCTGCGCTGATCCTGCTGGTGCTGGGCATGATGGTGCTGCCTCTGCCCACCTTTCTGCTGGATCTGCTTTTCACCTTCAATATCTCTTTGTCGGTGATGATCCTGCTGGTGGCGATGTTCACGCGCAAGCCGCTGGATTTCGCAGCTTTCCCGACCGTGCTGCTGTTCGCCACGCTGCTGCGCCTGTCGCTGAACGTGGCTTCGACCCGGGTCGTGCTGCTGCACGGCCACGCCGGCCCGGACGCCGCGGGCAAGGTGATCGGGGCTTTCGGCCACTTCCTGGTGGGCGACAATTTCGCGGTCGGCATCGTCGTCTTCGTCATCCTCACCATCATCAACTTCATCGTCATCACCAAGGGCGCGGGGCGTATCGCCGAAGTCGGTGCGCGCTTTACCCTGGACGCCATGCCGGGCAAGCAGATGGCCATCGATGCCGACCTGAATGCCGGCATGATCGGCGAGGACGACGCGCGGCGCCGGCGCATGGAGATCGCCCAGGAAGCCGATTTCTTCGGCTCCATGGACGGCGCGAGCAAGTTCGTGCGCGGCGACGCGATCGCCGGCGTGCTCATCATGGTGATCAACATCCTGGGCGGCCTGATCGTGGGCATGGCCCAGCACGGCATGCCCATCGGCGAAGCGGGCAAGACCTATACGCTTCTGACCATCGGCGACGGCCTGGTGGCGCAGATTCCGGCGCTGGTGATATCGACCGCGGCCGGCGTGGTGGTGTCGCGCGTGTCGACCGGCGAGGACGTGGGCGAGCAGTTGCTGGGGCAGCTGTTCTCCAACCCCAGCGTGCTGTTCCTGACCGCGGGCATCATCGGCATCATGGGCCTGATTCCCAATATGCCGCACATTGCCTTCCTGACGTTGGCGATCATCCTGGGCGGCCTGGGCTGGGGGGTGCGCAAGCGCGACCTGGTCAAGGCGGCCGCCATGAGCCAGGCGCCGCAAGAGGCGGAAGCCAAGGCGCAGGCCGCTGCGGCGGAAGCCAGCTGGGACGACGTATCCATGGTCGATCAGCTGGGCCTGGAAGTGGGCTACCGCATGATTCCGCTGGTCGATCATGCGCAAAATGGCGAGCTGCTGCATCGCATCCGCAGCCTGCGCAAGAAGTTCGCGCAGGATGTGGGCTTCCTGCCGCCGGTGGTGCACATCCGCGACAATCTGGAACTCAAGCCCAACGATTACCGCATTCTGCTGTCCGGCGTGGAGGTCGGCCGGGGCATGTCGATTCCCAATCAATGGCTCGCCATCGATCCGGGCGGCGTGAGCCAGCAGATCAAGGGCACGCCGACCACCGATCCGGCCTTCGGCCTGCCGGCGTTGTGGATCGACGTGGCCTTGCGCGATCAAGCGCAGGTGGCGGGCTACACCGTGGTCGACGCCAGCACGGTGGTGGCCACGCACCTGAACCATCTCATGCATCGCCACGGCGCCAACCTGCTGGGCCGCCACGAAGTGCAGCAATTGCTCGAGCGGCTGGGCCGCGAGTCCCCCAAGCTGGTGGAGGACTTCGTTCCCAAGACGATCTCCCTCACTGCCTTCCAGAAGGTGCTGCAGGGCCTGCTGTCCGAAGAAGTGCCGATACGCGACATGCGCACCATCATCGACACCATCAACGAACATGCTCCGCGCCTGACGGCATTGGCCGCGAATACGGGCGGGCAGCCCGACGTGGGCGAACTGATCGCGCTGTCGCGCCGCGCGCTGGGCCGCGCCATCACGCAGCAGTGGTTTCCCGGCGACGGCGACCTTCGCGTGATCGGCCTGGACGTGAAACTCGAGCGCGTGCTGATGCAGGCAATGACGACCAGCGGCGGGCTCGAACCCGGCCTGGCCGATACGCTGCTGCGTGAAACCGAAGCCTGTGTGGCGCGCCAGGAGGCGCAGGGCAATGCGCCGGTGCTGTTGGTGCCGCCGCCGCTGCGCGCGGCGTTGTCGCGCTTCCTGCGCCATCACCTGCCGCAGCTGGGAGTCTTGTCCAATGCGGAAATTCCCGATGAGCGCGTCGTTCGCGTCACGGCCCTGATTGGAGGTTCGGGCGAATGAAATTGAGCCGATTCGTTGGCGCGACGACGCGAGACGCGCTGCGCCAGGTGCGCGAGGCATTGGGAGAGGATGCGCTCATCGTTTCCAACCGCATCGTCGACGGCAGCGTGGAAATCGTGGCAACGCTGGATACGCCGGGCGGCTTGCACACCGACGAGATGACGCGCCAGCCTGCCGTACCTGCGTCTGCCGCCGCCAAGCCCGCCGCGACACCGGATTACCGTCCCTCCGCATTGCCGGAGCCGCCTGCCTCCGCGCCGCCGCCTCGAATCATGATGCGGCCGGCCATGGCGGCCGCCTATGCGGCCGCGGCCGCCGCGGCAAAGCAGCAGCGGACCGCGCAGCAGCGCTCTGCCGGCCAACCGGCGCAAGCCGCCGAAGAAATCGAAGCGAAACCGGCTCAGCCGCTGGAATCCGCGCCGGCCGCCGACCTGCCGCACATGCGCCAGCTGGAGCCCATGCCGCAAGTCGTGCCCAAGCTCGTGCCCAAGAGCGAGCCGAAGAGCGAGCCGAAGAAATCCAAGCCGCGGTCCGCGACGAAGAAGAGCACGCCCGCGCCGGTGTCGGACATGGCCCGCATGCCGGACGCTCCCATGCCGGGCGCCGTGAACCCGCCGCCGCCGCCCTTGAACGCGAACTATCAGGCGGGCATGCAGGTGCAGGCGGCGATCAACGCGTTGCGCGGCTCGCTCGAATCGCGCATGGACGGGCTGCTGTGGGGCGGCTCGAACGGCCCGGGCGCCGAGCCGGTCAACGCCATGCTGTTCCGCGTTCTGCTCGAAGCCGGGTTCAGCATGCCTATCGTGCGGACCTTGATCGAACGCATGCCCGCCGATTGCGATCGCCAGGCGGCGATGATCTGGGCGCGCAACGAGCTGGTGACGCATTTGCCGGTGCTGCGCAGCGAAGACGAATTCCTGAGCGACGGCGGCGTTTATGCGCTGGTCGGACCCACGGGCGTGGGCAAGACCACGACCCTTGCCAAGCTGGCGGCGCGCTGCGTGGCGCGGGCAGGGCGCGAGCAGGTGGCGATGCTGACCACGGACATGTTCCGTATCGGCGCGGTCGAGCAGCTGCAGATATATGGCCGCCTGCTGGGCGTGCCCGCGCATTCGGTGAGCGATGCCGACGAGCTCAAGCAGGCGCTGGGCCAATTGGGCAACCGCAAGTTCATCCTGATCGACACGACGGGCATCAGCCAGCGGCACCGCAACGTGGCGCTGCAGGCGGCGCTTCTGACTTCGGCCGACCGGCCGGTGCGCCGTCTGCTGGTGCTCAATGCCGCCAGCCAGGGCGATACGCTCGACGAAGTGGCACACTCCTATCGCAACGGCGCCGGCGACGACGTGGCCGGCTGCATCATCACCAAGCTCGACGAGGCCACGCGCATCGGCTCGTCGCTGGACACGGCGATACGCCATCGCCTGCCTATTCATTACGTCTCCATCGGGCAGAAAGTGCCCGAGGACATGGAGGTTGCCGACGCGCAACTGCTGGTCGATCGCGCCCTGGCCACGCCCAGCCAATCTTCGGCCCTGTATGCGCCCAGCGAGGGCGACATGGCCTCGCTGTTGCGCGCGAGCGGCAAGACCCGCAATGCCGACGCTTCGCGCCGCAGGCAGATGCTGGCCAGCGCCTTGCTGCCGCAGCAGACCGGCGCCGAAGTCGAGCTGGAAAAGGCCATGGAGTGGCTGGATGCCGATCCGGCCTGCGCGCAGGCACGCGCCAATTGGCGGCAGACCGGATCCGGCGATGCGTTGCCGGCGCCCGAAGCCATTGCCAAGGCCGGCATGGAACTGGTGCGAGGGGTCTATTCGCGCAGCTGCGAGCGCTATGTGCTGGCCGTGCACGGCAAGGCTGCCATGAAGGGCGACGGCGTGCCCACGGGCACGCTGCACGCCACGCTGCTGATGAGCGATCGCGGCATGGCGTTGGCGGCGCCGGTGCCGCAATTGATTCTGGCGCATGGCACGCACGCCGCTTATGCGCAGGAAGAAACCATCTCCGACAATGCCGCCGAGGCGCTGGCGGCACGCGCCAGGACGCTGGGCGCCGAATTGGCGGGCGTGCCGCAGGTGCACCTGATCGATGCGATCACGGCCGGCCTGTGCCATACGCTGTCGGAGCAGGGCATCGCGTGGGTGGCGCGCGGCTCGGCGACCTCGAGCGTGATGCAGGATTACACCTCGACCACGCTGTCGGCGGCCGCCAAAAACCTGGGCTATATCCCTTGCGATCGCGTGAGCGTGCATCGATCCGAGACCCGGCAGGCCGTTTTCGACCTCTGGGCCGGCGGCACCGAAGTCGAGCTGCCGGTGCGCGGACAGGATGCGCTGCTGCTGCGCATGGTGAGTGCAAAGCTGGTCGATCCCGGCACCGGCAAGGTCGCGCATCATCTGTACGGCCTGACCAACGTGAAGGCCTCGCAGGCCGACGCGGGAACGATCGCGCGCTGGCTGTTGCTGGCGGAGCAGGCCAAGCCGGCGTTCCGCCAGATGGTGCAAGCCTGGACGGCCCTGGCGATGCCCGCCGGGGCGCAGTCTCTGTCGCGCCAGGCCTTGTATGCCTGCCAGCTGGGCGCCGCTTGCTGGCAGTTGCTCAATACGCCCGAAGCTGCCAGTGTGCGCCATCTCCTGCAGGCCGTAAGCGGCGGGCGCAAGCCTGCCGCGGCGCTGCTGTCCGCGGCGCTATTGAAGTGCTATGCGATGCTGGAGATAGCGGAATAGGTCGGCTGCGCAAATCTTGGCGCAGCCGACCTTTTTTAGATGCAGCCGATGGATGCGCTCGCTCGTCAGCGGGCGACGATGCTGCGCACGCCGTATCCCGGCTGGCCGCTGCGGCCTTGCGCGGTATAGGTCTGTGAAGGGCTGACTTTCAGCGTGATGTTGTGCAGGGCATCGAGCGACTTCTCGGTGTATTGCAGGCTGCTGCGCACCAGGATGCCGTTGTGCTCGTTCTTGTCGCGAGCCACCTTGGTCAGGCGCAACAGCCGCCCCCAGATCTCGCTCAGCTCGGGGAACTGGCCGACGGCCTGTTCGGTGCCGGCGTATCCGTCCGGCAGGCCCATCTGGGCCAGGATTTCATCTCTTTGCGTGTTCAGCTCGATAAGGTCGTTGGCCAGGGCTTCCTTGGCCTGGGCAGCCTTGATGAGCGCCTCGCTGGCTTTGCGGTCGAGCAGGGCCAGGGTTTCGTCTGCAAGAGCGGCGATGAATGCCTCGATGAGCTCGGCTTCGCGCTCGAGACATTGTTGCAGCGATGTGGTCATGGCGTGTAGCGCAAAAAAGAGAGATACCGCCAGTCTAGGCCAGGCGGACTACTTCAGCAATTCCTGAATGCTGGCGATCAGGCCATCCGTGATGCGGCTGGGGTCGACCGTGTATTGACCGGACGCGATGGCGTCGCGAATGGTCTGCACGCGATTGGTGTCGATGTCGTTGTCGTCGTTCTGCAGAGCCAGCAACTGTTGCGAGGCGGAGCTCAAGTCGACTTGAGAACTGCTGGTGGCGGACACGGCCGAACCCGAGCTACTGCCACCATAGGTGCGGGTAACGTCGGTGCGGACAACAACCCCAGCGGGGGTGGTTACGGTCGTGTTGGTGATTTTCAAGGTGTTCTCCGGGACTGCGCGGTGGGTGCTGCGCTGGCGGCCAACGGCAGCCATCATCCGTTCATGCCTATTGTAACGGCTGCATGCCGGGCAACTTTAGGCTGCGGAACCGACCGTTGTACAACCCTTCAAATCGAACAATTTAGTTACAAATAAGAGTCTAGCAATATCAAAGCGGGACGTCTACTTCGCCCGAGCGGCCCACGATGCCGCTGATGACCTGCCCGCTGGCGGTGCGGACCTGGATGCGCTCGCCCGGGCCGGCGCTGCTCATGGCCTTGCCCTCGGTGCTGACCCGGAATCCCCGGCCGTTGACGACCAGTTGAACCGATTGGCCGCGCTGCACATACATGGCGCTGCGCAGGTTGTCGGTGCGCAACATTTGCCCAGTCATCATGGCCGAGGCCAGCTTCATGCCGATGGCCTGGCTCGGATCGAGAACGACATTGGCGGGCAGGGCGGCCAGGTCGGCCTTGTGGGCGACGAGGTCGTCCGATCGCAGGATCTGTCCCATGCCCAGCTGGTGAGCGGCCACGTAGTACTGCCCGGCGATGCTCACCGTGGCCTGGACGAAGGTGGTCCAGGTCTGCGGCGCGGCGCAGCGCACGCCCACCGACATCCTGGGCCGGATGTGCACGGGCTCGGGTATGAAAGGGAATAGTTCGGCGCACGCTGCCAGATTTTGGGTCTGCGGCGGATCCATGGCGACGGTGGGTACGCCGGGGATCGAGGCCAGTTGGGCGCGCAGGTATGTTTCCGCGGCGGCGCTCAGGACCGCCGGATCCTGCCAGGCATGGGCTGCCTGCGCGGGAGCCGCCTGGGCCTGGCCCCGGCAGGGCAGGACGGCCGAGGCAATCAGGCAGGCGCCCAAGACCAGTCCGGCCCACCCCATTTGGGGGCCGAGACGGTGCCGATTTGGCCGGGAGCTTGCGCGCGTGCGATCCATGGCTGAAATTGTAAAAGCGGATGCCGCCGCACAAGAACGGAATTGACTCGGAAATAACGGTCTATTTGATTGATTATTAAGGGTGATCGAAACCTATGATCCTTCCATCATCAGTGGCCGAGGGCTAACGGCATGATCGACCGGCTTTCCCAGGATTTCGGCTTTTTGCAGCAGGCCATCGCGTTGCGCGAGCAGCGTCAGGAAGTGCTGTCTTCCAATATCGCCAACGCCGATACGCCCGACTACAAGGCTCGGGATTTCGACTTCAAGACGGCCATGACGAACGCCATGGACCAGCGCATGAAGCTGTCCGACACCAATTTGACGCTCACCTCGCCGCGGCATATTCCCGGCAAGGCGGCCATGCCGTCGGACATCGACATGATGTACCGGCTGCCGTACCAGCCCAGCATCGACGGCAATACGGTCGACATGGACATGGAGCGCGTCCAGTTCGCCGACAACACCATGCACTATGAGAGCAGCCTGCAACTGCTGTCGATCGATATGAAAACCATCCAGCAAGCCATCCAGGAAAGCTGATCTCGGAGCCCTGATCCATGTCTCTTCTAAGCATTTTCGACATCGCGGGTTCGGCGCTGACGGCGCAGTCGCAGCGCATGAACGTGGCGGCCAGCAATCTGGCCAACGCCGACAGCGCGGTTGGTCCGGATGGCAAGCCCTATCGCGCCCGCCAGGTCGTGTTCCAGGTCAACCCGCCCGCGGGGCAACCGCTGGGGCAGGAGATCGGCGGCGTCAAGGTCGCCGGCGTCGTGGAAGACCCGACTCCCATGAAGCAGATCTACGATCCGAACAACCCCATGGCCAACGCGCAGGGCTACGTGACCATGCCCAACGTCAACCCGGTGGCCGAAACCGTCAACATGCTCTCCGCCTCGCGCTCCTACCAGGCCGACGTCGAAGTGCTCAACACGGCCAAGACCCTGATGGCCAAGACGCTGACCATCGGTCAGTGACGGCCCGGCTCAGTTAAACAAGGACAGCGTTCATGACGACCACTTCCGCGGTGACCAATGCCACCAGCAGCTCGGCGCTGAGCTCGGCGAACAACGCCTCCAGCGCGCAGGGCATCGAAAACCAGTTCCTCAAGCTGCTGACCACGCAGCTGCAGAACCAGGATCCCACCAACCCGATGGACAATATGCAGCTGACCTCGCAGCTGGCGCAGATTTCCACGGTCGAAGGCATCACCAACCTGAACACGACGCTGCAGTCGATCAGTTCGCAGATGGGCCTGTCGCAGTCGATCGACGCGACTTCCTTTATCGGCAAAAGCGTGCTGGTACAGGGCAATTCGATCCTGCTGGGCACGGATTCGACAAGCGGTTCCGCTGTAACCACGCCTTTCGGCATCAATCTGTCAGGCGCGGCTGCGGATGTGAAGGTGAACATCACCAATTCCAGCGGCGCCGTGGTCAACACCGTCGATTTGGGCTCGATGAGTGCCGGCATCTATAGCTACGACTGGAACGGTCAGAGCAGCAACGGCACCGCGGCTACCAATGGTTCGTATTCCTTTAGCGTCACTGCCACCGACTCCAACGGCAATGCGGTCACGGTCAATCCGCTGACCTACGGCCTGGTCGGCAGCGTGGCTTATACGTCCAGCGGTCCGGTACTGAATCTGGGCACGGCCGGTACGACCTCCCTGTCGGGGGTATACAAGGTCTTCTCCACCACCGACGACAGCACTTCAATTTGACATCCGGCGCGGCATGGCCTGAGCCACGCCGTCGGTTTACGAATACCTTCACAGTGAGATAGATATGGGCTTCGGACAAGGACTTAGCGGCCTGAATGCCGCGTCGCAAAACCTGGACGTGATCGGCAACGATATCGCCAACTCCCAGACGGTAGGCTACAAGGGCTCGTCGATTGCCTTTTCCGACGTCTATGCCACCTCGCAGGTGGGGTTGGGCGTGGGGGTTGCCAACGTTATCCAGGATTACTCTTCGGGTGACATCAGCACTACCGGGGGGCAATACGATGTCGCCATCAGCGGCGTCGGCCAGGGCTTCTTCGTCCTGCAGGATTCCAGCGGAAATACGTTCTATACCCGCAACGGCCAATTGAATGTCGACAGCAATTTCAATCTGGTCAATGTCAGCAACGGCATGAAAGTCATGGGTTATCCGGCGAACAGCACATTTACCGCTGCCTCCGTGGGAGCAAACCTGCAGCCGATCAAGATTCCGCAAGGCAATATGCTGCCCACGGCAACTTCATCGGTGACCGTGCAAACCAACCTGAACGCCAATGCAACGCCCTTTGGCGCCAACGGCGTCGGCTCGGTCATGTTGACTCAAACCGCGCCTACGCCTACCGCGAGCACCGCCTATTACTACAAAGTCAGTGGAACCACCACGACGCTCTACACGGACGCCGCCGCCACCACGACGGCCGGGGCGGGAATCTCGTTTACGGATTCGGCGGGCAACACTTATACGACGTCTGCCGGGGGCGTGCTTTCCTCCTCGATCCCCAACAGCGTGGCGTCTGCGGTACCCAGCACTTTCAGCCCTAACGATTCAACGACCTACACCAACGCAATTCCAACCACGATATACGATTCCCTGGGTAATTCGCACCAGATGATTCAGTATTTCGTGAAATCGGCTGCGTCGGGCGGCAACAGCGTCTACAACACCTATTACTACCTGGACGGCAACGCGATGTCCGTGGGCGGCGTCGCGGGCGCGGCGCAGCAGCTGACTTTCAACTCGTCGGGCACGCTTACCAGTCCTAGCACGCCCGTCGCCGTCAGTTATACCTTCCCTGCGGGAACCACTTCGCCGGCGCAGCCTCTTGCCGTCGCTGTTAATTATGGCGGTGGAAACGTTACCCAATACGGCAGCAGTTTCAATCCGCACATCACATCCAACGGCAATGCCAGCGGGGATTACACCGGCGTCACGATCGCGGCTAACGGCAACTTGGTGGCCAGCTATTCCAATGGCCTGACCCAGGTGGTGGGCGGGCTTGCTTTGGCACGCTTCAACAATCCCGAAGGATTGTCGCCCGGAAGCGGCAACGTATGGTCCCAAACCGAGGCCTCCGGTCAAGCCACGACGGGTGCCCCCGGGACCGTCGGCCTGGCATCGCTCAAGAGCCAAGCCCTGGAGGAATCCAATGTCAACCTCAGCACCGCGCTAGTCAATCTGATTATTGCGCAGCGCACCTACCAGGCCAATGCCCAGACCATCAAGGCGCAGGATACGGTGGTGCAGAATCTCCTTAATATGGGCTGACGGCGAGCATGAATCGCGTTGATTCGTTGAGGCGCTAAGCACGGAAAGCGATGGACCATATCATCTATACAGCCATGAGCGGCGCCAATCGGATTACCGAGCAGGAGTCGTCGATCACCAACAATCTGGCCAATGCGAACACGCCGGGTTTTCGCGAGCAGTTGTCCGTGTACCGGTCAGTGCCGGTCTACGACAACGTGTCGCTGCCCACGCGGGTCACGACGGTGGCCACGACGCCGAGCAGCAATTTCCAGCTGGGCGCGGTGCACGAAACAGGCCGCGCGCTCGACGTGGCGATGAACGGACAAGGCTGGCTGGCCGTGCAGAGCGGGCAGGGCGAGGCCTACACCCGCAACGGCAATCTGCAAGTGGGCGCCAACGGCGTGCTGCAAACCGCACAAGGCCAGCCGGTGCTGTCCGACCAGGGCGCGCCCATCGACGTGCCCGACCAGGCCACGCTGACCATCACGTCCGATGGCACCATCACCGCGCTGGGGGCGGGCGATACGCCCAATAACCTGATCACCCTGGGTCGCCTGAAGCTGGTCAATGCGCCGGACAAGCAGCTGACGCGCGGCGACGACGGCCTGTTTCACATGCCTGCGCAGGCCAACGGCCAACCCGCGGCGGCGCTCCCGGCCGATCCGGCGCTGCAAGTGGTTTCGGGCGCGCTGGAGGCCAGCAATGCCAGCCCGACCGCGGCCATGGTCGGAATGATCGAGAACTCGCGCCGTTTCGGAATGCAGATGCAGGTGATCAGCGACGCGATGACGGACGCGGACAAGGCCAACGGCATTCTCTCGATCACTTGATTTTCAATCGTAATACGCGCCGTTCGTAACGGTGCCAGGAGCAGCACACCATGATGCGTTCACTGTGGATAGCCAAGACCGGTCTGGAAGGGCAGCAGACCGCCCTGGACACGATCGCCAACAACCTGGCGAACGTGCAGACGACCGGCTACAAGCAAGCACGGCCGGTATTCCAGGACCTGATCTACCAGACGCTGCGCCAGCCGGGCGCCCAGGTGGGCGGTTCGAACCAATTGCCCACCGGCCTGCAGCTGGGCACCGGCACCCAGGTCGCGGCGACGCAAAAGATCTTCACCGAAGGCAATCTGAACAACACCGGCAGCGACCTGAACATCGCCATCAACGGCAAGGGCTTCCTGCAGGTGACCATGCCCGACGGGACCACCGCCTACACGCGTGACGGCACCCTGGAGCCGGACCAGAACGGCCAGCTGACCACGGCTTCGGGCTATCCGCTCAATCCGCCCATCACCATTCCCGCCAACGCCCTGACGATGACCATCGGCAACGACGGCACGGTGTCGGTCACCCAGCCGGGCTCGACCAATAGCGCGCAGGTAGGGCAGATCCAGCTGGCCACGTTCATCAATCCGGCCGGCTTGCAGAGCGTCGGCCAGAACCTGTATCTGGCGACCGACGCCTCGGGCGCGGCCAACGTGCTGCAGCCGGGCATCGACGGCGCCGGCACGATCTATCAGCAGTACCTGGAAACCTCCAACGTCAACGTGGCCGAGGAACTGGTGAACATGATCACCACCCAGCGTGCCTACGACATGAACAGCAAGGCCGTGACGGCGTCCGACGAGATGCTGCAGCGTCTGACGCAGATGTAAGCAGATGGGGTGTTCGACGTTGGGTAGTTCGATGATGCCGATGGCGCGCTTTTTTGCGGCGCTGGTTTTGCTGTTGCTGGCGGGGTGCGGTGTCGTTCCTCCCGAACCCGTCGTGACCGGGCCGACCTCGGCGCTGCCGCCGTCGCGGCCCATGGCTTCCACGGATGCCAGCGGAGCGATCTACCAGCCCACGGTTTACGGCAGCTACCCGCTGTTCGAGGATTCCCGGCCTCACAACGTGGGCGACGTCGTGACCGTGGTGTTGCGGGAAAACACGGCGGCGACCAAGAATGTGGCCACCGACGCCAATCGCACCGGCTCGGTGACGCAGGGCGCGGTCGGGACGCCGAGCTTCCTGAGCGGACTGGCCACGTTGACCACTGGAGTGGCCGTAGGAACGGGTTCCAACTCCGGCACGAACGCGTTCCAGGGCAAGGGCGACAGCAGTGCCAACAACACGGTCAGCGGCACCATTACCACGACGGTGATCGGCGTGTTGCCCAATGGCAACCTGCAGGTCGCCGGAGAAAAAGACATCGCGATCAACCGCGGCAGTGAATTCGTGAAATTCTCGGGCGTGGTCGATCCGCGCCTGATCAACGGCACCTCCAACAGCATCTTGTCGACGCAAGTGGCCGACGTACGGCTCGAATTCCGCAGCAAAGGCGCGATGGACGAAGTCCAGAACATGGGCTGGTTGCAGCGTTTCTTCCTGATGTTCTCGCCCTATTGATGATGATGGCTACGCTGCAAATCCTTCGTTTTCTGCCCGCGCGCTGGTTGCGCCGCTTCGGCATGGCCGCGCTGGGCATCACCGTCCTGCTGTCGGGCCCGGCTTGCGCCGAGCGCCTGCAGGATCTGGCCAACCTGCAAGGCGTGCGCGGCAACCAACTTGTGGGCTACGGTCTGGTGGTGGGCCTGGACGGCACCGGCGACCAGGTCACCCAGACGCCTTTCACGCAGCAGAGCCTGATCAACATGCTGTCGCGGCTCGGCGTGACCGTGCCGGCCGGCAACAATATGCAGCTCAAGAACGTGGCGGCAGTGATGGTGACGGCCACGCTGCCGGCTTTCGCGCGGCCGGGGCAGGGCATGGACGTGGTGGTGTCGGCCATGGGCAACGCCAAGAGCCTGCGCGGCGGCACGCTGCTGATGACGCCGCTCAAGGGCGCCGACAATCAGGTGTACGCCATCGCCCAGGGCAACATCCTGGTGGGCGGGGCGGGCGCTTCGGCCGCCGGTTCCAGCGTGCAGGTCAATACGCTCAACGGCGGGCGCATCAACCAGGGCGCGACCGTCGAGCGAACCGTTCCCACCACCATCGCGCAGGACGGCAACATCTATTTCGAGATGCACAGCACCAACTTCGGCACGGCCGAGAACGTGACGACGGCGATCAACCGGCGCTATCCGGGTTCGGCCACGCTGGTCGACGGTCGCGTGGTGCGCGTGCGCGCGCCGTCCGACCCTTCCCAAATTCCCGTGTTCGTGGCGCGCCTGGAAGACATGGAGATCACTCGCGCGCCTGCGCCGGCCAAGGTGGTCATCAATGCCCGCACGGGTTCGGTGGTGATGAACCAGAACGTGACGATCGACGAGGTGGCCGTGGCTCACGGCAACCTGTCGGTGTCGATCAGCCAGCAGAATGCGGTATCGCAGCCTAACGCGTTCGCCGGCGGCCAGACGACGCCCGTGCAGAACGCGTCGATCCAGGTCTCGCAGGACACGGGTACGATCAAGCGCCTGAACAGCAGCGCCAACCTGGCCGACGTGGTGCGCGCGCTCAACACCTTGGGCGCCACGCCGCAGGATCTCCTGGCCATCCTGCAGGCCATGAAGGCGGCCGGCGCCCTGCGCGCCGACCTCGAGATCATTTAAGGGGCACGGCGATGAGCCTGGCCGATATCTTCAGCCGCATGTCGTCGCAGACGACGCAGCAGACGTCCATTTTCGACATGGGCCAGCTGGCCCAGCTCAAGCGCGACGTCGAACAGACCGGGGCCGGCGATATTCAAGCCAAGCAGAAACAGGTGGCCAAGCAGTTCGAGGCCCTGTTCCTGCAGATGATGATCAAGCAGATGCGCCAGGCCTCGCCGAAGAATCCGCTGTTTCATAGCCAGGCGGACGATATGTGGCAATCGATGGCCGACGAGCAGATGGGGCTGAACCTGTCGCAGTCCGGCGGCATCGGGCTGGCCAAGTCTTTGCTGGCCGAGATGCAGCGGCAGAACCCCGCGTCGGCGCAGGCGAACGAGGTCGTCGACCCCAGCACCCTGGGTCTGGTCAACGCGTCCCTGCCGCCTTCGCCGCTGCAGTCCGGCCGCAAGCTCACGGAAATCCTTGCCATGCTGCGCGCCAACCAGGGCGGCGACGAGAGCGCGGCGATGGACTCGGACGGATCGTCGATCGACGTGGCCGGTTTCGTCGCGCGTATGTCGCCCGCGGCCAACGCGGCCGCGCAGCAGAGCGGCGTGCCTGCCAGCCTGATCCTGGGCCAGGCGGCGCTGGAATCGGGCTGGGGCAGGCGCGAGATCATGAACGCGGACGGCACGCCCAGCCACAATCTGTTCGGCATCAAGGCCGGCCCCAGCTGGAAGGGCAAGGTCGTCCAGGCCACGACCACCGAATACGTCAACGGCGCGCCGCAGAAAATGGTGCAGGCTTTCCGTTCTTATGGCTCGTACCAGGACGCCTTCGACGACTACGCGCAGTTCATCAGCAACAACCCGCGCTACAGCCATGTGACCCAGGCGGCCAGCGACGACGACGCGGCGCATCGCATCCAGAAGGCCGGCTACGCGACCGACCCGAACTACGCCGCCAAGCTTATCCGCATCATGAGCCAGATGCGGGCCTCGATACTTTCCGGCTTGTCTTCGGGTGGTTCAAAACCTTGATTAATATCGATTTTTCCGATTTCGGCTTAATTTTCACCCATGAGCTGCCGTAATCCAGGGCATCCATAGCGTCTACGCGCGAGGCATCGCATGAGTCTGTACAGCCTGTCACTTTCCGGCCTGAACACCGCCCAGACCGGCCTGGAAGTCACCAGCCACAATATCGACAACTCGGCCACGCAGGGGTATGACCGCCAGGTCGCGCTGCAGCAGACGGCCGGCGCGCGTCCCACCGGCGCCGGCTATATCGGCATGGGCGTGGAAGTCACCACCATACAGCGGCAGTACGACAGCTTTCTGTCCGGCCAGCTGATGAATTCGCAAAGCGTGGCATCGCAGTACAACACGCAGTACACCCAGCTTTCGCAGATCGACAGCCTTCTGGCCACGAGCGCGACCGGCACCTCGGCGACGCTGACTTCGGGTATCCAGCCGGCCCTGACCAATTTCTTCTCCAGCCTGAACGCAGCTGCCAGCAACCCGTCCAACGCGGCCGATCGCCAGGACATGGTGGGCAAGACCAGCAGCCTGGCGGCGCAGATCAACCTGGTCAACCAGCAGATGCAGAACCAGCGCCAGGGCATCAACACGCAGCTGGGCACGATGGTCACGCAGGTCAACAGCAGCCTGGACACCATCAATCAGCTCAACCAGCAGATCTCGATGGCCTACGGCCAGGCCGGCGGCCATCCGCCCAACGATCTGCTCGACGAGCGCGACCAGGCGATATCGGATCTGGGCAAGCTGATCGGCATACAGACCTATACCCAGAGCAACACCAACACCATCAGCATCTCGCTGGCCGGCGGCCAGCCGCTGTTGGCGGGCTCGACCGAGTACAAGCTGACGGCATCGACCTCGTCTTCCGATCCGACGGCCACGGCGCTGTACTACAGCATTCCCGGCCCCAACGGTACCCAGACCCAGGTGGAGCTGCAGGACAGCCAGGTCACGGGCGGCTCGGTGGGTGGCCTGCTGGCTTTCCGCCAGCAGTTGAACTCCATACAAGACCAACTGGGGCAGTTCGCCGTCGGCCTGGCCATGACGATGAACGGCCAGCAGGAACACGGCCTGGATCTGAACGGCAATCCGGGCTCCAATATTTTCAGCCTGGGCTCGTCCGACATCGTGGCCGGCGCCAACAGCGGCTCGGCCAAGCTGAGCATGACGGCGCAGAGCGGCCAATACACGATCAGCTACGACGGCAGCGCCTACTCGGTCAAAGACCCCAGCGGCAATGCCGTGACGATGGCCACCTCGGTCAACGGCAGCGGCCAGACCGTGCTGAACTTCAACGGTTTTGCCGTTACCGTGGCCGGCGGCAACGATCCGCGCGCCACGGTCGCGAATCCCGATACGTGGACCATGCAGCCTTTCGGCATGACCACGCCCACGATCACGGCCGCCGCGACCAATGGGCAGCAGAACATCAGCTACAACATCGCCTATAGCGGCGGCGCCTGGAATGTGACGGGCCCGTCCGGCGCGGCGACCACGACGACGACCGTGAATGGCGACGGCACGACCACGCTGGCTTTCGACGGCTTCAAGATCACGGTCGGCGCCGGCGCGGTCACCTCGGGCGACTCCTGGACTTTCCAGTCCAGCGGCACGGGCTCGTCGATCACGCCCGCCGCGACCAATTCGGCTACCGATCCGTCGCTGACGGCCAGCTCGACGACCGCCAGCGCTCCGACCTTGACGGCCAATGCCGTGGGCAACGGCGATTACAAGGTCGCCTACAACGGCACCGCTTATACGGTGACCGACCCGAGCGGCAACGCGGTGACCAATGCCACCGGCGGCGCGACGTTCACGCCGGACGCCCAGGGCAACATCACCTTCCACGGCATGGTCATCAACGCCAGCGGCAATGCCGCCAGCGGCGACTCCTGGCAGATAGACCCCGATGGCATGTCGCAGGTGCCTGCCATCAGCAATACGCACAACACCAGCACCGCGGCCCTGTCGGCCAGCTACGTCAACCCCAGCCAGCTGCAGGCCAGCGATTACAGCATCGTCTATGACGGCGGCAGCTATCAGGTGACGCGCCAGTCCGACGGAAAAGTGAGCAACGTTTCGCCCGACGCGCAGGGCCATTTGAATTTCGACGGCTTGAGCCTTTCGATCAGCGGAACTCCCGCGGCCGGCGACAAATGGGAGCTGCAGCCCACGCGCTACGCGGGGGGGCAGCTGACCTCGACGCTGACCAATCCCAGCCAGCTGGCCCTGGCCGACGCGGCCGGCGGCACCGCCAACGGCAGCAACGGCCTGGCGATGGCCAAGCTGCAGACGTCCCTCGTGCTGGGCAACGGCACCTTGAGCCTGAACGGCCTGTACGCGCAGCTGGTCAACAACGTGGGCGTGCAGACGCAGCAGTTGAATTCGTCGTTGACGGCGCAGAACGCGCTGGTCACGCAGCAGACTTCGGCAGTGGCGTCGGTGTCGGGCGTGAACCTGAACGAAGAGTACGTGAACCTGACCCAATACCAGCAGCAATACCAGGCCAGCGCCAAGATCCTGGATGTGGCGAGCACGATTTTCGCCGCGATCCTTGGCGCGACCAACGGTTGACCGCGGCTGACCTGGTCGAGCGGCATATGAAGATATTTACCGGAGCACGATGATGGTGACACGCATCAGCACCTCGCAGTTTTATCAGAATTCCCTGAACGGCATTCTGAACCAGCAATCGGAACTCTCGCAGGTGCAGAGCCAGCTGTCGTCGGGCTTGGCTGTGCAGACGCCTTCCGATAACCCCCTGGCCGCGGCCCAGGCCGTGGTGTTGTCGCAAGATGCCACGATGAACTCCACCTTCGCGTCCAACCAGGAGCAGGTCACCAATTCGCTGGGCGCCGAAGAGAACGCGCTGAACTCGATCACCACGACCATGCAGGCCGTGTTGCAGAATGTCGTCCAGGCAGGCGATTCCACGATGGGCGACACCGGTCACCAATCCATCGTGACCGCGCTGACCAATCTGCGCAGCCAGCTCGTCGCCTTGGGCAATACGACCGACACCAACGGCCAGTATGTTTTTTCGGGCTATCAGGGCGCGACCCAACCTTTTCAGCTGAACTCGGCGACAGGCGCCGTGACCTATCTGGGCGACCAGGGACAGCGCAACATCCAGGTTTCGCAATCGCTGCAAGTGGCCGGCAGCGACGTGGGCACCGACGTCTTCAATCGTGTCTCGCCGGGCACGCAGGCCTACATCACCCAGGCCGGCAGCAGCAACACGGGCACCGGGGTTTTCGCGCCGGCCTCTGTCAGCGTCCCCACCTCGAGCAACAATGTGGGCAAGGATTTCACGGTCACCTTCGCCGCCGGCACCGGCGCCAATGCCGGTCAGATGGGCTATACGATCAGCATGACCGATCCGAACAACCCCAACGGGCCTACGACGACCACCGCATGGCAGGCCTATAGCAACGGCGGCACCATTTCGATGCCGGGTGGCGGCGTTTCGTTCATAGTCACGGGCGATCCGAAAGCGAACGACACTTTCACGCTGAATACGCCCAAGAACGGGGTGGGTTCGAACATGGACCTCTTCCAGACCCTGAACAATCTGATCAATACGCTGAGCTTGCCGTCGAACAACAATCCGGTTACGTCGGCTGCGATCACCAATGCGCTGGCTTCCGCCAACAAGCAGATCCAGATGAACTACGACAATGTGCAGACGGTCGTCACCTCGATCGGCGCGCGCATGAACGAGGTCGAAGCGCTGGGTAATACGGGCACGCAGCTGGGTCTGTCCGATACCCAGCAACTGGGCAATTTGCTGGACGTGGATATGTATTCCGCCACCAGCACCCTGCAACTGCGCCAGGTGGCCCTGCAAGCGGCGATCCAATCGTTCTCGGTGGTTCAGAAGGCCAATTTGTTCAGCATGAACGCTTAAATTTATCCGACTGTATCGGCTCCGACTTTCCGCCGGCCCCTTGGCCGGCGTTTCTGATTAAACGAATGCCAGGGCATTGCGCCGCCAGGACCAGAGAAATCGATGTTCGCCAATTTGAAAATACGCACCGGCTTGCTGGCAGCGGTTCTAGCGTTCGTCGCGCTGTCCGTCATGGCCATAGGCTATGGCTGGTACAGCGCGCGCCAGGACGAGATGGTCATCGATACCCTGGACAATGCGGGTGTGCAGCAGAACGTGCTGATCCGGGATGCCTACATGGCGGCGCTGCGCGGCATCATCCACATCGATATCGCGCTGAACCTGGTCAAGTATGGCAAGCTGGAAGGCGCGCAGGCCGAACAGAAGGCGGTGTTCAATTTCGCGGATCAAGTGTCCAAGATCATGGGCGAATTCAAGGCGCTGCCCAAATTCAATGACGAATCCCGCAAGCAGGAAGGGCCGCTGCTGGCCGCCTTCCAGAATCTCACCGACAACATGAAGGCGGCGGTCAAGGTCGCAGCCATGGGGGACGAGGAGAAGTACGAGACGATCAAAACCACGACGATGCAGGATGCGTCGGTCGAACTGTCCAAGCGTCTGGAGGCATATAGCAAAATGATCCAGAGCACGACGACCCAGCTCATGGAACGCCAGAGGGCCATTCACGAGATCATGCAGATCGTGTATGTCGGCATGCTGATCGTCGTCATCCTGGTGGCGTTCGGCATTTTTGCCTATATGCGGCGCGGTGTGTTCCAACCCTTGCAAACGGCGATCCAGTATTTCGACACGCTGGCTTCGGGCGATTTGACAAACAAGATCACGATGCGCAGCAATAATGAAATCGGCCAGATGCAAGCGGCTCTCAAGCGCATGCAGGACAGCCTGGCGCGCACGGTCACGGCGGTGCGCCATGGCGTGGAAGAGATCAACGTAGGCTCGAAGGAAATCGCGGCGGGCAACACGGACCTG
>Ga0209455_1000398_pt1 | contig 37150 bp, 35 predicted proteins | sample AraplaCol_mCL_r2_FD_184275 | JGI IMG/M metagenome (GOLD analysis project Ga0209455, IMG submission 184275) | Arabidopsis root microbial communities from North Carolina, USA - plate scrape CL_Col_mCL_r2 (SPAdes) (version 2) | ecosystem: Host-associated > Plants > Roots > Endosphere | place: USA... | reverse complement strand
CGAGCCCGGCAAGAGCGGCAAAAGCGGCAAGGTGGGCCGGCGCTTTCGCCTCGTGAATCAAGCGGGCGTCGTGGTGCAGGAAGGCGACAGCGATGCGCTGGTGCTGACCCGGGAAGCTGCGAAAACCTGAAAAAAGGCCCCGCATTGCGGGGCCTCTGGCATCGGGAATGCAGCCGGATCAGGCCACGGCGACCGGGATCTTGCCGATCCTGGCCTGCCATTCCTTCGGGCCGGTGTTGTGCACCGACACGCCGTTGGCGTCGACGGCCACGGTCACGGGCATGTCCTGCACTTCGAACTCGTAGATGGCTTCCATGCCCAGGTCGGCGAAGCCCAGCACCTTGGCCGAGCGGATCGCCTTGGACACCAGGTAGGCCGCGCCGCCCACGGCCATCAGGTAGGCCGACTTGTGCTTCTTGATGGCCTCGATGGCCGCCGGGCCGCGCTCGGCCTTGCCGATCATGGCGATGAGGCCGGTCTGCGCCAGCATCATCTCGGTGAACTTGTCCATGCGGGTCGAGGTCGTGGGGCCGGCCGGGCCCACCGCTTCGTCGCGCACCGGGTCGACCGGGCCCACGTAGTAGATGACGCGGTTGGCGAATTCCACCGGCAGCTTCTCGCCCTTGGCCAGCATGTCCTGGATGCGCTTGTGCGCGGCGTCGCGGCCGGTGAGCATCTTGCCCGACAGCAGCAGGGTCTGGCCCGGCTTCCAGCTGGCGACTTCTTCCTTGGTGAGCTTGTCCAGGTCGACTTTCCTGGACTTGTTGTAGTCCGGCGCCCAGTGCACGTCGGGCCACTCGGACAGCGCGGGCGCATGCAGATGCGCCGGGCCCGAGCCGTCGAGCACGAAGTGCGCATGGCGGGTGGCCGCGCAGTTGGGGATCATGGCCACGGGCTTGGACGCCGCGTGCGTGGCGAACATCTTGATCTTGATGTCCAGCACGGTGGTCAGGCCGCCCAGGCCCTGCGCGCCGATGCCCAGCGCGTTGACCTTCTCGTACAGCTCCAGGCGCAGTTCCTCGGTCTTGTCGCGCGGGCCGCGGGCCTGCAGTTCGTACATGTCGATGTCTTCCATCAACGACTCTTTGGCCATCAGCATGGCCTTCTCGGCCGTGCCGCCGATGCCGATGCCCAGCATGCCCGGCGGGCACCAGCCCGCGCCCATGGCCGGCACGGTCTTGAGCACCCAGTCCACCAGCGAATCGCTGGGGTTGAGCATGGCGAACTTGGATTTGTTCTCCGAGCCGCCGCCCTTGGAGGCGATCTGCACGTCGACCTTGTCGCCGGGCACCAGCTCGACGTTGAGGATGCAGGGCGTGTTGTCCTTGGTGTTCTTGCGCTCGAACAGCGGGTCGGCCAGCACCGAGGCGCGCAGCGGGTTCTCGGGGTTCAGGTAGCCGCGGCGCACGCCTTCGTCGCACAGTTCCTGCAGGGTGCGCTTGGTGTCGAAGCGCACGTCCATGCCGATCTTCATGAAGACGTTGACGATGCCGGTGTCCTGGCAGATGGGCCGGCGACCCTCGGCGCTCATGCGCGAGTTGGTGAGGATCTGGGCGATCGCGTCCTTGGCGGCCGGGCTTTCTTCGCGCTCGTAGGCGCGGGCCAGGTGCCGGATGTAGTCCGTCGGGTGGTAGTAGCTGATGAACTGGATGCCGTCGGCGATCGACTGGATCAGGTCGTCTTCTTTGATGGTCGTGGTCATGGCGGGTCTAGGCTGGAATAACTGGCTGGGGAAAACGCTAATGATACGACTTGCTGCCGGTGGCCTGTGTTCTGCCGCTGACGGTGTTCTTAAGCCGCCGAGGCTGCCCTGCGGAATTCCGATGCTCGCCGCCTCCGCGGCTGCGGTTGGCCGCCCCGTGCTTCGGATTCCTCCGGGGTCCTCGGCTTTCAGCAGCCTCATTCGGCGGTTTTAAAACCTCGGATGTGCTGATCTGTGAGCCGGCGATAGGACGGAGGGAGTCCGAAGCGGGGGCCGGCCAACCGGAGCCCACCGGGCGAGCATCGGAACTCCCGCAGTCCTGTCGCCGGCGCCTTAAGAACCCAGACTGGCGGCCAAAGAACCCAGATCGGCGCGTTAGGAACCCAGACCACCCCAACCCGCCGACCTAAGCCCCCCCGAGAAGGAAGTTAAAATGCCCGGTTTCCCGCCCATCCAGCCGGCAAAATGCTTACCTTTCAGCAAATCATCCTCACCCTCCAGAACTACTGGGACAAGCAAGGCTGCGCCCTCCTGCAGCCCTACGACATGGAAGTCGGCGCGGGCACTTCGCATACCGCCACCTTCCTGCGCGCCATCGGTCCCGAGCCCTGGAAGGCCGCCTACGTCCAGCCCTCGCGCCGCCCCAAGGACGGCCGCTACGGCGAGAACCCCAACCGCCTGCAGCACTACTACCAGTTCCAGGTCGTCCTCAAGCCCGCGCCGGCCGACATCCTGGAGCTGTACCTGGGCAGCCTGGAGGCGCTGGGCTTCGACCTGAAGAAGAACGACATCCGCTTCGTCGAAGACGATTGGGAAAACCCCACGCTGGGCGCATGGGGCCTGGGCTGGGAAGTGTGGCTCAACGGCATGGAAGTGACCCAGTTCACCTACTTCCAGCAAGTCGGCGGCATCGACTGCAAACCCGCCACCGGCGAAATCACCTACGGCCTGGAGCGGCTGGCCATGTACCTGCAGGGCGTGGAAAACATCTACGACCTCAAATGGACGGAGGGCCTGAGCTACGGCGACGTGTATCTGCAGAACGAGCGGGAGCAGTCGGCCTACAACTTCGAGCACAGCGACGCCGAGTTCCTCTTCGCCGCCTTCGGCGCGCACGAGCGCCAGGCCCTGCACCTGATCGAAGCCCAGCTCGCGCTGCCGGCCTACGAGCAAGTGCTCAAGGCCGCGCACAGCTTCAACCTGCTCGATGCGCGCGGCGCCATCAGCGTCACCGAGCGCGCCGCCTACATCGGCCGCATCCGCAACCTGGCTCGCAGCGTGGCGCAAAGCTACCTGGACAGCCGCGCGCGCCTGGGCTTCCCCATGGCGCCCAGGAATTGGGCCGAAGAAACGCTGGCCAAGCTCGACAAGAAAGTGGCTTGATAAAACATGAGCAATCAAAATCTTCTCGTAGAACTGTTCGTCGAAGAGCTGCCGCCCAAGGCGCTCAAGAAACTGGGCGAGGCCTTCGCGGGCGTGCTGGCCGACCAGCTCAAGGCGCAAGGCCTGACGGGCGCGGACTCCAGGCTCACGGCCTATGCTTCGCCGCGCCGACTGGGCGCGCACCTGACCGCGGTCGCCGCGCAGGCGGCCGACCGCGCCGTGTCGCAAAAACTCATGCCCGTGAGCGTGGGCCTGGACGCCTCGGGCCAGCCCACGCCCGCGCTGCTCAAGAAGCTCGCCGCGCTGGGCGCGGATGCCTCCATGGTGCCCGGCTTGAAGCGCGCGCCCGACGGCAAGGCCGAAGCCCTGTTCTATGAAAGCACCGCCAAGGGCGCGCTGCTGGCCGACGGCCTGCAGAAGGCGCTGGACGAGGCCATCGCCAAGCTGCCCATCCCCAAGGTCATGACCTACCAGCTGGCCGACGGCTGGACCGACGTGAAATTCGTGCGCCCCGCGCACGGCCTGGTCGCGCTGCACGGCGCGCAGGTGGTGCCCGTCTCGGCCCTGGGCCTGGCGGCGGGCAACGCCACGCACGGCCACCGCTTCGAAGCCGCGGCCGATCCCATCGTCGTCAAGGACGCCGACAGCTATGCCGCCACGCTGCAAGAGAGCGGCGCGGTGATCCCCGGCTTCGATGCGCGCCGCGCGGAAATCCGGCGCCAGCTCGACGCGGCGGCGGCCAAGGTCGGCGGCGGCGTCAAGCCCATAGCCGACGAGGCCCTGCTGGACGAAGTGACGGCGCTGGTCGAACGGCCCAACGTGCTGGTCTGCCAGTTCGAGCCGGAGTTCCTCGCCGTGCCGCAGGAATGCCTCATCCTCACGATGAAGGCCAACCAGAAGTACTTCCCGCTGCTGGACGCGCAGGGCAGGCTCACCAACAAATTCCTCGTCGTCAGCAACATCAGCCCCGCCGACGCCGGCGCGGTGATCGGCGGCAACGAGCGCGTGGTGCGCCCGCGCCTGGCCGACGCCAAGTTCTTCTTCGACCAGGACCGCAAGAAGACGCTGGCAAGCCGCGTGCAGGGCCTGGCCAAGGTGGTCTATCACAACAAGCTGGGCACGCAGGGCGAGCGCGTCGAGCGCGTGCGCGCGATCGCCAAGGCCATCGCCGGCAAGCTCGGCATCGACGCGCAGCAGGCCGACCAGGCCGCGCAACTCGCCAAGGCCGACCTGCTGACCGACATGGTGGGCGAATTCCCCGAACTGCAGGGCATCATGGGCCGCTACTACGCCCTGAACGACGGCCTCGCGGCGGATGTCGCCGACGCCGTCGAGGATCACTACAAGCCGCGCTTCGCCGGCGACGACCTGCCGCGCGGACAAGTGGGCGTGGCCGTGGCCCTGGCCGACAAGCTCGAAACGCTCACCGGCATGTTCGGCATCGGCAACCTGCCCAGCGGCGACAAGGACCCGTTCGCACTGCGCCGCCATGCGCTGGGCGTGGTGCGCATGCTGATCGAAAAAGACCTGCCGCTGGACCTGGACGTGCTGCTCGGCCAGATCGCGACGCCGGCGTTCGGCGGCAAGATCCAGGATGCGAGCGCCGCGCTGGCCGACTTCATCTACGACCGCCTCGCCGGCCTGCTGCGCGAGCAAGGCTATAGCGCGCAGGAAGTCGACGCCGTGCTGGCCCTGCGTCCGCAGCGCCTGGGCGAAGTGGCCAAGCGGCTGGCGGCGGTGCGCGCCTTCGCCGCGCTGCCCGAAGCCGCCGCGCTGGCCGCGGCCAACAAGCGCGTGGGCAACATCCTGAAAAAGGCCGAAGGACAGGCGCAAGAACGCGTCGACGCCGCGCTGCTCAAGGAAGCCGCCGAACAGGAACTGGCGAGCGTGCTGGCCAAGGTGCGCGCCGCGTCCGACAAGCTCTTCGACGCGGGCGAATACGCCGGTTCGCTGCGCGAGCTGGCCGCGCTCAAGGGCCCGGTCGACGCCTTCTTCGACGGCGTCATGGTCAATGCCGACGACCCGGCCCTGCGCGCCAACCGCCTGGGCCTGCTCGCCTCGCTGCACGCCGCGATGAACCGCGTGGCCGACCTGTCGCGCCTCGCCGCGTAAACACGGGGCGATCATCATGAAGCTCGTCATCCTCGACCGCGACGGTGTCATCAATCAAGAGAGCGACGCCTTCGTCAAAAACCCCGACGAATGGATCGCCCTGCCGGGCAGCCTGCAGGCCATCGCACGCCTGACCCAGGCCGACTGGACCGTGGTCGTCGCCACCAACCAGTCGGGCCTGGCGCGCGGCCTGTTCGACGTGTCGGCGCTCAACGCCATCCACTCGAAAATGCACCAGGAACTGGCCCAGGTGGGCGGCGTGATCGACGCCGTCTTCATGTGCCCGCACGGCCCCGGCGAAGGCTGCACCTGCCGCAAGCCGCTGCCGGGCATGTACCATGAAATAGGCCGCCGCTACGACGTGGACCTGGCCGGCGTGCCGTCCCTGGGCGACTCGCTGCGCGACCTGCAGGCCGCCCACGCGGCGGGCTGCTCGCCCTGGCTGGCGCTCACCGGCAACGGCGTCAAGACGCGCGACCAGGGCGGCCTGCCGCCCGGCACGCAAATCTGCGACGACCTCCCTGCCTTCGTCGACATGCTGCTCGCCAACGACGGCAAAACCGCACGCAATACTGGAGCATGACGAACATGGCCTGGCTGCGATCCTTCATCTATGCCGTTTTCCTGATCGTCACCGTCATTCCCTACGCCTTCGCCTGCCTGCTCTGGGCGCCCCTGCCCGCGACGTGGCGCTATCGGCTCACCGTGGGCTGGCCGCGCCTGGCCGTCTGGGGCGCGCGCGTCATCTGCGGCATACGCTGGCAGGTCAAGGGCTGGGAAAACCTGCCCGACGGCCCGGCCGTGCTGCTGGCCAAGCACCAGTCGGCCTGGGAGACGCTGTTCCTGCCGTCGCACATGCCGCGCCAGCTCTGCTTCATCTACAAGCGCGAACTGCATCGCGTGCCCTTCTTCGGCTGGGGCCTGGCGCTGCTTTCGATGATCCCCATCGACCGCAGCAAAGGACGCGACGCCTTCGATCAAGTAGTGAGCGTGGGCAGGCAGCGCCTGGCCGAAGGCCGCTGGCCCATGGTGTTTCCCGAAGGCACGCGGGTGGCTCCCGGCAAGATGGGGCGCTTCAAGGCGGGCGGCGCCATGCTGGCCGTGCGCACCGAGACGCCGGTGATCCCGATCGCGCTCAACTCCGGCGAATGCTGGCGCCGCAACGCCTTCGTCAAGCGCCCGGGCCTCATCACCGTCTCGATCGGTCCGGCGATAGAATCCAAAGGCCTCACCGGCGATGAACTCAACGCCAAGGCGCGCGACTGGATAGACGGCGAAATGCGCGTCCTCAACCCGGAACGCTATGGCACCACCTGACCAGCTCGCGCTGTCGTTCGATTTCGGCCCGTCCGAACCGGCCGACGGCCTTGCTGTCGCGACGCCCGCCACTGCCTCTGCGGCGCCCGCGCGCACCGCGCCCGACGATGCCCCCACGCTGACCCTCACGCACGCCCGCGCCGCGCCCGACGCCCGCGTGCCCATGCCCCGCCCCGCCCAACTGCCCGAAGGCTCGCGCTGGCGCGAGGTCGAAACACCCCAACAGACCATAGGCTTCGTGCTGCAGCGCTCGCGCCGGCGCAGCATAGGCTTTGTCATCGCCGACGACGGCCTGCGCATCACCGCGCCCAACTGGGTCACCCTGGGGCAGATCGACGAAGCCGTGCGCGAAAAGGCCAAGTGGATCCTGGCCAAGCTGCGCGAATGGCAGGAGCGCAAGGAAAAACTCGCGCTCACCGGCACGCGCTGGATCGACGGCGGCGAGCTGCCCTACCTGGGCAAGCGCATCGTGCTGGGCCTGGCCGCCGATCGCCGCCAGGCGTTTTTCTCCGGCGAGATAATGCCCAGGACCCGGGACGGCGACACGCTCTGGCTGCCGCTGCCGCCCAGCGCCGACCAGGCCCGCGTGCGCGATGCCGCGCAGGCCTGGCTGCAGCAGCGCGCCGGCGACCGCTTCGGCACGCGCCTGGCGTACTTCCTGCAGCGCACCGGCCTGATCATACGCCGCTGGCGCCTGTCTTCGGCCGCCACGCGCTGGGGCTCCTGCACCAGCGACGGCACCATCATGCTCAACTGGCGCCTGGTCCACTTCGCGCCCGACATCATCGATTACGTCATCGCGCACGAGCTCGCGCACTTGCGCGAGATGAACCACAGCCATGATTTCTGGGCCGAGGTCGGCCACATCCTGCCCGACTTCGAACAGGCCAAGCAGGCGCTGCGCCGGCACGATCCGGCGGCTTTGCCGCAGTTCTGAATCCAGCCGCCGTTTTCAGCGCTCCGGGCCTTGGGCCCGTCCGCGCGGATAGGCAAGGCTCCACGGGCTTGATCCCGCCTGATTGCTACTCACTCCATGGAACTGCGCCAGCTACGCTACTTCATCAAAGTCATCGAATGCGGCAGCATGAGCAGGGCAGCCGCCGAATTGGGCGTGGTCACCTCGGCGCTGAGCCAACAGATCAGCCGTCTTGAAAGCGAGCTCTCGACCCGACTGCTGATCCGCACAGCCACAGGCACGACGCTCACCGACGCCGGGATGGCCTTTCTGCGCCAGGCCCAGCTCACGCTGCGCCACGCCGACGACGCCGTGCTCGCGGCGCGCTCGGCGCGCCTGAGCGGCCATGTCAGCGTCGGGTTGGCGCCCACCACCTCGTCGGTGCTGGCCGTGCCCTTCATGGATGCCATGCGCGCCCGCTACCCCGATGTGCGCGTGCGCCTGGTGGAAAGCCTGTCGGGGCACCTGGTCACCATGCTCAACGCGCGCCAGCTCGATCTGGCCATTGTCTTCCAGGCCGAGGCCGCGCAGCGCTGGAGTGTTCAGCGCCTGCTCGACGAACGCCTGTTCCTGATCGCCGCGCCGACGCTGCCGGACCTGCCCGGGCCCGGACCGGTCAGCCTGCGCGAAACAGCCCGCCTGCCCCTGATACTGCCCAGCCGCAGCCATGGCCTGCGCGCCCTGCTCAACGACGCTTTTGCCCGCCTGCGCGTCGAGCCGCGCATTGCAGCGGAGGTCGACGGCCTGGCCGCGCTAATGGCCCTGGTGCGCGCCGGCCATGGCGCCACGCTGCAGCCCGGGGCGGCGGCTACGCACGGCGCCGGCTCGAAGCTGCGCACCTGGCAGATCCGCGAGCGGCAGCCCACTCGCACCAATATGCTGGCCAGCCTGTCCGACGACGAGCTCTCACCGGCGGCCCTGGCGGCCCGGGTATTGCTGACGCAGACGGTCGCCAGACTGGTGCGCGAGGAAGCGTGGCCCGGCGCAAGACTTCACAAATTGTGAAAGGCTGTTCTCGAATTCAACATTGCCTGCGTCATACGGCCCGCCTATAGTCCCGACTCGATAATATTCGAGATGAAATTCATGTTGGACGTACTGGTCGTAGGCGGCGGCAACGCCGCCCTATGCGCCGCGCTCATGGCCCGCGAGGCCGGCGCCAGCGTGATGGTGCTGGAAGCCGCGCCCAGGCCATGGCGCGGCGGCAATTCGCAGCACACGCGCAATCTGCGCTGCATGCACGATGCCCCGCAGGACGTCCTGATCGACGCCTATCCCGAGGAAGAATTCTGGCAGGACCTGCTTAAAGTCACGGGCGGGATCACCGACGAGCACCTGGCGCGCCTGGTCATCCGCGCCTCGTCCAACTGCCGCGGCTGGATGCGCAAGCATGGCGTGAACTTCCAGCCGCCCCTGTCCGGCGCGCTGCACGTGGCACGCACCAACGCCTTCTTCATGGGCGGCGGCAAGGCCCTGGTCAACGCCTACTACCGCAGCGCCGAGCAGCTCGGCGTGCAGATCCGCTACGACGCGCCCGTCGCGTCGCTCGACTTGCAGGACGGCCGCTTTCTCGCCGCGCGCCTGGAGAACGGCGAGCGCATCGAGGCGCGCGCCTGCGTGCTGGCCGCCGGCGGCTTCGAATCGAACCGCGAATGGCTGCGCGAAGCCTGGGGCCAGAATGAACGCGGCGAATGGCCGGCCGACAATTTCCTGATCCGCGGCACGCGCTTCAACCAGGGCGTGCTGCTCAAATTCATGATCGACGCCGGCGCCGATATCATCGGCGATCCTTCGCAATCGCACTGCGTGGCCATCGATGCGCGCGCGCCGCTGTACGACGGCGGCATCTGCACCCGCATCGACTGCGTTTCGCTGGGCGTGGTGCTCAACCGCGACGCCGAACGCTTCTACGACGAAGGCGAGGACTTCTGGCCCAAGCGCTATGCCATCTGGGGGCGCCTGACGGCCATGCAGCCCGGCCAGGCCGCCTACTCGATCATCGACGCCAAGGCCGTGGGCCGCTTCATGCCGCCGGTCTTCCCCGGCACGCAGGCCGACACCCTGCCCGAACTGGCCCGCAAGCTGGGGCTGGACGAGAACCGCTTCATGCAAACCCTGAACGACTACAACGCCGCCTGCCGCGTCGGCACCTTCGACCACACCGCGCTGGACGACTGCCATACCGAAGGCATCGCGCCGGCCAAGACGCACTGGGCGCGTTCCATCGACACCGCGCCTTTCTTCGGCTATCCGCTGCGTCCCGGCATCACCTTCACCTACCTGGGCCTGAAGGTCGACGAGACGGCGGCGGTGCGGTTCAACGACAAGCCCAGCGACAACCTCTTCGTGGCCGGCGAGATGATGGCCGGCAATGTGCTGGGCAAGGGCTATACCGCGGGAGTCGGCATGTCCATCGGCACCGCCTTCGGCCGCATCGCCGGCACGCAAGCCGCGGCCGCGTCCAGGAAGGAACTGGCATGACCGAACTCGAAAACCTGACCCGGCAGGCGCAAGCCGAAGTCCGCGGTTCCATCCCCATCGCCTTGACCGAAGACCAGAGCGAAGTCGCCCGCGTCATGCAGATCTGCAATGCCTGCCGCTATTGCGAAGGCTTTTGCGCGGTGTTCCCGGCCATGATGCGCCGGCTGGAATTCAACAAGGCCGACGTCGACTACCTGTCCAACCTCTGCCACAACTGCGGCGCCTGCCTGCATGCCTGCCAGTACGCGCCGCCGCACGAATTCGGCGTCAACGTGCCGCAGGCCATGGCCAAGGTGCGCGTGCAGACCTACAGCGACTATGCCTGGCCGGCCGGCTTCGGCAAGCTGTACAAGCGCAGCGGCCTGACGCTGGCCGTGGCCCTGGCCGCCGGCCTGGCACTGTTCCTGATCCTGCTCAAGGCCGTCCAGGGCGAACTGTTCCACGGCCCCGGGGGCGGCAACTTCTACGCCATCTTCCCGCACAACACCCTGGCGCTGATGTTCGGCGTGGTCTTTGTCCTGGCCATCGTGGCCCTGGGCAAGGGCGTGGCGCGCTTCTGGCGCGAGGTCAGCCCGGGCGCGGCCACGGGGCCCGCGGTCGCCGAGGCCGCCCACGACGCGCTGCGCCTGAAATACCTGGACGGCGGCCACGGCAAGGGCTGCAACAACGAAGACGATGCCTTCACCCTGCAACGCCGCCGCTGCCATCACCTGACCTTCTACGGCTTCATGCTGTGCTTCGCCTCGACCTGCGTGGCCACGCTCTACCACTACTTCCTGGGCCTGGAAGCGCCCTATCCCGCAGCCAGCGTCCCCGTGCTGCTGGGTTCGGCCGGCGGCATCGGGCTGGTGCTCGGCACGGCCGGCCTGTGGCGGCTCAATCTTCGGCGCGCGCCTGAACAAGGCGACACGGCGCAGCGTCCCATGGACCGCGGCTTCATCGCCCTGCTGTTCCTGGTGGCCCTGACCGGCCTGCTGCTCCTGGCCCTGCGCGATACCGGCGCCATGGGCCTCGTGCTGGCGCTGCACCTGGGCTGCGTCATGGCCCTGTTCCTCACGCTGCCTTACGGCAAATTCGCCCACGGCATCTACCGCGGCGCGGCCCTCCTGAAATGGGCCATCGAAAAGCGCCAACCCAACAAGCTGCAATTGGGATCCGACTAACAGCCCGACAAACGACAAAGAGACAAGCCTTATGAACAAATCCTTCCGCATACTCCTCGCCGGCCTGGCAGCCGGTCTCAGCCTGACCTGGGCCGCATCCGCCCAGGCCGCGTGGCCCGATCGCCCCATCACCCTGGTCGTTCCCTTTCCGCCCGGCGGCACCACCGACATGGTCGCCCGCCCGCTGGCCCAGGAACTGAGCAAGCTGCTGGGCCAGCCGGTCATCGTCGACAACCGCGCCGGCGCCGGCGGCACGATAGGCGCGGCCGTCGTGGCCCGCTCCAAGCCGGACGGCTACACCCTCTTTCTGGCCACCATCGCCCACACCATCGCGCCGTCCATCTACAAGAACCTGACCTACGACTTCATCAAGGATTTCGCGCCGATTACGACCGTGGCGTCGTGCCCCAACGTCCTCATCGTCAATCCCAGGATTCCGGTCCATTCGGTCACCGAGCTGATCCAGTACGCCAAGGCGCATCCCGGACAGCTCAATTTCGGCTCGGCCGGCATCGGCAGCACCGAGCACCTGGCGGGCGAGCTCTTCAAGCGCATGGCCGGCATCCAGATCAACCACGTCCCGTACAAGGGCGGCGCGCCCATGATGACCGACCTGATATCGGGCCAGATCCAGATGTCGCTGGAGACCAGCGGCTCGGCGCTGACCCAGATCCGCGCCGACACCGTCAGGGCCCTGGGCGTATCCAGCCCCAAGCCCAGCGTCTATCTGCCCGGCGTGCCCGCGATCGACCAGGCCGGCCTGCCCGGCTACACGTTCCTGACCTGGTACGGCCTGATGGCTCCCGCCGGCACCCCGGCCGATGTTCAGGCCAAGCTCTACGCCATGACGGTCAAGGCCCTGGAATCGCCCGATATGAAGAGGGCCATGACGTCCATCGGCGCCGACCCCGGCGGCGAGCCTTCCAAGCAGTTCGGCGCCTACATCGTCGAGCAGACGAAGAAGTGGCACGACATCCTGCAGGGCGGGAAATAAGCCGGCGCGCGGGCGGCGTATCAGCCGCCCGCCAGCATCAGGTCCAGGTTCTGCACCGCCGCGCCCGAAGCGCCCTTGCCCAGATTGTCGAACACGGCCGCCAGCACGGCCTGGCCATGCTCGGCGTTGTGGAACACGCCCAGCCACATATCGTTGGTGCCGTTGAGCACCTCGGGATCGAGGCTGCCCATGACGCTCGTCTGGCCCAGCGGCAGCACCTGCACGTGGCGCGATCCGGCGTAGTGGCGGTCCAGGCAGGCATGCAGGGCTTGGGCGTTCGCGCCCAGCGCCTCCAGATCCAGCGGCACCGTCAGCACGATGCCCTGCCGGTACGCGCCATAGGCCGGCACGAAGAAAGGCCGGCGCGACAGCCCGATATGCGCCTGCATCTCGGGCACGTGCTTGTGCGCCAGGCCCAGGCCGTACACCTGGAAGGCAGGCGCCGTCGCCGCGTCCGGGCCTTCGTATTGCTCGACGCCGGCGCGGCCGCCGCCCGAATAGCCCGATACCGCGTGAACGGCCACCGGGTAGTCATCGGGCAGCAGGCCCGCCTCGCGCAAGGGCCGCAGCAGGCCGATCGCGCCGGTGGGATAGCAGCCGGGATTGGTCACGCGCCCGGCCGCCGCGACGCGTTCGCCCTGCCCTTGCGTCATCTCGGGAAAACCGTAGACCCAGCCCGGCGCGGTGCGATGCGCCGAACTGGCGTCGATCACGCGCACCGCCGGATTGACGACCGACTGCGCCGCCTCGCGCGCCGCGGCGTCGGGCAGGCACAGGATGGCGATGTCGCAATCGTTGATGGCCGCGGCGCGGCGCTCGGCATTCTTGCGCTCGGCGGCGGCGAGGGTGAGGACGCGGATGTCCGCGCGCCCCCGCAGGCGCTCGTGGATTTGCAGACCGGTGGTGCCCTGGTCGCCGTCGATGAAGACTATGGGTGCCGACATGATGATTCCCGACTCTCGATGTGAATTTCGCGAGCCGTCATCATCGGTCTGAAGCCAAGATATGAAAAGTTGAATCTTATGATCTCATGATTCAGTTTTCATGAATCACGAAATCGTCATTACGACTTCCAGTGGGGCTGGCGCTTCTCGATGAAGGCATCGATGCCTTCGCAGGCATCTTCCTCCATCATGTTGTGCGCCATGACGTCGCTCGCATAGGCATAGGCATCGGCCAGGGCCATCTGCCTCTGCTTGTAGAACATGGCCTTGCCGTGGCGTATGGCCACGGGGCTCTTGAGGAGAATCTCGGCCGTCTTGCGCGTCACGGCATCGTCCAGGTCGTCGTCGGGCACCGCCTCGTTGACGAGCCCCCAATCGGCCGCCGTGGCCGCGTCGATGAAGCGCCCGGTCGCCAGCATGTCGAAGGCCCGCTTGGCCGAGACGTTGCGCGACAGGGCCACGGCCGGCGTCGAGCAGAACAGCCCCACGTTGATGCCCGAGACGGCAAAGCGCGCCGATTCGGCCGCGATCGCCAGATCGCAGCTCGCCACGAGCTGGCAGCCCGCGGCCGTGGCCACGCCATGGACGCGCGCGATCACGGGGATGGGCAAGGCCTGGATCGCCTGCATCACGCGGCCGCATTTGGCGAACAGCTCCTGGTAATAGGCCAGGCGGGGCTTGCCGCGCATCTCGCGCAGATCGTGCCCGGCGCAAAACGCCTTGCCGGCGCCCGACAGCACCACGCAGCGCGCCTGCGCATCCATGCTGATCGCGGCGAATTCGCGCTGCAGGGCATCGAGCAGCTCGTCGGACAGCGCATTGAACTGCTGCGGCCGGTTCAAATGCAGCGCCACGACGCCGCCCATGTCTTCTCTGAGCAGGACAGCGGAGGAGATATCTGTGTTCATCGTCTTGCTCCCTTGCCAAAAATGCCAAAATTCGCTTCAGTAGAGATTAAAGTAACCGAGCCCAAGCATACGTAGAAAAACGGATAAAAGACGTAAGAAACCAATGCGTGAAATCAGCCTGGACCGCCTGCGCACACTGGTCAGCATCGCCGATCACGGCTCTTTCGCCGAGGCCGCGCGCCTGCTGCACCTGGCGCCGCCCACCGTCAGCCTGCACATCGCCGAGCTCGAAGCCCGCGTTGGCGCGCCGCTCCTCACGCGCAAGCGCGGCCAGGTGCGGCCCACCGCCATAGGCGAGGCGCTGATCGGGCGCGCGCGGCGCCTGCTGATCGACGCCAGCCAGGCGCTGGACGACGTGCACCGCCAGGTGCAAGGCCTCTCGGGCCGCGTGCGGCTCGGCGCTTCCACCGGCGCCATCGCCCATCTGCTGCCCCAGGCCCTGGCAACGCTGAGGCGCGACCACTCCGGCATCGACGTCCACGTCGCCGTGCTCACCTCGCAGGAAACCCTGTCCGGGCTGCGCCAGGGCACGCTCGACGTCGGCCTCATCGCCATGCCCCAGCCGCCCGTGGCCGGGCTGCGCATCCAGGCCTGGCGGCGCGATCCCGTCATGGCCTTCCTGCCCGCGCACTGGTCCGGCCCTGCGCGCGTCACGCCGCGCTGGCTGGCGCGGCAGCCGCTCATTCTCAACGACGCCAGCACGCGGCTTTCGCGCCAGACCATGGAATGGTTCGCCGCGGCGGGCGTGCACCCCGAGCCGCGCATCGAGCTCAACTACAACGACGCCATCAAGAGTCTGGTGGCCGCCGGCTACGGCGCCGCCCTGCTGCCGCACGAAGCGGCCGCCCCCGAGCCCGGGCCGCGCGTCGCCATGCGCCCGCTGCGTCCGGCCCTCTGGCGCCAGCTGGGCCTGGCCCATCGCACGGGCGACGTCGAACAGGCCACGCGGCACGTGCTCGAGGTGCTGCGCGGCATGGCCGCGCAATAGAAAGCACATAAGGCTTTCTTGCTACGATTGATGATTATCCCCGTCTGCAAGGAAGATCATCATGCGTCTGCTGCACACCATGCTGCGCGTCGGCAATCTCGACAAATCCATCGATTTCTACACTAACGTCCTGGGCATGCGCGTCCTGCGCCGCAACGACTATCCCGAGGGCAAGTTCACCCTGGCCTTCGTCGGCTACCAGGACGAAAGCGAAGGCACCGTCATCGAACTCACCCACAACTGGGGCACCGACAAGTACGACCTGGGCACGGGCTACGGCCACATCGCCCTGCAGGTCGAAGACGCCTACGACGCCTGCGCCAAGGTCAAGGCCAAGGGCGGCAACGTCACGCGCGAAGCCGGCCCCATGAAGCACGGCACCACGGTCATCGCCTTCGTCGAAGACCCCGACGGCTACAAGATCGAATTCATCCAGCGCAAAGCGCACCAGAGCTGAACCCCTCGCGCACGAAGATTTCATCCATGATTCACCCCATCCTCAAAATGGGCGACCCGCGCCTGCTGCGCGTGGCCGCCCCCGTCACGAACTTCGGCACGCCCGAGCTCGAAACCCTGATCGCCGACATGTTCGAGACCATGGTCGCCGCCCACGGCGTAGGCCTGGCCGCGCCGCAGATCGGCGTGGACCAGCAACTGGTGATCTTCGGCTTCGAGCACAACGAGCGCTACCCCGACGCCCCCGCCGTGCCGCTCACCGTGCTGTGCAACCCCGTCATCACGCCCTTGTCCGACGAAATGGAAGACGGCTGGGAAGGCTGCCTCTCCGTGCCCGGCATGCGCGGCGAGGTCCCGCGCTATCGCCACATCCGCTACAGCGGCTTCGACCCTCAGGGCAAGCCCATCGAACGCGAAGCCGAAGGCTTTCACGCGCGCGTGGTGCAACACGAATGCGACCACCTGATCGGCCGCCTCTACCCCTCCCGCATCCGCGACTTCGCGCGCTTCGGCTTCACCGAAGTGCTCTTTCCCGACATGGATCCGAACAGCGACGATTGATCGCATACAGGACGCCCTCATGCGCAAGCCGGACTACCCTTCTGCCGATGCCGCGCGCTGGAGCGCGGTGGACGGCTATTTCGCGGGCCTGCTCGCACCGGACGACGCGGCACTGACCGAAGCACTATCGGCCAACGCCCAAGCCGGCCTGCCCACGCATGACGTTTCCGCTTTGCAAGGCCAGATGCTTGCATTGCTCGTTCAGATCGCGGGAGCCGAGCGCGTTCTGGAGATCGGCACGCTGGGCGGCTACAGCACCCTGCGCATGGCCCGTGCCCTGCCTGCAAACGGAACGGTCGTCACCATCGAAGCCGACGAGCGGCACGCCGCCGTCGCGCGAGCCAACTTCGAGCGAGCCCGTCTATCCGGGCGCATCGATCTTCGCGTCGGCAAGGCGCTCGACGTCCTGCCCACGCTGACCGGCCCCTACGACCTGATCTTCATCGACGCGGACAAGCCGAACAACCCTCGCTACATCGAGTGGGCTCTCAAACTGTCGCGGCCGGGCACGGTGATCATCGGCGACAACGTGGTGCGCGGCGGCGCGGTGGTCGACCCAGACAGCGCCGACAAAAACGTCCAGGGCGTGCGCAGCTTCGTGGATTTCATCGCGAACGAACCACGCCTCGCGGCAACCGCCATTCAAACAGTCGGCGAAAAAGGCTGGGATGGCTTCGTGCTGGCGCGCGTGCTGGCCTAACTGCCTCTCAACCATCCCGTGTTCGGGCATTGCCGCGAACTTGCCGGCAAGAACTCAAAAAACACAAACGCAATCGCTCTTACTTAGAAGGCGCCGGCAGATAAGGAATGATGGCGTGCGCAATATTCGGCACGGCCAGGCTCTGCAGCCACACTTTCCCCGGCCCCGACAGATTCGCCACGAACAACCCGTCCCCGCCGAAAAGCACATTCTTGATGCCCTTCATCAGCGTCATATCGAACCCCACACTGGCCTCGAACATCCCGATGTGCCCCGGATGCACGCGCAGCGACTCGCCCGGCGCCAGGTCGTAGAAAACCACATCCCCGCCCAGCTCCACCCAGGCATGCCCGTTGCCGCCCAGCTTCTGCATGATGAAGCCTTCGCCGCCGAAGATCCCGGCGCCCAGCGACTTCTGGAAACCGATCGACAACTCCACATCCCGGGTGCCGCACAGAAAGCCATGGCGATGCACCAGGTAATTGGATTGCGGATTCAACTCGATCTGCACGATCTGGCCCGGCATCTTGGAAGCGAAAGCCACCATACCCTCGCCCGACGACACCTCGTAGGTATTGAGGAACAGCCCGCCGCCCGACAAGGCGCGCCCGATCGCGCCGAAAATGCCCTTGGAGCCGCCCGCCCCCATCTTGGTCTGCAGCTCGACGTTCGCGGACATCCAGGAAAACTGCGCGGGCTCGGAAATGATCTGCTCGCCCGGCCCCAAAGTCAGTTGCAGAACCGGCATGGTGTTGCCGGATATCTCGGCTTGCATGGCTGCTCCCTTTTTAAATGCGGATGAAGCGACGCGTGTCGCGGGCGCCAGCATGTATCATCGAACAGCCCTGCCCTTGCCGGCGGTTCCCGGACTTATAACGCACCCTGAAGACGCATACGTGAAAATCGTCATCGCCCCCGACTCGTTCAAAGAAAGCCTGTCCGCGCCCGCCGTGGCGCAAGCCATCGCGCAAGGCGTGCTCAAGGCCGCGCCGCACGCCCAGGTCGTCTGCGTGCCCATGGCCGACGGCGGCGAAGGCACGGTGCAGGCCGTGCTGGCCGCCACCGGCGGGCAGTGGCGCGAAACCGAAGTGCGCGGCGCCCTGGACGAGCCGCGGCTGGCCGGCTGGGGCTGGCTGGGCTCGGGCAGCGCCGTCATCGAGATGGCCACGGCCGCCGGCCTGGAACTCGTCCCGCCCGACGAACGCCGGCCCTTGCGCGCCGGCAGCTACGGCGTGGGCCAACTGGTGCGCGCCGCGCTCGACGCGGGCGCCACCCGCATCATCCTGGGCTTGGGCGGCTCGTCCACCAACGACGGCGGCGCGGGCATGATCGCGGCGCTGGGCGCGCGCCTGCTCGACGCGCAGGGCCGCGAGCTTCCCGGCGGCGGCGGCGCATTGGGCGCGCTGGCCTCGGTGGATCTGTCGGGCCTGGACCCGCGCCTGAAGCAGACGCGCTTCGACGTCGCCTGCGACGTCGACAATCCGCTGTGCGGCCCCAAGGGCGCCGCGCACATCTTCGGGCCGCAGAAAGGCGCCACGCCCGAACAGGTGCTGGAACTCGACCGCAATCTGTCGCACTACGCCGACGTCTGCGCGCGCCATCTGCCGCCCGACGCGCATAATGCGCGCGACTTGCCCGGCGCCGGCGCGGCCGGCGGCCTGGGCTACGCGGCGCTGGCCTTTCTCGGCGCGCGCTTTCACCCCGGCGTGGAACTGGTGGCAGAGATCAGCGGATTGGAACAGGCCCTGGAGGGCGCGGCCCTGGCCTATACCGGCGAAGGCCGCATGGATGCGCAGACCTTGCACGGCAAGACGCCGGCCGGCGTGGCCCGCCTCGCGCGCAAGCTGGGCGTGCCCGTCGTGGCCCTGGCAGGCTCCTTGGGCGAAGGCTACGAAGCCCTGCACGAAATCGGCATCACCGCCGCGTTCAGCCTGGCCGGCGGCCCGATCAGCCTGGCCGAGGCGGTCAGGCAGGCGCCCGCCCTGCTGGCCCAGCGCGCCTGCGATGCGACGCGATTGTGGCTGGCGGCGGGCAAGCGCCGGCTCTAGGTTTTGCTGTCGCCGCCTCGGCCGGCCGAATCCGGCGCAACCGAAGCGGCGGCCATCTGGCGAGTGACTTCGGCATCCAGAAGCAGCCTGCCCCGCAGCTTGCCATTGAGTTTCTTGACCAGGCCCGATGCCTCGTGCATGTGCTCGGCCATCAGGCGTCGCACCGCCTCGGCATCGCCGGCGCGAGCCGCCGCCACGATGGCATGATGGGCGCGGACATTGGCCTGGCCGAACCGCACTTGCATGCGCGTGGAAGTGGTGTTCTCGAACACCGTGAGCTGGCGCAGCATCTCATTGATCATCTGGCAGGTAAAGCGCAGGAACGGATTGGGATTGCGCGCGGCCAGTATGTCGTGAAAAGTGAGGTCCTCGGTACGCTGGGCAATGACATCCTGCGTGCGGCCCAGCGACGGATCGCAGCAGTCGATGCTGTGGAGCATGGCGTCGAAGTCGGCCTCGGCCAGGTGGGGAACGGCGCCGGCGGCCAACTCCGGCTCGAGCGCCTTGCGCACCGCGTAGATATCGTCGATCGTCACCTCTTTGAAAAAAAGGTAGTTTTGCAGAAGCTGGAACGTGCGCCCCAGCGACACCTCGACGATGCGGCCGCCCCCGGCCGGCCCGGTCGACACCTTGATCAGCCCCTGTACTTCCAGCGACTTCAGCGCCTCGCGGATCGTGCTCTTGCTGACCGCAAACATCTGCTGCAGTTCGATCTCGCGCGGCAGCTTGTTGCCCGGCAGCAGATTGCGCTGCGTGATGAGCTGCTTGATTTCCTCCGCGACCAGGTCGCCGCGCTTTGGCTTGCCTTGCTTGAGCTTGCCCGAAGCAGTCTTGTCCAAGCCCTTCCTCCTCCATTGCCCGCCAAAGTCGCGGGGCGCAGCCATGCCTTGGCGCTCCCCGGCCATGCCCGGGTTATACCTGATGCGAGATCGATTGACGGTATTTTTGACCGGCCACTATCATGAGCTCGTCCTATTTATCATGATAAATAGTAAATAGCGACACGGACGTACCGCAGCATCCCGAACTTCTCTGCCACGGCGGGCGGCCCCCCGCGCCTAACCCGCCTTTCGCTTTGCCATCGCTCAGGAGAATGCCTTGAATCGCCGTGATCTGTTCAAACTGGCCGCTGTCTCGGCCGTCCCGGGAGCCCTGGCCAGCCGCCTGGCCTTTGCCGCCCAACCCATCGAATTCGGCTGCCCGGTGCCGGCCTCCGGCGCCTTCGCCGCCAACGGCAAGTACGCCAACCTCGGCATGCAGCTGGCCATCGAGCAATACGGCCAGGCCATGGGCCGGCCGCTGCACTACACCTTGCTGGATACCGAGGGCAAACCGGCCACGGCCGTGCGCAAGGTCCAGGAATTGGCCCAGGGACAAGGCGCACGCTTTTTCGCCGGCGGCATCCTGTCGTCCGCCGCCCTGGCCATGGGCAAGGAGGTCGACAAGCTCGGCGGCGTCTTCATCACCACGGCCGGCGCCGACGAGATCACCGGCTCCGAGTGCAACCACGCCACCTTCCGCTGGTCGGTGCCGACCCACGGCGCCATCGAAGAAACGGTGCGCCCCCTGATCGAGACCATGCCCAAGGCCAAGCGCTGGTACACCATCACGCCGCAATACGTGTTCGGCGAAGGGTTGCTGTCGGCGGCCAAGAAGGTCTTTGCCGAAAAAGGCATCGAGCACGTCGGCAACAGCTATCACTCGCTGTCGGAAACGGAGTTCAGCGGCTACCTCACCAACGCCATCGCGGCCAAGCCCGACGTGCTGCTGCTGCTCAATTTCGGCTCGCAATCGTCGGCCGCGCTGCGTCAGGCAGTGAGCTTCGGCATGAAGCGCAACACCACGATCCTGATGGCCTGGGCCTCCGGCCTGGAGCAGTTCCAGTCGCTGGGCGCGGACCTGTGCGAGGACGTGTATTTCGGCGCGCAATACTGGCACCAGATCGATGCGCCCCTGAACCACGACCTGGTCAAGCGCTGCCGGGCCGCCTTCAAATCCAACCCGAACTACAGCCTGGCAGGCTCCTACATCTGCACCAAGATCATGATCGATGCCATGCTCAAGGCCAAGAGCGCCGACCCGCAGGCCGTCATCGCCGCGATGCAGGGCATGCGCTACGCCGGGCTCACCGGCGACGAAGAAATCCGCAAGGAAGACCACCAGGTGCTGAAGAACTACTACCTGCTCAAAGGCAAGGCCAAGGCCAAGATGAAAGATGCCGACGACTACGCCGACATCCTTCACTACGGCAAATCCTTCCTGCCGGTGGCACAGACGGGCTGCAAGCTCTGAGCCTGCCAGCCGCCCGGCGGCAGGCGCCTGTTCCGGGCGCCTGCCGCCCGTCCATCCACGAGGACTGCGCCCTTTCCCCATGAATGTCTACCTGCTGCAGATCGTCAATGGCATCGGGCTGGGAATGCTTTATTTCCTGCTGGCGGTGGGCCTGTCCATCGTATTCGGCCTGCTGCGCTTCGTGAACTTCGCGCATGGCGCCTTTTATCTGATCGGCGCCTACCTGGCCTACCAGCTGGTGCACTGGGGCGTGAGCTTCTGGCTGGCGCTGGCCGTCGCGCCGCTGGCGATCGGCGTCATCGCCTGGCTGCTGGAAAAAGCGCTGCTGCGCCACGTCTACGACCACCCGCACGAATTCCACATCCTCATCACCGTGGGACTGGCGCTGGTCATCCAGGAAGTCGTGATCCTGATCTGGGGGCCGATCGGCGACAACGTCGATGTCCCGTCGACCTTGCAAGGCGTGGTGATCTGGGGCAGCTTCATCTATCCCAAATACCGGCTCTTCGTCATCGGCTTCACCGCGATCTTCGCGCTGGCGCTGTGGTGGATCCTCGAAGGCACGCGCATCGGCAGCGCCGTGCGGGCCGGCAGCGAATCGACCGAGACGGTATCGCTGCTGGGCATCAATGTGTTCCGCATCCTCAGCCTGGTCTTCGCCCTGGGCGCGGCCACGGCGGCGTTGGCGGGGGTGCTGGCCGCGCCGATCCGCGGCGTCGATCCCTTCATGGGCTTGGAGGCGCTGAGCGTGGCTTTCGTGATCGTGGTCGTCGGCGGCATGGGCAGCTTCGGCGGCGCGCTGATCGGAGGCCTGCTGATCGGCATCATCCAGAGCGTGATGAGCACGCTCTGGCCTCAGGGCGCGCAGTTGATGATCTACGTCGCGATGGCGGCGGTGCTGCTGCTGCGTCCGCACGGACTGATGGGCAGGGGGTGAGATGAAGGCCTTGCAACGACACCGGTTCCTGCTGCTGGCCGCGTTCGCGACGGTGCTGCTGCCCATGGTGCTGCGCTCGGGCTCGCTGGGCACGGAGGTCCTGATCTACGGTTTGGCGGCGCTGGGCTGCAACCTGCTGCTGGGCTATACCGGGCTGCTCTCTTTCGGGCAGGGCATTTTCTTCGGGCTGGGCAGCTATGCCGTCGGCATCCTGACCACCCGCGCGGGGCTGCCCGTCGTGCCCAGCGTGCTGCTGGCCATCGTCACCGGCGCGGTCGCCGCCACGCTGGTGGGCGCCTTCGCCATCCGCCAGCGCGGCGCCTATTTCGTGATGCTGACCTTGGCTTTCGCGCAGATGTTCTACTTCCTGGCCTACAGCCTGCCCAGCCTCACCGGCGGCGACAACGGCCTGCTCAACGTGCCCACGCCGAGCCTGGGGCTGCTCGCGCGGCTGGGCATTGCGCCGCAGTCGCCCTGGCAGTTCTACACCATCACCGCGGTGGTCTTCCTGGCGGTATTCTGGCTGCTCGAGCGCGTGACGACGTCGGTGTTCGGGCGCACGCTGCTGGCCATCCGCGACAACGAGGCTCGGGCGCTGGCCATCGGCTACGACACGCGCCACTTCAAGCTGGCGGCCTTTGCCATATCGGGCGCGGTCACGGCCCTGGCCGGCGCCTTCCACGCCATGATGACGGGCATTGCCCCTCTGTCGGACATCGGCTATCACACCAGCGAAATGATCCTGGTGATGACTGTCATCGGCGGCACCGGCAATCTCTTCGCATCCTTGCTGGGCGCCGCCTTCTACCTGCTGATGTCGGACTGGCTCTCGACGCTGTGGCCGCGTTGGCTGCTGCTGCTGGGGCTGGCGCTGATCGCCGTCAGCCTCTTCCTGCACCAGGGGCTGTGGGGCCTGGGCGAGAAGCTCGCAGGCCTGGCCCGCGGCCGCCGCAACCCCGCGGGGGAGCATCGGGCATGACGACCTCGCAAACGGCCGCGCCCTTGCTGATAGCCGAGCAGGTCATCAAGCGCTATGGCAAGTTCACCGCCGTCAACGGCGTGAGCCTGACCGTAGCCGCCCGTACGATCCATTCGGTCATCGGGCCGAACGGCGCGGGCAAGACCACGCTGTTCCATACGCTGACCGGCACGGTGCCGCTCACCAGCGGCCGCATCGTCTTCGACGGCCAGGACATCACGCGCATGCCCGACCACCAGCGCGTGCGCCGGGGCATCGCCCGCTCGTTCCAGGTGACCAGCCTGTTCGGCCGGCTGAGCGTGCGCGAGAACCTGCGGCTGGCGGTACAGGGCGCGCATGCGGCCAGCGGCTACGATATATGGCATCCGCCGCAAGGCGCGCGCGCGCACGCCGAGCAGATCGACGCCCTGCTGGCGCGCCTGCAATTGACCGCCCTGGCCAACCGCGGCGCCGCCGAGCTTTCGCACGGGCAGCAGCGCCGGCTGGAAGTCGGCATGGCGCTGGCGGCCCGGCCCAAAGCGCTGTTCCTGGACGAGCCGACCTCCGGCATGGGCATCGACGACCTGGACGCCATGAAGGCCCTCATCCGCAGCCTGGCGGCCGACCACACGGTGATCCTTATCGAGCACAACATGGGCATCGTCATGGACATTTCCGACCGCATCACCGTCATGCAGCAAGGCCGCGTGCTGGTCGAGGGCGCACCCGAGGAAATCCGCAATGACGAGCGAGTGCGGACCGCCTACCTGGGCAACATGATCACCGGAGGCCGGCAATGATCCTCGAGGTCCAGGACGTTCACAGCTACTACGACAAGAGCCACATCCTGCAAGGCATCTCGCTGTGCGTCCAGGACAACGAACTGGTCACGCTGCTGGGCCGCAACGGCGCGGGCAAGACCACGACCCTCAAGACCATAGCCGGTGTCGTGCGCGCCGCGCGCGGCACATTGCGCTTCCAGGGGCGCGGGATCGACGCCCTGCCGGCCCATCGCGTCGCCGGCCAGGGCGTGTGCCTGGTGCCCGAGCATCGCGGCATCTTCCGCCTGCTCACCGTCGAGGAGAACCTCAAGCTGGGCGCACGCCGCGACTCGCCCTGGCAGCTCGCGGACATCTACCGCATGTTCCCCCGGCTCAAGGAGCGCAGGCGCAACGGCGGCGCGCAGCTGTCCGGCGGCGAGCAGCAGATGCTGGCCATCGGCCGCGCCCTGATGAACCATCCGCGCCTGCTCATGCTCGACGAACCGGTCGAAGGCCTGGCGCCGGTCATCGTCGAGGAAATCGTGGCGCAGATCCGCGAGATCCGCCGCCAGACCGGCATCGCCGTCCTGCTGGTGGAGCAGAACCTGGAAGTCTGCACGCAGCTGGCCGATCGCCACTACATCATCGAACAAGGACGCATCGTCTACGAAGGCAGCAACGCCGACTTCCTGATCGACGATGCCATCAAGGACCGCTACCTGGGGGTAGGCGTTTGATACGGGCCCGCTCCCACTCTCACGAAATAAAGGTTTTGCCATGACGTCCCCCGCCTTGCCGCCTCTTCCCGATTCCCTATCCGCCCTGCGCATCGACGGCGCGCGCCTGTGGAACAGCCTGATGCGCCTGGCCCGGATCGGCGCCACGGAAAAAGGCGGCGTATGCCGCCTGGCCCTGACCGACCTGGACCGTCAGGGGCGCGACCTGGTCGTCGAGTGGGCCCGCGAAATCGGTTGCACGGTGCGCGTCGATGCCATTGGCAATATTTTCATGCGCCGCGCCGGCCGGCGCGGCGACCTTCCCTCCGTCATGACCGGCAGCCACATCGACACCCAGCCCACCGGCGGCAAGTTCGACGGCAACTACGGCGTGCTGGCGGGCCTGGAGGTGCTGCGCACGCTGCACGATCGCGGCATCGCCACCGAGGCGCCGCTCGAAGTGGTCGTGTGGACCAACGAAGAAGGCTCGCGGTTCGTGCCCGTCATGATGGGTTCGGGCGTGTACGTCGGCGCCTTCACGCTGGAACACGCGCTGTCGCAGCGCGACGCCGAGGGCATCCGCGTGGGCGATGCGCTGGCCGCGATCGGCTATGCCGGCGACGCCATGCAGCCCCCTCGCGCCCGCGCCTATTTCGAGGCCCACATCGAACAGGGGCCGATACTGGAAGCGCGCCGGGCGGTGATCGGCTCGGTCACCGGCGCGCTGGGCCAGCGCTGGTACAACGTGACGATCACGGGCATGGAGGCCCATGCCGGCCCCACGCCGATGGACCTGCGCCAGGACGCGCTGCTGGCCGGCGCCGAGGTCATCCGCCTGGTCAACCGCATCGCACTGGAGCATGGCACGGACAGCCGCGGCACGGTGGGCTGGATCGAGAACTATCCCAACTCGCGCAATGTGATCCCCGGCACGGTCAGGCTCAGCGCGGACCTGCGCGCCGCCGACGACGCCACGCTCTCGTCCATGGACCGGGCTCTGCGCCAAGGCTGCGCGGCCCTGGCCGGAACGATGCGCGTCGACGTCGAGCAAGTGGTGTACTTCCCGCCGCAGCCCTTCGATCCGGCACTGGTGGACGCCGTGCGCGAAGGCGCCCGGGATCTGGGCCAGCAGGCACTGGATATCGTCAGCGGCGCCGGCCACGATGCCGTCTACATGGCGGGCGCCGCCCCCGCGGCGATGATCTTCGTGCCTTGCAAAGACGGCATCAGCCACAACGAAATCGAGGACGCGCGCCCAGAACACCTGGAGGCCGGCTGCAATGTGCTGCTGCGGGCCATGCTGCGCGCGGCCGGCATCCCGGGAGATTGAGCATGAAAGTCCTGATCGCGCGCATGAATCACGAGACCAACACGTTCTCTCCCGTTCCCACGCCGCTGGCGGCGTTCGGCCCTCTCTACGGCGCAGACGCCTACCGCGACAATCGCGACGGCGGCACCGCCATGTCGGCCTTCATCGACCTGGCCGAAGCCCGCGGAGCCGAGCCGGTCACTCCCCTGTCGGCCTGGTCCAATCCGAGCGGCCCCGTGCACGCCGACGCCTACGACGCGATGTGCCGCAGCATTCTCGATGCCGTCCCCGGCTGCGATGCCATTTTCCTGGACCTGCACGGCGCCATGGTCGCGCAAAACAGCGACGATGGCGAAGGCGACCTGCTGGCGCAGGTACGCGCGGCCGCGCCGGGCGTACCCATCGCCGTGGCCCTGGACCTGCACGGCAACGTCACGCAGGCGATGGTGGACAACGCCGACGTGGTAGTCAGCTTCAAGACCTATCCGCACGTCGATATGTACGAGACGGGCGAACATGCGGGCCGGCTGCTGTGGGACATGATCGACGGCCGGATCCGGCCGGTCATGGCCTGGCGCATCCTGCCGCTGATGACGTCCACCCTGCGCTCGGCCACCGCCGCGGGCGCCATGCGCGACGCCGTGGACCTCGCGCGCCAGGCCCAGGAGGCCGGCGCGCTGGGGGTCTCCATCCTGGCCGGCTTCGGGCTGGCCGACATTGCGCGCCCCTGCCTGAGCGTGGTCGTGGTTGCCGACGGCGACCGGCAGGAGGCCGAACGCATCGCCGCCGACATCGCTGCGCGGATGTGGGCGCAGCGCGAGGGCTTCGTCTACCGCAGCGAACCGCTGCAGGAGTCGTTGGCGCGCGCCCGGGCGCTGGCGCGGCAGGCGGACAAGCCCATCCTGCTGCTCGACCACGGCGACAACTGCAATTCCGGCGGCACCTGCGACACCACCGGCGTCCTGGAGCAGGCCCTGGCTCTGGGCATGGAAGGCATCATGGCCGGCCTGCTGTGCGATCCCGATGCAGTGCAGGCCCTGGCACAGGCAGGCGTGGGCGCGACAGTCACCCTGCCGATCGGCAACAAGCGCTCGCTCGCGGCGCTGGGCATGCATGCCCGGCCGCTGACCGTGACCGGCACCGTGCGCGCCGTCACAGACGGCCGCTACACAATCTCCGGCCCGACCTACACCGGCAAAGTCATGAGCATGGGTCGCAGCGCCGCACTCGATATCGGCGCCGCGCGGATCGTGCTCACCAGCCAGACGCACGAGCCGTGGGACCTGGGAGTTTTCGAAAGCCTGGGCCTGGACCCGCGCACGGCGCGCTACCTGCTGCTCAAATCGCGCATGTACTGCCGCCCGGTCTTCGTGCCGATCTCCGGCGGCCTGGTCGAATGCGACAGCCCGGGCGCGACGACTTCGGACATGGCGGTCTATCCGTTCCGCAAACGCGTGCGGCCGATGTATCCGCTGGAAGACGCCAGCTACGACCCGAACGCCGCGATGGCCGCGCAACCGGGCTAGAAAAGCCCCGTCAGCAGCCCGACCATCGCGCCGCCGAACAGTATCCACAGCGGATGCACCCTCTTGGCGAACAGCGACACCAGGGCCGCCGCCGCCACGATGCAGCCCAGGATGAAACCGCTCACGGCCACCTTGGTGATGAGCCATGCGCTGGCAACGACCAGCCCGGCCGTCACCGGCACCAGCGCCGCCTGCACCTGCGCGCGCCAGGGCCGGTCCTTGAAGCGTTCCCACAGCCCCATCGCGATCAGGGTGATGAGATACGAAGGCAGGAACATGCCCAGGGCCGAGGCCAGCAGCCCCGGCAGCCCGGCGATGTGCCAGCCCAAGAGCGTCACGACCATGAGATTGGGACCGGGCGCGGCCTGGCTGAGCGCGAACAGCGCGTTGAAATCGGCCGCCGTCACCCAGTGATGCACCGAGACGACCTGCCGCTGCATCTCGGGCAGGATGGTGTTGCCGCCGCCGAAGGCCAGCACCGACAGCTGCGCGAAAATTCCGAACAGGGTTGCGAGCACGACTATCATTTGCGCCGCCTCCACACAACCAGGGAGGCGCTGGCCAGCGTAAGGCCCACCATGCCGTAGAGCAGGGGAAAGCGCGCCAGTGCGATCACCACGAAGCTCAGGCACGCCATCGCCATGGCCGGCTTGTCGCGAAACAGCGGCTTGGCGACCTTCACGCCCATGGCGATCATCAGCCCCGACGCCGCCGCGGCCAGGCCGGCGAACAGGTGCTGCACATAGACGTCGTCGCGGAAGCGGTCGTAGATCACGCCCAGGAGGATCACGACGATCCCCGGCACCGTGATCAGCCCCAGGAGCGCCGCCAGGCCGCCCTTGGGGCCGCGGAACCGCAAGCCCACCGCCACCGACATATTGATGATGTTGCCGCCCGGCAGGAACTGGCACAGCCCGAGCAGCTCGGCGAATTCCTCGCCGTTGAGCCAGCCTTCGCGCTCGACCAGCATGCGGCGGGACAAAGGCAGCGCGCCGCCGAACGAAATCATGCCCAGGCGCAGAAAGCCCATGAAAAGTTCGCGACTGGTGGGTCGCCGCGCGGATTCCGGCGCGGCCGAAGCAACGAGAGAAGTCATGGAAAGCGCCCCTGCCGTATTCGGGTTTATACGGACCAGCGCCAGACTACTCTTATATAAGACCTGCGTCGATCTTTCCGTGTCAATCCCGGAAATTCTGGAACTGCAAGGGCAGTTCGACGTCGGTCTTGCGCAACAAAGCGATGGCCGCCTGCAGGTCGTCGCGCTTCTTGCCCGTGACCCGCAGCTTGTCGCCGTTGATCTGGCTTTCCACCTTGATCTTGCTGCTCTTGATCGCGGCCACCAGCTTCTTGGCCACGGCCTGCTCGATGCCCTGCTTGATGGTGACCTTCTGGCGGGCGCCGCCCAGGTTCTCGAGCATCTCGCCCGGATCCACGCAGCGCGCGTCGATGCTGCGCGCCGACAGGCGTGCGCGCAGGATGTCGAGCATCTGCTTGACCTGGAAAGCCGAGGCGGCCGCCAGGGTGACCACGTAGCCTTCCAGCTCGAAGCTGGCCTCCACGCCCTTGAAATCGAAGCGGGTGGCCAGCTCGCGATTGGCCTGGTCGACCGCGTTGGTCAGTTCGTGTTTGTCGACCTCGGACACGACGTCGAAACTGGGCATGGCGCAAATCCTGATGGCAAATGGCGGAAAAACCAGTTTAACCGCCCCGCCGCGTTCATCGCCGCGGCAGCACGCCCATGGGGTTGACCGGCTGCCCGCCGTGGCGCAACTCGAAGTACAGCTCCACCCGGCGCGCGTCGGTATTGCCCATTTCGGCAATGCGCTGCCCCTGCTTGACGCGCTCGCCCTGCTTGACCAGCAGCTTGCTGTTGTGGGCGTAGATGGTCAGGAAATCGTGTTCGTGCCGGATGATCACCATCTTGCCGTAGCCGCGCAGCCCGCTGTTGGCATAGGCCACCGTACCGCCCGCCGCGGCCACCACCGGCGAACCCGGATCGCCCGAGATGACCAGCCCGCGCGAGCTGGAACCGTTGTAGCTTGCCAACAACTTGCCCCGGGCCGGCCAGATCAGCGTAATGCCATGCACCGGCGCCGAGGCCGACGCCGCCGAGCCTACGTAAGGCGCGGGCTTGGAAACGCCGCGGTTGTCGCCATGCGACTGCGGCGATTCGCGGCCCTTGGTGCTGGCGTCGTGAAACGGCGGCTGCACCCGCAGGAGCATGCCGGTCGAGATCTCGTTGGCGTTGGTGAGCTTGTTCCAGCGGATCAGGTCGTAGGTGCTTTGCCCGTAGCGGCGCGAGATCTGCAAGAGCGTGTCACCCTCCTTCACCCGGTAATAGGCGGCGGAGTTGGCCGGCGCGTTCGAGTTGGGCGTCGTGGCGCAAGCGGCCAGCATGGCCAGGAAGGCGGCGCCGACGGCGCGCCGGCCCCATGGAACCCAGGGGCGAGCCTTGAAAAACAGGCGTGGCAGGAATGAAAGCGAAATGGCGGGCACAGAGAATTATCGGTAACAAGAAGCGGGCTAAGAGTAGCAGGAGTCCGTGGCGGAAAGCCTGGCCGACGGTTTAGCGCATGTTGAATTTAGGATTATCTTGACTCGATCTGGTACTTTCTCTGACGTTGCGCTCTAAGAATACCCTCCCTGAATCATGTCTCTCCTGGCCCTGCAAGACTTGCTGTCCGCGCTCAGCAGCGATGCTCCGCTCGGCAAGATCATGGATTCGCTGTGCCGCGAAATCGAGCGCGCCGCCCCCGAGATCGTCGCCGGCGTCCTGGCCCTGGACGAAAACAAGCTGATCCGGCCGCTCGCCTCGCCCAGCCTGCCCGACAGCTACGACCAGGCGCTCGACGGCCTGCCCAACGCCCCCACCGTCGGCACGTGCGGCGTGGCCATGACCTATGCCAGGCCGCACCTGACCTACGACATCGAGCGGGATCCGAACTGGGCCGAATACAAGCACGTCGTCGAGCCGCTGCAGCTGCGCGCATGCTGGTCCAACCCCATCACGCGCCGCGATGGGCGGGTGCTGGGCAGCCTGGCCTTCTACTTCAGGGAGCCCACCCGGCCTTCGAGCTTTCATGAGTCGCTGGCCAAGGTCAGCCTCAATCTGTGCACCCTGGCCTTCGAGCACGAAGAGGCACAGCACAACATCCAGAAGCTCGCGTATTTCGACACGCTGACCGGCCTGCCCAACCGCACGATGCTGCGCAGGGAGCTCAAGCGCATGCTCTCGGACGCGCAGCGCGCCAACTCCTCCTTCGCCCTGGTGTTCATCGACCTGGACAACTTCAAGGAGATCAACGACAACTACGGCCATCTTGCCGGCGACGAAGTCCTGTGCCAGACCGCCCGGCGGCTGCAGGACTGCACGCGCGAGCAGGATCTTGCGGGCCGGCTGGGCGGCGACGAATTCCTGGCGGTCATCCACGACGGCGACACGAGCCAGGTCAACGCCATCGTCCAGCGCATTCTGGCGCTGCTGCACAAGCCCCTGGCCATCACTGGCGAACGCACCGCCATCGTCCAGGTCTCGGCCAGCCTGGGGGTGAGTTTCTATCCCAAGGACGGTCGCGACATCGATACGCTGCTGAACAATGCCGACACGGCGATGTACAAGTCGAAGAACGCGGGCAAGAACCTTGCCTCTTTCTTCCAGGCGGCCGCGGCCCCGCGCGTGCCGGCTCCCGCCGGCGAGGATGCCGCCCCCACGGCCATCCTGGCCGCGAGCCACGCCGGCGAGGACACGCGCTACGGCCCCTCGGTGTACGCCGACATGGCCGCCCTGTCGCGGGATATCTCGTCCGTCATCGACGGCATCGTCGAGCAGTTCTACGACAAGATCGCCGTTTTGCCGGGCCCCAACCATTTGATCAACTGCCTGGCGCCCGACGAACAGAGGTACTTGAAGCGACAGCAGGCGCGCAACCTGACCGAGCTGTGCTCGCCCGACCTGACCGACGAGCAGCACAAAGACATGGCGCTCAAGACCGGGCGCATCCACGCCATCACCGGCCTGTCGCGCGAACATCTCATCAACAGCTACGACATCCTGTACACGATCCTGCGCGAGCACGTGGACGCCGTGCGGCACAGCGCGGCGCTGGCGGTGCTGGCCCGGCGCCTGATCCGCGACCTGGCCTGGCAGATGGCCGCCGCTCAATCCCTGCAGCTGTCCCGCCACAAGATCCTGCTCAAGATCAGCGACCTGTGCTGGAACGCCGAAAACTATACCGACCTCATCACCAAGACCGCCGATCTCCTGGTCGACCAGGACGGCATCGCCGGATGCGTCTTCATGCGCCCGGACGCGCGCGGCATCCTCCGGGCCGAAGCCCTGGCCGGCGCGGAAGTGGCCGACCTGCTCGCGCGCGGGGAAGCCCTGCAGAACAAGTGGATCGAAGAAGGCAAGGAGCCCATGCAGCCCGGCTCCACCGTGTCGGCCTGGAAAAGCGGCCACATCGAACGCTGCCTGAACTACACCACCGACCCGAACGTCGCGGCATGGCGGGAATCGGCCATGCAGGCGGGCTACCGGTCCAATATCAACCTGCCCCTGGTGCCGATCAGCGGCCGCGACCCCACGGCCGTGCTCGTCATCTACAGCGCGCTGCCCGGCGGCTTTTCCTCGCTGGAGCAGGACGCGTTCTTCATCCAGATCAAGACTCTGCTCACCTTCGGCATCAGCAAGCTCGAAGCCTTCAAGGGCTCGGCCATCTCGATTCCCTACTCGACCCGCAAGCGCTGGCAAGACCTGCTGCGCGACGGGGGGCTGGAGATGCACTACCAGCCCATCATCAATCCGCATACCCGGCAGGTGAAAAAAGTCGAAGCGCTGGCCCGGCTGCGCGACGGCGACAAGGTGCTCGCGCCCGGCGACTTCTTTCCGGCCCTGTCGTCCGAAGATTTCTACATCATCTTCGAGCAAGGCCTGAACCAGGCCCTGCGCCAGCGCGCCGAGTGGATCAGGCAGGACAGAATCCACCTGGACATCACGCTCAACCTGCCCACCTCGGCCCTGGGCAACCCGCGCTATGTCCAAGCCACGAAGCAGGCATTGAGCCAGCACGGCTGCCCGCCGGGCACGCTTACCCTGGAGCTGCTGGAAACCGAGGAGATTTCGCCCAGCGTCGACCTGCTGGCCGCGCTGGACGCCTACAGGCAGCTGGGCGTCTGCCTGGCCGAAGACGATCTGGGATCGGGCTACAGCACGCTGACCCGCCTGCGCGAGATGCCTTTCGATTTCATCAAGATCGACCGCAGCATCATCAGCCAGGCCGACAAAGATCCCTACAACACCCTGCGCTTCATCTACCAGCTCACCCGGCTCGGACACAGCCTGGGCAAGCAGGTCATCGTCGAAGGCGTCGAAGACGCCGCGCTGCTGGAAGCGGTGGCGCAACTGGGGCCGAACTACGTCCAGGGCTTTGCCATTGCAAAGCCCATGCCCGCCGCGAAATTCGCGGGCTGGCTCGGCCAGTGGTATTACATGGCGCCCCTGGCGCGCGCCGAGAACGATGCGCTCTCCCGCCTGGCCGATGCGCTGATCTGGGAAGAAGGCCTGTACGTGATCCACAAGGAAATACCCGACTTCGCGGCCAAGGCGGGCATGCTGGAGGAAATGTACGCCAGCATGCTGAACAAGCCGGCATCGTCCCCCGAAGAGCGGTTCCTGCGCACCGATCTGGTCCGGTACGCCCAGCGCTGCGGCCTGCACGGCAAGGAATACCTCGCGGCGCGCGAACGCATGGTCGCGCTGCTGATGCGGGATCAGGCCCAGGCGCGCGGAACGAACGCTTGATTGACTGGCAGCGTTCGTTCCCCCTTTTTTCTGGCTATATCCTGGGTATATGCGAGTTGCAATTTCTTGCATTTACTTCGAAAATTGCACAGGATTTAAGTCGTCGTTGCAACTGAAGGTGCCCTTTGCGGCATGGAGAATAGCGGATACGCCGTTTCTTCCCTGGCCGGCCGTTGCACTCGCCGGACGCCTCCCGCCGCACATGATCCCGCGGCACCCCCCATGAGGCTCGCCCAGGCTGGCGTCTTTCGATACCGCACAACTTCCCAACTTCTGCCTGCATATGCCTTTGCCCGTTGTTATCGCCGATGATTCGTTGCTGGCCCGCAAAGTCATGACCAAGGCGTTGCCGCAAGACTGGGATATAGAGATTACCTACGCGACCAACGGGCGCGAGGCGCTGGAAGCCTACCGGGCAGGCAAGGCCTCGGTCATGTTCCTGGATCTCACCATGCCCGACATGACTGGGTTCCAGGTGCTCGAGACCATGCAGCACGAAGACCTGAACTCGTTCGTCATCGTCGTATCCGCCGATGTGCAGCCGATCGCGCAAGAACGCGTGCGCTCGCTCGGCGCGGTGGCATTCATCGCAAAACCCGTCACCCCCGAGACGCTGCTGCCGGTCCTGAAGGAACACGGGTTGTATGCCTGAGCCATTTTTCACCGAAACGCAGCGCGACGCGCTGCAGGAAATCTCCAATCTGGCGATGGGGATGGCGGCGACGGGCCTGTCCGAGTTGCTCGATGCGTTCATCGAATTGTCGGTGCCGCGCGTGCGCAGCGTCGCGATCGGGGAGGCCGCGCAGGCGCTGCGCGAAATGACAGGGCTGGACGGCGAGGTGACCGCGGTGCGCCAGAGCTTTCGCTCCGGCATCAAGGGTGAGGCGCTGGTCATCTGCCGCAGCGGCGAGATCGCCGATCTCGCGACGCTCGCGCAAGGCTTGGGCGGACAGTCGCCGGACGAAGCGATGAGCGAAATCGAACTGGCGTTCGACATCGCCAACGTGGTGACCGGCGCCTGCGTGTCGTCGATCCTCGACCAGCTCGGCGCGACGCCCGTGTTCTCGCCGCCGGGACTGATCGGCGGCGGGATGTCGCTCGACGGAGTGTTCCGGCCCGATGCGCTGACCTGGGACATGGCGCTGCTCATCGAAGTCAACTTCTCGCTCGAAGACCAGAACTTCCGCGTGCATCTGGTCATGCTGATGGCACAGGAATCGATCTGCATCGTGCGCGACGCGCTCGACGCACTGCTGGGCGAGACATGAACGATACCGCGGGACAGGCATTGGATTGCTCGCTGTCCGAAATGGTGGTCGAGCGAGTCGGCCTGGGCATCTTCGTCGTCGATCGCGACATGAACGTGCAGATGTGGAACCGCTTCATGCACGAGCACAGCGGGCTGTCCGCGCAGCAGGTGATCGGGCGCTCGCTCTTCGACAGCTTTCCCGACCTGCCCCGCGACTGGCTGACGCGCAAGGTGAAAAGCGTTTTCCTGCTCGGCAACTTCGCGTTCAGTTCGTGGGAGCAGCGCCCCTATCTCTTTCGCTTCGAGCACGACCGGCCGATTACCGGCGGGGTCGACTTCATGCAGCAAAACTGCACGTTCATGCCGCTCACGCGAGGCCGCGAAGTAGTGGCGGTATGCGTGACGATCGCCGACGTGACGGACGCGAGCATCGTGCAGCGCGAGCGCGAAGAGGCGCTCGCCAAGCTGCGCGAATACGCGAACCACGACGGTCTGACCGGCATCGCCAATCGGCGCTACTTCGAATCGCGGCTGTGCGACGAGTTCGCGCGTTGGCGGCGCCACGGCGGCGAACTGGCCATGCTGCTGTTCGACCTGGACCACTTCAAGAAGGTCAACGACGAATTCGGCCACGTGGCCGGCGACGCCGTGCTGCGCGAGACGGCGCAGCGGGTCTCGGCCGTGGTACGCCAGGAAAACACCTTCGGGCGCTTCGGCGGAGAGGAATTCGCGCTGCTGTTGCCCGCCACGACGCTCGACGACGCGATGCTCGTCGCCGAGAAGGTGCGGCTCACCATCGGCAGCGCGCCGGTGGAGGTCGACGGCGTGCACGTGCCGGTGACCGCCAGCTGCGGCGTCGCGGCGGCGCGTGCGGAAAACCACGATTACGTGTCTCTGGTCAACGACGCGGACGCCGCGCTCTACACCGCCAAACGCGAAGGACGCAACCGCTCGGTGCGATTCGCCTGATCTGCGCGTCTTAGACGCGGACGCTGAACCCTATCGTCGTCACCCCTGCCTCGCTCTGGGCAAACACGCTGCCGCCGTGCATGTGCGCCACCGCCTTGACGATGGCCAGCCCCAGGCCGTGGCCATGGGTTTCGCCGCTGTCGCGGCGCGCCGAATCCACGCGATAGAAGCGGTCGAACAGGCGCGGCAGGTGCCGCGGCTCGATGGCCTTGCCCGGGTTGCTCACCGCGATCTGCACCAGATCGCCCGCCTGGCGTATCCGCACGTCGATGCGGGCTCCGCCCTCGGTGTGCTGGATGGCGTTCTGCAGCAGGTTGGTCGTGGCGCGGCGAAACTGCGCCGTGTTGATCGAAGCCTGCGCCGCGGTGTCGCCGTCTATCTCTATCTTCAGCCCCAGATCGTCGAGCACGAACTCGAAGAATTCGATGGTCTTGCCCACCTCGGCGGCCAGCGCCGTGCGCACCAGCCCGCTGGCCGCCTCGCCCTGGTCTGCGCGCGCCAGGAACAGCATGTCGTTGACGATGGCGCGCAACTGGTCGAGGTCTTCCAGGTTGGATTGCAGCACCTCTTCCAGCTCCCCCGCGCCGCGCCGGCGCGACAAGGCCACCTGCGTATGGCCGATCAGGTTGGTCAGGGGCGTGCGCAGTTCGTGGGCCACGTCGGCGTTGAACGCCTCGAGCTGCTTGTAGGCCGATTCCAGCCGGTTGAGCGCGCCGTTGAAGGCGAGCGCCAGGTCGGCCAGCTCGATGGGCAGAGACTCGGTATGAAGACGCTGCGACAGGTTCCTGGGGCTGAGCTGCTGCGCCTGGTCGGATAGGCGCAGCAGGGGCCGCAGGCCGGTGCGGGTCAGCCATCGGCTGAGCAGCGCGATCAGCAGCACGGACAGCAGCAAAAGCCCGGCCAGCGCGCTGAGGAAGGTGTGCAGGGTATGGAAGTAAGGCGCGGTCTCGATTCCGACGATGAGCTTGACCTGGGGCCGTTCGTCGATGGGCCCGACCAGGCGGGTCAGAGTCCGCATGGGATATTCCCGGTCCGGCCTGGCCAGGCGGCCGTAGCCCGGCGGCGTGGCGGCGTCGGGCAGCGGCGGCGCGCCGTAGGCAAAGCGCGGATCCGGGCTGATGACCCAGAAGCCCAGGCTCGAATCCGACGAGGCCAGGGTATCGAGTTTGGCCTTGAGTCGCGCCCAGTGGCTGGTGGTGCCGATGTGCGAGAGCGAGTATTGGACGTCGTTGGCCGCGGTGTTGAGCACGTCGTTCTGCTGGCGCAGCAGGTCGCGGTGCAAGGCCGCGTACAGCCCGCCCGCGATCAATGAAAACACCACCAGCGCCGCCAGGGCGAAGCCCATGGCAAGCCGGGACGTGATGGAAGGCTTGCGCATGGCCGCGATCACTCGACGCCGGCCTCGTCGCGCGGCTCCAGCACGTAGCCCATGCCGCGTATGGTGTGCAGCAGCTTGGCGCCGAAGGGCCCGTCGATCTTGGCGCGCAGCCGCTTGATGGCGACCTCGACCACGTTGACGTTGCTGTCGAAGTTCATGTCCCAGACCAATTCGGCGATCGCGGTCTTGGACAGGATCTCGCCTTTGCGCCGGGCCAGCACCGCCAGCAGGGCGAACTCCTTGGCGGTCAGGTCGATGCGCGTCCCGCCGCGCTGCGCCTTGCGGCTGATCAGGTCGATCTGCAGATCGCCGATGCGCAGCTGCATCGGTTCCTGCGTGCGGCCGCGCCGGGCCAGGGCCTGCAGCCGCGCCAGCAGCTCCAGAAAGGAAAAGGGCTTGACCAGATAATCGTCGGCGCCGTCGTGCAGGCCCTTGAGGCGGTCCTCCAGGCTGTCGCGCGCGGTCAGCATGATGACCGGCGTCTGGCGTCGCGTGCGCAGCGAGCGCAGCAGCTCGAAGCCGTCCATGCCCGGCAGCATGGCG